>Ga0157370_10008966_pt1 | contig 10741 bp, 10 predicted proteins | sample C35metaG_FD_113463 | JGI IMG/M metagenome (GOLD analysis project Ga0157370, IMG submission 113463) | Corn rhizosphere microbial communities from Kellogg Biological Station, Michigan, USA - C3-5 metaG | ecosystem: Host-associated > Plants > Roots > Rhizosphere > Soil | place: USA: Michigan... | reverse complement strand
TGTAAAGGTTAGGGCCTCGCAAATTGAAATTAAAGCGAAATCCGGAAGTAGGGTTGCAAATATCGCAAAATACATTACCCAGCATCTTGATGGCTATTTAGCCGCAACACAGCTGGGTATTACACTTGCCTCTCTTGGTTTGGGTTGGGTTGGCGAATCTGTTATGCATAATATTGTTCACGATGCGCTGATTAACTTTAATTTATCTGAGGTTTACATTACCTCTATATCAACGTTTATTGCATTTCTATTTATTACAGTAATGCATATCGTATTTGGAGAGCTGGCGCCAAAGTCTGTAGCAATACAAAGACCTGTAGCTACAACATTATTCATTGCTGTTCCCCTTCAGGCATTTTATTGGTTATTCAGACCGTTTATATGGGTTTTGAACGGATTGGCTAATATAATCCTTAAGATGTTTGGTATTTCCAATGTAGGTGGACATGAATCAGTACACAGTACAGAAGAGTTGTATTATTTATTGGATCAGGGTAAAGAAAGTGGCGCGCTGGATACCAATGAACACGAACTTATTAAAAACGTTTTTGATTTTAATGAGCGAGTTGTTAAAAATATCATGGTTCCAAGAACCAAAATTTCTGGAATTGAATTATCTACACCCAAACAGGAAGTTGTAGAAACAATAATTGGCGAAGGATATTCAAGGATGCCTGTTTATGATGATATCATCGATAAGATTATAGGAATTGTACACGCAAAGGATATTCTTCCATTATTGGCGGGTAATAAAGAATGGTCTTTAAGTGATATTATCAGGAAGCCATATTTTGTGCCTGAAACAAAAAAAATAAATGACCTGCTAAGTGAACTTCAGCAGAAGCGCATTCAGATTGCTATTGTTATTGATGAATTCGGAGGTACAGCAGGAATGGTAACTCTGGAAGATATTGTAGAAGAAATTGTTGGTGAGATACAGGACGAGTATGATGAGGAAAAACCAACTGTTGAAAAAATATCTGATACAGAATTTATCATTAATGCTTATGCAACAGTTTATGATGTAAATGAACATTTGCCCCATGATTTACCCGAAGATGAAGATTTTGATACAGTAGGAGGGCTTGTCTCTCATGCATTTGGAAAGATCCCTGAAGTAGGTGATAGCGAAGAATGTTATGGGTATTTATTTACGATCTTAAAGAAAACAGAACAGAATATAGAAACTATAAAACTGGAGCTCGTGATTAGCAAGAGTGATATGGTCGACAATCATTAATCTACTTTATAATGCATGTTTTTTATACACCAGACATCATTTCTGATGAATATGTCTTAAATGAGGATGAAAGCAAGCATTGCATAAAAGTTTTAAGATTAAATATTGGTGCCGAAGTTTATCTCATTGATGGCGTTGGAGGACTTTACAAAGCGGCAATTGTAGGCCAAACAAAGAAAAACGTTGAACTAAAAGTTCTGGAAGCAACCCATAACTACAACAAGCGGAATCATCATTTGCATATTGCTGTTGCGCCCACTAAAAACATTGATAGACTAGAATGGTTTCTGGAAAAAGCAACTGAAATAGGGATAGAAGAGATAACGCCAATAATTTGCGATCGTTCTGAGCGTCGTGTAGTTAAAGAAGATCGTCTGGTTAAAGTAGTTACCTCGGCTGTTAAACAGTCACTTCAGGCCTATCACCCTATAGTCAATCCCCAGATAAACTTTTCTGATTTCTTAAAAATAGAGAATACAACCAATAAGATGATAGCGCATTGCATTGATGCGTCTTCCAGACAATATATCAGTCAAATTGCTGAACCTCATCAGAATTATACTATACTAATCGGGCCAGAAGGTGACTTTACACCTTTCGAAATTGATTTGGCTTTGCAAAATGGCTATAAACCATTAACTTTAGGTAATACACGGCTAAGAACAGAAACCGCTGCTTTAGCGGCCTGTTTTGAGGTGAATTATTTAAATAGATGAAGTTTAAACCCCTTTTTTTCGCCGGAATAATTTTGATATGTTCAAGCTTTTATTCCCCCACTTATAAATTAGCGAAACTAAAATACAATGGGGGTGGCGATTGGTATGCCAATAGAACAGCGCTTCCCAACCTTATCGACTTTTGTAACAAGAACCTGCAAACAAACTTTGCCCCGCAAGAGGAAATTGTTGAGGTTGGAAGTGCAGAAATATTTAATTACCCATTCGTATACCTTACAGGACATGGAAATGTAGTTTTTAGCAATGTCGAAGCCAGTAACCTCCGCAAATATTTGATCGGTGGCGGCTTCTTACATATTGATGATAATTACGGGCTGGATAAGTTTATCCGCAAGGAAATGAAGAAAGTATTCCCTGAATTAACATTCACAGAATTACCCGCCAACCATGCGATATACAATCAAAAATTTAAGTTTCCCAATGGCTTGCCTAAGATCCATGAGCACGACAATAAAAGACCTCAGGGTTTTGCATTAATCTGGGAAGGACGCATCGTTTGTTATTACACTTATGAATGCGATTTGGGGAATGGATGGGAGGATTATGGAACTTACCCTGGAGACACTCAGGATAAGCGCTCCAGTGCGCTTAAAATGGGCGCAAATTTAATTCAATATGCATTAACACAATAACTATGAAGGTAAAAGTCAACGAACATTACGATTTTAATGTTGAAATAAACAATAATTTAATGAGTGTTAATGGTGTGGAAGTAATTTTAGATTCAAGAAGTTTAGGAAATAACCATACTCATGTGATCTACAATAACAAATCATACAACATAGAGGTGGTTTCCGAAAGCAAAGCCAATAAAACAAGTGTCATCAAAATAAATGGAACAACATATACTATCGAAATGGAAGATCAATATGATCAGTTGCTCAAGCAATTGGGTATGGATAGCGCTTTGGCCAGTAAAGTCAGTGAAATTAAAGCTCCTATGCCCGGTCTGGTTTTGAGTGTTCTCGTTACTGAGGGGCAAGAGGTAAGCAAAGGAGATAGCTTACTGGTACTGGAGGCAATGAAAATGGAAAACGTTATTAAATCTCCAGCTTCCGGAATTATTAAAAAGATCCTTATCAATAAGGCTGATAAGGTAGAGAAAAATGAAATATTGATACAATTTCAATAAACAAAAATAGGGGCTATATGGCCCCCATTTAATTTATATCATTATAGAATATTTTTACCTCTTACCCCCTCTAAAGGCCTTTTGTGGTTTGGTCTTGAACTGAGGTTTCCCCATAGATCTAATTTCCGAAGCTCCAAGCATTGTCATTGCACATCTGAAACCAATGTCGGCTGTTGATTCATCCTGCTGAAGGAATCTTCTGGTTGCAGGATTTAACCACATGGCCTGGTCATCCCATGATCCACCCTTATATACTCTTGATTTATCCGTAATAAGTGTAATTTCTCCATACAGATCATTTGCCTTATCGCGGTACCCTCTTTGATCGGCGTAAGTATTAACCGAGTCTGCAGGTTTGGTCGCAGCAGCTTGTTTCTCCGCCCATGTTTGTTTTCTTGCGGATACAGCTGCAGTCATTACAGGTCGGTTATGTTTATCTATTTCTATCCTTCCAGTACTAGGGTCAGCTATTTTTTTATCCTCATAAAAGTTTCCTCTGTAAGGGTTAAATGCATCGGCAGCTTCAAAAGTTTTGGAGCGATACACATCTGCAACCCATTCGTTTACATTTCCAGCCATGTTGTACAAGCCAAAATCATTTGGCATATAAGATCTTACCGGAACGGTTAGGCCACCTTTGTCATTTAAAGAACCTCCAACACCCATATAATCACCTTTTGTTCTTTTGAAGTTGGCCAATATTAAACCACGGGTTTTTTTCTTTGCGGAGCTTAATCCAAGCCCGTTCCATGGATAAATTTTATTTTCGTGAATGTTTTCGTACTCAGTATTGCCAATTAGTCCCAACGCAGCATATTCCCATTCAGCTTCAGTTGGCAGACGATACGGTTGTTTTAAAATCCCATCTTCCAGTCTTACAGTTCTGGTTGCACCTTTATTTCCATTTGCGCCTGCATCAGCAGCTTTAGCATTGGTAGGACTTAGATCTTTCATTGCTTTTTTACCCTTATCATCATACTGCCCGCTTAAATAGGTTTCAGTATTAAAAGGTGCTGTCGGTCTTGAACTTGCAGCGGCAACGCCATTTCTGGTATCTCCGTTTATATCTTTAAAGCTCGTCATGTAACCCTGATCTCTAAGAAGCAACTCGTTCACCCGATCAGTTCTCCAGTCACAATACCTTGCAGCCTGTTCCCACGTAACACCAACTACAGGATAATCCTGGTAGGCAGGATGTCTTAAATAGTTGTCTACATAAGGTTCATTGTATGATAACGGTCTTCGCCAAACCAAGGTATCGGGTATTTCGTTATAGTAATATTCATAATCAGTTGGATAATTGGTTCTTATCCAATTTAAGTATTCCAGCCAGTTGGTGTTCGAAACTTCCGTTTCGTCCATATAAAAAGAAGAAACAGTAGTTTCTCTTTTATGATTGTAAGCGCTTAATTCTTGTCCTGCAACATTTATTGCGCTACCGCTCATCACAAAAACGCCACCTTCAATTTCGACCAGGCCAGGACCAGGTCCTCTTTTGAATTTATTGTTAACCTGAAATCCTCCATATTCCTTTTTATTATAGGCTAATCCTGTCTTGTCCGAAGTCCCTGATTTAGATTTACAGGACATAAGGGAGGCTACAAGTGCGAGATATGCAAGCGAGTATAGGTATGATTTTTTCATTGGATTGCGCAAATAGTTACTCTAAAGGTTAAAACTACACAAAAAAACGTGTTCGCTCCAAAAAAACTTTTTTTATAAAATGGAATAAATTATCTCAGAATATAAATTGTAGATATCATCTCGTTCAAATGCTTTGCAAACCGACGGAATACTTTGAAATTTAGCAACACTATGTTAACTTGCGTGCAATAGTATTAATTATACGGGACGAATGAATTTAAGGTACGCTGTAAAAACTGCATTAAGCATTTTTTCACTGGTAACAGTTTCTATAGGAGTGTTTGCTCAGGAAGTACAGCCCGGTACCCAAACAAATGGAAGTGCCCCAAATAATATAATTACAGCGGTCCCTTTCTTGTTGATTACTCCTGATGCCAGGATCGGAGGCATGGGAGATGCTGGAGTTGCAATTAGTCCGGATGCAAACTCAATGAGCATAAATCCTTCCAAACTAGCTTTTTTAGATAAGCCATACGGATTTTCCGCATCTTATAGCCCTTGGTTAAAAAGTCTGGTTCCTGATATTAACCTGGCCTATTTAAGCGGTTTTTATAAACTTAATGACGAAAGTACGCTCGGGAGTTCTTTAAGGTATTTTTCTTTGGGTGAAATACAATTCGTAGATATTAACCAGCAGGATCTTGGGGTTTATAGCCCAAATGAACTTGCATTGGATGTAACTTATGCCAGAAAATTTGGTAGTTCATTTTCATTAGGTACGTCATTAAGGTACATTTATTCCAATCTTTTGTCAGGTCAGTTTGCAGCCGGACAGCAAACTCAGGCCGGTTCAGCCATTGCAGTTGATGTTTCTGCATATTACAAAAAACCGACCATTTTCCTGGGTGAAGATGCGATCCTCTCTGCCGGGGTTAACATCTCAAACATTGGAACAAAAATCAGTTATGTACAGGGTGGGGAAAAGAACTTTCTGCCAACAAACATTAAAATAGGAGGGGCCTCAACCTTTTTAATCGACGATTATAATCAATTTACTTTTGCGCTGGATTTTAACAAGCTTCTGGTTCCGACTCAACCGATATATGATGAAAATGGAAGGATAGTAGCTGGTAAGGATCCTGATCGCTCGGTACCATCTGGAATATTTGGTTCGTTTAACGACGCTCCGGGAGGTTTTTCAGAAGAGTTAAGGGAAATTAATATAGCCGCAGGTGTTGAGTATTGGTACAATCAGCAGTTTGCCCTAAGAGCCGGGTATTTTTACGAAAACCCGCAAAAGGGAGATAGGAGATATTTTACACTTGGTGCCGGATTAAAATACAATGTTTTCAATATTGATTTTGCTTATCTGGCTGCCAATGCCCAAAAGAGTCCATTGGCAAATACATTACGTTTTACATTGCTTTTCAATTTTGGCGATGCCAAATAACAGTATATAACAACACAATTAAACAAATGAAAATTAAAGTAGGGTTTGGGTTCGATGTGCATCAGTTAAAGGATAATCACCCATTTGTAGTAGGCGGAGTTAATCTGGAACATCATAAAGGCGCTTTTGGTCATTCCGATGCGGATGTTTTGCTCCATGCAATTTGCGATGCTTTATTAGGTGCAGCAAATTTAAGGGATATTGGCTTTCATTTTAAGAATACTGACCCTCAGTGGAAGGGAATAAGCAGTCTTATACTGCTAAAGGAAAGCGTAAAGCTTCTTAAAGATAAGGGATGGCAAATTGGCAATATCGATGCAATGCTTTGCCTCGAAGCGCCAAAAATTAATCCTCATATCCCCGAAATGCAAAAGAATATAGCAGAAGCTATTGGAATGTCTATTGATGATATTTCTATAAAAGCCACCACAAATGAACAGATGGGCTTTATTGGCAGGGAGGAGGGTGTTGTTGCTTATGCCGTATGCCTTATCGAAAAATAAAAAAATAGCTACTATTCGTCAAGGTACCCAAATTTACCCTGGTTGTAATCATTTATCGCTTGCTGTATCTCTTCTGGCTTATTCATTAAAAAAGGCCCATATTGAGCAATTGGTTCATTTATAGGCTCGCCGCTTAATACCAGAATGATACTGTTTACTAAAGCCTCAGCTTCTATTATGGAACCGTCATTTTTGAAATGAACAAATTGATCGGCTTTGGCAATTTCAGTACCGTTAATTTTTACTTGGCCTTCTATAATTACAAAACCGGTATTGTACCCCACAGGGAAATTAAAAACTGCTTTGCCTCCTTCATTTAGTCGGGCATTGAATAAATGAAGTGGGGTAAAGGTACTTGCAGCTCCTCTGGTCCCGTTGTATTCACCTGCAATTACCTCGATTTCACCAGCTTCATTCTCCAGATTGTATTTTGGCATATCGCTATGCTTTACATCCTGATACTTTGGTGAGGTCATTTTAGATTTTGCAGGTAAATTCACCCACAACTGAACCATTTGAAAGGCTCCGCCTTTTTTACTGAACTGCTCTTCATGATATTCTTTATGTAATATCCCACTTCCAGCAGTCATCCATTGAACATCGCCGGGATAAATTACGCCGCAGTTACCTGCACTGTCATGATGTGCAACTGCGCCATGGTATGCAATGGTTACGGTCTCAAACCCTCTATGGGGATGAACTCCTACACCTCTGGGCTCATTACGTGCAGAGAATTCTATCCTGGCGTTATAATCCAACAGAAAGAAAGGGCTCATTTTGATTTTATAACCTTTCGGGAAAAAATTATGCACCCTAAAGCCATCGCCAACCATATGAGGTGCCGGCGCATTTAAAATGGCCGACACCGTTTTAGTTTTTGCTTCCATTTGTTTCTTTAATTTTTTATGGATGCTTGGTTTTAATTGTTTAGGCTTGTTTTACAAATTGTAATTCACCTGCTATTTTTACCGCCTCACTAACCATAACCCCACCAGTTTCTAATGCTGCATTCCATGTTAAACCAAAATCAGTTCTGTTTATTTTACCATTTATAGTAAAACCAGCTTTTGTATTTCCCCATGGATCAGTTGCGATACCGCCAAATTCAGCATTCAATTCTACTGGTTTAGTAACACCTTTAACAGTCAGATTTCCGTTTAAAATGTAATCATCACCATCTTTTGTTAATGAGGTAGATTCAAAAGTGATTTTAGGGAAATTTTCTGCATCAAAGAAATCAGCACTTTTTAAGTGAATATCTCTGTCGGTGTTTCCGGTATTGATAGACGATGTTTCACCTTCAAAAGTAACCTTTCCGTTTTCGAAATCATCACCTTCTGAAGTTAATGTCGCGTTGATCAAGTGCAAACTACCGGTTACAGTAGAAATCATTAAATGTTTAACTTTAAATTGTAGTTCGCTGTGGTTCGGGTCTAAAGCCCATTGTGTAGTTGCCATAATATTGTTTTTTTAAGTTGTTCTTTAATTACAACACAAAGTTATAACCAGATGTTTGGCTTTACATTGACCTATGATAAGAAAATACTAGCGTTTAAAATGCTTATGAGCCAAGTCTTTACGAACCCTGCTTAACGATTCAGGTGTAATTCCTAAATAAGAGGCAATCATCCACTGAGGCACTCTTAGTGTAAGATTTGGATATAATTTTATAAAGTTCAGATAACGTTCTTCGGCTGTAGCACTTAAAAGCATATTAATCCTTTTCTGCATAAACCTGATGGAATTATTGAGCATGGTGCTATTCAGATCACTCATGCATGGAACATGCTTAGCAGCATCATTCATAAAATCCTTGTTTACTGCAATAGCTGTTGTGGGTTCAATGGCATCAATAAAAAACTCTGAAGCTTCATTGAACATCCCGTTACGTTCCGAAAGCCACCATTGCTCGGGGGCAAACTGAATAATGTGTGTTTTTCCCTTACTATCTATTGAATAACTGCGTAATAGACCACTTAAAACAAAAAAGCCATGCGATAAAACTTCGCCCTTCATCAGGATCATCTCATTTTTATCGAAGGTTTTTACTTTAAGTTTGTCCGAAATTAGGCCAAACTGTTCATCAGTTATTGCTACTTTGTTTTTTAAATAAGTCTTAAACGGCTCCAGTAAGGCTGTCATAGATAAAATCTATTTCTTGTCTATTTTAACATTGGAAAAATCTACACCGCACTTGCAGTTTGAACCACAGCCGCCATTTTTAGGGGCTATTGAGCGATAAACGATGCGGCCAACATAAAATATTGCTCCCGCAAATAGTATAATTACCAGAATAGTCTGAATATCCATATTCCAAAATTAGTTAATGCCTGCTACACACAGGTCTGTTAATTGTAAATTTACTTTTCCATAAGGCCAATCGTACCACCCACCCAATCAAAGTCTTTATTGTATCTCACGCCAATCATCTTGCCTCTGCTTAAGCGTGCTAAATTAATGCACAACTGGGGCTTTTCACCATCCGCCCATAAATACATCAATCTGATTTCCAGTTTTACTCCACCATCGGGCGATTGCACAATGGGCTCATAAACAACCTTTCGCTGAAGTATCCAATTCTTAGGGTCTTTAATTTTAGCTATGTCCGCTTTTGTTACGTCAATAATTACACCCATCCCTGCAAAAGAAAACAAAGGTTTTAAAACATAGTTTTCAAGATCTGGAGGTATTTCAGTTAAAGTATCCAGGAAATGAGTTTCTGGCACAAATTCGCTCTTCAAAAAAGGCATGGTATATTTACTGATCCTGTAAAACCAGTTTGGGTGTGTGATCCATTCAACATCAATTTCCGACCTTGGATCAAAGCTTTGTTCAAAAAGATCTGTTTTACCCTCAATTTCATCAAAAATCAGTCTGTTGTAAATCCTTTTTAACTGTATTTTTTTACCTTTCTCTTTATAGAAAAGTGCATTCCCTTCTTTAATAATATCTGCCAGGCTCAAAATTTTTATGCCTAAATATTTTTGGGTAATTAAAAAATCAATGGCTGTTTTTTGATTCGGTGCATCAATATCCATCAGTGCTACCTCATGAGGTGCATAATCGCCAATAATTATCCTTTTAAGCAAGCTGATGTAACTCTGTTCATCAAATCCATTAAAAAAAGGAGTTAAAACAGCGGGCAATTCATACAACTCCTTATAAACTCTCCCCAGCTCCGGCTGAAATCCATATAAAGAGGGGAAACCTTGCATTTCAATAAGCTTTGGTGTCAGGAGGCCATTTGCATCCTTGCATATCCCAAAATCGAAAGTTAAAAAATGCGGGTGTTCATTTTCATTTGGAACATTCCAATTTGAGGGAATAGCATCTTTAGTAAGTGCTTTAAAATCAGGCTGTTTTATGAGGTTAATGATTTCTTCCCCCGCATCAATTAGTTTCTTCTGCAGATCTGAAGGAATAAACACAGGAGTTTCGGCAACTCTAAAAGGGATGCTTGTTAATCCAGATTCCAGAATTTTCAATAAACTATTGTACTTCTCCTCAGAGAAAGAACTATTAAACTGGTCTCTGTATTTACTAATCATGGTTATGCTTCCTGTAAGGCATTTAATGCCTCAGTTAAAAAATTAGGTAGAATAACACTTTGTGTAAGTTTAATTCTATCAGGATTGTCAAGACTTGACAACATGTCTTCATATTTTTCCTGACCATAACCCTCTGTAATTGCCTTCATCTTATCATCCTGTAATAGATACATTTTCATCCCAACAGGATCTGCCTCGGGATGAAACTGTGTTCCAACTATTTCTTTGGTGAAACGAACCGACATCACACAGCGCTCCAAATCAACATGTGGCCTTTCTTTTTCTAAAGCTAATACCTTGGCTTCGGAGTTGGAAAATAGCACATCATCAGGATTTATAACCTGCCAGTCGCGACTGTCAACAGCATATAATGGATTAGGTAAGCCATTAAAAATTAAATCATTTTCTCCCTCTTCAGTTAAAAAAACGGGGAAAATGCCAAAAGCGGTTGATTTTCGTCTGATCACTTCTCCAACATGATACTTTCTGCAAGCCATTTGAAAAGAGTGACAGATTAAAAAAACATGTTTTTTCTGCTGACTGATCT
>Ga0157370_10008965_pt1 | contig 10741 bp, 6 predicted proteins | sample C35metaG_FD_113463 | JGI IMG/M metagenome (GOLD analysis project Ga0157370, IMG submission 113463) | Corn rhizosphere microbial communities from Kellogg Biological Station, Michigan, USA - C3-5 metaG | ecosystem: Host-associated > Plants > Roots > Rhizosphere > Soil | place: USA: Michigan... | reverse complement strand
CAGCATGTGCCGGCGCGAAAATGGACGTCGTTGGTTCCGATCCAGTCGCAAGGAACGAAGACCCCTTTATTCTGCGTCCACGGAGCCGCAGGCACCGTCCTCGGCTTTTACCCGTTAGCGCGACGTCTAGCCCCCAATCGGCCGGTCTACGGGCTGCGAAACCAGGGGCTTTTTGGGATTGACCTGCCCCACTCGACGGTGGAGGACATGGCGGCGCACTACATCAAGGAGATACAAACTGTGCAGCCGCATGGTCCTTATCTGCTGGCGGGTTGGTGTTTCGGTGGGATCATCATCTTCGAAATGGCCCAACAACTTCTGCGGATGGGGGAGAAAGTAGACCTCCTTGCAATGCTGAACGCTCCGAGCACGCCGGAGTTCGCGGTTACCGCAGATGCCGAGGCAGGATCAGCCTCAAGCAGGGAGCGAATCCGCCAGCGCTGGGAGGAGTTCGGCAATCTTCGCCCAATCGAGAAGGTTGGATTTGTTGTTCGCAGGACTCGCCGTCACTTCGGATGGCGCTTCACAGCACTACGCCAGAGCACCGAACGCTTTGTTCGACGGTCTACCCGTCCGATTCGTCTGCGCCTCTATGATTACTATCTGCACCATCGGAGTCCAATGCCGGACTTCCTGCGCAACTCGTATTTCTATATGATCAACGGGCGGGCTGAAAGGCAGTACCGGCATCAGAGTTATTCTGGGGACATCCTGTTGTTCCGCGACCTCGGACCGTATAGCGATCCAGATTTAGGCTGGAAACACTTCGTACGTGGCACCATTCAGAATTGCGAAATGCCGGTGAAGGGCACGGCTGCCCGTGAAATGATGCACGAACCTATGGTTGGCATGGTGGCAGAAACGATAGAGAAATACCTCACTCAGATGTCGGGTCCTATTGCTGCCGCAGCCGAATTCCCTGGGGGAGCGCGTCTGCGGGGCAGGGCCAGTTGAAATCCGGCGTCTCAGCAGAACTCGATAAAAAGATCCAGCAGTTGTCGCCTGAAAAGCAGGTTCTTCTGCAGCAGCGGCTGAAGCAGGCGCGTGCGGCCGAATCGACTTTTGCGATCCCCCGTCGTGGCCCCAAAGACCCGCGCGTCTTGTCGTTTGGTCAGCAGCAACTGTGGCTAGTGGATCAGCTCACCCCCGGCGCTTCCGCCTACAACGTTCCGTATCCGGTTCGCATTCGCGGTCCGCTCAACGTGGCTGCTTTGCAACGTGCATTGGACAACGTCGTTGGCCGGCACGAGGTGCTGCGGACGCTGTTCGTCAATTTCAAGGGTCAGCCACTTCCACTGGTTGCCAAGCAGTGGTCGGTTGAAATGGGTCAGGTGGATTTGCGGAGCATGGGGGATGAGGAAAAAACAGCCAAACTGCCTGGCCTGCTGAAAGAAGACTCCGCACGCTCTTTCAACCTGGCCAAAGACCTGAAAATCCGGACTACTTTATATCGCCTCAGCGACGATGAGTACATCCTGCTTCACGTCTCGCACCATATCTCCTGGGACCTGCGATCGAAGGTGATTTTTTACCAGGAGCTTGCGCCGCTGTACGCCGCGTTCTCGGAAGGTAAGGAGTGCACCCTGCCTGAGCCGCCGTTGCAGTACGCCGACTTCGCAACCTGGCAGAGGAAGTACTTGCAGGGCGAAATTCTGGAGAAATTAACCTCGCATTGGAAGCAGCAGCTGGGTGGCGCGCCTGCCAAACTAGAACTTCCAGCCGATCATTCACGTCCTCCAGTGCAGAGACTGAACGGCGCAAAGTACGCGGTACCACTCAGCGAGGAAGTATTAGCCACCGCAAACCGTATTGCCCAGCAAAGCGGAGCTACGCTTTACATGCTCCTGCTGTCCAGCTTCTACGTCTTCCTGAATTGCTACACCGGTGAAACCGATATTTCCGTGGGCTCACCCTTTGCTGGGCGCCGCAAGGAAACAGACAGCATTATTGGAATGTTTATCAACACGCTGGTGCTGCGGACCAAGCTTTCCAGAGAGCTGACATTTCGGGAACTCATGGCCCGCGTCCGCGAGACGACGCTCGGGGCGATTGCCAACCAGGAGTTGCCGTTCGAAAAGATTGTTGAGGCCGTGCGGCCGCCCCGCGATCTGAGCCGGAATGCACTTTTCCAGGTAAACTTCCGGGTACAGAATGCCGCTCCCGCGAAGCTCGAGTTGGCCGGACTCGAAACCGAATCGCTCGATCTGGTGGACAATGACACCGCGAAATTCGACCTCGCGCTGGAGTTACCTTCGTCTCCACAATCGCGCGGGTATTTTGAATACAATACGGATTTGTTCGAGCGAGCGACCATAGCCCGCATGGCAGAAGATTTCCATGCCCTCCTCCCCGCGCTTATGGCCGATCCCGACAAGAAGTTCAATGAGCTGGACATAGTCCGGAGGATCCGCCGTCAGTAGCCCGACGTCCCAAGCCGTGACCCGAACCGTGGGTGAAGTGCGCAGCTACGCGATTACGCGCCGCGCACCGGGAGACCCCTGTCCACTGTCGTTTTCGCAGCAGCGCCTGTGGTTTCTTGATCAGCTTTCGCCGGCTGATCCGACCTACAACATTCCTTACGCCATGACCATTCGCGGGCCACTGGGCGTTGCCGCTCTGCAGAAGTCACTTGACGCTCTCGTCGGCCGACACGAAATTCTGCGAACGACTTTTGACAACTTGGACGGCTTGCCGGTGCCGGTGCTGGCGGATCCCTGGAAAGTCGAATTGAAGACGTTTGATCTTCGACGCCTCAAACCTGAAGAGCGAGGCTCGAAAGCTCGGCTATTGTTGAAAAAGGAATCCGTCCGCGGGTTCAATCTGGCTCGCGATCTCATGCTTCGGGGTGTGCTGCTGCGCATGGACGAGAACGAGTGGATATTCCTCCACGTTTCCCATCACGTTGCTTGGGAGTTTCGTTCCACGGCGCTGATGTACGGCGAAGTTGCAGAACTCTATGCGCATTTTGCGGCCGGAAAAAAGCCCGAGCTGCCGGAACTGCCAATCCAGTTTTCTGATTTCGCGCTCTGGCAGCGTCAGTTCTTGCAAGGTGAGATGCTGGACCGGCTTGGCGCCTTCTGGAAAGAACAGTTGAAAGATGTCCCAGTCGATCTGGGTTTGCCGGCCGATTTTCCCCGTCCACCTGTTCCCAGTCGCGGCGGGAAGCGCTACCCAATGGTGCTTTCGGGCGAATTGCTCGATGCCGCGAAGGCATTGAGTCTCCAGAGCGGCGTCACGCCGTTTATGAGTTTGTTCGGGGCCTTCAATGTATTTTTGCACTGCTGCACCGGTGCAACCGACATTTGCGTGGGATCGCCCATCGCTCGCCGCCGTCGAGCGGAAATTGAGCCGATGATCGGTTTCTTTGTGAATACGCTGGTGTTGCGCAGCGATCTCTCTGGAAGTCCGAACTTTCGTCAATTGCTGGGTAGGGTGAGCCGGGTAGTGCTGGGAGCGATCGCTCATGCCGACCTGCCGTTCGACAAACTGGTTGAGATTGTCCGCCCTCCGCGTGCCGCAGGGCGCATGCCGCTCTTTCAAGTCAATTTCCGAGTCGTAAAAGAGCCTGTGCCTGTGCTTGCGTTGCATAGCTTGGAGGTGTCGCCTCCCGAATGGATCGATAACGGCACCTCAAAATTTGATTTGTCGCTTGAGCTTGTCGCTACCGGTGGGGCAGCCGGGTTCTTCGAATACAGCACCGATCTGTTTAGAGAAGACACTATTGCGCACATGGCCGTCGACTATGAACGAGTATTGCGTACCCTAGTAGAACATCCAGATGTCCCCCTTACAGATCTGGAAGTCATCAACGAAGTCCGCTCGCGCATGCTGCAGAAAGCGGCGGCGCGGTAGCAGCAAGCAGCAGCAATTTTGTTGGGGATTCCACAAGATATGAAAGCTCAATCTTTATGGGGACTGGTGCGCGATGCGGCTGGCCGGGTACCTTCCTCGAAAACGGCAATCTGGAACGCCGATGCTTCCTGCACCTATGGTGAGCTCATCTCTCGGGCCCAAGGAATTGCCGCTTCATTGCACGAGGCCGGAGTTGGCCGAGGTGATCGCGTCGGCATATGGAAGGACAAAACTCCGAATTGCGTGCAGGCGATTCTCGGCACCATGGCGGCGGGTGCGGCTTACGTTCCTCTGGATCCTCGCGCACCCTGGCGTCGTTGCCGCACCATCGCGGAGGACTGCGGATTCGCAGCCATCATTGCTGACCAGCCTCGGCTCGCGTCGCTCGGAGAATTTCTCCAGGGTTTATCGCCGCGCAAAGTGATCGTTGAAGCCGCCGAAGATGCGATCACGGCTGCTCACCTGCCGCCGGATCTCGCCTTGGAATCTTTCGCTTCCGCTGTGGCGCGGAAGTCAATCCCGCTGCCCGAAGTTCATCCAGAAGACCTGGCTTATATCCTCTATACCTCCGGATCGACGGGAACGCCAAAGGGCGTGATCCACACCCATCTGTCGGGCCTTGCGTTCACGAACTGGGTGCAAGACCGGTTTGCGATTACGCCAGATGACATCTTTTCCAGCCATGCCCCCTTTCACTTTGATCTCTCCATTTCAGATCTCTACGCCTCGCTTGGCTCAGGCGCGAGCCTACGCTTGATTTCAAGTCTCGAAGGGATGCTTGCGGCGCACTTGGTGAAGCTGATTACAGAAACGAAGATGACGGTGTGGTATTCCGTCCCTTCCATTTTGGTCTCCATGCTGAATGCCGGCGAAATCGAGAAACAAGGGCTGCCGACTCTTCGAATACTTTTTTTCGCAGGCGAAGTTTTTCCTACGCCTCAGCTACGGCGCTTGCGTCGGGCACTTCCGAATGTTGGGCTCTTCAATCTTTTCGGTCCCACCGAGACGAACGTCTGCACCTACTACGAGGTGCCTCCGACAATCCCGGAATACCGCACCGCGCCGATTTCCATCGGCAAAGCCTGCGAGCACATGGAGACGTTTGTTCTGAATGATGCCGGAGAGGTCGTGGGGGAAGGTGCGGAAGGTGTGCTGTGGGCGAAGGGCGGCAATCTGATGAGCGGCTACTGGAATGATCCGAAGCGAACTGCCGCGACTCTGGTGCCGGACCCTCGCAAGGACTCGAACGCGAATGGTCTGGCTTACTGCACGGGTGATTTCGTCAAACTGCAACCCGATGGCAATTACGAGTTCCTCGGCCGTCGCGATCACATGGTAAAGAGTCGCGGGTTCCGCATCGAGCTCGGCGAGATCGAGAGTGTTTTGTCAGGACATCCCGAGATTCTCGAAGCGATTGCCGTTCCTGTTCCTGATCCGGAGGTCGGAAACCGAATTGTTGCGTCCGTGGTTGCCAGGGCAGGGCAGAAACCTGACCCCAACCAACTCCGCGCGCATTGCAGCCGTTTTCTTCCGACGTATATGGTGCCGGAGCAAATTGAAATTCGTGAGTCCATGGCGCTCACTTCGACCGGCAAAACCGATCGGCAACTGCTGCTGCGCGAGTGGCAGAGCCGAGTGGCGACTGCTGCGGCAAAGTAGGTATCAAGGCTGGCATTTCCTCCATCCGCGGGGTGGGCGAAAATATGACTGGAGCAAAAAAAGCGTGAGCATCGAAAACGATCTGACGGAATTCATCTCCCGCGATGTCGTGCCGGAAGGCGGCGTCACCGAAACCGAACTGCTTATTTCCTCCGGCAAAGTCGATTCTCTTGGTCTCCTGCAGATCCTCGGCTTTATCGAGCAGCAATATGGCGTTACGCTGCTGACCTCGGGCAGCCCCAAAGATTTTGAGAGCGTGCAGAGCCTGGCCAGTGCCATCCGCAAAGCTCGCGGCGAATCGGCCTGAGTCCAACCGGCCGAATGCCCATGCCGTCCTGCCGAGTGGCTCCTTGCACTTCCGGCTGATTTTCACAGCATTCCTTGATGCTTTGCTGGCTTACAATGCTCGGTTATGCGGGCAGCAGTAATTCCGGGCAAAACTGTGGAACTTGGAAAAGACTGGGTCGGACAAACCGTAAACGCGCGGTACCCCTTGCAGCAGTACTTGGGGGGATCGGATTCGACTGCTGTCTTCCTCACACAACTTCCAACGGGCACAAAGAGCAAGGCTGCCATCAAGCTGGTCGTTGCGAGTGCTTCCGATGGCGATATTCTGGTGGCCAATTGGAAGCGCGCAGCACAGCTCTCACATCCGCACCTGCTGCAGGTTTTCGACGGCGGGCGTTGTTGGCTTTCTGGACGCGAACTTCTTTACGTAGTCACTGAATTCGCGGACGAAAGCTTGGCTCAAGTTCTTCCTCATCGTGCGCTGACCGCCAGTGAAACGGACATCATGCTGCGTCCAACGGTGTCCGCGCTGGGATATTTGCATGATCAGGGTCTGATTCATGGCGATCTCCGGCCCGCGAACGTCATGGCGGTTGGCGACCAGTTGAAGCTTTCAACGGATTGCGTCTGCGGCCCTGGGGCGGCTCCGAAAACTCTGTCGAATCATTATGGCGCCCCCGAACTCTCGTCGGGTCAGATCTCGCCGGGCACTGATATCTGGAATCTGGGTGCCACGCTCGTGGAGTCGCTGACACAACATGCGCCTTCCAGCATTGGTTCAGCGGCAAATTTGCCCAAACCGTACGCCGAAGTCGCGAGTCACTGCCTCGTAAACGATGCCGCAAGGCGCTGGACAATTCGTGAGGTTGCTGCCGCTATCGGCATGCAGCCCCCGGTGCCCCGGGAGACCGCCCAACCAGCGCCAGTGAAGGTGGAGGAAGTTGTAGACCGGGAGCCCGCAGCCTCCTCCAAATTGAAGCCGCTCGTGATTGCGCTGATCGCGGTGGCAGTGGTCATCGTAATCCTGCTTGTTGTCAAGGGGACGCATCAGCAAGCGACTCCAAGTGCACAGACGGGAGCGACTTCTGCAACACAAGCACCCGCGGCAGAAACGCCGGCTGCACCGGCAGCGCCCGCCGCGCCCAATGGAGTTGTGCGTCGTGTGCTGCCGACCCCCTCCGCTGGCGCACTTAGGACGATTCAGGGCCACATCAAGGTGCGAATGCGCCTGGGCGTCGATCCCTCTGGCAATGTTTCGGAGGCGCGTTTCACCTCGCCCGGGCCGAGCAAGTATTTCTCCCGCCTCTCGATGGAAGCTGCCAAACAGTGGCAGTTCACGCCGGCTGCAGGTAGTTCAAGGGAATGGAATGTGCTGTTCGAGTTTACCCGCCGTGGAGTGGAGGCCTTTCCCGAACCAGCCCACGAGTAGGCCTGAAACCTGAAACCTGAAACCTGAAACCTGAAACCTGAAACCTACTCCTTCACCGCAATTCCAAGCGTCTTCATCTTCCGATAGAGGTGACTGCGCTCCAGTCCCAATACTTCTGCGGTACGGCTTATGTTGCCGTGATTGTCATCGAGCTTTTTCAGGATGTAGTCGCGTTCGTAGGCCGCTCGCGCCTGATGCAGTGTCATAAACTCGCTGCCGGAACGCCGGCTGCCATCACGATAGACCAGTGGCGGAAGATGCTTTCGATCAAAGCGTGTCGCGGTGGGATTCATAATCACGATGCGCTCAATCACATTGCGGAGTTCGCGAACGTTCCCCGGCCAGGAATAACGCATGAGTGTATCAATGGCCTCATCGGTGATTTCTCGCCGGCTGCGCCCGTAATGGGCCGAAAGCTCGCGTAAAAAGTGCCGAGCGAGGAGTGGGATGTCCTCTTTCCGTTCCCGCAGAGGCGGTACGGAGAACGGAATCACATTCAGCCGATAAAACAGGTCCTCGCGAAAATTGCCACGCGAGATCTCTTCTTCGAGATCCTTATTCGTGGAAGCGATCACGCGCACATCAACGGTGAGAGGCTCATCGCTCCCCACGGCGGTGAAACGCTGCTCTTCCAGCGTACGTAGAACCTTAGCCTGAGTTTTTAAACTCATGTCTCCGACTTCGTCCATGAATAGGGTGCCACCGTGCGCTTTGAGGAACTTGCCTTCTTTGTCCGACCCCGCCGAAGAAAATGATCCGCGCCGATGGCCGAACAGTTCGCTCTCAATCAGGTCTTCTGGGATGGCGGCGCAATTTACTTCCACGAACATCTGGTCCTTGCGCAGACTTTGCGCGTGAATAGCTCGAGCCACCAATTCCTTCCCTGTGCCTGACTCGCCAAAGATCAGCACACGCCCGTTCGTCGGAGCCATCAGTTGAATCTGCTGGCGGAGAGCCTTCATAGGAATGCTTTCGCCCACGATCTCGCTGCGCCGCATTGCCTGTTTCTTGAGTTCGCGGTTCTCGTTGCGAAGCCGCTTCGCATCAAGCGCGTTTTTCACCAGGATGAGGGTCTTCTCGACGGAGAGGGGTTTTTCCAGGAAGTCGAATGCGCCGAGCTTTGTCGCACGAACTGCAGTTTCGATAGTGGCATGCCCGGAAATGATAATAACTTCCGGCGCCGTCTCTAATTCACGGATCTTCTCCAACGTCTGGAGACCATCGATGCCAGGCAACCATATGTCGAGAAGCACGACGTCGAACAACTTCTGTTGCAATTGATCGAGGCAGGCTTCTCCACTTGCCGCGTCCGTTACGCTGTAGTCTTCGTCCTCGAGCACGCCGCGAAGGGATTCGCGAATCGCGGATTCGTCATCAACAATCAGGATATTAGGCATAGGTGGCGGTCGGCGGCGGAGAAACAGACTCACTGGCTACCGGAAGTTCAATGACAAACCGCGCACCGACGGGCTTATTCTCTTCGACCCGAATGTAACCGTGATGGTCCTCAACGATGCGGCTCACGATTGCCAAGCCGAGGCCGGTGCCACGCGATTTGGTCGAAAAATAGGGCAGGAACAAGCGCTCTTTGGCTTCGCGCGTCACCCCAGGCCCACTATCCGCGACGCTGATTTCGATGGCGTCGCGGCTGGCCACCAGTGCCGTGGAGATTTCGATTTCCTTCACCATCGATTGCTGCACCGCTTCGGCTGCATTGTCCACTAAGTTCGCGATCGCTCGCTTAATAGCTTCGGAGTCTGCCAACACCCTTGGGAGATTATTCGCGAACAGAGTTCGCACACGAATCTGGTCGAGCCGGCCGTTGAACATGGAGAGTGCGTGTTCGGCAATCGTGTTGATGTCCGCAGGTTGCGGCTTGGAAGCGGGAAAGCTGGCCAGGGTGGCAAATTCATTCACCAATGTGCGCACCGTATCGACGGCGCTCTCGATTGTAGTAGCGCAGGATCGCACAACCTCTAGAGAAGCCGGTTCCGGCGGTTTCCGATCGAGATGTCTGATGATGCGCTCCGCTGACAATGCAATCGGCGTGAGGGGATTCTTGATCTCGTGGGCCACCCGCCGCGCCACTTCGCGCCATGCAGCCTGCTTTTGCGCGTGCAGCAAGTCTGAAAGATCTTCGAACACCACCACGTAACCTAGTCGTTGCGCATTGTGCTGGAGGGTAGCCACGGTGACTGCCACGTTCAATGGGGCACGTTGCACCGAAAACTCCATCTGGGTTGTTGTCGTGCCCATGCGATCAGCGCGCCTCAGTAGAGGCTCAAGATCTTCCCGCACCTCGGCCGGGAACAAGTCATGGAATGCCGTTCCGGCCAGCCGCGAGCGCAGTTCGGAGGAATCCTCCGCGGGCCGCAACATGCGCAGGAGTGCGTGATTGAGATGGCTCACTCGCAGTTCCGCATCTACCGAAAGCACGCCGGTCGGAATGCTTTCAAGAATGGTTTCGATATGGCGGCGGCGCTGCTCCAATTCCACGTTGGCAGCGCCCAATTGGCGGCTCGAAGCTTCTACCTGCGCCCGTGTGGCTTGCAGGTCTTGCGCCATGCGATTGAAGGATGTAACGAGATCACCTAGTTCATCGGTAGCCTGTACCTCCACCCGATAGCCCAGGTTTCCTTTGGAAATTTCTTGCGTTGCTTCCGCGAGGGCCGCCACTGGCCGCGTCACAAACTTGGACAGGTACAGAGCCAGCCACGTGCTCACAAACAGCACTAGTCCTGTGAGCGCCATCAGGATCGTCATATACGTGAGCCGGACCTGTCGCCGTTCACGTGCCAGTTCCAGGTATCGATGTTGGCTGGCGGAAAGTTGCCGCTGAGTTTCTGCGAAGCTTTGCGGCAACGGAATGGCAACCAAAATCTTTCCTTGATCTCCAATTCCAGCGTTCCCAAGAACGTAATTCTTGTTTTCCCAGGAGATCACCTGCGGATGCTCACTATTGATCTTTTGGAGATCGATCCTCGGCCGGATCACAGACCAAGGCGCGGGAACGCCCAGGCTGGCCTCAACGCCGCTTTCGTCCAGGGCAACTGCAAATCCTCCCTGCAGCGTCGGTTCGTGAGCGCGGAGTTCATCGAGAGCACCTGTAAAGCTATGCCCCTCAAAAGCATGTTGAACCGTGGGTGCTGCCGCGATGGAAATGGCCTCGGCCTCTGCATTTTCGGCAGCGTACTTCGAAAGCAGTTGCGCCATTAAAGCCGTGTCCTGGCGGACTTCTTCAACCGGAGTTGAAAACCAACGTTCGATCGAGCGATTCATCAGCCCATAAGAAAACCAGAACATCACGATGACGGGAACGAATGACAGCAGTAGGCTTCCAACCACCAGGCGAGTCCGGAACTTCGAGCCCAACACTCCTAGTCGGCGTTCCGCGAAAACTTTGATGAGGTTTCGCAGTAACACAAAGGTAAGGCCGCCAAAAAGCAGCGAAACCAGAATGGTTAAAGAGACAAGAACGACCGTCTCTTCGCTAGTCCTCGGTTTGATGAAGCT
>Ga0157370_10008964_pt1 | contig 10741 bp, 6 predicted proteins | sample C35metaG_FD_113463 | JGI IMG/M metagenome (GOLD analysis project Ga0157370, IMG submission 113463) | Corn rhizosphere microbial communities from Kellogg Biological Station, Michigan, USA - C3-5 metaG | ecosystem: Host-associated > Plants > Roots > Rhizosphere > Soil | place: USA: Michigan... | reverse complement strand
TGATTTTAGTAATGATGCATTAGATAATGGAAACCCCAATATTTTGACATACCCTCTAAAAACAAAAACCCTGCTAATCGTGCGATTGCAGGGTTTTATGCATTTTGATAATTTTTGGTGTGAACCTATTGGTACAAAACTCGAACCATTTAATAGATGATTTAAGGCTATTAAGTGAATTGCTAATATCTTAACCCATCATATGACGGGTTATTGGAAACCATTCTTACTGCTTGCGTTTTATCCACATGACAATGATGTTACTTGTTTCCAGCTAAAAATATATTAATTTTAGACAAACCTAAAATCATTTTATGCTCATTGATAGTCCAAGGACTTTGGTAACGGATATTCTTGCTTTCACACAAGCTTTACCATATTGGTCGCAATTCTTGTCTGAAAAACTTTTGTCCGGCGTTACGCTTAGTGAAGAAAATCATCAATCAGCTTATCAGTATTTTTTGGAGGATGCAGGCTTATCGGAAAAAACGGAGCGACCGGCTATCTCAATCGTTTGTAGAATAGATTCAGGATACTACAAGGACGATTTGAAATTGCAGCAAATTTCGGGTATAACTGGTATTAACGCGCTTGTCCCGGATCAAATATTGACGCTGGGACCAAACCTGACCATTATTTATGGCGCTAACGGTTCAGGCAAATCCGGCTACATACGGTTACTGAATAATGTTTTCGTAACCAAGGGCGATAAAACGGTCCTACCCAATATTCACGATACCGGCCCTGTGATAGCTAAAGCAGCTGAGTTTACTTTTGAATCGATGGGCACTAAGTCAGTTTTTCATTACCCGGCAGATTGCGACCATGCTGAATTCAAACAGTTTTCTGTTTTTGACGAAAAAGCAGTGCACGCTCATTTAAACAATAAAAATCAGTTTGACTTCCGGCCGGCTGGTCTGTCTTTTTTTGCTGATCTTAATGAGGCCTATAAGAAACTAGAAGAGTTGGCCCAAGCGGATATCGACAAACATACCAATAACGCAAATTTGGCGTCACTATTCGATGGGGAATCCAATATCAAGAATTTGATCTCTGAAATATCTGCTAAAACAAAGATTGAAGACCTCCAGGCATTGCTGCCTTTCACACCCGAAAATAAAGCCGAGCGAACTAAGCTGGAAGGTGAAAAGGCCGCATTGACTGCCTTGAAAAAGGATAAGGAGATAGAGGATCTCGAACAACTACATGTATTACTAGCCAGTTTAAGGTTAGCAATGACCAATTTGAACAGATATTTCAACGTAGAACAACTGACCAAAGCTAGTGATAAGATCAAAAATTGTGCAGCTAAAGAACTTTTAGCCGCAGGTAACAATATTGATCAGTTCAAAACGGTTGCGCTAGACCAAGTGGGTGGCTCAGAATGGCGAGCGTTTATTGCTGCCGCTGATCTTTTCGCACGGCTACAGGATAAAGAAGCTGTTAACTACCCCCGAACCGGTGATAATTGTCTTTTATGCCAGCAACCCTTGACGATGGAAGCTGCGATGCTCGTGAATGCTTATTGGGAATTCATAAAAAGCAAAGCCGAACAGGATAGCAAGGATGCGATAGAGGCTTTGACTACTTCCAAAGATGCATTAAGCAAATTGGATTTGGGAATTATCCCAGACACTGGTATTTTGCATAAATGGTTATCAGAAAACAAACCGACCGAACTGGCGTTGATCAAAACCCAACTTGACGCGCAGCGAAAGCTAAGGGACGCCATTGTTGGAGATATAACTGATAAAAAAGTGGGCATCTATGAGTCTGCTCAGATCGACACAGTAACAGTGGATGCGATCACAGTTGATATTGAAGAACGCATCAAGAAGTTAAAAGAGGCAGACGTAGTCGTAGCCATTGGAAAGCTGCAGCAGCAGATCACCGTCCTCAACCACCAGGAAAAACTGGGCGATCATATGACGATCATAGAAAAAGCAATTGCCAACTTGGTTTGGATCGATAAGGCTTCTAAAGCAAAATCAAAAATATCGAAACGGGATATCACCAATAAAGAAAAAGAGTTATCAGGTTTATATTTCAATCAGGCCTATATTGACCAATTCAATAATGAATGTGTTCGCCTAAAGGGCGCCTTCGGCATCAATGTGACCCATACTGGCTCAGCTGGCACATCTTTTCGCCAGTTGAGTTTAAAAGGACGACAACCTTCTGATGTGTTGAGTGAAGGCGAACAAAAAGTGATTTCATTAGCTGATTTTCTATCGGAAACCATCTTGTCAGGCATTAATAAAGGAATTATTTTTGATGACCCCGTAAACTCACTCGACGAAAAACGTAAAAGCCATATTGCTGAGCGGCTGATCGAAGAATCAGCGGTAAGACAAATAGTTGTTTTCACGCACGACTTGGTGTTTGTATCCCAATTGATCACCTATTGTCAGGATAATGGTAAGGAGCACATTTGTCACTGGATCGAACAGCGCGATGGAAAGCCAGGCTATGTCTCCTTGGAAAATGCGCCGTCTTACGAAAAGGAATACCGTAATCAAAATATCCCTATGGCGCACTATAACGCGGCAAAGAAGCCAGAATGTTCCGCCAAAGACAGGGAAACGCATATCAGAGACGGTTTTACCAGCCTGCGTACCTGCTATGAAGTATTAGTGATCAATGGGCTCTTTAAAAATGTGGTGCAACGATTCAACGAGCGAGTAAGCGTGGATGCCTTGAAAAACGTAAATTTTGACATTGCAATCCGGGATGAAATTTCAGCAGGTTTCTCTGATTGCTGTAAATACATGGAAGGTCACTCGCACAGTGACGGGCTCCCATACCGGAAACCGGACCTAGAAGACCTAAATACCGAAGTGCAGCGCTACATCGCCATCAGGGCGAAAGTAACGGCCAAGCCAGCAAAGTCTTAAAAAAGCTGCTCGAAAAGTTCGAGTGTTTTACTTAACCGTGTTCGCCAGGATTTTGCGATTTCCAGCCCTATGCTTTCGATTTCCAGAGGCTCCAGGCTGGAGGTGGAATTTACTGGCAGATGTTCCCATAGCCCTTGATTCAACCGGATAAAGAACCGTTCTCTTACAGCTGCGTTACTGACGGAAACAAAAAACTCCGGCATATCCCATTGCGGCGGCTCTCCAACCACAATCTTCGTATTCAATCCTTTAATAACAGCGCTGATTATAAATGTTCTCATATTGAACTGATAATCTGCAAATTTATAATGCTCCTACGCCATAACATGGCGCTGTCTATATATAATTTGCTTCGAACATACTGGGAACATAATTAATCATTAAGCTGCTAAAATAAAATCTTAGTAATAAACCTCAGGGTTTAAAAGTAGGTCATTGAATTTTGATTATCATTTCTTGAAGAGAATATAATTCAAAATTTTAAAAAAAACATATAACTAGTTCTGAAAATAAAATAGATGTTGTTTATTTATTTAAATTTCATCAACTTGCGTAAGTTATTTTTTTAGAATTTATCGCTAAATTGAAAAAAATAATTCAAAATTAAGCACTCGAATCATGACACGATATAACTCAATATTGTAGGGATTTCTAAATATAGATCTTCAAACTCTACTCACAAAGTGCTTTAAGCCATTTACATATATTATTTTCTAACTAACATAACTCTCGTGCTTAACTCTAAGCGTCACAGCTTTTCCCCAATGATAATAAACTATATGGGATCAAATACCACCTCAATTAATGTGTTACAGGCTTTCCATGGTGATAGCTTACTAATAAAGACATATGATGAAAATGGTAACGAGTTTATAATTTTAATTGATGGAGGCACGGCGCAAACATTCAAGTATTCTTTAAAGTCTGCATTGTCGAAAATTACCTGCATAAACCTTTTGATACTAACACATATCGATTCTGATCATACCGCCGGCCTTCTGAAATTTTTCAATAGTACTTTGATTAGTAGAATTAATATAGATGAGATTTGGATAAATCATCCTGAACTAATAGAAGTGACGACTGGAAGTTTAATTAGTGTGAAACAAGCTGATGACTTAAAAAAACTTATTATTGAAAAGAAGCCACCCACAATAATGAGGCAAATATCTGTCGAGAATGGCACCATCAAAATAAGAGGGATAGAGTTTATCGTTCTTTCGCCCACAAATGAAATTGTTGAAAAGCTTTACAAAAAATGGGAAATAATAAGAGCTCAAAATTCTAATACTACCAAAAACGTAGGAATTTCGGAATTCCAAAATTTAGATGGTATAGTAAGTCAACCGTCTTTAAAGGACCTAGCCAATATACCTTTCGAGCCTGCAAGCAGAATTTTTGATGATTTATTCAATGCATCTTCCATTTCATTTATACTAAAATGTTCTGACCTTTCCATATTGTTGTTAGCGGATTCAAGGCCTGAAATCATTTACGAGAGTCTTTTAAATTTAAATTATACTATAGAAAATCCACTTGTTGTTGATTACGTTAAGGTATCACATCATGGGAGTTTAAACAATACTAGTCAAGAATTATTAGGATTAGTCAAATCAAACAACTATATCATTTCCACGAATGGCGGGTCTGCTGATCATAAGCATCCATCCCGCGAAACCCTAGCAAGAATAATTTACAATACCAACAGGACAGATGAAAGGCTAAATATCTATCTTAATTATAAACTTGAGGATGTAGAAAAGAAAACAGGACCTCTTTATAACGAAAGCGATTTGGAAGCTGGTAATTTTCGAATTGGTTATCGTAACATATTTTAATTTACATGATAGAAAATAGAGTTGAAAATTATTGTGTACGTGTAAGGTGCAATGGCCACACTGGTAGCGGTGTATTGTTATCGGGACCGGATACTTTTTATATTCTTACTGCAGCCCATTGCCTAGGTAAGATTGAACCTAATTTACAAGAGATAAAGATAGAAAGGCAGACAGATTACATGTCTCAGTTCTCCGAGCTCGACTGCATAAGAGTTGTCGAATTCAATTTGGAGCATGACTTTGCTTTAATTGAAGTTGATTTCAAGGATGCAGCTACACAGCCTGGCTATAAACTCGCAAGAGGAATCTTTTCAGAGAATACGGTTAGATTCTGTGGGTATCAAGGGATTAACGTGGACCAATATCGTCCTTTTGATTGCATCATAAAAGGTGTAAGCGAGGCCTCAGGTAGATTTAAAATTTCTCTTTCCAATGAAACGTTTGATCAGGCAGGAGAAGACGGGCTTCATATTGCCCAAGGGTTGTCCGGGAGCGGTGTTTTTATATTTAGACACAACTCTCCATTCTTAATTGGCATATTAAATTCGGTTATTGAAGAGAAAGCTTGGAATGATGATATTGATTGCTGCTCTATAAAACACTTAGAAAAATACATTTCAGAATATGTAGATCTATCTGATTTCGAAAATTTAAAAAAGTGGAATGAAAACTTGGAAAAAAGCCGAAACGAGAGAGAGATAGAGTTATTCAAGAAAGATAATACTGATTTTTTTAATATTTTATACCGAAAAAATAAAGTCCTATATACCGATATAGACAAGTGTAACAGTGTTACAGCAAAGCAAATTCGAAAATTCCTAGCTATGAAAGATAACATCAAAACCATGGAGAATGATTATCCGTTACTTTATACAAACTTCAAAAACACAGTAAAACGCTTTGTTGATACGGTTGAGGATGATTATTCAAGAAATGTGTCCGAGAGTAATGAAGCAATCAATTTGAAAATGGAACTGCAAACAAAACTACAGCTAGCTTTAAATACTCTCCCTCAATATACTAACATCGATCTGTCCGAATTTCAGGTTATTGAATGGCTTGGAATCTGTACACTTAACTTCACTTCAAATGATTAATATACAGCTAGATCCAAAACCCTTGTCAATTTCAATAAGGTATAATGGCTATTATAAATTAGTCCTATTATTAGCAATAATAAAATATTGTGGTATTGGTCAAAAGGCCAGTCTGGAATTGGTCCATATTGTGTTTTGGAGTTTAAGAAGTGAGACAAATTATCAGGTCTTAGATGATCTCTCAAAACAAGTAAGGAAAAATCTAATACCTTGGACATTTGAGCATGGTATTGAGGAAGTGCTTTCTCTGGGTTTTGTTAATGCTTTTATAGAACGCATTATTGTTACCAATACACTTGAAATAAAGATAACAGAAAAAGGAATCCAAATTTTAAAATCAATACAGGAGTTTCAATTGTTCCAGGAAGAATTATCTAAAATTTCTAGTTTAGGTAAAATACCCAAATCTAGGCTTCAATCTGCTAACAAATCCTGGTCGATAATATAATTTACTATGTTTAAAATAAATAATTTAAAGACTATTATCCTAACAGATAAAAGCGAAGGACTTTCAGATCATTACGGATTTCAGTTCCAATTTAATGAGGGACTAAATATAATTGCAGGCCCAAATTCCCGGGGCAAAACTACTATTAACTCGTGTGTTTTCTATGCCCTTGGAATGGAAGAGCTTTTAGGTGCACATAATGATAAGGCCCTTGACAAGGCTCTGAAAGAAGAATTCACCATTAAAGGTGATAATGAAGCTCAGCAAGGCGTCAATTATAAGGTACTGTCTTCTAAAATCATTTTGGAAATTGAAAATGAAAAAAAAGAAGTTGTTTGTTTAGAGAGATTTGTAAAAACAAGTGATGAAACGAAAAAGACATCTAATATCACAATATACAATTCAACACTTGAACATTTAGACGGACAAGGATATGAAGGAATTAAACATCAATTATATTTTGTAAATCAAAGAGGCAACAACGATGATGTGAATGGATTTTATAATTGGCTTTCAAATTTTATGGGCCTAAATCTACCACAGGTAAGTAACGCGTCGCGAGTTGACAATTATAGTCCACTTTACTTGCAAACCGTGTTTTCGGCATTGTTTATTGAACAAACGAAAGGGTGGTCTGATTTTTTCGCTACAATGCCTTTTTTCGGAATAACTAAGGCGAAAGAAAAAATTGTAGAATTTCTTTTAGATCTCAATGAAATTCATCTTTCCACCAGAAAAGATATTTTAAACAAATTTAAAAATAGCCTCTTAGAGGAATGGAAAAGGAAAATAAAGGCGTTTCAATATTTAGAAAAACAATACAATGCGAGTATTTTATTTGTTCCGGAAGAATTAACAACAGAAAAGTCAGAGATCGATAAAATAAGCATTTTGTTCAGTATAGGCGAAGAAGAAAAAGTTTCATTTGACTATTATATATCAACAAAAAAACAGTTGGTTCTTGATATTGAAAATCAACCATTGTTATCAGTTAAAGAAAATAGGGAAAAGACAATATTAGAGTTTAACAAACAGAAGCAGGAATATTCGGATATCAAAGATTATATCGACCGTTTTGAGAGTAAGCTTTCTGTTGACAGAAGCCAATCAAAAAACTTGGATAGCCAGCTGGTAGTAATTGAATCAGAAATTAAAGACCATTTAAACCTACAGAAGGTATTTAGCGAAAATATAATTAATGAAAATGGAGCTAATCATTGCCCTACGTGCTCGCAGCTAGTAACAACAAACTTAATTTCGACAAAGAAAATAAACATTCCACAGCTAACGCTCGAAGAAAACACTAATTTCCTAAGAAGCCAAAAGAAGATTGTTGAATCATCCCTTACAAGTCTAAAAGAGACGATTGCCGAGAAAGAGATGCTATTCAGTTACTTTAAAAACACCTTACGTCAAAAGGAAATTCTAATTAAGTCTTTATCCAAAGATTTAATTTCTGACGATAGAGCTTTCGCAGAATCTGAAATTGTCAAAAGGCTACAAATTGAAAGGGAAATTGAAAATTTGAATGTTCTCAAGGAATCTGTTACAGAATTAAAAAATGACTTGAAAGATTTAGCTACGAAATATCATAATAATGATCTTGAAATTGGTGGCCTTGCTAATTCGGAGAAAAAGGACGAAGATATTATAGCTAGTTTCGAATCTGAATATAAAAATATTCTATTTTCGTTTGGCTATGAAAGTAACGAAAAGTATCAGATATCAATAAATAGAAAGGAACCCTTTAAATACTTTCCAGTTTATAAAAATTATGCAAATGATACAAACCCTCAATCTATTAGGATAAATTCCTCCGCCTCAGATTTTGTTAGAAATATTTGGGCATATACTATATCCTTAATGACAGTTGGAGCAAATCATCCGGGAATAATCATGTTTGACGAACCTGGGCAGCACAGGACCAATCTAGCAAGTTTAAAACAGTTATTAGTAACCTGTTCCAAAATTACTGATAGGCAGATTATTATTTTCACCTCAATTGATAAAAAAATCAATGAAGACGAAACTATTGACCTTGATTTTTTACTACAGGGTCTAGGTAAGCATAATTTAATAAGATTAAGTGACTCAAAAAAGGTAATCAAAAAACTATAAATAACAATCTCCTAAAAAGCCACTAGCGTAAATAGGAGCTGTTATTTATTGGGCGATCAGCAAATCTGGAAATATTGTTTATTGTAATAGGCTTCCCGTATACCATAGAGAACGGGAGATTCTTTGAACACCTTTTCGCCTTTATGGAGGTCTAAGATTCCAGAAATAATCCAACCCTTTCAACAAACAAATCGACAATGATTCTTATTTCAAGATTTTATGGAAAATCTATTTGCACAGTATCTTTATAGGGGAGGATTGAAGAAATGCGGAAGGCTTGGTTATATATTCGTGTGAGTACTGATGAGCAAGCATTAAAAGGTTATTCGCAACGTAACCAGGAAGATCGCTTGCGCTGTTTTTGCAAAGAAAACAACATCGATATAAATCAAACAATATTTGAAGATCATTCAGCTAAAACCTTCGATAGACCAGAATGGATCAAACTGCAGAAGCACCTGAACAGAAGCAAAACTGAAAGGCCTGAACTTATTCTTTTCACCAGATGGGATCGTTTTAGTAGAAATGCAGGTGATGCTTATTACATAATAGCATCACTAAAAAAACTAGGTGTAGAGGTGCAAGCAATTGAGCAACCGTTAAATTTATCTGTTCCCGAAAATAAGCTTATACTGGCTTTATACCTGGCAACATCAGAAGTTGAAAACGATAGAAGGGCACTCAATATTAGACAGGGGATACATAAGGCCAAACAAGAAGGTAGGTGGACGAGCCATGCACCAAAAGGCTATTGCAATAAATCTTCGTCAGATGGCATAAAATACATCGTACCCTCAGAGCCCGAAGCCGGAATCATTAAGCAAATATTTTTAATGATTTCGCTAGGAGGTGCTAGCATTCGTAAATTGCATAGATCAGCCGTTTCCCTAGGATTAAGATGTAGTCTTAACAATTTCTGGTGCATGATTCGTAATCCTGTCTACTGTGGTATGATCAGTGTTCCGGAATTTGAAGGTAAAAAGTGCTATATAGTAAAGGGCATTCATGAAGAATTGATATCTAAAGAATTGTTCAATGCCGTTCAACAAGTATTATTGCAACGATCAAGAAAGCACTTTATAAGAACCATTCCCAATAATAATTTTCCGCTTCGAGGTACAATTAGATGCCCGATATGCGAACGACTACTAACAGGGAGCATCTCCAAAGGGCGTAATAGAAGTTATGCTTATTACCATTGTAGAAACGACTGTACTTATCGCATCCGCGCTGATTATTTGCATGCCAAATTTCATACAGAGCTTGATGGGTTAAAGCCACAAAAAATATATGCAGATTTGTTTTTAATCATTCTTAAAAATGTTCTTCATGTACAGGCCGATGAGCAAACGATTACCGTAACGCAGATTACAAAAAGCATAGATCGCCTATTTGAAAGAGCGCTAAAAGCAAAAGAATTATTTTATTCAGGAGATATTGACGAGGATGATTATTCAGCAATAAAATCAGACTGCGAAAAGAAGATAAATATATTGGGTATAAACATTCAGAACGCTGCATTGTCTGTTGCAAATGCGAGCAAAGCAATCAACAAAATATCTAAGAAGCTGTTTCATATTTCGGATTTCTATGCAAATGCTGAAATTGAAATAAAAGAAAAGATAGTTGCGCTTTTACTGGATACCAAAGTAAGGTTCGTAGAGAATAAATTTGTGGAAATGCTAAACGATATTGCAACTGTTGTATTTGCCAATACTAATGAAGCATTTCCTGTAGGTTTAAAAGTATCCGATTCAGGTTGTGACTTGTTTGAAGCCTGGACATTGGAGGATCAACATTTTTATAGTGAGCTGGGAAAAGTCTATCCAAACATCAGGAAAAATTTCGGTTCGATGTTATTTGCTTACTTTCCATGTATCACAGCTTTTCTGAAGAAAATGGCCACTTTGCTCAATAATTCTAACGATTAATTTTTGTTACCGGCTAACTTATAGGTGCTTAACTGTGGTTCGAATACCAAAAGGTTCAACCTACTATTCTTTTTGTTCTACTGACCTTTTATATCAAACAAATAAAGAATAGATCGCTGTAAATCAGTATTATAGAAACTATAAACAGAATGCTATGTGGTTCGAGGCCCAAAAGAGAGGGTAAGCAATAACATTTTGAACGTGGAACTAATATAAATTCTAACCTGCAGACTTAAAGGCTCTTAAAACAAAAAATGTGATACATTCTTTTTAAAGAATTGTATCACATTTGGTGATCCCGCTGGGATTCGAACCCAGGACCACTACATTAAAAGTGTAATGCTCTACCAGCTGAGCTACGGAATCAAAGTTCTTATTTTGAACTTTACTCTAAAGCTTTCCCTTTAAAGTGGTG
>Ga0157370_10008959_pt1 | contig 10743 bp, 11 predicted proteins | sample C35metaG_FD_113463 | JGI IMG/M metagenome (GOLD analysis project Ga0157370, IMG submission 113463) | Corn rhizosphere microbial communities from Kellogg Biological Station, Michigan, USA - C3-5 metaG | ecosystem: Host-associated > Plants > Roots > Rhizosphere > Soil | place: USA: Michigan... | reverse complement strand
TCGCTATCGATGAATTCTCGCCCAAGGATGTGCTCGAGAGTCTGCACGTCCCTGCGGCGAAGTGCAGCAAGCCACTTGTGCTCGACAGTCATTACCATGTCGGCGGTGCGATCGCTTCCAGAGGGGTGTGCCGTTGCCGCTGGAATCGGATGAGCGACGGCAATGAGAACGACGGCAACCCAAGCAAACGTCTTTGCGTTAATGGAAAAAGAGCGTTGCATCAGTGCGTTTCCTCATGTGGTTATTGCGCAAGGTTACGGGTGCGGACGCAGGTCAATTTAGATCGACCTGGCCTTACAGAGTATCTTCGGAAGATCAACCGAAGGCAGCAACGTGCTGCTGCGCCCATGATTCGAAAGTGCGGGCATCAGCGCCAGTCACTTTTCGGACATCGTCAGTCAGATAGGCAAAGCGTCCGGCCTTTATCAACGAAAAAGTCTCCATTAGCCCTCTGACCGCGTACTGCGGAAGGCCCATCTTCGCGAAGGCTTCGCCCTGCTGTTCATCGGATACCGCGATGTGGCTGATCGGCCGCCCAATTACCTTGGATAACACGACCACCATATCGTCGATGCTCAGAAGCTCGGGCCCTGTGAGTTCATAAGCGGCGTTCTCATGCCCAGGTGTTGTGAGGGCCACCTTGGCTACGGCTGCAACATCCCATGGGTCCACCGGCCCAAGCTTCCCTTCACCCCCCGCCGAGTAAACCGCGTTCTTGCTGCGCACGCTCTGAATCCACGAAAGAGCAAAATTCATGTACATGCAAGGCCGCACGAAAGTCCAGCCGAGGCCCGAGGAGCGAATGAGCTCTTCTCGCTCTTTGTGCCAGTGACCGTGACCTTGCACAGGGATCCACCCCGCCTCCTGCGTTGAAATCTTCACGACGTGGCCCACCCCATTTCGTTTCGCAGCCGCGAGAGCGTTCCTGTCCTGCTGTGTGCTTGTTGTGATCAGAAAAAAACGCTCGACCCCGCGCATTGCCTTGGCGATCGATTCCTCGTCATCGAGATCGCCAATGACCAAGTCTACTTTGCCTCCGAACTTCTTTGCCTTGTCCGGATTGCGCGCCAAGACACGCACCGAGTGACCTGCAGCCACGAGTTGGCTGACGAGAGGGGTGCCGACTGTGCCTGTTGCACCGATCACCAAGAGCATAGGATGCTTCCTCACGAAAACTTTGGTTAGACAGACGGTTGATTAGCAGATTGCGTATATATCCGCTCGGTGAGCTGGTATGCGAAATCAGGGTAGAACCCATTCATGATGTCCAGTGCTCGGGCCGCCACTTCTCGACGTATGACGTCAGAACCAAAGTGGATGAGTTCTCCATGGGGTGCAACAGAGCGACACGCCAATGACCTATCCCTCATGGCCATATTTTGTACCCGCAACTCAATCCAGAAATCGAGCCTTGCTCGATAGCCGCGGGCAGACCGAAACGCGTTGGACGTCGAACGAGCCATGCTTCTTTTGCTTAGCCTGCACCCAGCAGTCGCCTAGGGTTGAGCAGAAGCAAATATCTATAGCCACTCGTCCAGATGTGAAGGCGTTGCAAAAACGTTTGTAGTCGGTCGGACTCTTCAGGGACATGAAGTCCAAGCGCTCGTTTGGTGACAAGACATTCTTATCAAGCGTGGACATCTGGAAGTTGTCAGTCGCCATACCCAGCGCATCAAACACATCACGCCAGTTTGGCTGTGGCCGACCATCCACCGTGACCTCGACCCCACGCACGATTGCGGGGCCTACGCCCTTGTTGATGGCAACGAGTTCGCCTTCAGGATCGGCAAACCCAACCAACAGATGCGGCCAAACTTGAGCGCGTACTTGCTCGCGCTGCACCCATGCCGTATAGCCCGAGACGATCAGGGCTAGCAGCCCGATAAGAGCGGCAATGATCGTCCCTGCTTCCCACTTTGTACGCCCGACGGCGACCTGCTCGCGTGCACTAATGGTTTTCCCACACGTCAAACACGAAAACGCAGAGTCGCTTACATCGGCACCACAGTCGGGGCATTTAATAAGAGCCATGCTTACGCGTCGTCTGGGTTGCTCTGCGATTTGCATAAATCCATGTTACGAAAAGCGCCCGGCATGCATGACCCCGTGTACCGAATTCACCATTTGACATCCCTTCAAGATCGGGCCCGGCCATCATCGCTTTGGTGCGGGGTCGCCGCGCTACCGTTGGCGTAGATACTCAAAATTGAACGAACCGCAGCATTGTACGGTGTCGGTATGTGGCTCTCCGCTCCGGCGTCTGCGACATAGCCGCTCAACCACGGCATCTCCAGTCGGTGACCGCTTTCGAGATCGTGATGCATCGAAGACGTCATCGTCTGTGGTAGTGACTCGCAAAAAGTCAAGCGTTCTGTCACGAAATCTCTGGCAATATCGACGCCACGTTGGCGCCCGATTTCCGCAGCCTCCTGCATCAGCCCCGCGAACAACGCGCGTGCGTGCGAGTCTGCAAGTATGGGGCCTAGTGATTGTCGGATGGTACTTGTGGCGCCGGATAGCCCCACGAGAAGTACGAACTTTTCCCATATAGCTTTTTCGATATTGGTGCTAACCTCTGCTTCAATGCCAGCTGATCCGCATGCTTCTAGAAAGCGCAAAGCGCGTTCCGACATTTTCCCGTCATATTCACCAAATACAAGGCGCTGCATCTTGCCGTTGTGCGTAATCACGCCGGGGCTAGATATGACTGATGCGATGTAGCAAACGCCGCCCATGATGGAATCAGCTGGGACATATCGGCGCAGCAGGTCGTCCTTCTCAACGCCGTTTTGGAACGAAACCACCGTTGCGCCGCGTTGCGCTTTGCGTTGGAGCTGTTTCGCAGCGCTCTCGGTGTCCCACAGCTTTACGGCCACCACCACCAGCTCCGCATCATGAGCCTCGTCTACCGATCCGACCGCACGAGCTTGAGACAAATGCACGTCTCCCAGTGCGCTGCGAATGAGCAATCCACGTTTCCGGATTGCATCAAGATGTGCACCGCGAGCTACGAAGGTGACTTCTTGCCCAGCTGCTGCAAGCCGAGCTCCGATGTAACCGCCTACGCCGCCAGCTCCCAGTATGACAATCTTCATCCCTAATTCCTCGAAATCTTTTAAGGCCTAGCCGCAGCGTGCGGGGAATGGATAGGTTCCACAATCGCGCTTCGAGCAGAATCGACGCGACTTAGAAGGCGTGAAAGTGCTGCATTGAAATCTTCAGCTGCTTCGAGATTTGGCATGTGTCCAACGCCTTTCATCCATACAAATTCTGACCCGTTAAGAAGTTTATGCATAAGACTTGCGTGCCCCTTACTGGTAAATGAATCCCCGTCTCCGGCGACGACAAGCGAAGGGTGCGTAAAGGTTGAGAGAACGTCTTCATACCCAGGTCGCTCGGCACGACCCAGCAACGCAGCAGCACATCCATCGGCAGGAGCTGCCCTCATCATCTGCAGGACGTAAAGCGATAGTTCGGGGCGCGAGGTGATAGTTGTTTGCGCCAGCATCTTAGGAAGCATTTCATTGGCGTAACGGCGCATGCCCTCAGTGCGCAGACGTATCGCTGTGCTGACACGGCTGCGTTTGCCTACAGGCGTTTCCTTCTGTGGAGATGTTGCGACGAGTGCCAAGCCGCCTACACGTTCGGGGTGGCGCTTGCAAAATTCCATGGCAATTTGGCCTCCCATGGAGAGCCCGCAGAGAACGACGGGCTCTTGTACGCTGAGTGCTCGAAGCAAATCTGACAAATCCTCGGCAAACACATCCAGCGTCGTCTTCCTCCCGCCGGCAGCAGTTTCGCCATAACCTCGCAAGTCCGGAGCCAGCACGCGCCGACCCCGTGAGGCGAAGACTTTGATCTGGGGATACCACATCGACCTGTCGAAAGGATGACCGTGGATCAGAAGTAGGACAGACCCCTCGCCTTCATCCTCAAACGTCGTGCGGATGCCGCCGAGCTTTATGGTTTTGGTCATATACAAATCGACGATGCCTGCATCGACAAATGCATCGTCGATGCAGAAGTGTGTTGCGCTAAATTAGCCTTGAGGTTGTTTGTGCTTCAATGCACAGTTATCGCTACATTCGTACATGACAGATAGCATCTTCCCCAACTTTACGCATAAATAGGGGAGCCGCGGTCGGCCCATCCGCGCAGCATCCGGTTGCCACACGTGGCCGTTACGTATCAGCTTGCGGGCAATGGTGCTGGAGATCGGCCCAGCAACCGCGCCATCTGTCGGGCGCTCTGTCCTCCAGCGACCCCAAGCATGATCGCACCGCGTTCTTCGGCGCTCAGATGGTTGTATCGACTACCCATGTACATCCCCGATCAAGTGATGCGTTTGAGTTTAGAAACCGCCTACGGCTAATGATCGTCTGTTATGTATAACTATTAGAGATGCTGTGTCTGTTATGAGCACACCTCTCGCGGTTACGTTGCAGCGTCGATACCGGTCAACACCGGTAAAGCGCCTGTGACACGCGAATCAAAGGCCATGCGGTTTCTTTTCATGGGCAACTGGACGGATCCAGCTGAATGACATGACGTCGAGTTCAGTACCTGCATTGATGCTTCTCACTCCTCTTTGGAGTGAGGCAAAGATCTGAAGAATGGATTGGCCCGATCGATGGCCATATCGACAACCAAAAATATGAGCTCCTCAGAGTCTGATATCAGGGACAACATACGTTGCATGTGGGCTGGCTTGCTATTCATGCACGGTTATGTTCATGACTGGGAATTCGCGCATCAACTGGATGCGCCACATGCCCGGCGCATTCGGGAACAGGCGTCACGCGAATCCCCCACCTCAATTTCGTCAGGAGGGCAGCCCGTAGAACGGCTTTGTCTCGGGACGGGTGAGCGTACGGCGGACGACTCAGCAGGTGATATAGGAATCGCACGCCAGTCGGATGCTCACCCATGAACAAGCGGGTCGCTCTGCATGAACTACCTGATGGTCTCGGCACTCATCGTCATTCTCGCAGATACCTCCTTGGCTGTTCCCGCAGCGCACGCGCAAGCATCCCCGATGTCTCAACTGATCAAGGGCAACGTGCAGGTGATGAGCAACTATGTGGGACGCGGTTTGGCTCAAAGCGTGGGCGACCCTGCAGTGGAAGGCGAAATTGACTTCAATCCTGGCCAAGGACTGTACGCAGGGATTGGTGGAAACAGCATTAGGTGGGTAGATCTGGTCTATCCCGGCGACCGCGTATGCATTGAGATAGATGGGTGGGTGGGATACCGGGCGTTCTTTGGAAACGACTGGACCGCCAAGCTCGGGGTTCTGCGGATGCAATTTCCAGGGCGATATGTTTCTCAGACCCCGCCCGTGGTTCACCCGGACACAACAGAAACATTTGGCTACGTGGGTTGGAAGACTCTAAGTGCACAAATCAATTATGCAGTGACTGACAGTTCCGGCACGCCGAACTCAAAGGGAAGTGTTTACGCGAAATTTGCGGCGAAGTTACCGGTCGCCGCGGGATGGGTACTCAGCGCGCACCTTGGATTCAAACGCGAGACCGGCACGAATCCCAAAACTGGCGAACACAACAGGGCGAACGACTACACCGACTACAAGCTATCTGCGACACATTCATTGTGGTCGAACATGAGTTTGATCGTCGCGCATACTTGGACCAACGCCAATCCAACTCGCTATGCCTTGAACGGTTACGACGTAGCTGGTCATCACACTTGGGTGATTTTGGAAAAAGACTTCTAGGCCAGGTCGGTGACCTCCATCTCTGCCTTAATCTGCTTGATGCCTCCGCCGATCTGTTCGGTGGTGAATCTGCTCTCGCGCATGTCAGTCAGTCCTCTCTGGATGAACGAACTATACCTACCATCCGTTGGGACGGGAAACGAGCAAGTCAATGCCGGGATCGCAACTAGCAATGCCGAGACGCGTGAGTGGTCAATGCAAAGATCAAGGAGGCAGACATCTTCTCGTTGCCGAGCACGGCGTGACTTTTTGTCATATATGTCATGTCCTTGAACGGTACACGGCGCCGGTTGTGGGGTGCTGGCACGCATGCCAGGAACGTACCCTGCTGGGCGTGTGGCCTGATGATTGCTGCATGCGTGATGCTCTCGTGCACTGCATCAGCGGATCCTCAAGCGATACCCATCAGCTTGGGCAGGTCAGTCATTCGCCTTGATGGGCCTTGGAAATTCCGCACCGGAGATGATCCCCAGTGGGCCGCTCCGAACTTGGACGACTCGGCATGGGAGAACGTGGATTTCAAGGCGCCGCCGGGTGCCAATGACGGTGATGTTGGACTTCCAGGCTATGTTTCGGGCTGGACTGCGAAGGGCCACGCGGGATATCAAGGGTTTGCCTGGTATCGCATCACTCTCTGGATAACACCACCATCGGACAAGACCTTGGCAATCTTAGGTCCATGGGCGGTCGATAGCGCGTATCAGTTGTATGCGAACGGGCAACTGTTAGGAGGCGTCGGCGATTTTTCGTCGGTGCCGCCCACAGCGCATAGCTATCACTACCCCAAGTGTTTTGTGCTCCCAGGAAATATCTCAAAAAGCCGCGTGATCACGATAGCGATCCGTGTGTGGCTTGGCCCATGGGCGCTGGCGGCGCCGGGCACTGGAGGCATCCATATTGCTCCTGCGATCGGCAGGCGCGCCGCCATCGAGACACAGTATCGCCTGCAATGGTTGAAGATCTTCGAAGGTTATGCGGTTGATGCCGTGCCTGCCCTATTGTTCCTCCTGATGACGGTGATGACGCTGTGTCTGCTGCCTTTCGATCGAACCGACAGCGCCTATCTTTGGTTCGCGGTTGCCTTGTTGCTGAGTGCGATACAACGTGGCAATCAGGCATTCTTCTTCTGGCTGGAAATCGAGTCGGTCCGGGACTTCGTGTACTTCATCGTTGCCTTCGTAGGCTCAGTCAACTTGGCCGCCTGGATTATGGCCTGGCGCAGCTGGTTCAAGCTGGACAGGCCCTCGTGGCTGCCAAGAGTGATTGCAGGGCTGACGTTCGTCCTGATGATGGTGCAAGTTCTGGCCCGCCCCTGGCTATTCCACGATGCGTTTCCGCATGCCATGGGCACGGAGATGCACTACGCGGTCATATGCGTGCGCTTGGCGTTCTTGCTGGTATTCGTGTTCCTGATCTACCGGAGCATTCGCTTGCGGGGTCGCGAAGGCTGGTATGCCGCACCGGCGATGCTGGCTATAGGAGCAGTGCTGTTTTCTCCGGAACTCGCCGCCGTGCACGTACCTGGAATCTGGTTTCCACGGGGCGTGGGGCTTTCGCTCAGCGAATGTGCCTCTGTGGCTTTCGATGTGTTCTTGTTTGTCTTGCTGGTGCGCCGCCTCTGGTCATATGCGAATCATCATCAAGTTGAAATGGGCTCTCCGACGTTGGCCAGTTCGTGAAGGGCTGAGCAGATATTTCACATAGATTGCAGGGATCAATAGACGCATGACCGCCCAGTCGTTCGAAAGTGATGGAGACGCGTGGAAGACGCGTCTGGCTTTCGCCATCATCTATTTCGTGTGGGGCTCGACTTTCTTTGCCATCCGCCTGGGTGTTCAGCAATTCCCACCATTGTTGCTCGCAGGTCTTCGCTTCACGATCGCGGGTCTCATACTTTGCGCATGGTGCCTGTTGCGGGGTGAGAGGCTACCAAGTGGCCGTCAATGGGGGCCGATCGCGTTGCTGGCATTTCTCATCTTCGCTGTGGATTACGGCATCTTGTTTTGGGCCGAACAGCGCGTTCCTTCCGGAGTGGCGGCCGTCATCTTGGCTACGATTCCAGCCTTCATGGCCCTCGCCGAAATCACCCTGCTTGGAACGCAGCGGTTTACCGCACGCCTCGCCTTTGCACTGCTGATCGGTTTGGTGGGGGTCGCGGTGCTGGTGAATCCGTCGCGGGGTCTGGGTGGGGAACCCGTTTATGCCTTGGGCGCAGGAGCATTGGTGCTGGGAGCGATAAGCTGGTCGGTGGCGTCGGCGCTATCTCGCAAGTTGACTTTGCCAACGTCCAAATTCATGAGCGCCGGCACACAGATGTTGGTGGGCGGCGCGTTTCTGTGCGTCGCTGCGTCCGCGTTCGGCGAGTTCAGTCGATTTGAGCCGCTATCCGTATCAATCGGTGCATGGATGGCGCTGCTCTACTTGATCGTCGCTGGTTCGATCATGGGGTTCACTGCGTACGTATGGTTGATCAGTCGGGAATCGCCGACCAAGGTCGGAACCTACGCATACGTGAATCCTGTGATCGCGGTGCTGATCGGCTACCTTGTGGGCGGTGAAGCATTGGGCGCGAGGACTATCCTCGGGACGGGTTCCGTTCTGATCAGCATCCTCATCATCCGGACTGCGAAATCGAAGAAGGTTGCCCGCTCGGCGCCGCATAAAGTTGGGAAGTAGACAGCTGGCTCGCGGTTTTTTGCCCCGCCATCACACGGAGGCGATCGGAATGTAAATCGAGCGCTGCTTGGTTCTAAAGCGTTCAGCGCAGGCACGTTAGTCAGCAAGTACCTGAACGAATGGTCAGTTGCATGTGAATGCCGCGCAACGTTCGGGAGGCCCGACACGTTGCGCGGCGCCCAGTCCATCCAGCAGCTTTCTGTCCTTCACGCTTGCCTCAGCGCGAGCGATCCTGGTCTTTCAATTCCGGTTCCTGGACTTCGTCCTTTTCATCACTGGATTGGATCTTTGGCAGCTCGCGGCCAGTATGGATCGCGATTGCGGTGTTATCGCGGAACCGGTTGACGAAGTTTGCTGCGGCTTTCTTGGAGTCGATATTGGCATCCGCGAATGACTTGGCTGCAGCCTCGCCGGCGAAGGCTTGCTTGAGTAGCGGGTACTGCTTGATAGCCGCCTTGCGCTGCAGATCGGTTTCAGCTTCGAGGTACGCCTGCACCATCGGGTTCGACTCGGCGGCTTTGCGCTCCGCACGCCGCTGCAGGATGTCCGCGTCCTGCTCGGTGGGGGTATAGCCCCGCACCGGCACATCACGCGAGGCGGCCTCGATGTAGATGGCCTGCCGGAAGCGTTCATCACCCGTGACTTCCAGTTCCTTCCAACCGCGAGCCTGCGCGGTTTCCACCAGGGTCCGCTGGGTGAAGCGGCTCACCGGACGGTAAGCGTGCATCCGGTTTCCCCGGTCGACAAACTCGATCTTGTCCGGGAGGTAGGCGGAACGAAACGAATTGCCGTCCTGGTGGTAGTGCTTCGACACATATTCGGGAAACGTTCTATTCGGCTTGCCATCGTCGTGGTCCACGCGCCGAATTTCATTGAGCTGGCGTTGGCCGCTCGCGCCACCATCGGGGCTGGAACCGGCCGGAGGAGGGGATTGCGTGGTATCAGCGCTCATAGTGAACTCCTTTGAGAGTTGGGATGGTGGTGCTGCGGCCGAGAGCGTGGCCGCGTGGTTACTTGGTCAGCGAAGCATAAAACCTGTCGGCAAGGTCTTCGGCTTCATCTTCACTGATCGGGCCTTTGGGAATCTCCACGTCCGAGAAATCGAGTTTGAAGTGGGAGAGCGGTTTTTCATAGAGGGCCTCGACTTCGCCGGCTTCACCGCTGTCAGGGCTGACCGACAGGATAGGTGCGGGAGTGGCAATCCTGGTAACCGGCACTTCCGGTGCGGCGAGCCGTCGGCCCTTGAACTCCGGGTCTTGGTACCAGCGAATCTTGTCGGCGCGGACCGGCTTGACGCCTTTCGCGAAGATGATCGCTTCCTCGGTACCCAGCTCGCGCAACTCCTGCGGGAGCATCAGGGCGCGCTGCTGGTCCGAAATGCTGGAGGACCCGCCACCCTTGCCGCCGGAAAAGCTATGCGGGCGCGAAACCGACCTGGCCTTGTACGTGTAGTGGCCAAGCTCGCGCGCGATGTCCGTCGCCGCATCCACCGTTGCCGGCGTGTAGGTGATCCGGACGTGATGGTTCTCGAAAAACGTCCTGGCAGCTTCATCGCCATAGATCTCCCGCACTTGGCTTGGAGACTGGAAGATCGGCAGCAACCGCACGCCGTAGCCGCGCAGGAAGGCGACACCATCGACCAGGAGAGGCATCTTGCCGAGCGACTTGAACTCATCGAGTAGGAGCAGCAGCTGGTATTTGAGAGTCAGGTCGTGCTCGGGCAGCACCCGGGTGTTGAGATCGACCACCTGCTGGAAAAACAGGTTCAGGAGCGGCGCGAGACGCCCGAGGTTGTCCGGGGTGATGCCGATGTAGAGGCTCATCCGCGTGCGGCGAAGCTGTTCCAGATCGAAATCGTTGGCCGCCGTCGCGGCGTCCAGGATCGGGTTCAGGAACAGCTCGAACCGGGACGTGAAGGTCTTGCGGATCGAGGTGCGGGTGTTGTCGGAGGTGTTGAGGTAGTCGCCGATCGCGTTTACGCATACGGTCGAGTAAGGGTCGCCCGCAGCCTGGGCCTGCTTGAATGCCGCCTCGAAACGCTTTTCATCCGGCGCGTACATCTCGCGGGCGACCTGTCCGAGCGACACCGTGGCGCCGGGCGTTTCGAGCAGGTACAGCACAAGACCCAGGAACAGCGAACGGCAGGATGCCGACCACATGGGATCGACGTTCGGAATGTCGGGGAACAGCATGTGGCCGATCTTCTGGATGTCGTCCACCCGCAACGCGGGGTCCTGACGCACGTAGGCGAGGGGATTCCAGCGATGCGTGCGCCCGTGCGGCGAGCCGGGGTCGAACAGAAACACCTGGTGCCCGTGCGTGGCCCGGAATCC
>Ga0157370_10008958_pt1 | contig 10744 bp, 5 predicted proteins | sample C35metaG_FD_113463 | JGI IMG/M metagenome (GOLD analysis project Ga0157370, IMG submission 113463) | Corn rhizosphere microbial communities from Kellogg Biological Station, Michigan, USA - C3-5 metaG | ecosystem: Host-associated > Plants > Roots > Rhizosphere > Soil | place: USA: Michigan... | reverse complement strand
GCCGGCGTCGATGATGGTGCACGCGATTGAACCCCTCTCGCTTTGGGAGAGGCGGCGCGTAGCGCCGAGTGCGGGGCGCCGAGGTGAGGGTTCGGTCGTGGCGCTGGTTCCGCGCGGACCCGGACCCTCATCCGTCCCGCAGCTTGCATTCGCAAACTGCGAGCCACCTTCTCCCGAAGGGAGAAGGGACGAAGGTGCGCCGACCAGAAAGTCGGCGACACGTTCGATGGGTTTCTGTGTCGCCGACAGCCCGATGCGCGTGCAGCGTTGTCCGCACAGCGCATCCAGCCGCTCCAGCGTCAGTGCGAGATGGCTGCCGCGCTTGCTCGACACCAGCGCGTGGATTTCGTCCACGATCACCGTGCGCGTGGTTTGCAGCATCCGTCGTCCCGACTCCGAGCCCAGCAGGATGTACAGCGACTCCGGCGTGGTCACCACGATGTGCGGCGGGCGCTTGCGCATCGCGTTGCGTTCGGCCTGCGGCGTGTCGCCGGTGCGCACGGCGGCGCGGATTTCGATGTCGGGCAAACCCATGCGTTCGAGTTCCGCGCGGATGCCTTCGATCGGTACTTCAAGGTTGATCCGGACGTCGTTGGACAGTGCCTTCAGCGTCGACACGTACACGACCGACGTTTCGTCGGCGAGCGTCCCCGCCACGCCCTCCTGTACCAGTTCGTCGATCGCGGCCAGGAACGCCGCCAGCGTCTTGCCCGAACCGGTTGGCGCCGCGATCAACACGTTGCGGCCCACCCGGATCGCGGGCCATGCGTCGCGCTGCGCGGGCGTCGCGGCAGCAAAAGCCGATTGGAACCAGGCGGCGACGGCGGGATGGAAGGAATGCATGGACATGAGATTGGGACCGCGCAGCCGCGCTCAAGTGCCCGCCGCTTCGCGCAGCCGGTCGGCAAGGCCGGTCATGCGCAGGGTGCGACGCGCGATTCCGGCGCGCAAGGTTTCGGCGTCCGCGTAGAAGGTCAGGCCGGATCGCGCGCGGGTCACACCCGTGTACAGCAGTTCGCGCGTCAGCACCGCCGAATCTGGCCCCGTCACCAGCGCGATGTCGTCGAACTCGGAGCCTTGCGCTTTGTGCACGGTCAACGCGAACGCGCCTTCATGCGGCGGCAGCGCAGCCGGCGGAATCGCGCGCGGTACGCCATCGCCGCCTTCGAACCATACCCGTGGCTGGTTGCCGGCGTCGGACCAGACGACGCCGGTATCGCCGTTGAAGATACCGAGCTCCGGGCGGTTGGCGACCACCAGCACCAGCCGGCCTTGCCACCATTCACCATCCACGCGCAGTGCGTGCGTGCGCTTCAGCCGCGCCTCGATCGCGCGATTGATCGCAAGGCAACCCCATGGGCCGTGGCGCAATGCGGTCAGCACCCTGAAACCACGCGCCGCCGCCAGCGCGGCGGCAGGATCGCCCGCCTCCAGAAGCGGCGCAAAGGCATCGCACGCGTGTTCGACCAGCGTGCCCTGCGTGTTGCCGCCGACCCACTGCACCTCCGGGCCGGCCACGGCAGGAACCGCCAGTGCCGCGTCGGCATCGTTCGTGGCGATCGCACGCGCGAGCGCGCCGATGCCAGACCGGGCGCCGAACCGGTGGCTGCCGGACAGCGCTACATGGCAGGCGGCGAACGGATCCTCGCGACAGGCATCGACCAGTGCCGCCAGCACGTTGCCGGCTTCGACGGCCGCGAGTTGGTCGGGATCGCCGAGCAGGATCAGACGCGCGTGCGGCGCCAGCGCGTCGACCAGTCGCGCCATCAGCGGCAGGTCGACCATCGAAGCTTCGTCAACAACCACCACGTCGAATGGCAGCGGTGCACCGGCATGGTGGCGCGGCTGCGCACGCCACGGCGAGATGCCCAGCAGGCGGTGCAGGGTGGCGGGTTCGCGCGGCAGGTTTGTCGCGAGCGGCGCGGGCAAAGCCATCCGTGCCAGCTGGGCGCGCAGCGATTCCGCCAGTCGCGCGGCCGCCTTGCCGGTCGGTGCCGCCAGCGCGATCCGCGGCGGCGTGGCACCGGCGGCCATCGCGAGTGCCGCCAGTACGTAGGCGACGGTGAAGGTCTTGCCGCTGCCGGGACCGCCGGTGATCAGCGTGAACCCGCGCGTCAACGCGACGTCGATGGCGCGCTGTTGTTCCGGATCGAGCGTGCCGTCGCCGGCGACCGCTCGCGCTTCGCGAGCGGTCGCTTCCTCCGCAAGCGGAAGAAGTGAGTGCGTCGCGTGCGCCGTCAGCGCCGCCGCGACGCGCTGTTCCGCGTCGAAGTAGCGTGACAGGTAAACGCGTCCCTGCGCATCGAGTGTCAACGGCGCAACCGCGGTGCTTCCGTCGCTGCGACAGGCGCCCGCGGCGGCACGCAGCAATGTCTGCCAGCTTTCGGTATTGGGCAATTCGGGCAGCTTGCCCTGGCCACCGAGCCGAGCGAGCCACTCACATGCGCGTGCGAGTTCCAGCGCGCTGTGGCCGTCGCCAACCGCACGCGCGGCCAGCGCGGCGGCCAGCGCGACCTCGGGTGCGGCTTCAGGGAAGGCCCTGGCAACCCAAGCAGCCAGCGCGGCGTCGGCGCGACGCAGCCAATCGTTGCGCACCCATGGCTCCAGTCGCGCGCTCACGCTGCCACCTTGTCGCGAGTGCCGAACAACGCGTCCATCGCCTCGATCAAGGCCTGCGGCGGCCGGTCGGCGCGCACGCCAACGCCGCCTTGAATCCCGCGCACGAACAGGTAGAACACGCCGCCGAAGTCGCGCGCATAGTCATAGTCGGGCAGGGTGGCGCCCAGCCAGCGGTGCAGCGCCAGCGTGTAGATGAGCCACTGCAGGTCGTAGTCGTGGCGGCCGATCTCCGCGTCGAGCGCCGCCGCGTCGTAGGGCGCGCAGCGGTTGGTCTTCCAGTCGACGATCCAGTAGCGCCCGTCATGCCGGAAGGTGAGGTCGATCTTTCCGGTCAGGAGTCCGGCGAGGTTTGCCGCGGCGACGCCGCTGCGGTTGAGCTGGTAGTCGTGCGCGTGCAGCAGGTCGTACAGCTCCGCAGACGCGGACGGCGCCAGCGAAAGATGGAATTCGATTTCGGCGCGGCGCGCTTCCGGCGGTACGTCGGCCAGTCGCGTCCCGCACGGCAAGGGCGCGTTCAGTGCATCGTGCAGCATCGCACCCACGCTGGCGACGGCGCGCGGCAACGCCGCGCCTTCGGCCACGCCGTGGTCGGCCAGCGCGCGTTCGATCAACGGCAGTTGCGCGGGCGGAATGTCGGGCGCGTCGCGCCAAGCCCCGAAGTCGGTGCGTTCGAACACCGCGTGCACCGCGCTGCCGAAGCGCGCGCCGCCGAATTCGGCATCGTCGTCGCCGCTGCCTGGCAGGGTGTCGACCGCTGCCGCGTGGTTGCCGCGCACCAGCCGCGAGAACGACCAGACCGTCCAGTCGCGTTCGAGTCCGACGCGTGTGAATCCGGCGGCCGCCAGTGCGTGCGGGGGCGCGTCGCGCGACGTCCAGCGTGGCGCCGTCTGAACGTCCTCCCACGCGACGACGTCGATTGCCCCATCCGCGCTCGCCGCCAGAGCATGCAACGCGTCGCGGCAGCCGGCATCGGAATGGTCCTCCCCGTCCCGGTGCAGCAGGTGATGCAATGCGGTGTGCTGGCCATCGTTGATCCAGCCCCACGGGATCACGCACAACGCACGCGCGCGGGTGATCGCGACATACAGCTTGCGTACTTCTTCGGCCAGGATTTCCCGGCGTGTCCGTGCGTCGGCTTCGGCGGTCGCGCGGCCCAGTGCGAGATGCTGCTGGCGGTGCGTGTCATGGAACCACGCCATCCGCACGCCATCGCCTTTCCTTCCGGGATCGCGGCCGGCGCAGGCATACGGCAGGAACACCACGTCGTATTCCAGCCCTTTCGCCGCGTGCACGGTGGACACCGTGACTGCATCCGCGTCGGTTTCCAGTCGCAGCCGCGCGGCATCGTCATCGGCGGTGCCGGGGCCGCCGGCATTGGCGCGGGCACGCGCGAAATCCGCCGCCAGGGCGGCGACGTCGGCATCACCCGTGCGACCACCTTCCAGCAGTTCCGCCAGTTGCAGGTAGTTGGCGACGCGCCGTGCACCGCCGGGCTCGCGCAACAGGCGCGGCGCGGCATCCACCAGCATCCAGTGCAGCCACGCCAGCACGCCGCGCCGTCGTACGTCGTGGGCCCAACGTGCAGCGTCAATCTGGGGGCCGCCTTCGTCGGCCAGCGATGCGGCGACCTCGGTCGCCGATTTGCCGGTGAGCCGGCTGGCCCAGGCCGCGCGTGCACGCTCGCCATCGGCGGGATCGGCCATCGCCTCCAGCAGCAGCGCAAGGTCGGCGGCTTCCTCGCTGGCGTACACGCTTTCCTGCAGGTTGCTGGCGGCGGGAATGCCTGCGCGCGCCAGTGCCGCCTGCATCGAGGCGGCTTCCGCGTTGCTGCCCACCAGCACCGCGATGTGCTTCGGTTGCAATGCTTCCAGCGTCCCGTCGCGCCCGCGCAATTGCGCGCGGCCGAGCAACCACGCGATGTGCTGCACGGTGCGGGCCTCGATCCGGTCCTTGACCGCGCCCTTGCCGGGCGCCCGGCGTTTCGCCTTGCCATCCGATTCGTCGGTGGCGAGGCACCAGAAGCGCAGGCCCGGCAGGGCCGCACCGTCGTGCAGCACGGCGCGGTCGCGCGAGCGCCCGGAAGCGGCGACGTCCACGTAGTCGATCGCTGTATCGACGAACGCGCGATCGACGCCAAACAACGCGTTGACCGCCTTGCACAGCGCGTTACCCGACCGGTAACTGGTGGCGAGTTGCAACGCCTCGCCTTCGTGTTGATCGAACGCGTCCAGCCACGCGAACACGTCGCCGCCGCGAAAGCCGTAGATGGCCTGCTTGGGATCGCCCACGATCACCAGCCGCGACTCGCCGAACAGCGCGCGCACGATCGCCCATTGCGCGCGGTCGGTATCCTGGAACTCATCCACCAATGCGGCCCGCCAGCGTTTGCGCGCGTTGGCGATCAGCGCCTCGCGACGCGGGCCGTGCAGTGCCGCGTGCAGCGCGTGCACGGCCTGGTCGTGGCTCACGAGGTCGCGCGCCGCGAGCCGTTCGGCACGTTCGGCTACCAACATCGTACGGGCGTCGCACAGCAGGTTGGCGGCGTGGGCTTCGGTTTCGCGCGTGGAACGCTGTCCGACCGCGAGCCATGCATCCTGGAGCGTGGCGAGATCGTCGAACACCTTGCCGGCGGGTTGTACGCCCTTGGGTGTCAGCGATGCGATGGCTTCAGCGTGGATGGCGTTCGCGGCCTTGGCATCGAACGTGTGCAGTGCGCTGTCACCCTCGGCTGCCTGCGCCCAGGCGTGCAGGTCGTCGCGCACCTGGATGCGTTGCGTGCGGGTCCGCGCGGTGCTGACGCAGCGTTCAATCTCGGCCACGAACGCCACGCGGTCGCTGTCATCCCATTCCGCAATGCGTCGTCGCGCGGTGTCGAACGCCGCTGCGAGCATGGCCGGATCCGGCACCGCAACACGCGCATCGAACCCTTCCGGCAGGTTTTCCCAGCGTGCATGACCGGCCTGCCCGGCCAGCTTTTCGGCTGTACCCCAAGTGTCGGCCAGCAGCTGCGCTGTGGTCTCGTCGGCGCTGGCGCGACGCCAGAAATCGCGGACGATTTCCAGATCCAGCGCGCGCAGGTCGTCGATGGCTTCGCGCGTGCGCAGCGGCTGTCCGGCCTCGAAACCGAACTCGGTCAGTACCCGGAAGCAGAAGCTGTGCAGGGTGGAAATCTGTGCGGTATCGAGCGCGAGACGCGCGTCGTCGATGCGTTTGTGCAGCGTATCCCGTGGGGCGGCTGCTCCGGCATCGACCAGCGTTTGCAGCCCCTGCTCGATCACCCGGCGCAGCACTGCGCGCTCGCCCTCTTCGCCCACACGCGGGCTTGCGGGGTCGGGCTCCTGCAACAGCTCGTCGGCCAGCGCCAGCCATTCGCGCAGCCGCTCGGACAGCTCCGCGGTCGCCGCGCGCGTGAACGTGGCTACCACGATTTCGGCGGGCATCAAGCCATGCGACAGGATCAGGCGCAGGTACAGCGTCGCGATCGTGAAGGTCTTGCCGGTGCCGGCATTGGCCTCTACGGCCCGGATGCCATCCAGCGGAAGGGCTAGGGCATCGAGCGGTGCGTTCATGGCGCACCTCCGCGCCAGTCGCCGCCGATGGCTTCCGCCGGGGGCAGCACGCTTTCGGCCATCGCGTGCCAGGGCTTCAGCAACGTGCGATCCGTCAAGATGAAACCGCGCCAGGCGATCGCCACCGCATCGTCGTCCAATTCGCAGCGGCCGCCGAAATCGCCCGACGTCTTGGCGGCGATTCCGGCGAGATTCCAGCCGAACTCCCTTTCGTCTGCGCGTCCGTTCACGCGTTCGCACTTCAGGCTGTCCCAGGCCAGCCGCGGCAGGAACGGCAATGGCGCCCGCGTGCCGGCGCGCATGTGTTCGACCAGTTGCCTGAGCTGCACGCGTGCCGCGTCGGGTTCGATCGGCCTGTACCACGAGGTGCAGGTCTCGAGTTCGCCTTCCTTGGTCAGGAGCGTCAGCAGCAGGCAGCCCGTGGCGGCGTCGGTCGCCGCGGCGGCAAACAGCGTGTCGATCCATGCGCGAAGCGCGCGCCGTCCATCCAGCTTGCCGGGGTCGGCGCGCAACAGGCCGCGTGGATACCTTCCTTCGACGCGGCCGTTGACCTGCCACCCGTTGCCCAAGTCGATGCGGGCTTCAATGGCCTGTGGCGGCGCGCCGCCGGCGAATTCCCGCGCTTCGTCTTGCAGCACATCGGTGCGTCTGCGCGCGATCGCGAAGGCCGCCTCGCCCAGTGCGCCCGGCGGCAGCCGGCCTTCGGCCCGCAATTGTGCCTGCTGGCGGTGCGCCGCAGCCTCGCCGCGCAGCAACAGTTCGCCGGTGAGTGCGTAGCGAAGGCGCGGCTCGTCCGGCTGCAGCGGTTCGACGTCGGCGTCGACTTCAACCGCGCGCGGTAGGCGCATCCGCAAACCGCGTTCGAGGAAGCCGCGCGCGGGATTGTCGAAGAAGCGCTTCAGGTCATCCAGCGCGACCTCGCCCGCGAGGGTGGGAGATTCGGGCAACGCTGTTTCGGCGAAGCGCGGTTCGTCCGTCGAGTCCATCCGGGTCGCTGCGGCCGGCAGCCACTCACCGGCGTGGCTACGCGCGCGCGTGCCGTCGAACAATTGCGCGGCGAACGGATGCAGCGGTTCGCGCAGCGGCAAGACGTCCTTGTCGGCGCCGGGCGCGAGATAGTGCTCGTGCACTTCGCGCATCAGTTCATCCACCACCACCGAAGGCGGCAGCGGTTTGTTGCTGCGGAGGTCCTGGCCGATCCAGCTGACGTAGAACGCGTCGCGTGCGGCGGCCAGCAGTTGCAGGAACAACAAGCGATCGTCGGCGCGCACATCGCGGTCGCCGGACTGCGCCCGGCCCGCGTGGCGATCGGCGAGCAGCGGATCGAGCCCGCCCGGGTCGCGGCGCGGGAACGCGTCGGCCTGCATGCCCAGTAGGGCGATCACGCGAAACGGCACCACCCGCAGCGGGACCATGCCGCAGAAGGTGACGCCGCCGGTGAACAGGCGCTGTGCGGGATCGGCCGCGCGCAGCGCATCGTGCAGGTGGGCGCGCAGGTCGGCCCACGGTAATTCCAGTCTGGTCTCGGCCGCACGACAATCGTCCGCCAGTTTCGCGAGCGCCGCGCGCACGCGTTCCAGCGCACGGGTCTCGGCAAGGTCGCGCGCATCCGGCTGGTAGAGGTCGTCGAAAATGGCATTCAGCATCGCCTGCCACGTCGCGGCGTTGCGCGGCCGCTGCGATTCGCGGCGCAGGCGGCGCCAGCTTTCGGTAAGCGCCAGCGCGGCTTCAATCTCCGCGAAAGCCTGGCCCTCTACGCCGGCCAGCGGCGCAGTTCCGCCGACCAGTGCGTCCGCGACGTCGCCCGCCGCGAAGCCCGCGACGATCCGGTCGATCGCGAACGCCCAACTGAACTCGCGGTAGTCGCCGGCACCGACGCGCTTGCGCGCGTGTTCGTCTTCGCCCCAGCGCGTGCCGGCCGCACGCAGGCGCGTACGCAGGCGTTCCAGCGCGTCGGCGTCGAGGTCGAAGCGCCGCATCACGCCGGGTGTGGCCAGCACGTCGGTGAGTTCGCCCAGTTCCCAGCGCGAGCCGGGGGCGTCCAGCAGCTTCAGGAACAGCGCCGCCGCAGGGTGTTGGGCGGCGGCGCCGAGATCGCCGAGGTTGTACGGAATGAAGCGCGGGTCCTCGCGCGCGACGCCGCCGAACACGGCGTCGATCGCGGGCTGGTACGCAGCGACGTCGGGCATCATCACCGCAACATCGCGTGGCTGCAGCGAAGGATCGGCCGCGAACATCGACAGCAGCGCGTCGTGCAATGTCTGCACTTCGCGCAACGGCGTATGGCAGGCGTGGAAATGCACCGACGCGTCGGCCCGTTTCACGTGGTCGTCGCCGCGCGGCGCGGCGTGCTTCAGGATGTCGTCGCGCACGCGGCCGAGCAGCGTCGTGCGCGGAATCGATGTGTCGTAATCGTCGTGCTCGACGTCGGGTTGCACGTGTTCGTAGCCGAACAGCAACTCGATGAACCCGGACAGCGCGCCGCCGAGCGACAGCACCAGCGGATTTTCGCCGTTGCGTTCGCCGAGCCTCTCGCGCACGGCCGCGCGCGTGCGCGGCACGTCGCCGAGATATTCCATCGACGGCAGCGGCAGGTGGAAATCCACATCGCAATGACGTCCCGCGACCGCCAGCATGCGTAGCACGTCCGGCGAAACATTGGCGCAGGCAAAGCATGTCAAATGATGCGGTAGGCCGGGCGGCATGGGTTTTTCGCCGAAGCTGCCCGGCGGATATTCCGGATCAAACGCACGCAGCCATTCGTCCACCCGCGCGGCGCGCGACACGCCGTCCACGCGCGGCAACAAACGGCGCCACAGTTCGGCCTGCCAGTCATCGCCGTCCTCGCCCCGATGCGATTGGTGATGTTCCCACGCAAGCAGCGTGTCGCGGCGGTAACCCTGCATGCGTTCGTACGCGCGCGCGAGTTCGAAGCTCAACGCGAAACGGCGCAGCGGATCGCGTTCGGCCGAAAGGTACTCGCGCAACGGCGCCAACGCCGCGCCATCGAGCCGTTCGCCCAGCAATACATATAAATGCCAGCGCAGCACCTCGACGTCGAACGGCGAACGTTGCGGCAGGTCGGGACGCGCGGCGCGCAGCAGTTCCCACGCGAACTGCGCGGGCGGCGTGAATTCGACGTTCGCGATCACGCCGAGTCGTTCCGCCAGATGCACCTGCAGCCAACGCTTCAGTCCGGCCTGCGGCACCAGCACACGCGCCGGCGCCAGCGGGTTGTCGCGCGCGGCGCACAGTTGCTGGCCCAGCGCATCGGCCAGCTTCGCAGCATCGTTGGAGGTGTGCAGTCGAAACATGCGTTGTCCGGAATGATCGCGCCAGTATGCCTGCCGCGCGCTCATGGGTTGAGACGGAACGGATGACCCTGCGACCGGTTGGGCGTTAGTTATTGCGAATGATTTGCATTCGGTTGAGGATGCCGCACCTTTGCCGAACCGCCGCAGGGTCACCACGCACCGCTGGTTGAAATCGTTCCGCACGTTGCACTTGTACTTCGGCGTGTTTACCGCGCCGGCGTTGTTGTTCCTGGCGTTCACCGGCGCGTTGCAAAGCGTGAACCTGCACGAGCCGTCGCGCAGCAGCGGTTACAAGCCGCCGGCCTGGGTCGCCAGCATTGCGCACATGCACAAGAAGCAGGGTTTCGACGTACCGGTAAAACGTGCACCGCCAAAAGCGGCCACTGCCAATGCGAACGCTGCGATCGTTGCGGCTCGAAAGCCGTTGCCCGCTCCAGACAGGCGCAACCCGTGGCCCATGAAGACCTTCTTCGTGCTGGTATCACTGAGCCTGATCCTCTCGACGCTCACCGGCATCTGCATGGGCTGGCGTTACGCGCTCAATCGCCGCCGCTATGGCGCAATGCTGGCTGCGGGCGTAGTGGTGCCGACCTTGCTGCTGTTGTTTTGATCCGTATTCGCAAGGCGCGACCGCCAGGCCTCCATGCCAATCCGAAGCCTAAGCCAGCAAGTCGGCGAATTCGGGGTGCCTGCGGATGAATGCCGCCGCATACGAACAGGCCGGCACCACCTTCCAGCCTTTGCGACGCGCAGTGTCGAGCGCGGTGCGCGTCAGCTCGGCAGCGATGCCGCGGCCCCCGATCGGCGGCGGCACCTCGGTATGGGTGATGATCATTGCGCCGTCGCGCAGCGTGTAATCGACGACGCCGAGATGGCCATCCGCTTCAACCCGGAATTGATGTGCGGCGGGGTCGTGAACTATGTCCATGGAATCCGTCACTCGCTCCGATAATGCATCGCCTAACCGTGCCCGCTGCGCGCGCGTACTTCTGCGAACGTCCGGTCGCGGACCAGCTCGCCGTTTTCCCAAACCGTTTCCATCACATCCTCCCAGCCTTGTCCGAGCGTTGCGGTATCACCTTCGACCGCACCATCCGGCAGCGCGACCGTCTTGAAGGTGCCGTGTTCACGATGCCGCGCCAGCGTCAGCCGGCCGCGCTTGGAAGCCTTGGCATGATCGGTGACCGGATCCTTGAACACGTCCATCCACTTGCCGTCGATGCGCGCGGCGGAACATTTCAG
>Ga0157370_10008954_pt1 | contig 10749 bp, 9 predicted proteins | sample C35metaG_FD_113463 | JGI IMG/M metagenome (GOLD analysis project Ga0157370, IMG submission 113463) | Corn rhizosphere microbial communities from Kellogg Biological Station, Michigan, USA - C3-5 metaG | ecosystem: Host-associated > Plants > Roots > Rhizosphere > Soil | place: USA: Michigan... | reverse complement strand
CGTGGCCCACAGCGCCGACGAGCGAATAGTCGTCCCGCGGCACCCCGCCCAACGCCCGGCCAAGAACCAGATCTGCCTCACCCTGGCCATAGGTGTCGGCGGTGAGAACGGTGTCGATCCCGCCCCCTGGACGCAGCAGACCTTCGAGCCGCTCCTCCTCAATCGTCTCGCCGAAGCGCAGGAACCTCCCCCCGCTCCAAGTGCCTATCGCCGTCCGGCCAGGTTCACGCATCGTCGAGAACCGTAGCGGCAGCTCGCGCGGGTGGCACCGAGGAGAGGGTGTCGGGGCGGCAGCGGCGTCCTCTTTTCGCCCCAGTCGCGACCTCGGACGGCCGCCGACGCCAATGGCGAAAACCCAGCAACGCCCCGACACCCTCTCCTCGGTGACAGGACCCGCGCGCCGGAGGCGCTAAGAATCGCCGTCGGGGGTGGCAGGCTCCTCGGGGGCCGGGTCGTCGTCCTTCTTGGCACCGACACCGACCTTCTCCGGCTCGACCTCGTCGGGCTTCGCTTTCTTCAGCGGCTTCTTCGGCGCGACGATCGTCAGCTTCAGCGGCTTGTCCTCGTCGTCGCCGGAAGCATCGCGCTCGACCACGACGGTCGAGCCGGGGACCATCGGGCCCTGGCGCAGCACTTCGTCGGCGAGCGGGTCCTCGATGTAGCGCTGGATCGCGCGGCGCAGCGGCCGGGCGCCCATCGACGGGTCCCAGCCTTTGTCGACCAGGAGGTCCTTTGACTCGTCGCTCAGCTCCAGCTGCAGCTCGTGCTCGGCGACCTGGACGCGGACGCGGTTGATCATCAGATCGACGATCTCCTTGACCTCGTCCTTGGCCAGCTTGTGGAAGACGATCACCTCGTCGATCCGGTTGAGGAACTCCGGCCGGAAGACTTTTTTGAGGTCGCCCATGATGCGGTTTTTCATGTCGCCGTAGGACATGCCGGTCTCGTCGGCGACGGTGAAGCCGATAGAGGTGTTCTTGGCGATCTCCGAGGCGCCGATGTTCGAGGTCATGATCACGATCGCGTTGCGGAAGTCGACCGTACGCCCCTGGGCGTCGGTGAGCCGCCCGTCCTCGAGGATCTGCAGGAGGATGTTGAAGACGTCCGGATGGGCCTTCTCGATCTCGTCGAGCAGCAGCACGCTGTAGGGCTTGCGCCGCACGGCCTCGGTCAGCTGGCCGCCCTCGTCGTAGCCGATGTAGCCCGGCGGCGAGCCGACCAGGCGGCTGACCGCGTGCTTCTCCATGTACTCGGACATGTCGATCCGCACCAGCGCCTCCTCGTCGCCGAAGAGGAACTCGGCGAGGGTGCGCGCCAGCTCGGTCTTGCCGACCCCCGAGGGGCCGAGGAAGATGAACGAGCCCGAGGGCCGCTTCGGATCCTTGATCCCGGCGCGGGAACGGCGGATCGCTTTGGAGACGGCGGTGATCGCGACCTCCTGGCCAATCACCCGCTTGTGCAGCTCCTCCTCCATGCGAATCAGCTTCTTGGTCTCGGCCTCGGTCAGTTTGAAAACCGGGATCCCGGTCCACATCGAGACGATGTCGGCGATCTCCTCTTCGCCGACGTCGGGCCGCTCGGAGGAGTCGCCCTCGGACCACTCGTCTTCGAGCTGGCGCTTGCGCGTCGTCAGCTGGCGCTCGGAGTCGCGCAGGTTGGCCGCTTTCTCGAACTCCTGGGCCTCGATCGCCGACTCCTTTTCGCGCCGCGTCTTTTCGACTTCCTCCTCGAGGTCTCGGTAGACCGGCGGCGCGCTCATCGACTTGATCCGCATCCGCGAGGCGGCCTCGTCGATCAGGTCGATCGCCTTATCGGGCAGGAAGCGGTCGGAGATGTAGCGGTCGGCCAGTTCGGCGGCGGCCTTCAGCGCGTCGTCGGTGATGTTGACCTTGTGGTGCTGCTCGTAGCGTTCGCGCAGCCCCTCGAGGATCTTGACCGTGTCCTCCACCGAAGGCTGGTCGACCCTGATCTGGGCGAAGCGGCGCTCCAGCGCCGAGTCGCGCTCGAGGTATTTGCGGTACTCGTCGAGCGTCGTCGCGCCGATCGTCTGCAGCTCGCCGCGGGCCAGCGCCGGCTTGAGGATCGAGGCCGCGTCGATCGCGCCCTCGGCCGCACCAGCCCCAACCAGGTTGTGGAGCTCATCGATGAAGAGGATGATGTCGCCGCGCTGGGTGATCTCTTTCATCACCTTCTTGAGCCGCTCCTCGAACTCGCCGCGGTACTTGGAGCCGGCCACCAGGGCCGCCAGGTCGAGCGTGTAGATCTGCTTGTTGCGCAGCAGCTCCGGCACCTCGCCGCTGTTGATCCGCGCCGCCAGCCCCTCGACCACAGCGGTCTTGCCGACGCCGGGCTCGCCCAGCAGCACCGGGTTGTTCTTGGTGCGGCGGGAGAGGATCTGCATGATCCGCTCGATCTCGGTTTCGCGGCCGATCACCGGGTCGAGCTTGCCCTCCTCCGCCAGCTTGGTCAGGTTGCGGCCGAACTGATCGAGCAGTTTCGAGCTCTTTTTGCCGGCGCCCTCGCCCTGACCGCCCCCGCCGCCGCCCTGGCGGCGGCCGCCGGGACCCGACAGCATGCGGATCACCTCGTTGCGGATCTTGTCGGAGTCGGCGTCGAAGTCGAGCAGGATGCGGGCGGCGACGCCCTCGTTCTCGCGCACCAGGCCGAGCAGGATGTGCTCGGTGCCGATGTAATTGTGGCCAAGCGAGAGCGCCTCGCGCAGCGCCAGCTCGAGCACCTTCTTGGCGCGGGGCGTGAATGGGATCTGGCCAGAGGTGACCTCCTCGCCGGAGCCGACGATCCGCACGACCTGAGAGCGGACGCGCTCGGTCGTGATGTCGAGAGACTCGAGGACGCGGGCGGCCAGGCCCTCCTCCTCGCGCAGCAAGCCGAGCAGGATGTGCTCGGTGCCGATGTAATTGTGTTTCAGCGTGCGAGCCTCTTCCTGGGCCAGGACCACTACCTGACGTGCTCGCTCAGTGAATCTCTCGAACAAAGGCTTCCTCTCTTGACCCTCTCGAGGTCAAACGCGTTTTGCGGTCGGAAGTACCGGGGGCGCCACTTCGTTATCGGGAAGCGCCTATGTCCCCTTAAACGATACCGAGAGTGCCCACCCGGCCTTGGGACCTCGATTGCCGCTCATAGCGGTCTTTTCGACCCCGTTTCGGGTCCTTCAGGAGCGCATCGCCGGGAAAAGCACTATCTCACGCAAGCTGCGCGCCCCGGTGAACATCATCACAAGCCGGTCGATTCCCAGCCCCACGCCGCCGGTCGGGGGCATCCCGTACTCCAGCGCCTCGACGAACGCCTCGTCGTAGGGCTGCGCCTCCTCGTCGCCGCGCTCCAGCTCGGCCGCCTGCTGTTCGAACCGGCGGCGCTGCTCGTCCGGGTCGTTGAGCTCGCTGAAGGAGTTGGCGATCTCGACCCCACCGATGAAGGCCTCCCAGCGCTCGACCAGGCCCGGCTCCGTGCGGTGCGCCTTGGCAAAAGGCGAGAGCTCGACCGGGTAGTCGACGATGAAGGTCGGCTGGATCAGCTCGGGCTCGACCGATTTTGAGAGCAGGCCGTCGACCAGCTTGCCCCAGCCCTCCGCTTGATCCAGCTCGACGCCTATCGTCGCGGCCAGCGCCTCCCGGGTCGGGTGCTCGGCGACGTCGATCCCGGTCCGCTCGCGCACCGCCTCGCGCAGCGTCAGCCGCTTCCAGGGCGGCGCCAGGTCGATCTCGACCCCGTCGCGCTCGACTACCGTCGTCCCCAGCACCCGCTCCGCGACCTCGGCGACCAGCAGCTCCAGGTCGTGCGCCGTCTTCCCGTAGTCGGCGTAGGCCTCGTACCACTCGAGCATCGTGAACTCGGGGTTGTGCTTGTGCGAGACGCCCTCGTTGCGGAAGTCCTTGCCGAGCTCGTAGACCTTGTCGATACCGCCGACGACCAGCCGCTTCAGGTAGAGCTCGGTCGCGATCCGCAGGTAGAAGTCGCGGTCGAGCGCGTTGTGGTGGGTGACGAAGGGCCGCGCCAGAGCGCCGCCGTAGAGCGGTTGCAGCACCGGCGTCTCAGCCTCGACGAAACCGCGTTCGTCGAGCCAGCGGCGCACCTCGGCAATCGCCCGGGCGCGGATTGCGAAGGCGCGGCGGCTCTCCTCGTTTGCAAGCAGGTCGAGCTCGCGACGGCGGAAGCGCGTTTCGACGTCCTCGAGCCCGTGGAACTTGTCCGGCGGGGGACGCAGGCTCTTGGCCAGCAGGCGCCAGCGGTCGATCGCCAGCGAGAGCTCGCCGCCGCGGCGCGTCGCCAGCGCCGTCCCCTCGACGCCGACGAAGTCGCCGAGGTCGAGGTCGACCAGCAGCGCGAATGCGTCCTCGCCGAGCTTGTCGGCGGTGGCGTGGAGCTGGATCTGGCCGGTGCCGTCGCGCAGGTCGAGGAAGGCCGCCTTGCCGTGTCCGCGACGAGCGACGATCCGCCCGGCCACGCGGTGGCGCGACTCGGTCTCCATCCCGGCGGCCAGCCCCTCGTGAGCAGCCCGCACCTCAGCGATCTCCTCACGTTCCTCGAACTCGTGAGGAAACGGCTCGATCCCGGCCTCCCGCAACCTCTCCAGCTTCCCCCTCCGGTCACGAAGGACATCGGAGAGCTTCGGCTCCTCGGAGTCGGCCCGGTCGCTCATTCGGCGAGCCTATAGCGCTGACAAGAGCCCATCCCGGTAGGGGTGGAGCGTCTTGTACTTTTTCGGTGCTGGCTCCGGGCGCCAGCCCAACTGCAATACACCGAAAAAGTTAAGCGTAACCCCTGCCGGGATGGGCTCTACGCCGACTCGATCTTCGTAATTTTGAGTTTCTTCTTCGGCCCGCGCGGCACGTCGACGCTGACCGTGTCGCCGCGTTTGTGACCCAACAACGCTTTGCCGATCGGCGACTCGTTGGAGAGCTTGTGATCGGCGGGGTTGGCCTCAGTCGAGCCGACGATCTGGAATTTCTGCGAGTCGCCGCTTTTCTGGTCTTTGACGTGGACGACCGAGCCAAAGCTGACCTCGTCGGTGTCGACATCCTTCTCGTCGATGACCGTGGCGCGGCGCAGTCGCTCTTCGAGCTGGGCGATCCTGCCCTCGAGCAGCGCCTGTTCGTTCTTGGCGTCGTCGTACTCGGCGTTCTCGGAGATGTCGCCGAACTCGCGGGCCTCCTTGATCCGCGCCGCAACCTCCCGCCGTTTGGCGGTCGAGAGGTGCTCGATCTCCTCTTTGAGCTTCTCGAGCCCTTCTGGGGTGATTACGGCTTGCCGAGTCACTTTGCGCTGACCTCGCTTCTACTGGCTGGATGTGGGCTTGTTGGGTCCTGAGACCAAAAACGCCCGGGTGCGACGGCTTTCGCCGTTCCACACCAGGGCCCGAAGTCGCGGGATTATAGCGAGGGCGTCAGTCCGGCACTCAGGGGATTTTGGGCGGCGATCAACTGCCTGGCACGGGGCAGGTCGGCGCTGCGTTGGAGCTCCGCCGCAACCTCGCTCGGAGCGCCGAGCGCATCGACGTACCAGGGGTAGAACTTGCGCAGATAACGGGTCGCCCGCTCGGCCCCCAGGTGCTCCTCGGCACGATCGACGGTCCAAAGCAACTCGGCTACCACCTCCTCGCGGGAGGGGGGCTCGCTGCGCCGTCCCGTCAATTCCTCGAAGAGCCAGGGATTGCCGAGCGCGCCGCGGGCAAGCATCACCGCGTCCGCTCGCGACTCGCGATAGGCATGGCGCACCGACTCGGCGTCCTCGAGGCCGCCGGAGACGATCACCGGCACGTCTATCCGCTCGACCAGCTCCCGGGTGAGCGCGTAATCGGGGCTGCCCTTGTGTTTGATCGTCGCCGCGCGGGGGTGGAAGCCGATCGCCGCGGCACCGCCCTCCTCGGCGAGGCGCACGGCGAGATCGAAGCCGGAGCGGTCGCCGGGCCGCAGCCCCGAGCGCAGCTTCACCGTGACCGGCAAGCGGCTGCCCTCGATCGCGCCGCGCAGCAGGGCGAGGGCGAGCTCGGGGTCGGCAAGGAGCTCGGCCCCGGCGCCCGTCTTGCGCACCTTGCGCACCGGGCAGCCCATGTTGATGTCGATCAGGTCGGCGCCGGCCTCGGCGGCGACCGCGGCGCCGGAGCGCATCACCTCGGGGTCGTGGCCGAAGAGCTGCACCGAGACCGGGTGCTCGTCGGGGTGGATCCGCATCAGCTCGCGCAGGGTGCGCTCGTTGCGGTAGTGCAGCCCGAAGCTGGAGATCATCTCCGAGACGGCGAGCCCCGCCCCGTGCCGCTTCGCCTGCAGGCGGACGAACCAGTTGCCGATCCCGGCCAGCGGCGCTAGGAGGACGCGGTTGGCGATGCGGACATCGCCGATCTCGAAGGCGTCGGTGAGGGGGGGCTGGGTTTTAGACGTTCCGCTCATGGATGAGACGCAGACCCTTCAGGGTAAGCATCTCGTCGACCTCGTCGATCGTCTCCGTGAAGGGGACGATGACCGCGGCGAGGCCACCGGTGGCGAGCAACCGCACCTGATCGAGTTCGTCTTCGATGCGGCGGACGACGCCGTCGATCAGGCCGGCGAAGCCGAAGATCACGCCCGACTGGATCGCGGCCCGGCTCGAGCGGCCGATCGCCGTCTCCGGCTCCTCGAGGTCGATGCGGCCGATGCGGGCAGCGCGTTCGACCAGCGCGGTCAGCGAGATCTCGACCCCGGGCGCGATCGCCCCACCGAGGTATTCGCCCGCCCCGGAAACGGCGTCGAAGTTGATCCCGGTGCCGAAGTCGACGACGACGCAGGCGCTCTTGAATCGCTCGTAGGCGGCGACGGCGTTGACGAGCCGGTCCGCACCGACCTCGAGTGGGTTGTCGATGCGGATCGGCATCCCGGTCTTCACCCCCGGGCCGATCGCCAGGCAGGAGGCGCTCGTGTAGCGCTCGGTCAGCTGTTCGTACTGAGTGCCGAGCGGCGGCACCACCGAGGAGACGCAGACGGCATCGAGATCGGCGAGGCCAACGCCGCTGAGCGCGAGCATTCCGGCGATCCGCTCGGCAAGCTCGTCGCCGGTCGCCCCAGCGCGCGTCTGGAAACGCCAATGCTCGACCAGGCGCTCGCCATCGAAGGCGCCGAGATGGGTCTGGGTATTGCCGACGTCGACCGCGAGCAGCACGGCGCGAGTCTATGATGGCTCGCCATGGAGGCGCGGCTATACGTCATCCCTGCGTCGCATCCGAGCATCTGCTCGGCGTTGATGCTCGACCACAAGGGCATCGCCTACAAGCGCACCGATCTGCTGCCGGTGATCTCCAAGGGCGCCCTGCGGGCGCTCGGCTTCCCCCGCAACACGGTGCCCGCGATCAAGATCGACGGGCAGCGCGTGCAGGGCTCGCGCGAGATCGCCCGCGAGCTGGAGCGGCTGCGCCCGGAGCCGGCGCTGTTCCCGTCCGATCCCGAGAGGCGCGTCGCGGTCGAGGAGGCGGAGCGCTTCGGCGACGAGGAGCTCCAGCACCCGATCCGCCAGCTCCTCTGGTGGTCGATCAAGAAGGACAAGGCGCCGCTGCGCAGCTACTCGGAGGGCGCCCGGCTCGGCGTGCCGATCGACCTGGCGATGATGACCGCCGGCCCGATCGTCGCCATGTCGGCCCGCTTCAACGAAGCCGACGACGAGAACGTCCGCCGCGACCTGGCGGCACTACCCGCCCTTCTCAACCGAGTCGACGCCTGGATCGAGGCCGGCGTGCTCAACGGCGAGCAGCTCAACGCCGCGGATTTCCAGATCGCCCCCAGCCTCGGCCTGGCGATGACGATGGAGGACCTGCGACCCTCGATCGAGGGTCGGCCAGCCGGGGAGCTGGCGAAGCGCGTCGTCCCGAGCTACCCCGGCAAGACCCCGCCGATCCTTCCGCCCGCCTGGCTGCAGCCATTGCGCTCAGAGACCGCCGCGGCTTAAGCACACGCCGCCCGCCGAGATACGCTCGCGGACAACAAGATGACGGTCAAGAAAGCTTGACCGTCGAGATTTGGCTGGCGGCGAAAGAGCCCCGCCGAAGCGGGGCCCGAAGGTGTGCCGACCAAGGGGTCTAAGCCCAGAAGCTCGCTCGTGCGAACCCACTCTCAGCCAGCAGACAAAATGTAGCAGGAGAACCGGGTGGCTTAGCCGCGAGGCGGAAAAGGTCGCGGCCGAAGCTATCGCACTGACGGATCCGACCATCGTCCGTGCACAAGGTGGGGCTCCGATCGGTTGGCCTTCGCAAGCTTGCGGCCCGCCTCCAGTGCCTCATGCTGGGTTGAGAAACGTGAAGATTGCCCGCCCCCTTCGACCTTGACGTCCCATCCGCCATCGCCGGGAACGACATGAATGCCCTTAGGCATCTCGTCCTCCCCCTCTCTCGAACTCAGGACCCCTTTTCGCCGAGTTGTCAGCTCAGGCGGATGGCGCTTGGCTCGGCGCGCTGCCCCACGCCAAGCGCAGCAATGGCATCGGCGAGGCGCCTGCCGTCCGGCAGTGCCAACTCGGGGTCAAGCTCGAGAAGAGGAGCGAGAACGAAGCGGCGGGTGGTGACCTCCGGGTGGGGCAGGGTCAGGCGGTCCGTCTCGAGCTCCAGATCGCCGAGCAGAAGCAGGTCTACGTCAAGCGGGCGGGGGCTGTGACGGGGGGCGTCGAGCTGACGGCCTCGCTCGACCTCGACCTCCTTGCAGACGTCGAGCAGCGCTTCCGGCTCCAGCTCAGTGCGGACTCGGATCGCCGCGTTGAGGAAATCCGGTTGGTCGAGCACCTCGCCGACCGGCTCGGTCTCATAGCCGGAAGAGACCGCATCCACCTCCATCCCACGCTCGCCGAGCATCTCGATCGCCGCCCGCAGATGCGCGGTGCGATCGCCGACGTTGGAGCCCAAACCGAGATAGCCGGTCCGCACTAGGACTCCTCGCCGTTGTCCTCGTCCTCCGCTTCGTCGCGCTCCTGGGTGACCTCTACGCCGACCTCCTGGATCGCCAGGGGCAGGGGCGGCTCGGGCTTCGAGGCGCGGACGCGGACGGACTCGCAACCGAAGCGCTCGATCAATCGCTGCCCGACGACCTGGGCGAGGCGCTCGAGCGTGCGGTAGCTGCGCTCGGTCGCGGCGAGAGCGACGATGTCGCAGACCTCGCTGTAGTCGACGGTGTCCTCGATCCGGTCGGTGAGCACGGCGTCGCAGTCGGGCACGTCGAAGGAGATGTCGAACTCGAGCCTCTGACCGACCTCCTGCTCGGCATCGCTGACGCCGTGATGGGTGTAGATCGAGATCCCACGCAGGTCGACCTCGACCCGCGATTCGATCCCGTTGCCGTTGGGTTCGTCCATGGGCTGCAAACCTAACCGAGGATCGCGCTCGCAACCTGAGTCGCCTGGGCGGTCTCGGCAACGTCGTGGACGCGCAGCACGTCGGCTCCGTCGGCGGCGGCGAGGACCGAGGAGGCGATCGTGCCGCCCAGCCTCTCCCCCACGGCCGAGCCGTCGATCTTGCCGATGAAGCTCTTGCGCGAGGTGCCGACCACCAGCGGGCGCCCGAGCTCGCGCAACTCGCCGAGTCGGCGCAGCAACTCGAGGTTGTGATCGAGGGTCTTGCCGAATCCGATCCCGGGGTCGAGCCAGATCAGCTCCTCGGCGACGCCCATGCCGACCGCCGCCTCCATCCGCTCGGCGAGAAAGGCCTTGACGTCGTCGACCACGTCGCCGTAGCTCGGATCCGCTTGCATGGTCCGCGGGTCGCCCTGCATGTGCATCAGCACCAGCCCGGCTCCGCGCTCCGCGCAAAGCGCCCCCATCTCGATGTCGTGGCTCAGCGCGGTCACGTCGTTGACGATCGTTGCCCCGGCATCGAGAGCGACCTCGGCGACCGCCGCCTTTGAGGTGTCGATCGAGACAGCCGCAACCCCGGCAAGTCCAGCAACCACGGGGCCCACACGCGCCAGCTCCTCCTCCACGGAGACCTCCTCAGCCCCAGGCCGAGTCGATTCCCCCCCAACATCCAAAATCTCCGCCCCCTGCCCAGCCAACTCCCGCCCATGAGCCACAGCAGCTTCCGCGTCAAGGAAGAGCCCGCCGTCGGAAAAGGAATCGGGAGTGACGTTTACCACCCCCATCAGCCTGGGATTCATGGAGGGAGTATCGCGAGCGCCTCTCGCGCGGGTGGCGTCGCGGAGAGGGTGTCCGGGCGGCAGCGGCGTCCTCTTTTTCGCCCCAACGACAATCTCGGACGGGCCGCCAACTCCTCAGGCGAAAAACCCAGCAACGCCCGGACACCCCCTCCGCGGCGACAGGACCCGCGCGCCGGGGAGGTCAGCTGGCGTCGCCACCCGCGAACCCGGGCCGTGGCCGCGGGTTCGGCCGGGCGCCCTCGCGCTGTGCCCGTTCGGGCTCCGGCGCGGGCTCGACCGGCTGTGAGGGCTCCTCGTCGTCGACGAAGACCTCGTCCACCGGCTTGCCGTCGAGCAGGTCGACGAACTGCCCGGCGTCTATCGTCTCGTGCTCGAGCAGGATCTTCGAGATCGTGTCGAGCTCGGTGCGCTTCTCGTTGAGCAGGTCCTTGGCGGTCTGGTGCGCCGCCTCGACGATGCGGCGAATCTCGTCGTCGATCTCACGCGCGATCTCGTCGGAGTAGTCGGGCTCGGCGGAGAACTCGCGACCGAGGAAGGGCTGGCCGCGATCGTGGCCGAAGACGCGTGGGCCAAGCCGCTCCGACATGCCGAAGCGCATCACCATCCGCTTCGCCGTCTCGGTGACCTT
>Ga0157370_10008951_pt1 | contig 10754 bp, 9 predicted proteins | sample C35metaG_FD_113463 | JGI IMG/M metagenome (GOLD analysis project Ga0157370, IMG submission 113463) | Corn rhizosphere microbial communities from Kellogg Biological Station, Michigan, USA - C3-5 metaG | ecosystem: Host-associated > Plants > Roots > Rhizosphere > Soil | place: USA: Michigan... | reverse complement strand
GCTTTCTTTAAACAAAATTCGGGTTCTGATTTGTTCGTTGTATTGATTGGCCCTTTTATTCGAGCGTACAATAAACGCCGTATCTTCAATACTATAATTACTGTAAGCTGTATTTATAGCATCCTGAATATCGTAACCATCTGTTAAACGAACAATATCTTTAAACTTTTTTACATTGAATTTAAACTCGGTAATGAAGCTTTCTTTCAATAATTCGCGTAATTCGGTTGCGTTGTATAAAATCCCGGAACTTTCTTCCTGACGCATTACCTCGTCGAGTTCGATATGTTCAATTTCTTTATCGTAGTGAATTCCTAAAGTCTGAATATCCAGTGCGGGGCTGATATCTAAATTTACCGGCGGTAACTGCGCTGTATCTCCAAGAAGAATCATCTTGCAATTGTTTCCGGAGTAAACATAATTAATCAAATCATCCAGAAGCGAACCGCTGTCTAAAGTACTGTCTGAGATCATCGACGCCTCATCGACTATAAAAATGGTGTTTTTATGTTTGTTAACCTGTTTGGTAAAAGCCACTCCTCCGCCCGATGATTTTTTAGGGAAATATATTTTTTTATGAATCGTAAATGCAGGCGTATTCGAATAATTCGCAATTACCTTTGCCGCGCGTCCGGTTGGAGCCAGCAGAACAAACTTTTTATTAATATCTCCCAGATTATTTACAATAGTCGAAATCACCGTTGTTTTTCCGGTTCCGGCATATCCTTTTAATACAAAAATGGTATCGTTTGCGGGTTCGGTCAAAAAAATGGCAATTTTCTGAAAAAAAATATCCTGTTTGTAAGTCGGTGCAAAAGGAAATCTTTTTTGCAAAATGCCGTAAAACAATGCTGAATTCATAAGGTAAATTTGAAATACAAAGGTCGGTTTTTTAAATGGCAATGTCAATAATTTAAAACCATATAAGTGATATAAGTAATTTTAGTTTTATTCTATATTTTATCTCCAGCTACTTATAGGGTTCAAAAAAAAGATAAAAAAAATAACGCAACGATAATGCTTCGCTAACTTTCTTGTAATATTGTTTTTTAAAATTGCAATTATATTAGTTCCTTTTTAATTTGTAAGTTTGTGCTCGCCTTAAATTCATTCTTGAAACAAAACAGGTAACGAATTGTAAATCAACTATGTCATTACACAATACAAATATTACATCAAAAAATTACAAAAAACTTTCTATTCAGGTTTCTCTGAACGGATTTTCATTTTGTTGTTTTGATACCTTAAATAATACGATTACAGCGTTTGATGAAGTTCAGTTTGATACTTCTCAAAAGCAAAATAAAATTGAAGATTTATACGCTTCGGCTTTTAAGAATTATCCTGAGTTAAAGGAAACCTACGACGATATTTTAGTCATTCACAACAATAACCTTTCGACATTTGTCCCTACTCCATTATTTGATGAGGATTATTTGGGAAGTTATTTACAATACACAACAAAGGTTTTTGAAACCGACTTTTTTACTTTCGATCAGATTTCGAATTACGAAATGCATTCGGTTTACATTCCGTACATCAACATCAATAATTTTTTAATTGATACTGTAGGTTCTTTCGATTACAAACACGTAAACAGTATTTTGGTCGAAAAAATCCTGGAAGGTTCAAAAAACAACGACGAGAAAAAAATGGTGGTTAATTTTAGCCCGGAACATTTTGAAGTGATCGTGGTACAAAATCAAAAACTATTGTTATTCAATTCTTTCGAATATCAAACTCCGGAAGATTTCATTTATTATCTGCTTTTTACTGCAGAACAATTAAATCTAAATCCAGAAATTTTTCATTTAGAACTGTTAGGCACCATCAATCAAAACGATCCATTTTATGCCATAGCATACAAATACATTCGTAATGTATCGTTCTTGGATGTCAGCACTTTAAAAGAAAGAAACAATTATACAACTGCTCAGAATCAAAAACATTATATCTTATTTCAATCATGAGAATCATTTCAGGAAAATACAAAGGGCGTAGAATATTCCCACCAAAAAACCTTCCTGTAAGACCTACGACTGATATGAGTAAAGAAGCATTATTTAATGTTTTGAATAATCATTTTAGTTTTGACGGCTTAAAGGTTTTAGATCTATTTTCGGGAACCGGTAATATCAGTTATGAATTCGCTTCACGCGGAAGCGCGCCAATTACTTCAATCGATGGTGATTTTGGATGCGTAAAATTCATCAAACAAGTATCATCAGAATACGATTTTGATATTGCAGCAACAAAAAGTGATGTCTATAAGTTTTTGGAAAACTGTAAAACATCGTACGATATTATTTTTGCCGATCCGCCTTATGGACTGGATCAGAATGCTTTTGAGAAAATTGTGCTTACAGTTTTTGAAAAAGAATTACTTTCTGAAGATGGCATGATGATTATCGAACATTCTAAATACACCAAAATGGATCATTTAAGTAATTTTTCATTTCAGAAAAGTTATGGCGGTTCGTTTTTTAGTTTCTTCGAATTGCATTCTACAGATGACGATGAAGAACTTCCGGGCGATTCTCCTCTAAAAATTGTTGAGGAAGACGAAGGATAGTTTATATCAATTTTCAAATTTTTAAAATCCCAAGCTTCAATTGGAATTTGGGATTTTAATTTTGGAATTTTATCGAATTCTATCTGAATTCTCATCAACATTTTTTTCCTTGAATTCCGTATTTTTAATTTTCCCAAAAGAATACTTAACCGAGATTGAAATCTCATGAGCATCTACCACATATCTTGCTCTTGAGCTGGTATCATTAATTGTAAATTCTTCTGTTTCAATTACATTTTTAAATACGTTATTACAGCTCAAAGTACAGTTCCATTTTTTTAAGAATGTTTTAGAAAGTGCCATGTCTACAACAAATCTCGGATTTCTTTCAAAAACACCTTTTTTCTGTTTCGTTAATCCCCAGAAACCTAAAACAAAAGTGTAACCTTTAGGAAGCTTAAATTCGTTATTCGAGTAGTAATACAAATAAGGTTTTGAGTCTAAAAACTCGGCAGAAGGATCTTCGACTCTTTCCAGAAAAAAAAGTATCGAATTAGTTGTGGTCCAGAATTTATAAGTAAAAGGCAATTCAAAATCAAGATTGAAACCCGTTTCCTTATCAAAATTTGTGTCTTTAAAAGTCATGATGTTTTTCGCTTTATCATAGAAAAAACTATTATAAACCGGATTTTTAACCTGATAATAACTCAATTTTACTGATTTGTCATTGTATTGAAAAGTCGACGAAATTTCATTAATAAACGAAGGACCTAAATTGATATTACTGGCATATATAAAATACGGATTTATGTAAGTTGCAATATTACTCAATGTTGAATAATTAGGCCTCGAAATACTTTTGGCATAGTTCAGACTAATATTTTTTGTGCTGTCTATTGCCATAGAAAGCTGTGCTTTTGGAAAAAGATTCGTGTAATTTTTATCAATTAAAGGCGAAGAATCGGTTTTGTATTTTCCGCTTACATTGGTATTCTCAACTCTAAGTCCGGCGGAAAAACTAATCTTTTTAATTTTTCCCGAAAGTTGTGTATAAGCCGCCAAATTCTCTTCTTTAAAATCATAATTTGAAGCTGTATCTTCATTTTTTTCGAAATCAAAAATATCTGTATCTGATTTGGATTTTGCAGCAGAATAAAGTCCGCCATATTCCCAATTCATTTCATTTTTAAACTTTTTCTCCAAATCAATTCTTCCCGAAAAAACATCAACATTAAAATCTTGATTTCGGTTTTGGGCTAAGTTAAATTCTGTTTCGTTATAATTATTTTCAACCATCGTTAGGAGAGTCTGCTGAAAATTTGAATATTGAAAACCTGCAAAAAGCTGTGTATTAATTGCTTTTATCTTCTTTGAATAATTCAGAAATCCGTTTACAAAATTCTTTTTACTCGAATTATCACTCCAGGTTAAAACATTATTTTCTATACTCTGATTCTTATTATACGTGAATGTATTAATGGGAAAAGTGTCGTACCTAAGTCTGGAACTAACATTAAACGAAAAGTAATCGTCTTCGTTTATTTTATAAAACAAACCCGCACCAAAAACATACTGCTTTCTTTTTGTTTCGGCCATGACATCGTATTTCGAGGCGATATCGGCATTTTGAATCTGGTAATCAATGCTGTGGCTTTCCCACGGATTTAATCTATTGTAATTGAAATTAGCCTTTAGTTCGAGTTTGTTTTTCTTGAAACTCGAATTAAAACCCAGATAATTATTGTAGTTTTTCTTAAACGAAGCAACTTCAGAAATTTCGGTTCTAAAACTGTCCTTTTTACTGAACTTTCGGGTAATTAAAATAACCGAACGTCCCTCGGCTTCATACTTTGAAGATGGGTTCTGAATAATTTCAATTGTTTTAATATCGGCAGGAACCAAAGCATTCAAATCGTTTATCCCTGCTTTTTGATTGTCAATATAAATCAGCGGATTTCCTCTGCCAACAACCGTAATATTCTCTTTATCCGAGCTAACCTGAACTGTTGGCAGTTTGGCCAGCAAATCGACCGTATTTGGAATTGCGTTATAAACAGAATTGGCAACATCAACTTTTATATTTCCGTTTGTATTGGTAAACGTTTTCTTGTTTTGACTGATGACAACTTCTTTTAATTGCTGATTTGAAATAGAATCTTTTGGCGTTTCATTTTGTGCCCTTGCGGCAAATGAAAGACAAAAAATAAGGATTGCTATAAAAATTTTTAGCGACAGGTAGATATTCATTTTTAAAAGTTTTTGGTTTTGAAGTGACGCAAAAATGCTTCTAAAAAAGGGTTGCGAAGGTTAATTGAAGGTTAATGCGCGGTTAATGTCATTTTTGTTTGATAAAAGCTTTATTTTTGAATCGAGAAAATAGACCACGGATTTTTACGGATTGAACGGGTTTACACAGATTATATTTAAACTAAATACTTAAAAAATAAACCAGCGCAAACCCGTTTGATCCGTATCATCAGCGGTCATAAATTTCACGCAGATTTTGCAGATCAAGCAGATCAATTTTAATCTGCCAAAATCATTTTAAATCTGCGTGAAAGAATAAAATAAATCTGTGTACAACAGTTTAATCTGTAAAATCCGCGGGCCAAAAAAAAAGAAATGAAACAAAGAATCAATTTATTAATAGCATTTTCGGTTGTCGCGTTGATCGTTTTATCGACCGTGCAATGCTATTTGGTAAAAACCACTTATGACTATAAAGTGGCGCAGTTTCATACGCAGATTAAAAATGAAATTGCTCAGATTACCAATAATTACAGCGATATTGATTCGGCATTGGTTTCTAAAAAAGAGGCACTTTACAAACAATTATCAGAGCAATATATTAAAGGAAAAAATTCTAAAGTGGATATTAAAAATGAAATTTTAGAAAATCAGTCTCAAAGTTCGTTAACGCAGGAAATTCAAAGAAAATTTGAACGCGATTTACCTAATTTCAAAATTGATTTCGCCATTGTTCTCAACAAATTTATTTTATACAAAAACCCAAAAAAAGCCGATACTATTTTTTCTGAGAAACCTTTTATCCATAATAAATTATACGGAAATCTGGCTTCCTTAAATCATGCTTTTTTAGTTCGCAGCTATGTTGGAACCACAAACGGAACTTTTGAAAATCAGGATTATAAATTATTGACCGAAGATTCGATGTACGTTTCGGTTATCGATTGGGAAATGATTATTTTAAGACGTATGGCCTTTGTCCTAGCTTTATCCTTATTTTCTATTATAACACTTATAACGCTGTTTATAATCGCCTTAAAAGCTTTAATTAAACAGAAAAAAGTAAGCGACGTAAAAACTGATTTTATCAATAATATCACGCACGAACTCAAAACGCCTTTGGCCACTTTAGGAATTTCGACCAAAATTCTGGAGCAGAAAAACATTCGCGACAACGACGAAAATTTCAATACTATTGTCAATACCATTTCGCGTCAGAACAATCGTCTGCAAAGTTTAATCGATCAGGTTATGGCAAATTCATTGGCCGAAAATGAAATCGAACTGCAAAAAGAAAAAATCGAAACCGAAGATTTCCTGCAGACTATTATAAATGATTTTAAAATTACGTTTCCGAAAGTTGCTATTAAAACTGATTTTCAGACTCAGAAAACCATTTTAGTTCTGGATAAATTTCATTTAACAACGGCTCTTTTAAATGTTTTGGAAAATGCTGTAAAATACGGCTCTAACACGATTTCAGTAAAAACTAAACAAACTGATAACCAATTTTCTATAAGCATTGAAGACAACGGAATTGGAATTGCAAAAAACAAACAATCCCTTCTTTTTGAGAAATTTTATCGTGTAGAACAAGGAAATCTCCACAATACAAAAGGTTTAGGTTTAGGATTGTATTATGTTGCCCAAATCGTAAAAGCGCATCAGGGATCTGTTAACGTTATCAGCGATTTAGGAAAAGGAACTCAGTTTACTATTTTATTAAAAGTTTAATTCCCTTATTTTGAAAAAATTACTTTTAGCCGAAGACGATTTTGATTTTGCAGCTATTTTAAAACAATACTTAGAACTGCATCAATTTGAAGTAACATGGGCAGAAAATGGCGAAATAGCTTTAAACTATTTTAAAACCCAGACTTTTGACATTTGTGTGTTGGATGTTATGATGCCCAAATTGGACGGATTTTCATTGGCCGAAAAAATAATTACAATCAATCCCGAAACTCCTTTTATTTTTCTAACAGCCAGAAAGTTAAAAGAAGATAAAATAATCGGACTTAAACTAGGTGCAGACGACTATATAGCGAAACCTTTTGAAGTCGACGAACTGGTTCTGCGTTTGCAGAATATCCTAAAAAGAATCGAACAAAAGAAAAGTCTGGACGGAAATAATGCAATTGAAATTGGTTCGTATATTTTTGATAACGAACGTTTAACACTCAATAATAAAAACCACGTGCAGCAGCTTACAGAGAAAGAAGCTGCTCTTATTGAATACTTATATCTAAACCACAATCAGTTATTAAAAAGAGACGAAATTCTAATGTCGGTTTGGAAAAAAGATGATTATTTCTCAGGCCGAAGCATGGATGTTTTCATCAGCAGGCTTAGAAAATATTTTAATTCAGATCCTAAAATCAGCATTGAAAGTGTTCGAAATATTGGTTTGGAATTTAAAATTCAAAAACCTTAAAAAAATAAGGTTTTTTGAATTTTCGAAATTATTTTCCAATAACCCAGCCTAAGCTAAAGTTTGCAATTGGTGTAAATTCAGTATTAAACTGGTCAATGTTTACACCTGCTCCAATATTCAAATCCATATTAAATTTTCCTTTATAAGTTCTTTGTATTCCCCAAACAGGGCCAACAGTAAAAGACGAAACATATTCGCTGAACAACTTATTTGAAGAGATGGATTCAAATTGATATTCAGCAGATAAAGCCAAAAAATTCCCGGAATTATAAGCTGTTCTTTTACTTTTTGATGCTCTTTTTTCTAAGTTGTAATAATGCCTGAATTGTTCATTTATTCTTGGCACAAAATACCATGTTGATTCATTATAATAATTATTGTGACGATAACCAATTATTGTACTTATCTCTGAATAAAGTGTATTTTTTGCAGAGAATCCATGTTCATAAACAAAACCCGGAGATAATAAAAGATTAACTTTAAATTGATTTTTTGCTACAGAAACTGGTTCATCTTGAGCATAAATCGCATTAATAGATAGAACGGAGAAAAATAGAAATAAGTAGTTTTTTTTCATTTGATTTAAAATTGGTTGTGGCAAAAATAGCATTTTAAGTATATCATGCTATTAGTTCAAATTATTTTCATACAAACAATTTTAAATAAACTATACTGCAAATCATATAAGCATCATAAACAATTGTATAACAATCGATAACAATTACAATTATACATTTGTTAGGAACTTAAATTCTAAAATCATGAACCTAAAAAGATTTTTCGGAGGATTACTGACAATTCTCGGAATAGTAGGACTTATATATACGGCTGTAATTTTTGCCGGAACTTCTGGAGAAACCAGAGATGTAAAATCACTGCTTATTTATGGTATTTTAGGAATCGTTTTTTTTACGTCCGGAATCAGTTTGGTACGCACAACAAAAGACGAATCTTAGCACATTTTTCTAAACACATAGAATTGCATTTATAAGAATTCTATGTGTTTAAAAGAAAAAGTTACTTGATTAAAACGCTGGCAATCTTTTCATAAAGTGGTGTTTTTACACCGTATTTCTTTCCTTCGTTTACAACAAATTGAGTAAGCGAAACGGCTTCGGTATTTTTACCGGCCAGAAAATCCCTATGCATAGACGAAGTAGCTTCTTTAGGTGATTTTTCTAATTTCTGAATGGTTTGTGCTACAATGTCATGAGGTAACTTCAATCCTTTTGCCTGAGCGACATCTTCAATTTCATGAAGCAATTCAATATACGTTACTTTCGAATCAGAATTATTTAAAATGTCACCAATATTTTGGTCTAAATAAGAAGTCGCCGAAGCCAATGCCGAAATAAAGATGAATTTCTCCCAAACGGTTTCTTCTATATTTTCAACTAAACTGCTTTCAATTTTTGCCTTTTGCAGTATATTTTGTAATTCTTCTAATTTGGAATATGATGCGGTTTTAGAACCAAAAAATAACTTTTCATAAAAACCAATTTTACGAATCGTTCCCGGTGAAAAAATCATCGAAATAATATACACACAACCTTGCAGTACTTCGTTTTCAGGAAACAATTTTTGAATTCTTTCGGGCGCGTCAACACCATTGTATAAAGGAAGAATTATTGTTTCTTTCTTTATACAACTTTTCAAAGACGTTAAACTTTCTTCAATATCATAGGTTTTAGTCGCACAGATTAAATAGTCCAATTCACCAATTTCCAACGGATTATTGGAAACCAATTTAGGATGAACAATTGTTTCAGAATCGTCTGTTACGATCTTTAATCCGTTTTCGGTAATCGCTTTTTGAGTTTCACCACGCGCAATAAAAATGACTTCAACATCATTTGAATTGTGATATTCTTTAGCTAATAAACCGCCAAAGTAGCCTCCTACTCCGCCAAGTCCTAAAATTCCAATTCTTTTCATAAGATTTTAAATTACAATTTTTAAATTCCATGTCATTGCGAGGAACGAAGCAACCGCACTAACAAAAGTAAGTAACTAAGCAAATAAGATTGCTTCGTTCCTCGCAATGACAAAATCCGTTAAATTCGTGTGCCAATATCGATTACTCTTCTAAAACAGGATTCAAATCAAGCTCTGTAAAATCGTGTTCTGTTTTCGAAATTATAATCGTTGCCACTGTATTTCCTATCAGATTTGTAATCGCTCTGGCTTCGCTCATAAATTTATCAACTCCCAATAAAAACGCCAAACCTTCAACCGGAATTTTATGCAGTGCCGTTAAAGTCGAAGCTAACACTATAAAACCGCTTCCGGTTACACCTGCTGCGCCTTTTGACGTAATCATCAAAATACCTATAACGGTTAATATTTCGAAAAAACTCAAATGAACATCATATAACTGAGCCAGAAATATTACTGACATCGATAAATAAATCGAAGTTCCGTCGAGATTAAATGAATAACCCGTAGGAATCACCACCCCCACTACCGATTTACTGCAGCCCATTCTTTCGAGTTTTACCATAATACTCGGCAGAGCGGCTTCGGAAGACGAAGTTCCTAAAACCAGTAAAAGCTCTTCTTTAATGTATTTTAAAATCGAAAGAATACTTATTTTATAATATTTAAGGATGGTTCCTAAGATAAAAAAGACAAAAAGTGCCATGGTAAGATAAACGCAAAGCATCAATTTCCCCAGCGGAATCAAAGTGGCTAATCCGAACTTTCCAATTGTGTAGGCCATTCCTCCAAAAGCACCAATTGGCGCAAGATACATTACATATTTTAATCCGAGGAAAACTACGTTTGAAATTCGTTCCAAAACCAAAATAGTCTGTTCTCTTTTTTTATAAAAATTCAAAACAATACCACAGATAATGGCTGCCAGCAAAACCTGTAAAGTAAAATTAGAAAAGAAAAACTGAAGCCACGAAAAATCCTTTGCACTGCCATTTGTATACTGGCTGGCATCGCCCAAAGTTAATCCCGATTTGTCAATTTTTCCGGGTTGAAAGAAATAAGCAATCGCAACGCCTATTGCCAATGCTACGGTAGAAACTACTTCAAAATAAGCCAAAGCTTTTACGCCAATTCGGCCCACTTTCTTTAAGTTTCCCATTCCGGAAATTCCCAAAACAATAGTTAGGAAAATAATGGGTCCAATAAAAAGCTTGATCAGATCAACGAATCTTTCCCCAACAATTTTCATTTTTACGCCATTTTCGGGCGAAAAATGTCCGAGTAAAATTCCGGTAATAATAGCTATCAAAACCCAAAAAGTAAGATTGGTAATTACAGCATGAAAAATGCTTTTGTTCGCTTTCGGAGAAGGCTTTGGAGTGGTTATATTCATGAAAACAGGTTAAGATAGTTTCACAAATATATAAAAAATGCAGACCTATAAGCCGGATTCTGTCCTCGATAAATCAAGGCCTTATCATTTATCTAGATTCCGAATTACTTCGGAACTCAAGCTACCTACCCTTCAACAACGGACGAGAAGCCCTTAAATGCTGATATACTTGGTATTTCACCGCATAGAGTTTACCTGGTTTCACTACAGCATTACCTGTACATACTTTCTGC
>Ga0157370_10008950_pt1 | contig 10754 bp, 13 predicted proteins | sample C35metaG_FD_113463 | JGI IMG/M metagenome (GOLD analysis project Ga0157370, IMG submission 113463) | Corn rhizosphere microbial communities from Kellogg Biological Station, Michigan, USA - C3-5 metaG | ecosystem: Host-associated > Plants > Roots > Rhizosphere > Soil | place: USA: Michigan... | reverse complement strand
TCTACACCACCCAATAATTCAAGATTACGAATCGTAAAACGATCCATCCACAAATGATCAGCTTTATCAATTCTTTGGAGCGAAGTAATGTGCTGCAGGTTGGGATGTTCGGTATCTTTCAGATAATGCAACACCGCACCGGCGGCAATAATGCCCGCGGATAAATTCTCCACACCAAAACCTTTCAGGCTTTGCGTACCGAAATGTTTTAATAAACTTTCGCGTGCATACTGCTCTGTAAAAATCCATTCATCGAGCGAGTAGGTATAAAATTTATTTCCAAAATAATTTTTAAATTCTTTCTGATGGCTTCTTTGAAAAATTACTTCCGCAGGGTTCAGGCCCTGCAACAATTTATCTGCATATTCTTTATCGCCTTCGGCAATAAAAAATTCTCCGGTAGAAATATCCAAAAAAGAAATTCCTGTTATTTCATTTCCTAAATAAATACCGCATAAAAAATTATTATTGTTATAGTCAAGCAGTTTATCATTAGTAGCTACGCCGGGCGTTATCAATTCCGTAACACCGCGCTTTACAATTCCTTTCACCATCTTTGGATCTTCTAATTGATCGCAAATAGCCACGCGGTAACCGCTTTTTACTAACTTATGCAAATACGTATCCAGCGCATGATGCGGGAAGCCTGCTAACTCCGTTGATGCTGCCGAAGCATTATTTCTTTTAGTGAGCGTAATGCCCAGCACCTGCGATGCGGTGATTGCATCTTGCCCAAAGGTTTCATAAAAATCTCCCACACGAAACAACAGGATGGCATCAGGATATTTCGCCTTGATGGCATTATGCTGCTTCATGAGTGGTGTATCTGCCATTGTTAATTATCAATTGTCAATTGTAAAGTATTTTTGCAAATTAATATTCTTTTGATGAGAAAACTTGCGATGGATGAGTTGAACCGGAAATCTGTAGAAGAATTTCGGCGTGCCCAAAAGATTCCGGTAATAGCCGTTTTGGAAAATGTTCGCAGCGCTTATAATGTGGGCAGTGTGTTTCGCACGGGCGATGCATTTTTGATTGAGGGCATTTACATAACCGGCTATACGGCCAGGCCGCCTCACAAAGAAATAGCCAAAACCGCGCTGGGTGCGGAAGATACTGTTGATTGGAAATATTTTAAAACAACAAAGGAAGCCATTCATTTTTTAAAAGAAAGCAATTATAAAGTATTCTCTGTTGAGCAAGTGCTGAACAGTATTTCACTTGATAAACTTGCGGAGCAGGACATACATAAAATTGCTTTTGTGTTTGGCAATGAAGTGTCGGGCGTAGAACAAACCACTATTGCTGAATGTGACGGATGTATTGAGATACCGCAATTTGGCATGAAACATTCATTGAATATTTCGGTGGCCGCAGGCATTGTATTGTGGGAGGCAAGCAAGTCATTAGTCCTTAGTCATTAGTTTTTAGTTTTATTTCTTAAATAATTGCAACAATTAAACACCTATTTAAATTAAAAGATGGTTTTGAAAATTAAAAATTATTTTTCGCTCGTATTATTTGCTCACACCATTTTTGCAATGCCATTTGCATTAATCGGATTTTTTTTGGGATTGGAAGTTACAGGATATGAAACATTAAAACCCTGGTGGCTACTTTTAATATTAGTGGTGCTTTGCATGATATTTGCCCGCAGTGCCGCCATGGCTTTCAATCGCTGGCTGGACGCTGGTTTTGATGCTAAGAACCCGAGAACGGCTACCAGGGAAATTCCTTCAGGAATTATTCAGAAGAGGAATGCGATGATATTTGTGGTGATTAACTGCCTTGCGTTTATAATATGCACTTACTTTATAAATCTGCTGTGTTTTGCATTGGCGCCGGTTGCTTTGTTTGTAATTTTATTTTATAGTTACACAAAAAGATTTACTTCATTATGCCATTTAGTGCTGGGCCTGGGTTTAAGCCTTGCCCCGGTTGGTGCATACATTGCAGTAACCGGAAAATTTTCGTTGGTACCTGTATTATTTTCTATTGCAGTTATTTGCTGGGTTAGTGGCTTTGATATTATTTATGCATTACAGGACGAAAGTTTTGATAAAGAAAATGATCTCCATTCTATTCCTTCATGGCTGGGTCTATCGCAGGCGCTTACCGTAAGTGAAGTGCTTCATTTTTTATCATTCGCAGCGATAGCAGCAGCGGGAATTGCCGGGCATTTTGGATGGCTATACTGGTGTGGCGCTGCAGTGTTTGGTTTCTTTTTATTGTATCAGCATCACCTGGTAAAACCCAATGATCTCAGCAAAGTAAACCGTGCATTCTTTACATCCAACGGCATTGCATCGGTGGTATTTTCCGCCTTCGTGATTGCTGATATATTTAACACTCTTTATTCCTGATGGCAAGGTTACTCTGCATTGATTATGGAAAAAAACGTACAGGCATTGCCGTTAGTGATCCTTTGCAAATAATAGCCACCGGCTTAACTACAGTGCCATCCGGTGAATTAATTTCTTTTTTAAAAAAATATTTTATACAGGAACAAGTAGAATTAATAGTAATTGGTGAGCCGAAAAATCTTGACAATTCAGACACCCATGCTACTCCGCTTGTAAATACCATTATTGAAAAATTAAAAAAAGAATTCCCTCACATTCCCATACAAAAAGTGGATGAAAGATTTACTTCAAAACTGGCGAAGCAGGCTATGCTTGATATGGGAATGAAAAAGAAAGACCGCCAAAACAAAGCCAACGTGGATGAAATTGCCGCTACCATTATGCTGCAGGAGTATATGAAGAAATGAAAAAGTCAAAAGTAAAAATGACTAACCGCTCATGATTAATGACTAATGCTAACAGCTAATACCTTCCAAAAAATCTTACCTTTGCAAAAAATTTTCATTGAATGATTTTACCGATAGTTGCCTACGGAAACCCGGTTTTAAGAAAGAAAGGCAGAGATATTGCACCCGATTATCCTGAATTGAATCAATTGATTGCAGATATGTGGGAAACGATGTACAACAGCAAGGGCGTGGGCTTGGCAGCACCACAAGTGAACAAGGATATTCGTTTATTTATTATTGACAGTGTCCAAATCATTAACGGCCTCGAAGAAGATGAAAAAAAAGAATACCCCGGCGATAAAGGTTATAAAGGTGTTTTCATCAATGCTAGAATGAATAGCATCAATGGCAACGAATGGTCGTACAATGAAGGTTGTTTAAGTATTCCTAAAATAAGGGAAGATATTTTGCGAAAAGAAATTATCAACATTACTTTTCTGGATGAAAGTTTCCTGGAACGCACCATGACTTTTAACGGCATTACCGCAAGAGTAATTTTGCATGAATACGATCACATAGACGGGAAGCTGTTTATTGATTATCTTAAACCTTTGAAAAGAAATTTACTCAAACGCAAACTTGATAATATCACCAAAGGAAATGTTTCTGTTGATTACAAGATGTCGTTCAGTAAATGATTGATTAAGCACTTCTGCTAACAACATATTTTCTCCATTTTTCAACCAACGCAGTCATATCACCGGGCATCGGGCTTTCAAAATACATTTGCTTTTTAGAAGTGGGATGAATAAAACCTAATTGCTGTGCGTGCAAAGCATGACGCGGACAAATGGCAAAACAATTATCTACAAACTGTTTGTATTTAGTGAAAACAGTTCCCTTTACAATTTTATCGCCGCCATACAATTCATCATTAAAAATAGGATGGCCGATGAGTTGCATGTGCACACGAATCTGGTGCGTACGGCCCGTTTCCAGCCTGCATTCTATCATGGATACATAATGAAATCTTTCCAGCACTTTATAATGAGTGATGGCTTCTTTGCCATGATCCCCATCCGGGTAAGCAGCAAATAATTTTCTGAAACGAAGATGACGGCCAACATGCGCATTAATGGTTCCTTCATTCTGTTCAAAATCTCCCCACACCAAAGCAACATATCTCCGGTGAACCGTATGATCGAAAAATTGTTTGGCAAGATGCGTCATTGCTTTCGGTGTTTTGGCCAATACCAACAAGCCCGAGGTGTTTTTATCAATGCGATGAACCAAACCAAAACGCGCAAGTTCGGCTTCAGTTATTGTTGCATGTTGTTGTTGCAAATGCCAGGCAACTGCGTTTACGAGTGTACCGTTAGGATTGCCACTGCCGGGATGCACTACCATACCCGGTTCTTTATCTATTACAAAAATATCATCATCTTCATACACAATTTTTATGGCAATATTTTGCGGAACAATTTCAGAACTTTCGGGCAGGCGCGAATCGTAAATAATTATTTTATCATCGGGCTTTATCTTGTAATTTGATTTTACCGCCTTATCATTTACCAATACTCTTTCTGCTTCTATGGCCTGTTGAATTTTATTTCGCGTAGCACCTTCTATCCGGTTCATTAAAAATTTATCAATGCGCAATGGCTCCTGCCCGCGTGCGCAGGCAATTACAAGTTTCTCATACAATTCTTCGCTTTCATCCAGTATCTCTTCTTCATTCATCATCCAAATTTTTATAAAAACAATACTTTTATTTTGAGAATTACATACGTCCTCTGATAATACGAACCAGCATGATGATTAAAGCAAGCAGGAAAAGCAGTATGGACAAGCGGTTTATCCCGTGCATGTATCCAATCCATTTAGACTTTGGTGTATTAGGATCTTTTTTCTTTATCCATAAATATTCTGCTATTTGTCTCCAGACACCCATAGTTTATCAGGTTTAACAAAGTGTTACCAACAATAATAATTTTTTGTCGGTACTTAATGTAAAATTAGAAAACACAAACTTAAGCCATTCATTGGTTTTATCAGATCCGATAAAAAGAATAACTTGGTATAATGAAACGAGTAATTAAAAAGCATCCGCTGGCTATCCGTTGGTTTCATTGGATCAACTTCCCGGTAATTGGCATGATGATCTTCAGCGGTCTTTTGATTTACTGGGCCAATGATGTATATCGCCTTGGTTGGAACAATAAAACGCTTTTAAAATTTTTTCCTGATTCATTTTACAAAGCATTACACATTCCTTACCGGCTGGCAGAAGGTATGAGCATTCACTTTCTCTTTATGTGGTTGTTTGCCATCAATGGTTTTTTATATGTATTGTATTTAATTTTTTCAGGAGAATGGAGATTAATTATTCCCAACAAAAAGTCTTTAAAGGAATCATGGCAGGTGGTATTGCACGATCTTCATTTAAAAAAAACTGCACCACCGCAAAAGAAATATAATGCTGCACAAAGAATTGCTTACACCGGTGTAATAGTGATGGGGATTGGTTCTTTGCTCACGGGCCTTTCTATTTACAAACCCATCCAGTTTCATACGCTGTGCAGTATGCTTGGCGGATACGAATGGGCCAGGATAGAACATTTTGTGCTCACCATTCTTTTCGTTTTGTTTTTTGTAATACACATTGTGCAGGTAATATTGGCCGGCTGGAACAATTTCCGCAGCATGGTAACGGGTTTGGATGTATTGCCCAACCAAACAATTCCTGCTATTGCAACGCAAACAACAATACATATGGATGAAGATAATAATACAAATGAAAATGCACCACAGGATGAAAACAAAAATGAATAGATGGAAAATTTAAAGTACAAAGAAGAACAACTTATTTCAGAAAAAAAATTAAGGTATAAAACAATTATTGCCTTCATTATTTTTTTTGTAATGATAATAGCCGCTATTGTTGGCTGGAATAAACTACGGAAACAACCAACCACCGCCAATGCGCCAAAAACAATAAGATCTGTATTGGATTATAACGGAGATTTTTTTTCAAACTTTATAAGCAATAATCATCTTGCAAAAACATACCCGGTATCTGCTGCTGTAAAAAGTGTACGCGTAAATGGAGATGTAGGAATGGGCAATGATTTTGATCCAGCTACTTGGAAGCTGCAGGTGATCCGCAATGCGGGTGATACTTTATTTCTTACAATGGATGATATAAAAGCATTGCCCAAAACAGATATTGTGTTCGATTTTAAATGCATTGAAGGATGGAGCCAGGTTACGCATTGGGCGGGCGTTAGGTTCAGCGATTTTGCAAAAGCATATCACCTTAATGCACAAACGCAACTGAAATATGTGGGCATGCAAACACCCGATAAACAATATTATGTAGGTATTGATATGCCCAGCATGATGCATCCGCAAACATTACTTTGTTACGAAATGAATGGCCAACCATTGCCCATGGACCAGGGATACCCGCTTCGTTTAATTATACCCGTGAAGTATGGAATAAAAAGCATTAAAAGAATCGGTGAGATTTTTTTCAGCAACGAACGCCCACCCGATTATTGGTACGAACGTGGTTATGATTATTTTTCCGGGTTGTAAATTTGCAAAACAAGGAAATGCTTTTTTACTTTTGACTTTTTACTTTTTTTAATTTTTCATTTTTAATTAAAACCAATGCCAGCTTACATAATTGTAGATGTAAAAATTAATGACCGTGAAGTTTATGAAGAATATAAAAAATTAACCACGTCCACGGTTACTGCTTACGGTGGTGAGTTCATTATTCGCGGCGGCAAAACAGAAACATTAGAAGGAACATGGAATCCAGAAAGATTTGTAGTTCTGAAATTTCCAGATGCTACCCGTGCAAAACAATGGTGGAGTTCGCCGGAATATGCAAAGGCAAAGTCGCTGCGGCAAAGCGTTGCAGCCACTCAAATGATACTTGCCGATGGCACCGCCAATGGGTAAATGCTCCAGCGTATTGAATAAATAATGTATTACGGGATATACGCTACTTTTGCGCTCAATAAATTATAAGAATGAAGCATTATAAACTGATTGGATTTATTGCGTGCATTATTTTACTGGCAAGTTGTTTTATGCCGTGGGCTTATTATGCCGACCTGCATAAAAGTTTCACCGGTTTTTTTTCTGAGAAAAATACTTATGGAAAACCCGGAATATTTTTTTCGTTTATAGCCGTTATATCCGTGGTGCTTATTTTTCTTGATAAAGTATGGGCCAAAAGAATTCATATACTTTTTGCGGCATTGAATTTGGGTTACCTCATCAAAACTTTTATCCTGTTTACATCCTGTTACAATGGTTATTGTCCCGAAAAACAGTTCGGCATTTATTTGCTCATTATTGGATGCCTGCTAATGATGATCGTGGCGTTGTTTCCCGATATAAAATTGATGGATGAAAAGGAACAGTAATTAGCCCATTAGCTGTTAGATATTAGCTATTAGTCATTCAATGAAAATATTTTTTTCATCAGTATCCATTTTTCTCCCGGCCTTGCAGTTGGCAATGGTTGCTGGTATTTCCACATCAATTGTTCCCATTGCTGCACCCGCTCATTAGCCCCATCGGACGTGGCTTTTACTTCAAAAGAAAATTCATCGCCGGATTCGATGATCATAAATAACCTGTTGGATATACGATAAATTTCCATACTGATAATGCCCGCCTCTTTTATACTTTTCAAAATTTCAGGCCAAACTTTTTTGTGATGTTCTTCGTATTCCTGTATCAGGCGATCATCATTTTTGAGATCTAATGCCAGGCAATAGCGTTTCATAAATTATGTATTGGTGGGTACACTTTTTATTTTATATCCTTTCATGCCAAAATATAAAACCGCTACAAAACATAACAATGGCACTATATAAGCTGTTTGCATACTTCCTGTTTTGTCGGAAATAAAACCCATTGCAATAGGCGCCAGCCCGCCGCCGATAATAGACATTACCAAAAATGATGAAGCCAATTTTGTTTCTTCGCCCAATTCTTTTATGCCTAATGCAAAAATAGTGGGGAACATAATTGACATAAAAAAAGGAGATGCCATTACCGCATATACTGCTATTTCGCCCTTTGCCGTTACTGCAATAGTCAATAAAATAATATTGATAAATGCATATAAACTTAATAATACCGCAGGCTTTATATAACGCATCAAAAATGTTCCGGTAAAACGCCCAACCATAAAACCCGCCATAGCAATATAACCCCAGCGGAAGGCTGCTTCCCTTTCGGGAAGATCACTAACATAATGAGAAAATTTTACAAAGAAACTTCCTACACCCACCTGCGCACCTACATAAAAAAACTGTGCAATAACGGCCCATAATAAATGAGGATGCCGCAACACTTTTGCATTGAATTGGGTTCCGTGCACATCAGCTGCCGATTCTTTTACTTCCGGAAATTTTGTAAAATAAAACAGCAGCCATACAATAGCAATTACCACAACCATAATAAGTGCGGGCATTTTAACCGTATCTGCTTCAGACTGCAGGTAAGTATTCAATTGGCCATTCATGCTCATTTGATGCAGTTCATCTTTAGAATGTTCTATGCCGGAAAGAATAAATTGCCCGCCAAGAATAGGAGCAATCACAGCGCCGAGTCCATTGAATGATTGTGCAAAATTCAAACGTTGTTCAGAAGTCTTTTTATCGCCAAGCAAAGTCATAAACGGATTAGCAACTGTTTCCAGGAAAGTGGCTCCGCTTGCTACTACGAACAATGCCGTCAGAAATAAAACATAGCTTCGCGTAGAGGCTGCCGGGAAAAATAAAATATATCCCAATGCAAATAATGCAAGACCCACCAAAATCCCTTTTTTGTATCCATACCTATGCATGAAGAGGCCTGCCGGTACTGCAATTAAAAAATATCCTGCATAAATAGAAGAATCAATAAAAGACGATTGTGTATCGGTTAGCTGGCAGGCTTTTTTTAAATGCGGTATCAATATCGGGTTCATGTTGTGTAAAAATGCCCAGAAAAAAAACAGCGAGGTAACCAGTATTACGGGGAACAAGTATTTGTTGTTTGACATGCTTTGGTAAATCTGTTTATTAAGATATTTTCATCAGTCAGTATTCAAAGAAATACATTTTTTAAGAAAATTCAGCAACGATGCTATCTGGTTACTAATCATTTTATCAATGCTTAAACGGTTACAATTTAGGCAATAATTAAAATAGAAAATTTTTTAATCCAGAATTGAGATTTTTAACTGACCCCGAAAATTATCTTTCTCCAACAACCGCATCTCTATTATTTTTGTTCAACTTAAATTGTATTCATGTTCAAAGACAAGATTATTGTAATTACGGGCGGCAGTGACGGGATTGGTAAGGCATTAACTGAAGCATTCCTCAGGCAAGGAGCTACAGTAGCCACCTGTGGCCGCAATCAGCAAAAGCTGGATGCGCTTGCAAAAGAAATTAAAGAAGGATCATTATTTACAATGATGGCTGATGTGAGCAGTGAGGAAGATTGCAAAAAATTTATTCAATCGGTCATTGCCCGGTTTGGGGATGTAGATGTATTAATCAATAATGCCGGTATATCCATGCGTGCGCTTTTTAAAGATACTGATCTCACTACCTTGAAAAACGTGATGAATATAAATTTTTGGGGCACGGTTTACTGCACAAAATATGCACTGGATTCAATCACACGCAAAAAAGGAACCATTGTTGCCGTGTCGTCTATTGCCGGTTATCGCGGTTTGCCCGGCCGAAGCGGCTACAGCGCCAGCAAATATGCGGTGAACGGATGGATGGAAGCATTGAGAACAGAATTGCTGGAAACAGGCGTCAATGTTATGTGGGTATGCCCCGGGTTTACGGCATCCAACATCAGGAACGCGGCATTAAATAAAGATGCACAACCACAGGGCGAATCGCCAATGGATGAAGGAAAAATGATGACGGCGGAAGAATGTGCCCTGCATATTATCCGGGCAATTAAAAAAAGAAAGAGAACGCTGGTACTAACATTTAATGGTAAACGAACTGTATTCATGAATAAATTTTTCCCTTCATTAACAGATAAACTGGTAAGAAAATTTTTTTTCAATAACGGCGAATTGGTGAAATAACTTTTTTATTGATTGCTTTTTATTATCTTTTGCCAGGAAACAGGTAAACAACGCAAATGCCTTTAATTACGCTCACATCAGATATCGGACGACAGGATTTTCTTACCGGCGCTATAAAAGGCCAGTTGCTCCACATCAACAGCGACTTCAATATCGTGGACATTTCGCACGAACTTTCGCCATTCAATTATCCGCAGGCAGCATATATATGCCGCAATGCAATTAAAAATTTTCCACCGGATACTTTTCATATCATCCTGATGAATCTTTATGATAAGAAACCGGAACATCTTTTATTGATCGGGCATAATAATCAATACATCGGTTGCGCGGATAATGGTTTAATCACTATGATACTGGAAGAAGTGCCGGAAAAAATTGTTGCATTATCATTAAGCGCTACCGAAAAACGCAACACTTTGTATTGTGCTTCCGTATTTGGAAATGCCTATCATCAAATACTTCGTGGAAAAAAATTAGAAGAAATAGGTGACCCCAGTATTTCTATCGAGGTGAAAAACCCGATTCGCCCGCTGCTGGGGCCCAATTATATTGAAGGGCAAATTATTTTTATTGACAACTTTGAAAATGTAGTGATCAATATTACCAAAGAAGAATTTGAAGAGCAACGAAAAGGCAGGAGTTTTAAAATTGTTTTTAAAAGAGATGAAATAATTGAAAAGATCAGCGAATCGTATGCCGATGTGCATGAAAGTGAAAAACTCGCTACGTTTAATTCTGCCAATTATCTTGAAATAGCCATTAACAAAGGCAATGCGGCCGGGCTTTTCGGGCTAGAAGGCTATACGGATAATATTAATTCGCAAACACAGTACCTTCAAAACCGGTTGCTATATCAAACGGTAAAAGTTTTTTTTGAAT
>Ga0157370_10008949_pt1 | contig 10756 bp, 10 predicted proteins | sample C35metaG_FD_113463 | JGI IMG/M metagenome (GOLD analysis project Ga0157370, IMG submission 113463) | Corn rhizosphere microbial communities from Kellogg Biological Station, Michigan, USA - C3-5 metaG | ecosystem: Host-associated > Plants > Roots > Rhizosphere > Soil | place: USA: Michigan... | reverse complement strand
TCGGCAACCTGCACAACCTCACCGGCGACAAGCTGTACGACCAGTCGGTCGATTCCGCGCTGCGCATCAGCCTGGAGCAGTCGCAATACGTCAACGTGCTGCCCGAGCTTTCGGTGCAGCAGACCCTGCAGCGCATGGAATTGAACCCCGACAAGACCGACGTCACCCGCGCGATCGGCGCGCAGGTCGCGCTGCGCGAAGGCGCGCGCGCGTTGATCCTGCCCACCGTCGCCGACGTCGGCGGCCGCGTGCGCGTCACCGCGGAAGTGATCGACCCCAACACCCAGGCCACGGTTTACTCGGTCTCCGCCGACGGCGTCGGCGCGCAATCCGTGCTGCCCTCGCTGGACAACGTCAGCAAGCAGCTGCGCGGCAAGCTGGGCGAAGCCCTGGCGATGGTGTCCAAGCAATCGCAGCCGCTGGCGCAGGTGGCGACGCCGGATCTGAATGCGTTGAAGGCGTATTCGCTGGGGGAAAGCGCTTACAACCACGCCGACCTGAAGAGCGCCGAAGCTTATTTCAACGAAGCGCTGCGGATCGACCCGCATTTTGCGTTGGCACGTATAGATCTAGCCAAGATTTTTGATACCGAGGACCAGCCAGCCAAGGCTCTGCGGGAAATTCATGCCGCTCAAGTCGATCACGCGCGTCTGTCTGCTCGTGATGCGTTGTACGTTGATGCGTGGGCAGCGAGTTACACAGATCCAAACCAAGGCTTGGAAAAATGGAAACTACTTGTTTCTGTTTATCCAGATTATTTCCCGGGGCTCGGTACTTACGCGTATTTCCTCTGGGAACATGCCAACCGGTTTGAAGAAGCGGTTCCATATTTGAAGCGATCTGCTTCACCCAAAAATCCTCATCGCGCAACGAGCGAATATCTGCTTGGTGCGCTTTATGTGGAGGGTGGGAAGTATGTCGACGCCCTGCATGCATTCTCAGCTTCGGTAGCTGACGGTGCCCGTTACCAGAACGCGTTGTACGCCAGTGCCTATGCAGCGCAGCGGAAATTCAAGGCAGCGGAGTCCGTGCTAAAACGCGGCAAGCCTTCCGGCACAGGCAGCTTTGACATTGTTGATGTTGGTACGTCTGTTTCAATGGCCGTGGATCAAGGGAACTGGCAGCTTGCCGACAAATTGCTCAAAGCCGCACAATCGCGCGCCAACTCGCTTGGACGGAGAGTGGCCGGGCGCTACGAAGGTATGAGCCTTAGCTTGCGGTCATTCGATGTGACACTCTTCAAGTTGCAGGTATCGACGCTCACTGGCTATCTGGCTCAAGAACGAGAAGCCTTGGCGAGTGCCGATTCGACCGACATCACTGAATTGAAATTCCAGATCGAGATGGCGGCTTACCTAGCCGCGCGCGCCGGCGATACGAAACTCGCCGACCGTATGCTCGCCTCCGTCGGCTCTGAATCCGAGACAGATACGCCTGTGCTGGATAACCTGCGCGGTGTGGCGAAAGCCGAAATCGAGAGCGCATCCGGAAAGCAGGAGGAGGCGCTCGCAACCTTGAAACCTCTAGTCAATGGCAACGAGTTGTATATCACCCATGCCGCGCTGATGGATGCCTACGCTGGTGCCCACGACGATGCTAATGCACTGATTGAGGCCCGTTGGCTATCTTCACATCGTGGACGCGCTTATGCAGAGAGCAACATGCAATCCATTCTGACGCCGCTTAATGTCGTCGAATCAAACTTAGCACTTCTCCGAGCTGCGGAATTTTTGAACGGGTTGGGCAAGAAGGCCGAGGCGCGGCGGTCCTTGTACGCGTTCGAAAACGCATGGCCGGACGCGATTCAAATGCCGTGGTTGTCGACGCGCCTACAAAAGCTCGGGTCAGAATTGTAAGTTGATGCTTGAAAGGATCAGCTCAACCCGAGTTTGGAGTTGGGGGAAGACATCTGCAAACAATTGTTGGCCGTAGCGTTAGCCAATTCCGAATGTGCCCGCAAGAAATGCTCCTTTTCAGCCAAACTCACTGCGGCGAGACACGACGCCTTGAGGTTTAAAATGGTCTCGTGCGGCACACCAAGCTCGGCCAGCGCGGCGGCGGGCTTCTCCTCGTAACGGTTGCGGAAGCCATCATCGGTGGCAAGCTTGTGCAGCAGCGCGAGCGAATGTTCGCGCGACAATTTTGAATCGGCCATGACAAGTCCTCACATGTTGGCGGTGGATGGCACAATGCACGAACCGCGCCAGCCAAAACGGCGCAAGCAGAAAGCGAGAACCCGCTCACATGCAAGTACGCCGTTGTGTGACGGTGTTGGTCGAACCGCGCGAATCCGTCGATTTCGATCTTGCCGAACTGGCGCTGGGTGAAACCGGCGTGCGCGAACGCCTCGGTTGGCTGGCGCTGGCTGCGCATTGCGACGAAGAGATTCCGCTGGATGCAGCCGAAGTCGCCGTGCTGGGCGCTGTGTCGCCCGGTCATTGGCAATCGCTGGATGACTTGTCGCAGCGGCATCCGCGCGCGGTGCTGGAAGCATTGCTGGCGAAGGGCTTGTTGATCGCGCAGGAACCCACGGACGAGGCGACACGGCGGTTCGCGCAAGCCGATGAGGCGGTGCGTGCGGTGCACTGGCGCGGGTTGTCGGCCATTGCGCATCGTCACACGCGCTGGTGCGACGTCGATACCGAAGAAGCCGAACGTCTTTTTTCCGAAGCCAGTCCACAGACGTTCCTCGAACGGTTGGGTGCGGCGCCGTCCGTGGTCGGCGAACGCGCAGCGTCGTCGTCGCGCTTGCCGTTGGAAAAGCCGTCGCTGTCGCCGCTGGATGCGTTGATGGATCGCCGCGTCACCTGCCGCAATTTCGATCCGGCGCCGTTGTCGCACGATGCGTTTTCCGCAGTGCTGTATCGCGCCTTCGGTGCGCGCGCGGTCAGCGATTACGCGCCCGGCGTGCAACTGCTGAAAAAGGGCGTGCCTTCGGCAGGCGGCCTGCACGCGACCGAGGTATATCTGCTGGTGCAGCGCGTCGAGGGCGTGCCGCCGGGCCTGTATCACTATCATCCGATCGCGCATGCGCTGGAACCCTTGCACGAACTGGCTGCGGATGAAGCCGCGTCACTGGCGCGCCGTTTCGTCGCCGCGCAGGCGTACTACGCCGGGGCGCCGCTGCAGATCGCGCTGGTGTCGCGCTTCGAACGCAATTTCTGGAAGTACCGCAACCACGCCAAGGCCTATCGTGCGGTGATCCTGGATGCCGGGCACCTGTCGCAGGCGATGTACCTGGCCGCCACCGAGATGAACCTCGGCGCGTTCATCACCGCCGCGATCAACGAAGTCGAAATCGAACAGGCCTTCGGCCTGGGACCCATGGCCGAAGGCCCCTTGGCCGTGTGCGGCTTCGGCGTGCGCGCGCAGGCGCGCGTGACCGTCGAGTTCGACCCGGCGCACAGGGTGTGGGCCGCGTAGGAATGTAGGGCGGGAGAAGCGCAGCGTATCCCGCCTCTCGAAATCGCGAACCGTCTCCGTTGCTCCGCGGCGGGATTCGCCGCTATGCGGCTGCTCCCGCCCTACGGAACCAGGAAGGCATCGCGAACGGCGAGTTGTCACCCGCCCTACACAGATACGCAACTTTGTAGGGCGGGAGAAGCGCAGCGCATCCCGCCGCATTGTCACTCCAGCTCCATCGCGCGCACATTGTCGTCGGCGCCCCAATCCGGCGCATACACTCCCCTTTGAACGAGACGATGGAATGTTGAGTACGGCCAATCATTGACGCTTCGCGCATGGCCGTGTTTGACCGGGTTGTAATGGATGTAATCCATGTGTCGTGCAAGATCTTCGTAGTCGCGAACGACGTGTTCCCAGAAGCGCCGCTGCCAGATGCCGCGTTCGCCTTTCGCGATGCGGCGCGCCGACAGCTGCTCCTGATTTGGCAAGGAACGGGAAAATTTGGATTTGATGGCGTGCCAGCGGCCCGAGAAATCCGCATCGTCATCCGGCAAGGTCCAGATGCAATGAAGATGATCGGGAAGAATCACCGCTGCGTCGATCCTGAAAGGGCGTTGCGCCTGTACGGATGCGAATGCCCCGCGCAAAACATCGATGTGTTCGACCAGCAATCTGCGTTTTCTTTCCAGCAAGGCGACCGTGAAAAAGAACGTACCGCCAGGAATGTGGGCGCGGATGTATCGAGGCATGGCCTTCGTCCCGTTGTAGGGCGGGAGTAGCGAAGCGAATCCCGCCGTTTGGAATTTGGAAGATCGACGCGATTCGGCGGGATACGGCGCTGCGCGCCTCCTCCCGCCCTACGGAGTCGCGCATCCATGTAGGGCGGGAGTAGCGCAGCGAATCCCGCCGTTTGGAATTTGGAAGACCGATGCCATTCGGCGGGATGCGCCGCTACGCGGCTTCTCCCGCCCTACGGAATCGTGCATCCATGTAGGGCGGGAGTAGCGAAGCGAATCCTGCCGTTTGGAATTTGGAAGATCGACGCGATTCGGCGGGATACGGCGCTGCGCGCCTCCTCCCACCCTACGGAGTCGCGCATCCATGTAGGGCGGGAGTAGCGCAGCGAATCCCGCCATTTGAAATTCGGAAGTTGTCGGAATCCGGCGGGATGCGCCGCTGCGCGGCTGCTCCCGCCCTACGAATGCCCGCGGCGGTACTGCACCGCTTCGGCCAGGTGCTCGCGCGCGATGCGCTCGTTGCCGGCGAGGTCGGCGATGGTGCGGGCGACGCGCAGCACGCGGTGGTAGGCGCGCGCGGACAGCGAGAGCTTTTCCATCGCGCGTTCCAGCAACGTGCGTTCGGCGTCACCCAACGCGCAGTCGCGTTCGATCTCGCGCACGGCGAGCATCGCGTTGGGTTTGCCGGCGCGCTGCATCGCCACGTTGCGCGCCGCGATCACCCGTGCGCGCACGCTGGCGGAATCCTCGTCGTGCGCGCCACGCTTGGCATTGAGTTCCGTCAATGGGATGCGCGGCACGTCGCTGACGATGTCGATGCGGTCCAGCAGCGGGCCGGAAATGCGGCCGCGGTAGCGCGCGATCGCATCGGGCGTGCATCGGCAGCGGCCGTCCGCGTCACCCGCGTAACCGCAAGGGCAGGGGTTCATCGCAGCGACCAGTTGGAAGCGCGCGGGGAATTCCGCCTGTCGCGCGGCACGCGAAATCACGATGCGGCCGGATTCCATCGGCTCGCGCAACACTTCCAGCACGCGCCGATCGAACTCGGGAAGTTCGTCGAGAAACAGGACGCCGTGGTGCGCCAGTGAGATTTCGCCCGGACGCGGATGCGAGCCGCCGCCGACCAGCGCGACGCCGGACGCGGTGTGGTGCGGCGCGCGATAGGGACGCTGGCGCCAGCCGCGTACATCGAAAGGCTCGTTGGCGACCGAACGCACCGCGCAGGCTTCGATGGCTTCGGCGTCGGTCATCGGCGGCAGGATGCCGGGCAGGCGCTGGGCCAGCATGGATTTGCCGGTGCCGGGCGGCCCGATCATCAACAGGTGATGGCCGCCGGCCGCGGCGATTTCCAGCGCGCGCCTTGCATGCAACTGGCCGCGCACGTCGGCGAGATCGGGAACGTGGCTTGTGTCGTCGGGTGCGGCGGTCGTCGCCGGCTGCGGCAATGCATCCGTCCCGCGCAAATGCGCGCAGACGTCGGCCAGCGTGCGCGCCACCCGTACGTCCACGTCGCCCAGCAATGCGGCTTCGTGCCCGTTCCCGACGGGCACGATCACGCATCGCTTGCCATGGCGGGCCCGCAGCAGCGCCGGCAACACGCCGGGCACGGGACGCAATTCACCCGACAGGGCAAGTTCGCCGAGGAATTCGCAACCTTTCAACGCTTCATGCGGCACCTGGTCGCCGGCGGCGAGGATGCCCAGCGCGATCGCGAGATCGAAACGGCCGCCGTCTTTCGGCAGTTCCGCCGGTGCGAGGTTCACCGTGACGCGGCGATTGGGATATTCGAACTGGGTGTTCTGGATCGCGACCCGCACGCGATCGCGCGCCTCGCGCACGGCGGCTTCGGGCAAGCCGACGATGGACGTGCCGGGCAGGCCGCCGGAAAGGTGCACTTCCACCGTAACCAGCGGCGCGGCGACGCCTTCGGAAGCGCGGGTGAGTGCAACGGCCAGGCTCATTTGACTTTCACCGGCAGCTCCCGAAACAACAACGCCGACCTGCGGTCGGCGTCATCGCACCCCTCATGCTGGCGGCGGTTACGCTTTCCGCAACACTTCCAGTTCCGTCACGCGCTTTTCCAGCAACGCAATCTGTTCGCGAGTCCGTTCCAGCACCGCCCGCTGGGCGTCGAATTCCTCGCGGGTAACGAGGTCGAGGCGGCGCAATCCATGCGCCAGCACGTCCCGAAAATTGGCTTCCATGTCGTCCCGCGCCTGCGCCAGTCCCGGAGGAACCAGGGTAGCCAGCCGATGCGCGAGTTGGTCTATGGAGTGCACGTCGATCATTGTCGTCGCCTCGATGCATCCACAGGTTAGGGCGTCGGGATAGACGCGCCTATCAGTGGACGTCTTGTTGTGGTGTAGGGATTTTCCTACAGGGGTATTTTAGTGCGATCGTCGATGATCGTGGCTTCGTTCAACGCTTGGGGAAACTCTGATTTTGCTCGTCATCCCGGAATACTCGCGCCATCCCTGGCGCTCGCGCTGCGCGCCGCCCGTGGCGTTCGCGTTTGCAATCCCTGCAAACGCAGTCGCGTAGCGATATCCGGGACCCAGTGACTTTGGCACGCGATCGCGCGGATTTATCGGAAGTCGCTGGGTCCCGGATCGCCGCTTTGCGGCGTCCGGGATGACGCCAAAGAATGGCGGGGCGACGAAACTGGACGGTTTGAGAGACCAGAACGGGCTTCCATGCCCTGACTTCTCACGACAGCGGCTTCGGGCAGGGTGATTCCGGAGCCCTTCTCTCGGGTAAGCTTGGGCCCATGAAACTGATCACCGCGATCATCAAGCCGTTCAAGCTGGACGACGTGCGCGAGGCGCTGTCGGAAGTGGGCGTGAACGGCATCACCGTCACCGAGGTCAAGGGTTTCGGGCGCCAGAAGGGCCACACCGAGCTGTACCGCGGCGCCGAGTACGTGGTGGATTTCCTGCCCAAAGTGAAACTGGAAATCGCGTTGCCCGACAACCTGGTCGAACGTGCGGTGGAAGCCATCAGTCATGCCGCCCGCACCGGCAAGATCGGCGACGGCAAGATCTTCATCTCGACGCTGGATCAGGTGATCCGGATTCGCACGGGTGAACTCGATGCCGATGCGCTGTGAGCGCAGGTCGTCAAACGCGCAGCCGGGTTGCCCGCAACCGCCGATGATGGATCAATAGGCCGGTGTAGTACGCGATGTAGTAGCCCAACAACAGGCCCAGGATCACGAGCGTCATCGGACTGCGCTGGAACGACGCGTAACCGCCCGCGCCAGCCTGCGACATTTGCGGATACAGCATCATGAGGCGGTATAGCAGCCGCCCGATGAACAGCGCGGTCAGCGCCATGCCGATCCACGGATTGGGGTAGTAGCAATCGTTCTGGCCATCGATCTCGAAGCGGGTCAGCTTCAGCGCCAGCATGCCGAGCACGACGCCTCCGACGAGTCCCGCAGCCAGCGCGGCCGCAAGGCGCGGATCGAGCAATCCCTGCGTCGCGACCAGCAGCGTGATCACCGAAAAAATGCCCACGCGTGTCCACATGCTTTTCGGCTGGATCGGCTGTCGTCCGAAGTTGCGGCGCGTGCGCGCGTACAAGCGCCACACGATCAGCGGCGCGACCACCAGCGGAGCAATGATGTTGGGCGACATGCGGGATCTCCCGACCGCGATGCCGTGCATTGTGGCGCAATCGCGCCCCCGGTGTCCCGCTTTGGTGAGAAGTCGGGCCAGGGAAGGCCGTTCTGGGGCTCATGAACGAAGTGTGGTGAATGCCATCGGCCCTTCGGCGAAGCAGCGATCATGGACGATCGCACGTCAATGCTGGCAGTGGGGGCACCAGTACGTCATGCGCTGTCCGATCGCTTCCGCGCGGATCGGCGTGCCGCACACCTTGCACGGTTCGCCGGCGCGGCCGTACACGAAAAGTTCCTGCTCGAAGTAACCCGGTGCGCCGTCGGGCGCCAGGAAATCGCGCAGCGTGGTGCCGCCGCGCGTGATCGCGTAGTTCAGTACGCGCCGAACCTCGGCGGCGATGCGCGCGTAACGCGCACGCGACACCGCGCCCGCCGCGCGTTTGGGGTGCACGCCCGCCGCGAACAAGGCCTCGCTGGCATAGATATTGCCGACGCCGACCACGATAGATTGGTCCATCAGGAAACTTTTTACCGCGGCGCTGCGCCCGCGCGAGGCATTCCACAACCAGTCGCCGTCGAACGCGTCGCCCAGCGGCTCCGGGCCGAGGTTGCGCAGCAGCGGATGCGTTTCGGTGGGCTTCTGCCACAACAGGCAGCCGAACCGGCGCGGATCGTTGAAACGCAATGCCTGTCCCGAATCGAAGATCAAGTCATAGTGGTCATGCGTGCGCGGCGGTGCCGCAGGATCGGTGATGCGCAGCGAACCCGACATCCCGAGGTGCAGCAGGGCCGAGCCCGCCTGCGTGTGCAGCAGCAGATATTTCGCGCGGCGTTCCACCCCTTCGATGCGCTGGCCCGGCAGCTTCGTCGTGATCGCGCGTGGAATCGGCCAGCGCAGATCCCTGCGACGCAGCAGCACGCGTTCCACCACGCGCCCGGTCACGAACGGCGCGATGCCGCGGCGGGTGGTTTCGACTTCGGGGAGTTCGGGCATGGGGGAGCTTATGTAGGTTGGGCTGAGCATCGCGAAGCCCAACGGTGAAATGCGGGTCGCGTTGAGCTTCCCCGGATCAAGTCCGGCGTCAGCCCCACCCACTCTCTTATAGGTTATTGAGCACCGTCCTTGGTCAACATCACTTCCGGCGAATACTGCCTCGGCACCAGCGCGACCTTGTCACCGACCCGCACGTAGCGCAGGCCATCGATCGCGGTGAGGCCGCCGTATTCGAGGCGCACGCCGTTCAGGACCAGCGTCGCCGAGGGATGCTCAAGCCCGATCCTGGACAGCGTGATGTCCGACGACGGAATCCAACGTGCGACCGAGGTGGCGGCAAGATTGGCGAGGCGCTGCACACGTGCATCGTCGGCGCGCGCTTCCGATGGCTGGACGCGCCACCAGCCGTCGGCACGGCGTTCGAAGACCTGCGAAGCAATGGCGGGGATGTCGAGTTCGATTTTCGTCACCGCGTCGGGATCGAGCGGCGTGAGCGTGGGCGGATCGCGCAGGTATTCGCGCCGCCCGATCCACAGCACCGCCACGACCAGTGCGATGGCGATGATCGCGAGGATGCCGAGATTGCGGTTCGCGTGGGTCACCGGCGACGCCGACGCCAACTGATCGCGAGGCCGATCAGGATCAGGATGATCGGCAGCGCGATCAGGTAGCCGAAGGTGAGCGCGCCCAGTTCCGCGCGCGTCGGTTTCAGCACCGTGTCGGGCGCGGCCGGCGGCACGCTCGCCAGCGCATCGTCGCCGAGCAGCCAATTGAACACGCGCTCGCCGAAGGCGAGGTTGCCGGCGTCCGCGAGATAGGCGTTGGAAAGAAAATCGTCGTCGCCGATCACCACCACGCGTTGCTGGTTCTTGTCCGGGCTGGGCGACAGGCGGCTCAGCGCGTAGCCGAAGCTGAGCGGACCCTTCAGCCCGCCCGAGTTGGGATCGAATTTGGCTTGCGCGGGATCGGCCGGCGTGGTCTGGTTCCAGCTTCGCGCGCTCGATTGCAGGATCGGCTGCGTGTTCCATGCCGTACCGGAGAGTGCGGCCAATACCGCCGCGCGCGGAAACAGCGTGTTGATGTCGAAACCGTCGGTGATGGTCTGCGGCGGATAATGCGTTGCCACCAGCGCGCGCGGATCGCCGAAGCCGGTCGCACTTTGCGCGTCCAGCAGCATGCCCGGCAAGCGCTTGATGCCGAGCACCTGCGCCAGCGGCGCGAGGCCGAGGTCGTCGCTGCCTGGTTCCGCGAGCCACAACAGGTTGCCGCCGTTGGCGACGTAGTCCTGGAGTTTCTGCACCGAAGTCGGCGGCAGCGCCGCCTGCGGGCTCGCCAGGACGACGAGGTTCGCATTGCGCGGAACTTCGGCGGCTTCCGCGAGATTCAGCGGCAACGCGCGCACGCCACGCGTGGAAAGGTGCTGCACGAAATCGCCGAGGTCGGCCGCGCTCTTGCCGGTGGCGTCGCGCTCGCCATCGCCGGCGACGAACGCCACCAGCCGCGTGCCACCGCGCGCCAGCCGCACCAGCGCATCGGAAAAATCCTGCTCGTCGAGTTGCGTGACGTGTTGCGAGCGATCGTTCCATGTCAGCACCAGTTCGCCGTCGGCGGTGATACCGGCGTCCTGCGTGGTGATGGGATCGAGGTCCGGATCGACGAACTTCAAGTCGAGGTCGGGCTTGAAACGCCGGTAGCGGTCGATCAGCAGGCGGGTCTTGGCGCGCAGCGTGCCGGGCCTGGCATAGCTGGTGACTTCAAGCGGGCCACTCAGTTGTTTCAGCAGCGACCGGCTCTGTGGCGTGATGGTCGCGCGTGCGCCGGCGCTCCAGTCGGCGGTGAATCCGGAGTGTGCCGACAATGCGGCCAGGCATACCGCGATCACCACGCACAGCAGTGCGTGCAGCCAGGCTTGCCACGCGCCGCGCATCACCCGCGCTCCCGTTCCGCGCCCATGCGACGGATCGCAAGCGCCAGCGCGAGTGCGACGATCAAGAGGAAATA
>Ga0157370_10008942_pt1 | contig 10760 bp, 10 predicted proteins | sample C35metaG_FD_113463 | JGI IMG/M metagenome (GOLD analysis project Ga0157370, IMG submission 113463) | Corn rhizosphere microbial communities from Kellogg Biological Station, Michigan, USA - C3-5 metaG | ecosystem: Host-associated > Plants > Roots > Rhizosphere > Soil | place: USA: Michigan... | reverse complement strand
GGACGGGCAGTCGCAGGTCTATGCGGCGACGATACCCAATTGCATTTCGTACGACCCCACCTTCTCGTACGAGGTGGCGGTGATCGTCCAGGACGGGCTGCGGCGCATGTATGCCGAGCAGGAGGATCACTTCTACTACATCACCGTGATGAACGAAAACTACGTCCATCCCGCGATGCCGGAAGGCGCCGAAGCATCGATCATCAAGGGCATGTATCGCTTCGGCGGGGGCGACGCGAAAGCGAAGGCGCCGCGCGTGCAGCTGCTGGGCTCGGGGACGATCCTCCGCGAGGTAATCGCCGCGGCGGACCTGCTGCGTAACAACTGGGGCGTCGAGTCCGATCTGTGGAGCTGCCCGTCGTTCACCGAGCTCGCGCGCGATGGCCGCGCCGTCGAGCGCGACAACATGCTGCACCCGAACGAGAAGCCGCGGATGTCGCACCTCGAAAGCTGCCTCGCCAATGCCAAGGGGCCCGTCGTCGCGGCAACCGATTACGTACGCGCGTATCCGGATCAGATCCGCCCGTACGTGCGGCGACGCTTCGTCGTGCTCGGCACCGACGGCTTCGGACGCTCGGACACGCGCGAGAAGCTTCGCCGCTTCTTCGAAGTCGACCGCTTCTACGTGACGATCGCCGCACTGAAGGCGCTCGCCGAGGAGGGCACGGTGCCGGCGACGAAGGTCGCCGACGCGATGAGCAAGTACGGCATCGATCCGGCGAAGCCGGCGCCGTGGATTGTTTAGGGCCGGTTCACAAAGATTTCCACGCATGCGAACGGGTGCCATGGCTCGCCAACCACGATCAACGAGATGAGCACCATCGACGTCAAGGTCCCCGATATCGGCGACTTCCAGGATGTGCCGGTGATCGAAGTGTTCGTGAAGGCCGGCGACAGCGTGAGCGCCGACGACTCGCTCGTCACGCTCGAATCCGACAAGGCGACGATGGACGTGCCGGCGCCCGCCGCCGGCAAGGTCGTGCGCGTCGCCGTCAAGGTCGGTGACAAGGTGAGCGAAGGCGCGCAGGTGCTGACGCTGGAGACCGCCGCGACGGCACCCTCGCCCCAACCCTCGCCGGCGGGCGGCAAAGGGAGCAGCGCATCGTCGTCGAGCGGGAAAGCAGGCGCGCCGGCCGCGCCACCGTCGACGCCGGCGAGCGCCATCGGCACGCGGGCACCGACGCCGCCACCCGACGCCGCCCGTGGTCGCGACAGCGCCGTCGCGAAAGCGGCCGGTTCGGGCGATGGAGGCGCGGGCGAGGCTCGTGTTGCCCAGGCGACGCCGCGCAAGGCGACCGCGAGTGCACCGCCGGGCCCGGAACTCGTCACGCCCGCGCCGCGCGGCGAGAAGGGACGCGCCGACACGCCAGGCGAAGGATCGAGCGCGACGCCGCCCGCGGGCGCGACGATCGAAGTGCGCGTTCCCGACATCGGCGACTTCACCGACGTGCCGGTGATCGAAGTGTTCGTCAAGCCCGGCGACGTCGTGAAGGTCGACGATCCGCTGGTGACGCTCGAGTCGGACAAGGCGACGATGGACGTGCCGTCGCCCGTCGCCGGCGTCGTGGAAGGCGTCCGCGTATCGGTTGGCGAGCGCGTCGGCGAAGGGAGCGCGCTGCTCACGCTGAAGACGGCGTCGACGGGTGCCGAGCCGGCGAGCCGCAGCACGCCACCGTCGTTCCCTGCGAACGCCGATCGCGCGATTCCTCCCGTCGAGCCGGCACGCGAGACGCCGGCGAGTGCCAGCGCGCCGAGCACCGATGCCGGCGCGCCCGCGCGCGACGTCGAGCAGCCCCACGGGCAGCCGCAGGCCGGCGACGACGCGGGCGCGGCCACCGTACCGCACGCGTCGCCGTCGGTGCGCAAATTCGCGCGCGAGCTCGGCGTCGAACTCGCGCGCGTGCGGGGCAGCGGGCCGAAGGGTCGCATCCTGCACGACGACGTGCAGGGCTTCGTGAAGCAGGCGATGAGCGCGCCGGCGCAGGCATCCGCGCCGGTGGCAGCGACCGGCGCGGGCCTCAACCTGCTCGCGTGGCCCAAGGTCGATTTCGCCAAGTTCGGCGCGGTCGAGACGAAGCCGCTGTCGCGCATCAGGAAGATTTCCGGCGCGAACCTCGCGCGGAACTGGGTGATGATCCCGCACGTCACGCAGTTCGACGAAGCGGACATCACCGACCTCGAGGCTTTCCGCGTCGCGCTGAACAAGGAAAACGAGAAGGCGGGCGTCAAGCTCACGATGCTCGCGTTCCTGATCAAGGCGTCGGTCGCGGCGCTGAAACGATTCCCGGACTTCAACGCGTCGCTCGACGGCGCCGGCGAGAGCCTCGTCTACAAGCGGTATTACAACGTCGGCTTCGCCGCCGACACGCCGAACGGGCTCGTCGTGCCCGTGGTCAAGGGCGCCGACGAGAAGGGCGTGATCGCGATCGCCAAGGAGATGGGCGAGCTCTCGGCGAAGGCGCGCGAAGGCAAGCTCGGGCCCGCCGACATGCAGGGCGGCTGCTTCTCGATATCATCGCTCGGCGGCATCGGCGGCACGATGTTCACGCCGATCATCAACGCGCCGGAAGTCGCGATCCTCGGCGTGTCGCGCAGCGAGACGAAGCCGGTGTGGAACGGCGAGAAATTCAAGCCGCGGCTCATGCTGCCGCTGTCGCTCTCGTACGACCATCGCGTGATCGACGGCGCGCAGGCGGCGCGTTTCGTCGTGTATCTCGCGAGCGTGCTCGCCGATTTCCGCCGCGTGCTGCTTTGAGCGGCGAGCGTTCCCGCGGCTCGTGACCTCGATGACCCGGGACGAGCAGAAGCGGCTCGTCGCGCGCGAAGCGCTGCGCTATGTCGTCGACGACGCGTGGCTCGGCGTCGGCACCGGGTCGACGGCCAACTTCTTCATCGACGAGCTCGCCACGATCAGGCACCGGATCAAGGGCGCCGTCGCGAGCTCGGTGAAGACGGCCGAGCGCCTGAAGGGGTACGGCATCGACGTCGAGGAGCTCAACAACGTCCGCGACATTCCGGTCTACGTCGACGGCGCCGACGAGGTGACGCCGGAGGGCGCGATGATCAAGGGTGGCGGCGGCGCGCTCACGCGCGAGAAGATCGTCGCGGCCGTCGCGCGGAAGTTCGTCTGCATCGCCGACCAGTCGAAGAAGGTCGACGTGCTGGGGACGTTCCCGGTCCCTGTCGAAGTGATTCCGATGGCACGAAGCTACGTCGCGCGCGAGCTCGTGCGCCTCGGCGGCTATCCGGAATGGCGGATGGGGTTCACGACCGACAACGGCAACGTGATCCTCGACGTATCCGACTTGAAGATCGACGACCCCGCGGCGATGGAGGATCGCCTTCGCGCGATCGTCGGCGTCGTCACGGTGGGTCTCTTCGCGCGCCGCGGCGCCGACGTGATTCTGCTCGGGACGCCGGATGGCGTCGAAACGGTCGTGCCGAAGCGCTGACCTCGCCCCGCCCCGTTCCCGCAAGCGCGAGAGGGCGCCGACACCGTAAAATGGGCCGATGAACGACGTCGCGAATCCCCGGCTCGCCGAGACCAGCGTCGCCGCGTACATGCAAAGCGTCGGCGAAGCGGCGCGAGCGGCCTCGCGCGTCCTCGCGCGCGCCGACACGCACGCGAAGAACCGTGCGCTCGCGGCGACCGCCTCCGCGCTCCGGCGGAACGCGCAACGCATTCTCGACGCCAACGCGCGCGACGTCGAAGCCGCACGCGTGGCGAATCGCGATGAGGCGTTGGTGGACCGCTTGTCGCTGACGGCGACGGCGATCGAAGCGATGGCGCGCGGCGTCGAGGAGATCGTCGCGCTGCCCGACCCCGTCGGTGAAATCGCGGAGTTGCGCTATCGTCCGTCCGGCATCCAGGTCGGCCTCATGCGCGTGCCGCTCGGGGTGATCGGCATCGTCTACGAATCGCGCCCGAACGTCACCGTCGACGCCGCGGCGCTTTGCCTCAAGAGCGGCAACGCGACGATCCTGCGTGGCGGCTCCGAAGCGATCCACAGCAACCGCGCGATCGCGTCGTGCATCGCCGAGGGCCTGGGCGACGCCGAGCTCCCCGCGCCGGCGGTGCAACTGATCGACACCACCGACCGGGCCGCCGTCGGTTGCCTGATCACGGACGCTGCGCACGTCGACGTGATCGTGCCGCGCGGCGGCAAGTCGCTGATCGAGCGCGTGGCGCGCGAGGCGAAGGTGCCGGTGCTGAAGCACCTCGACGGGGTCTGCCACGTCTACGTCGACGAAAGCGCCGACCTCGACATGGCGGTGCGCATCGCCGACAACGCGAAGACGCAGCGCTATTCGCCGTGCAACGCGATGGAGTCGCTGCTCGTGCACGCGGCGATCGCGCCGCGCTTTCTGCCCGCGATCGCGCGCATCTTCGACGCGAAGGGCGTCGAGATGCGCGGCGACGACGCTTCGCGCGCGATCGTCGCGGCGATGAAGCCGGCGACCGAGGACGACTGGTACGCGGAATACCTCGCGCCCATCGTGGCGATCCGCATCGTCGATTCGCTCGACGCCGCGATCGCGCACGTCGCGAAGTACGGCTCGCAGCACACCGATGCGATCGTCACCGACGATCACGCGAACGCGATGCGATTCCTGCGCGAGGTCGACTCGAGCTCGGTGATGGTGAATGCATCGACGCGCTTCGCCGACGGATTCGAATATGGCCTCGGCGCGGAGATCGGCATCTCGACGAACAAGCTGCACGCGCGCGGCCCGGTCGGGCTCGAGGGCCTGACCAGCCGCAAGTGGATCGTGTTCGGCAGCGGGCAGGTCCGCTCGTAGTCCGCGAACGCAGGGTCGGACTCGACCTTTCAGCGCGGGATGCGAAACGTCGCGTCCGACCCTGCTTTCAAGCACATCTCCCCGCCGAATCCGCGCATCCCGTGGCCGTCGCCAACCTCCTCGCGCTGATCGACGACATCGCGAGCGTGCTCGACGATGTCGCGCTGCTGACGAAAGCCGCGACGAAGAAGACCGCAGGGGTCCTCGGCGACGACCTGGCATTGAACGCGCAGCAGCTGACCGGCGTTGCCGCGAACCGCGAACTGGCGATCGTCTGGACCGTCGCGAAGGGCTCGCTCGCGAACAAGGCGATCCTCGTGCCGCTCGCGCTCGCCATCAGCCGGTTCGCGCCGTGGGCGGTGATGCCGCTTCTGATGCTCGGCGGCCTGTTCCTGTGCTACGAGGGCTTCGAGAAGATCGCGCACCGGCTCGCGGGCCGACCGAAGGACGATGCGGAACGCCAACGCCTCCGCAACGCGCTGCACGACCCTGCGGCCGACATGAAAGCGATCGAGAAGGCCAAGATCAAGGGTGCGGTGCGCACCGACTTCATCCTCTCGGCGGAGATCATCACGATCGCGCTCGGCACCATCGCCGGAGCGGCGTTCGGCGTGCGCGTCGCGGTGCTGGTCGCCATCGCCCTGCTGATGACCGTCGGCGTGTACGGCCTCGTCGCCGGCATCGTCAAGCTCGACGACCTGGGGCTCCACCTCGCGCGCCGTCCGGCCGATGCAATCCTGGCGCGGCTGCAACGCGCGCTCGGTCACCGCATCGTCGGCGCCACGCCCTACCTGATGAAGGGGCTGTCCATCGCCGGGACTGCGGCGATGTTCCTCGTCGGCGGCGGCATCCTGACGCACGGCGTACCGGCCATCCATCACGCGATCCAGAACCTGGGCGACGGCCTCGACGATCTTCCAGGCGTGGGCGCGGTGTTCGGCGCGCTCGGGCCGATGCTCGTCAACGCGCTCGCCGGCATCGTGGCCGGCGGCGTCGTCTTCGCGTTGCGTCTGCTCGCGGGGCGCGTGCGCGCGTCCTCGCCGTCGCGGGCGAGTTGAAGCGTCAGGCGGTCGCGGCGGGTCTGCGGCGACGCACCCACGCGAGCCACATCGCGGCCGCGGCGATCACCGCGAGCACCGGCAACGCCGCGCGGTTCATCGTTTCCCAGCCGCTCGTCGTGACGAGCGCGCCGGATGCGGCCGACGACAGGCCCATCGTGGCGAACACGAGGAAGTCGTTCAGGCCCTGCGTGCGCGCCTTCTCGCTCGGCCGGTACGTCTCGGTCAGGAGCGTCGTGCCGCCCGTGTACATGAAGTTCCAGCCGAGCCCGACGAAGATCAGCGACGCGACGAAGTGCGCGACCGAGATGCCGTCGAGCGCGACGAATACGGCGATCGCGTTGAGCGCGACGCCGGCGAGAATGATGCGAAGCGTGCCGAACCGGCGGATCAGCGGACCGGTGAGAAAGCCCGGCGCGAACATCGCGACGACGTGCCACTCGATGACGAACGCCGTCGCCGAGAACGGGTGGCCGCAGAAGCTCATCGCAATCGGCGTCGCGGTCATCAGCAGGTTCATGAGGCCGTAGCCGAGCGCGCCCGCGAGCACCGCGACGATGAACGTCGGCTGGCGCACGATCTCGGCGAGCGGCCGGCCGCGGCCCGCGTGTTCCTCGAACGCCGGCTTCGGCACGTGCACCCGCGACTGGACGGCGAGCGCGACGAGCGCGAAGAGCGCGAGCAGCAGGAACGAGCCGAGGAACGGCGTGGCGAACCAATCGCGCGCGATGCGCGCGGTCTGCGGGCCGATGAGTCCGCCGAGAACGCCGCCGGCGAGCACGAGCGAGATCGCCGTGGCGCGGTCGGCGGCGGTCGCGACTTCGGCTGCCGCAAAGCGGTATTGCAAACCGACGGCGTTGTAAACGCCGATGATGCCGGTCGCCACGCAGAACAGCGCGAAGCTGTGAATCGACAGCGCGTATGCGGCGAGCACGCAGCCGCCGACGTTGACGAGCGCGCCGGTCATGAAGCCGGTGCGCCGGCCGACGCGCGCCATCCAAAGCGACATCGGCATCGTCGCGAGCGCCGATCCGATCACGTACGTCGTCGCGCCGAGCGTCGCGAGCGATTTCGCCTGCGCGAGCGAATAGCCGACGAGCCCGTTCATCGAGATCAGGCCCGACGAGTTGGTGAGGAGCAGCGCCTGGCAGCAGGCGAGGAGGAAGATGTCGCGGCGGGAGGTCTTCACGAGGACCCGGCGGGAGGCGCGGGGCCTCGGGAAGGCCGTATGATACGGGCGCATGCCGATCGCGCCGCTCGCCCGCGAGATTCTCGATTTCTGGTTCGCGCCCGCGCCCGGCGAACCGACGCGCAGCGGCGGAGCGAAGATCGAAGGCGTCGCAGTGCGCGACGTCTGGTTTCGCAAGGACGACGCATTCGACGCGGCGATTCGCGAGCGTTTCGCGGTGCCGCTTGCCGCCGGTCTCGCGGGCGCGTACGGAGAGTGGTGCGACGACCCCCGCGGCAGTCTCGCGCGGGTCGTGCTGCTCGATCAGTTCACGCGCAACGCCTTTCGCGGCACGCCGCAGGCCTTCGCCGGCGACGCTCGCGCGCTCGCGACGGCGAAAGCCGCCGTGGATCGCGCGTACGACGATGCGCTGCTGCCGCAGGAGCGCTGGTTCGTCTACATGCCGTTCGAGCATAGCGAGGCGCTGGCCGACCAGGACGCGGCAATTGCGCTCTTCGAGGCACTTGCCGCGAAGACCGGGCTCGACGAGCCGCTGCCGTGGGCGATTCGCCATCGCGACGTGATTCGACGCTTCGGACGCTTTCCGCACCGCAACGCGATCCTCGGGCGCGCGTCCACGCCCGACGAGGTCGCCTTCCTTCGCCAGCCCGGGTCGAGCTTTTGACGCGCCCAGGCGCTGCAGCGGCGAAGGCCGCGCCGATCGCGCTCCTCGGCGGAACGTTCGATCCGGTCCATCACGGTCACCTTCGCCTGGCCGACGACGTGCGGCGCGCGCTCGGACTGCGCGAAGTGCGTCTCGTCCCGTCGGCGCACCCGCCGCATCGCGATCCGGCGCGCGCGAGCGCCGCCGATCGGCTCGCCATGCTCGAACTCGCCGCGCACGATCTTCCGGGACTCGTCGCCGACGATCGCGAAATCGCGCGCGGCGGCCGCAGCTATACGGTGGAGACGCTCGCGGCGCTGCGCCGCGAGCATCCGGAAGCCCCGCTCGTGCTGCTGGTCGGCGCCGACGCGTTCCGCGGGCTGCCCGCGTGGCACCGCTGGCGCGAGCTCTTCGACCTCGCGCACATCGTCGTCGTCCCGAGGCCCGGAGCGGAGCTCGACGATCTGCCGCCGGCGCTCGCCGGCGAATGGCAGGCGCGGCGAACCGCCGATGCGCAGGCCTTGCGCGACCGGCCGGCAGGCTCCATCTACGTGCAACCGGTGGCGCCGCACGCCATCTCGTCGACGCAGATTCGCAACGCGCTCGCGCAAGGCGACGTCCGGTCGATCGAAGCTTTGCTGCCCGCCCCGGTTTTGGCCTATATTGGCTCGCGTCGTCTTTATCAACACCCGCACGGATCGGACCCCCACCTCACGCATGCATCTTGACAAGCTGCAGGAAGTTGCCGTCGCGGCCCTCGAGGACATCAAGGCCCGCGACATCGAAGTCATCGATGTCCGCCCGCAAACCAGCCTGTACGACACGATGGTGATCGCCTCGGCCGACTCGAATCGGCAGGTGAAGGCGCTCGCCAATCACGTCCGCGAGAAGCTCAAGGAAGCCGGCGCGCCGATCCTCGGCGTCGAGGGCGAGAGCGTCGGCGAGTGGATCCTCGTCGACGCCGGCGACATCGTCGTCCACGTGATGCAGCCCGCGGTGCGCGTCTATTACAACCTCGAGGAGCTGTGGGCGCCGCACGCGCCGGTGCGACGGCGCGCCGCCGCGGCGTAACCGCCGGGGTCGGAGGAAAGAGCCGGACCCCGTGAAGCTTCGCATCGTCGCGCTCGGCCACCGGATGCCGCGGTGGGTGAGCGACGGCTACGACGAATACGCGAAGCGGCTGCCGCGCGAATACGGGCTGGAGCTCGTCGAGCTCAAGCCCGAGGCGCGCGAGCGCGGCCGTAGCGTCGCGCAAATGCTCGCCGCGGAAGCGCGGCGCATCGAAGCCGCTTGCGCCGGCTATCGCGTCGTCGCGCTCGACGAGCGCGGCACGCCGTGGACGACGCAGGCGCTGGCGGAGCGCCTGCGAACGTGGCGCGACGGCAACGAAGCCGTCGCCTTCGTCGTCGGCAGCGCCGACGGTCTCGATCCGACGCTCAGGGCGCACGCCGCCGCCGCCGTCACGCTCTCGGCGATGACGCTGCCGCATGGCCTCGTCCGCATTCTCCTCGCCGAGCAGATCTACCGCGCCGCAACGCTCGTCGCCGGGCACCCGTATCATCGCGGCTGACCCGCCCGCGGCCACGCCGGGCGCCCAGGAAGCCCATGAGCGCGCCGCGCCTCTACCTCGCCTCCCGCAGCCCGCGGCGCGAAGCGCTGCTGCGACGACTCGACGTCGAGTTCGAGACGCTGCTTCTTCGCGAAGCGCCCGGCCGCCCGCGCGACGTCGTCGAGGCGCCGGATGCCGCCGAGGCCGCCGCGGATTACGTGCTCCGAATGGCGCGCGCGAAGGCGGCGATCGGCTGGCAGCGCGTGCACGACCGCAAGCTCGCCGCGCGACCGGTGCTCGGCGCGGATACCGAGGTCGTCCTCGATGGGGAGATCTTCGGCAAGCCGCGAAACGACGCCGACGCGCTGGGGATGCTGCGCCGGCTTTCGGGGCGCACGCACGAAGTGCTGACCGGTGTCGCGATCCGTCACGGCGAACGGATCGAAGCGGCGCTGTCGACGTCACGCGTCACGATCCGCCGTTTGGGGGCGGCCGAAATGGACCGTTACGTCGCCACGCGCGAGCCTTTCGACAAGGCGGGCGGTTACGCGCTGCAGGGCCGCGCGGCGGCCTTCATCTCGCGCGTCGCCGGCAGCCCGACCGGCATCGTCGGCCTGCCGCTCTACGAAACCGCGTCGCTGCTCGCAAGGATCGGCCTTTGCGTGGTATGACTATCGCGTGCAGGCGGAGCGAAGCGCCACGACCATGACCGCGAACCCCCAGGTGACCATTCGTGCGGCGGCCGACCACGCCGACGCACGGATGACGCACGAGGTGCTGATCAACGTGACGCCGCAGGAGACGCGCGTCGCGATCCTCGAGCAGGCGGTCGTGCAGGAGCTGCACATCGAGCGCTCGAGCGCGCGCGGACTCGTCGGCAACATCTGCCTCGGGCGCGTGGCGCGCGTGCTGCCCGGCATGCAGAGCGCGTTCGTCGAAATCGGGCTCGAGCGCGCCGCGTTCCTGCACATCGCCGACATCTGGGAGCACCGGCAGAACGGCCACGGCGAGCACCGGCCGATCGAGCGCATCCTGCACGAGGGTCAGACGCTGCTCGTGCAGGTGATCAAGGATCCGATCGGGACCAAGGGCGCGCGGCTGTCGACGCAGCTTTCGCTCGCCGGGCGCCTCCTCGTCTACCTGCCGCAGGATTCGCACATCGGCATCTCGCAACGCATCGAAGGCGAGCTCGAGCGCGAGACGCTGCGCGGCAAGCTGCAGACGCTGCTGCCCGAAGGCACGGCGGGCGGCTTCATCATCCGCACGATGGCCGAAGCCGCGTCGGAGCGCGAGCTCGCGACCGACATCGAGTACCTGACGAAGCTCTGGGGCGACCTGAACGAGCGCGCGTCGCAGGTGCCGGCGCCCGCGGTGCTCTACCAGGACCTCAGCCTGGGGCAGCGCGTGCTGCGCGACATGGCGACCGAGGAGACGTCGCGCATCCTCGTCGATTCGCGCGAGACGTTCGTCAGGATGCAGGAATTCGGCCAGGAATACACGCCGGCGATCTTCGATCGGATC
>Ga0157370_10008939_pt1 | contig 10762 bp, 12 predicted proteins | sample C35metaG_FD_113463 | JGI IMG/M metagenome (GOLD analysis project Ga0157370, IMG submission 113463) | Corn rhizosphere microbial communities from Kellogg Biological Station, Michigan, USA - C3-5 metaG | ecosystem: Host-associated > Plants > Roots > Rhizosphere > Soil | place: USA: Michigan... | reverse complement strand
GGAACACGCTGACGCGGCCGGCGATGGAGAAGATCGTCTGCATCGATCGCAATGCGGCGCTGCCGAAATTCCACGGCAAGACCTTCGCCATGCGGGCCAAGCACGAGACGCCGGAGGTCAACGCCAAGGCGCCTGCATTCGGCCGCAAGGCGGTGCTCTACGCGACCTGCTTCGCCAACTACAACAATCCTGGGATCGGCATGGCGGCGCGCGCCGTCCTGGCGCGCAACGGCGTCGAGACGGAAGTGGTCTATCCCGCCTGCTGCGGCATGCCGCAGCTCGAGCGCGGCGATATCGCCGCCGTCGCCGCGGCGGCGCGAAAGGTGGTGGGCGAGCTCAAATCCTGGATCGCGCGCGGCTATGACGTCATCGCGCTGGTGCCGTCCTGCGCGCTGATGCTGAAATTCGAATGGCCGCTGATCCTGCCGGACGACGCGGACGTCAAATTGCTGTCGCGCGCGACCTATGATTGCAGCGAATACATCGTCGATATCGCCAAGAAGGAGGGGCTAGCCGGCGGGCTGACGGCGCTGCAAGGCGGCATCACCCTCCACATGGCCTGCCATGCGCGGGCGCAGAACATGGGACAGAAGGCGGCCGAGATGCTGCGCCTTCTGCCGGAAACCAAGATTACCGTCATCGAACGGTGCTCCGGCCATGGCGGCTCGTGGGGCGTCGAGAAGGGGAATTTCGAGACGGCGCTCAAGGTCGGCAAGCCGGTGGCCAAGCAGGCGGCCAAGAACGCAATGCAATTCCTCGCCTCCGAATGCCCGCTTGCCGGCATGCACATCGTCCAGGGCATCGAACGGCTCGAAGGCGCGGCGCAGGATGCGGCTTACGCGCATCATCCGATCGAGCTGTTCGCGCGAGCCTACGGCATCATCGCGTCTTGAAGGAGAGATGGCATGACGGCGAAACGCTCACTTGATCGCGCCGACATCATGGCGATGGGCGACTACATCAAAGAGCGCGGCGAGCGGCGCAAGCGCATGGCTGAGATGAAGCGGTCGCGCCGCGTCGAGGTCGGGCCCTTCGCCACCTTCTATTTCGAGAACTACGCGACGATGTGGCATCAGGTTCACGAGATGCTCTACATCGAGAAGGGCGGCGAGGCGCAGATCGCCGACGAGCTGCGCGCCTATAATCCCCTCATACCGCAAGGCGACGAGCTCGTCGCCACTGTCATGTTCGAGATCGACGACGAGGCGCGCCGCAAGACGGCGCTCGAACGGCTCGGCGGCATTGAGGAGCACATGGTGCTGAGCATCGCCGGCGAGCAGGTTCGCGGCACGCCGGAAGGCGATCGCGAGAACACGCGCGGCGAGGACAACAAGGCCTCCTCCGTGCAATTCGTTCATTTCCGCCTCACGCCGGCGCAGGCAACGCGCTTCCGTGCATCCGGGGCTCAGATCTTGCTGGGCTTCGATCATCCGAATTACGGGCATCTCGCGCTGATCCCGGAAAAGGTGCGCGCGACGCTGAGCGAGGATCTCGCCTAAGGGCGGCGGTCATGGCCGAGCCCGGACTTTCGAGGCGCATCCGCACCGGCACGCTGGAGATCGCCTATGAGGAAAGCGGGCAGGCGGATGGCATTCCGGTCGTCCTCCTGCACGGTTTCCCCTACGATCCGCGCGCCTATGACGGCGTCGTCCCGCCGCTCGCAGCCGCCGGATTTCGCATCATCGTGCCCTATCTGCGCGGTTACGGTCCCACGCGGTTCCTTGCGGCCGACACGCCGCGCTCCGGCCAGCAGGCCGCGCTCGCCCGCGATCTCCTAGACCTGCTCGATGCGCTCGGCCTGCCGAACGCCGTGCTGGCCGGGTACGATTGGGGCGGGCGGGCTGCCTGCATCGTCGCAGCGTTGTGGCCGGAGCGAGTGCGCGGCCTCGTCTCCGGTTGCGGCTACAACATCCAGGACATCGCCGGATCGCACGCGCCGCAGGACCCGGCGCAGGAACATCGCTACTGGTACCAATACTACTTTCACACCGAACGCGGCCGCGCCGGGCTCCAGGAAAACCGCCGCGAATTGTGCCGGCTGCTGTGGCGGCTGTGGTCGCCGAACTGGCGGTTCGACGACACGATCTACGAGCGCAGCGCCGCCTCCTTCGACAACCCCGATTTCGTCGCCGTCGTCATCCAATCCTACCGCCACCGCTTCGGCTACGCCGCCGGCGATCCGGCGCTCGAGTCGATCGAGCAGCGCCTGGCGGCGCAGCCGCCAATCACCGTGCCGACGGTGGTGCTGCACGGCGCCGGCGACGGCGTCCATCCGCCCGAGGGATCGGCGGCGCATGCTTGCCACTTCACCGGTCCCTATCGGCGCCTTGTCATCCCCGTGGTCGGTCACAACCTGCCGCAGGAGGCGCCGGCGGCGGTGGTCGAGGCGGTTCGCGAATTGCTGTCGGGCGACCAACCCTAACGCTGCTCGCTCAGCGCGAGGCGCAGGCCGAGGCCGATGAGGATTGTGCCGGTGATCCAGCCTTGCACCCGCGCCCATGCAGGCCGGCGTGCGAGGAACGTGGCGAGACGGCCTCCGGCGAGCGCGACCATGAGATTGACCGGCACGCCGGTGACATGAAAGAGCAGCCCGAAGAAGAGTATCTGCATTGTCGTCGACCCCGCCGCGGGATCGACGAATTGCGGCAGGAAGGCGATGAAGAAGAGCGCGACCTTGGGGTTGAGGAGATCGGGGACGACACCCTGTCGGTAAACCGAGCCGAGCGACAGCGGAGCGGCTGCGGCAGCCGGTTGCAGCGGCCCGCGCGAGAGCAGCGCGCCGATGCCGAGATAGACGAGGTAGGCGGCGCCGAGATATTTCACCACCGCGAAAGCGAGCGGCGAATAGAGGAAGAGGGTGGAGAGGCCGAGCGCCATCGCCAGCGCGTGAACCAATGTCGCCGTGGCGAGACCGAGGACCGAGACCAGCCCAGCCTCGCGACCCTGGCCGATGCTGCGCGACAGGATGTAGAGGATCGATGGGCCGGGCGAAAGGTTGAGCGCCAGCGCCGAGATCATGAACAGGATGATGCTGTGAGAGCTGGGCACCGCGCCGCCTTTCCGCCGTTTCTAATGCTGCAGGATCTTGGAGAGAAAAAGCCGGGCACGGTCGCTGCGCGGGGCGGCGAAGAACTCGTTCGTCGGCGCGTCCTCGACGATGCGGCCCTCGTCCATGAAGACGACGCGGCCGGCGACCTTGCGCGCGAAACCCATCTCATGCGTCACCACGATCATGGTCATGCCGTCCTCGGCGAGGCCGACCATGACATCGAGCACCTCATTGATCATCTCGGGGTCGAGCGCCGAGGTCGGCTCGTCGAACAACATCGCGATGGGATCCATGGCGAGGGCGCGCGCGATGGCGACGCGCTGCTGCTGGCCGCCGGAGAGATTGCCCGGGAACTTGCCGGCGTGGTCGGCCAGGCCGACGCGCTGGAGCAGCGCGCGGGCGCGCGCCACGGCCTCGCTCCTGCCGCGTTTCAGCACCTTGATCTGGGCGAGGCAGATATTCTCGGTGACGCTCATATGCGGATAGAGCTCGAAATTCTGAAACACCATGCCGATGCGCGCGCGCAGCCTGGGCAGGTCGGTCCGGCGGTCGCCCACCGCGATGCCGTCGACGGTGACGCGTCCCTCGTCGAACGGCTCGAGCCCGTTGACGCATTTGATCAGCGTGCTCTTGCCCGAACCCGATGGGCCGCAAACGACGACGACCTCGCCCTTGGCCACCGCGGTCGTGCAATCGGCGAGAACACGGAAATCGCCGTACCATTTGCTGAGATGCTCGATCTCGATCATATCGCGTAGCGTCGTTGCAGCCGACGGGCGAGAAGGGAGGCGGCGAAGCAGATCAGGAAATAGACGATCGCGACCAGCGCGTACATCTCGACGATCCGGTTGTCGCGCGCGCCGATGACGTCGGCGGCGGTCAGGAAGTCGCGCACGCCGACGATGTAGACGAGCGAGGTGCCCTTGAAGAGGTTGATGCTCTGGGTCAGCAGCACGGGCAGCATGTTGCGCAGAGCCTGGGGGAGCACGACCGAGCGCATGGTCTGGCGATAGGTGAGGCCGGAAGCGAGGCCGGCGAGGACCTGGCCGTGCCGGACGCTCTGGATGCCGGCGCGGATGATCTCGCAGAAATAGGCCGCCTCGAAGAGGACGAAGCCGGCGAGCGCCGCGTAGAAGCCGTCGATCGGGCGGCCGAGCCAGATCGGCACGAGGAAATAGAACCAGAAGAGGCCGAGAAGGATGGGGATCGAGCGGAAGAAGGTAACGTAGGCAGCGGCGGCCAGCGCGACCGGCCGCGTCCGCGACAGGCGCAGGACGGCGAGCACGGCGCCGAGCGTCAAACCGCCGATAATGCCGAAGAGGGTGAGCAACAGCGTGACCTGCATGCCCTCCCACAACAGCGGCAGCGCCGCGGCGAGATAGGCGAAATCGAACCCGCCCATGCTAACGCGCCTCGACCGCGATCATGCCAGGCAGGGCGCTGCGCTTCTCGATGATCCGCATCCCCGTGGCGACGAGCAGCGCGATCAGGCAATAGAGCATCGTCGCCTCGGTGAAGATTTCGATCGGCTGGTAGGTGTATTCGGAGATCTGCCGCGAGCGGCTCGTCACCTCGAGCAGGCCGATGGTGAGCGCCAGCGAGGAATTCTTGAAGATGTTGAGGAACTCGCTGGTCAGCGCCGGCACGATGATGCGGAAGGCGACGGGGAGCAGGATGTAGCGGTAGACCTGCACGGTGGTCAGGCCGCTGGCGAGGCCGGCGCTGGCTTGGCCGCCGGCGATCGCCTGGATGCCGGCGCGCAGTTGCTCGGCGACGCGGCAGGCAGTGTAGGTGCCGAGGCTGACCGCCGCGGTCCAGAATTCGGCATTGGGGAGATCGCGTTTCAGCCAGGTGCCGGCAGCGGGCGGCAGCAATTCGGGGAGGACGAAGTACCAGAGGAAGATCTGCACGAGCAGCGGGACGTTGCGGAATATCTCGACATAGGCGGCGGCGATCCAGCGCACCAACGGCTGCTTTACCGTGCGGGCTATGCCGACGATGGAGCCGAGGACGAGGGCGATGACCCAGCCGACGAGCGAGACCGCGATCGTCCACATCAGACCCGAGAGCATCCAGACGAGGTAAGGCTCGGTGACGAGGATCGCCCAGTTCCAATTGTAGCGCACGGCCCTCTCGGCTCCGTCCCGGTTAACCTTCGTCCTTGACCAGCGCCGCGACGATGTCGGCCAGCCTCTCGTAGTCCGAGAGCTCGTTATAGGCCTGGGCGGAAAGGCGCAGCCAGATGGCGCCGCTATGGGCATGAAGCGGCACGTCGGTCCCGGCATCGAGCAGACGGCCGCGCAACGCTACCGCCCGTTCGGCCGTCGCCGGTCCGCTCAGCTTGAGCCGCACCAGCCCCATTGCGGCGGACATTTCGGCGCCGGCGCCACGCTCGCTGCCGAGCCGCGCGGCGACGAGCGCGGTCGCCGCATCGGCAAGGCCGGCGTTGCGCGCGCGTAGCGCGGCGCCGCCGAGCCTCGCATGAAAGGCGATGGCGTCTTCGACCGCGAGATAGGCGCTGGGGTCGCGCGTGCCCGTCCAGTCGAACTCTTCGAGAAACCCTTTGCCGAGCCCATGCGAGATGGTGACGGGATGAAGATCACCCTGGCGGTCAGGCCGCGCCCAGAGAAAGGCGCAGCCCTTCGGCGCCATCAGCCATTTGTGGCAGTTGCCGACATACCAATCCGCCGCGATGGCGGTCAGGTCGAGAGCTATCTGTCCCGGCCCGTGGGCGCCGTCGACGAGCACGGGCGTGCCGGCGGCATGGCAGAGCGCGACCAGCCGCGCGAGTGGCAGGACGAGCGCGCTCGGCGAGGTGATGTGGTCGAGGATGACGAGCCGCGTGCGCTTGCTCAGCGCGCGTTCGACGCACGCGACGATCGAAGCCGCGTCGGGGTCGGGAAACGGCATGGACGCTTCGACGATTCGCGCCTGACTGCGCTCGGCGACGTAGCGGGCGGCGTTGCGCACGGCACGGTAGCCGTGATCGAGCACCAGTATCTCGTCGCCGGGCGCGAAGCGCAGCGAGCGCAGGACGGCATTGCAGCCGACCGTGGCGTTGTCGAGGAAGGCGATATCCCGTCCCTCGGCGCCGATGAATTCGCCGAGCCGCGCGGCGGCCTGTCGCAAGGCGTCGGGCAGGATGCGCCGCATGAAGCGGCTCGGCTGCGCCTCGAGGCGGCGCCGCCACTCGTCCTGCGCGGCGAGGACAATGCGCGGCGTCGCCCCGTAGGAGCCGTGATTGACCGTGAGCCAGCCTGGATCGAGCTGCCATTCGTGGCGGATGGCGGCGCCGAGCGCCGGTGGCGGGTCGATCGGGCCGGTCATCGGTCTATTCCGGGATCGACTCGGCCGCGAATACCGTCTTCAGCATGTCGCTCATCGGCATGTTGATCGGCAGCAGCCATTTGTCGTAGATCGCCTTGATCTCGCCCGAGCGGAACAGCGCTATGAGCGCCCGGTTGCCGACGAGGCGGAACGCCGAATCGTCGCGCCGGATCAGGATGGCATAGGGGTCGTAGGAGAGCAGCCGGCCGACGACCTCGTATTGCTCGGGGTTCTTGGCCTTGGCGATGAGGCCGTATTCGACGACCTCGTCGGTGACATGCGCGTCCGAGCGGCCGGTTTCGAGCGCCAGCCAGCCCTGCGGCTGATCCTTGGTGTCGAGGAAATGGATGCCGAGATTGAGCTTGGCGTCGAGCGCCTTGATGATCTGCTCGTTCGTCGTGCCCTGGTTGACGGTGACGCGCTTGCCCTTCAGATCCTCGAGATCGTGGATGCCCGAGCCTTTCTTTGTGAGGATGCGGTTGCCGGTGATGAACATGGTCTCGAGGAAATCGACCTGACGCTGGCGCGCCAACGTGTTCGTCGTCGTCGCGCAATTGAGGTCGGTCGTGCCGTTGAGGAGCAGGGGGATGCGCGTCGTGCCGATCACCGGGACGAACTTGACCTCGAGCTTGTCCAGCTTCAGCTCGGCCTTGACGCCTTCGACGATCTTCATACAGAGATCGATGGAGTAGCCCTGTGGTTTGCCGTCGGGGCCGATGAACGAGAAGGGCGGCGAATCGGCGTTGTGGCCGATGACGATGGTGCCGCTCTCCTTGATTTTCTTGAGCGTGCCGTACAGCTCATCCGCCGTCGCCGGGACGGCAAGGGCGAGCGCCAGGGCGGCGACGGCTAAGCGGACCGGTAGGTTTGGCATGACGTTCCCTCTCTATGCGGCTCAATAAAGCCGGTTCTTGTAACCCTCCTCGGTCATCCGCTCGCTGGCGGCGACGTCGGGCAGGCCGATCTGATCGGCCAGGATCTTGCCGAGCGAGGGGAAGCTGGCGCGCTCGATCTGCGTTGCCTTGTCCCACAATTTCGAGCGGATCAGCGCCTTGCCGCATTGCAGATAGGCTTGCTTGACCTCGACCAGCAGGCCGGAACGCGGCGCCTTGCCCTGGGCGGCGAGCGGCGCCAGCAGCGCCGCATCCGTCGTGATGCGGGCCAGCCCGTTGACGCGCAGCGTCTCGTTGACGCCCGGAAGCAGGAAAAGAAGACCGATGCCGGGATTGTCGATGATGTTGCGCAGGCTGTCGGTCCGGTTGTTGCCGAGCCGGTCGGGGATGACGATCGTGGTATCGTCGAGGACGGCGACGAAGCCGGGCGCGTCGCCGCGCGGCGAGCAATCGCCCAGCCCGTCGGTTCCCGTCGTGGCGATGACCAGGAAGGGCGACAGGGCGATGAAATTGCGGCAATGCGCGTCGAGCCGGGTCATCTCCTTCAGCAGCGACCGCTCGCTCGGGGCGCCGTAACGTTCCCGCAGCTCCGCCTTGCTGCCGATCGTGTCGCCCTCCATCGTGCCGCTCCTGTCGCCGATAGTGACCGCTACTGTACCACCTCGCCGGGGTAGACGCCCCAGATCTCGTCGCGCTTGAGCCAGCCGCTGATCTCGCCGGCCTTGACGCGGCACCAGGCGGGCTGGCATTCGCTGAGCTCGGCGATGACGCCGGGCTCGGCGCGCGCGACGATCTCGGCATCGTTGCTCGGGCGGTCGCGCAGGGCCTGCTGATGGCCGCGCACGATGACCGCACGCTGCCCTCGCACCATGCGTTCCTGGACCCAGCCCTCGGTGCCGTCGACATCGCGGATGCGATGCCAATGGTTGAATTCGGCGACGATCTCGACGGGCATGCCCTTGCGCGTGAAGACCCAGTCGATCGGATATTGCTCGCCCGGTCCGGTGCGGACATTGACCTTGTCCGAGCGCAGGGTGACGAAGCGCGGCACCGGGAGGTTCTTCTCGGCGGTGCGCCCGGGAACCGCCGCCAGGAGGATGGCGAGGACGACCGTCAGGGCCAGCGAAGACCGCCACGGGCGCGGCGCGAAAATGTACTGGGCGGACGGGAAGGCGTTTGGCACGATTCTGTCTAGACCGCCATCGATTCCGGGTCAAGATCGCGCGGGCCGGCTGGACAGGACCGGCGCCGCTTGCTATGGCGGGGTCGAGCCGAAAGGAACCGGGATGCCGTCGAAGAAGCCGCTCGTCATCGTCACGCGCAAGCTGCCCGACGCGATCGAGACGCGCATGATGGAGCTCTTCGTGACCCGCCTCAACCTCGAGGATGTTCCGTTCAGCCAGGCGCAGCTCGCCGCCGCGGTCAAGGAAGCCGACGTGCTGGTGCCCACCGTGACCGACCGGATCGATGCGGCGGTCCTCGCCGAGGCCGGCGCCAATTTGCGCCTCATCGCCTCGTTCGGCACCGGCGTCGACCATATCGACCTGGCGACGGCACGCGCCCGCGGCATCACCGTGACCAATACGCCGGGCGTCCTCACCGAGGACACCGCCGACATGACGATGGCCTTGATCCTTGCCGTCGCGCGCCGCCTGTCGGAAGGCGAGCGGCTGGTGCGGGCCGGCAAATGGCAGGGCTGGGCGCCGACCAACATGCTGGGCCAGCGCCTCTCGGGCCGACGCCTCGGCATCGTCGGCATGGGTCGCATCGGCCAGGCGGTGGCGCGCCGCGCCAGGGGCTTCGGCCTCTCGATCCACTACCACAACCGGCGGCGCATCCTGGTCGAGATCGAGCAGGACCTCGAGGCCACGTACTGGGAAAGCCTCGACCAGATGCTGGCGCATATGGACATCGTCTCGGTCAATTGTCCACATACGCCCGGCACCTTTCATCTTCTGTCGGCGCGCCGCCTGAAGCTGATGCGGCCGCAGGCCATCATCGTCAACACGGCGCGCGGCGAGGTCATCGACGAGACGACGCTGACGCGCATGCTGGCCAATCGCGAGATCGCCGGCGCCGGCCTCGACGTCTTCGAGCACGAGCCGGCGATCAACCCCAAGCTGCTCAAGCTCGACAATGTCGTGTTGCTGCCGCATATGGGCTCGGCGACGCTGGACGGGCGCATCGACATGGGCGAGAAGGTCATCATCAACATCAAGACCTTCGCCGACGGCCACCGGCCGCCCGACCGCGTGCTCGAAGGGATGTTCTGACCAGCGGATAAATTGCCGGTTCCTTGCCGCCTGCCACCGCAAGTTCTGCTCGGCGGCGCGGTGGCGGACCCGCAGAACAATTCGGCACGCAAGGCGTTCGACAGGGGATCATCCCCGTCGCCGAGGACGCCGTCATGTCGCAATCCGGCTTCAATCGTCGCGAATTCCTGCAAACCACCGCCCTTGCCACCAGCAGCGTCGCCTTGGCGCGTGGATTGCGCTTGCCGCAGGCTCTCGCCGCCGACGCCGCGAAGCCGGCATCGGACACAATGCCGGTGACCCTGAAAATCAACGGCGAGATGCGTACGGCGACCGTCGATCCGCGCACTACCTTGCTCGACGTCTTGCGCGAGCGCCTCGGCATGACCGGCACCAAGAAAGGCTGCGACATGGGGGCGTGCGGCGCCTGCACGGTGCATGTCGATGGCCGGCGGGTCGTCTCCTGTCTCACGCTTGCCGCCATGGTCGAAGGGAAATCCGTCACGACGATCGAGGGATTGGCGGGCGGCGCCGAGCTGCACCCGATGCAAGCCGCCTTCATCGAGCACGATGGCTTTCAGTGCGGCTATTGCACCTCTGGCCAGATCATGTCCGCCGTCGCCCTCGTCTCCGAGGGACGCGCGACGTCGGATGCCAATATCCGTGAATTCATGAGCGGCAATCTCTGCCGCTGCGGTGCCTACCCCAACATCGTCGCCGCCATCAACGCGGCATCGGGACGGAGGGTCTGAGCATGCATCCCTTCACCTATCTGCGCGCGCGCGACGTGCAACAGGCGAGCGCGCTGGCGGCCCAGGATCGCGGCACGGAGCTCATTGCCGGCGGCACCGATATGCTGCAGCTTCTCAAGGACGATGTGCGTCGGCCTGAACGCCTCGTCGACATCGGCGGCTTGACCGGCCTCGCTTCGGTCGAGGCGACCGCCTCGGGCCTGCGTCTCGGCGCCCTCGCCCGGATGAGCGACGTCGCCGACAATCCCGCCGTGCGCGACGGTTACCCGGCGATCGCCGAAGCGCTCCTCGCCAGCGCCTCGCCGCAGGTGCGCAACATGGCGACGATCGGAGGCATGGGTCGCGACGCAGTGCTCGCTGCCGCCCAAGATGGCGTGCAGGCGGTTTTCGCCACCGATCGCCGCGCAGCCGCTGCCCGGCTCGCGCTTGTTGCAGGACGTCGCCGTGTCGCGAAAATAGGGGCAGCGGGTCCGCTGCAGAAGATTGCCG
>Ga0157370_10008938_pt1 | contig 10762 bp, 8 predicted proteins | sample C35metaG_FD_113463 | JGI IMG/M metagenome (GOLD analysis project Ga0157370, IMG submission 113463) | Corn rhizosphere microbial communities from Kellogg Biological Station, Michigan, USA - C3-5 metaG | ecosystem: Host-associated > Plants > Roots > Rhizosphere > Soil | place: USA: Michigan... | reverse complement strand
GTACGTGCCGCCCACGGTGCGCACGGCGCCGGTCGCGCGCAGCGCCGCCGGCGTCCCCGTGACGTGGATGTTGCCGGCGAGGCGCGTATCGAGCCCGCGTCCCTGGAAGTAGAGCGCGTCGCCCAGGTCGAAGCGCGCGTCCACCGCGATGCGCTCGCCCGCGAGGCCCGGCTGCGGCTTCTGCGGCGGCGCGGCGGCGCGCACCACGACCACGTCGTCGGAGACCGAAGGCGGCGCCGACTCGAGCGCGCCGATCCATCCCGCGTCGGCCTTGAGGTCCGCCGTGGCGAGGACGCCATCGCGCTTCGCCTCGAGCCGCGCGTCGCCGGAGAGCGCGACGAAGCGCCCCGGGGTCTGCGTGACGGGAAGCCCGGCGAGGTGGATGCGCATCTCGCCTTGCCGCGAATCGAGGTCGAGCGAACCGCTCGCGCTGAGCGTGCCGGGCGCATGCCCCGCCGCCTGCGCGATCTTCTTCTGCGCGCCTTCAGGCGCGTGCCACGGCGCCTGCGCGGTGAGGCGCTCGATCGCGATCGAGCGGCCCGCGAGGCGCAGCGCGATCTCGCCGTGCTCGATCTCGAAGCCGGTCTGCGGCTCGCGCGCCGCGAGCTCCGAGGCGCGCACCTCGCCCGCGATGCGCGGCGCCGATCCGCTGCCGGACACCGTCACATTCGCCGCGAGCCGGCCGTGCGCGTCGGCATCGGGACCCATCCATGCCGCGAACGTGGAGATGTCCGGCACTTCCGCGGTGACGCGGGCGGATAGCGGCGCGTCCGGCGCGGGCGCCCAGCCCTTGGCGCTGCGCACGAGCAACGACGTCCCGTCTGCGTGGATTCGCCCGATGCGCGTACCGGCGATGTCGACGTTCGCCCGCGCATGGCCGTGCTCGACGTCGGCCCGAAGCGTGAGCTGGCTCAAGCCGAGATCGAGCTCGGGATTGCCGACGCGCACGTCGCCCGAAAGCCGATGGAACTCGACGCTGCCGTCGATGCTCTGCGCGGCGTGCACCTTCCAGTCGCCCGCGAGCACGAGATTCGAGCGCGGCGCGTTGCCGAGCCTGAGCGAGCGTGCCAGGGTGCGGATCTCCACGCCGGGCGTATTTCCCTGCACGTCGAGCGCCGTGGGCGTCCAGCGCGTCACCTGGAAGCGCGCCTCGCCCCAGTCGCCGCGCAACGTCGCGTCGCCCAGCTCGACGCGCTCGGCGGAGGCGGTGAGCGCGACCGGCCGCACGAGCGAGAACGAGCCCGGTCCGCCGAGGGAGAGCGATTCCACGCGACCTTTCCAGGCAAGCGAGGGCGCGCGCTCGTCGAGACCGCCGGCGAGGGTGGCCTGCAGCCGTGAATCGCGCGTCATCTGCAGGTCCAGCCGGAACGTGTGCGCCGCACGCGTTCCCTGGATGCTCGCAGTGGCGGCCTGCGCGAAGGGCGGCGGAGGATTCTCCTTGCCGAATGCGATGCCGTGGGCGACGAGCGTAGCGTCGATGCGGCTGGCAGCGCTCGAGCCCGCCTGCGCGTCGAGCTTCACGTCGTCCACGCGAACGTTCGCGGGCAGCACGAGCTTCGCGCCGGTGAGCGAGATGCGGCCCGCGGGCTGGTCGAAGGTACCGGTGAGCCGGCCTTGCGCATCGACGCTTCCGGCGGCCGCGACGTCGAAGGGCCGCGCGAGCGCCGCGAGATCCGGTGCGTGCAGCGCGATCTGCATCGCGTCGCCGCGCCGGCCGAAGCTTCCGCGCGCATCGATGCGCGCGTCCGCGATCGCGAGATGCACATCGCTCGAGGCGATGCGCTTCGCGTCGCCCGCGACGAACATGTGTCCCGTCGTCGCGAGTCCCGCGTAACGGCTCGGCGAGAAGGTGACGCGCGCCTCGCCGGAAATCCCGTTCGCCATCGCGCCCTTCGCGGTGAACGCGAAGTTGAGATCGCCCGCGGCGGTCTTCACGAACGCCGAGGGATCGAAGTGCTCGGCGCGGCCCTCGGCGTGGAACTCCTTCGCGCCGACGAACGAGGCGGCGCCCTTCGCGCTCACTTGCCCGCCGCTCGTGCGTACGGTGGCGGCCTCGATCTCGAGGCGGCTCGCGCCGTAGGCGCCGCGTCCGTCGACCGAGAAGCGCGGATCCCGCAGCGCCACCTCGAAGCGCTGCGCGGCGCTGTCGCCGGAGACCGCGACGGTTCCCGTGAGCTTGGTCGGCTGGAGCTTGCCGTGGAGCGCCGCGAGATCGACGTCGGAAAGACGCAGGTCCGCCTTCATGCCTTCCTTCGCGATCGCAGCGCTTCCGCTCGCCGATCCGCCGCCGGCGAGCGCGAGCTGCAAGCCGGTGACGGCCGCGCTTCCCGCCGGATCGAGCGCGATGCGGCCCGACGCCTCGGTGAAGGGGAGCGCGCCCTGGTCCCAGCGTCCTGGTGCCGCGTTCGCGATACGCACCGGTCCCGCGAACGACGCGCCCTGCGGCGCGAGGGACGCGTGCACGTCGAGGCGGGTCGCGGGAAGTCCCGCCTGCAGCGACGCGAGGTCGAGCGACTTCGCCTCGAGCGCGAGCGATTCGAGCGGCTGCGTCGCGAATGGCGTGAGGGTCGCACGCGCGTCCAGATGCGCGCCGGACGCTTCTGCGTTCGCGCTCGCCTCGATCTTCTTCAGCGTGCCGCGCACGGCCGCCGCGATGCGATAGGCGCGCTCCTGCACGCGGCCGGCGGCGTTCGCGGCGAGGTCGAGGCGATAGGGACTGGCGTTGCCGATCGTGCCGTTCACGTGCGCGGTGCCGTACTCGCTCGTCACCGCCGCATCGCGGATCGTCCAGCGGCGCGCGTCGCCGGAGCCCGCGACCGCGATGTCGGTGAGGACGAGCTCCTTCCCACGCGCGGCCTCGCGCGCCGCCTTCCTCGCCGCCGCATCCTTCGCCGCGTGCTCTTCGGGCGTCATCGCGCCGTAGCGGAGCGTGCCGATGCGTGCCTCCTCGAGGAACACCGGATACGGCGGCGCGGGAATGGTGGGCGGCTTCGCCTTCTCGTTGGAAGGCGCCGTGCGCACCTCGACGTTGCGCGCGTCGAGCTTGCGCACGTCGAGCATCGCGTGCAGCGCCGCGAGCGGCGCGGTGTCCATCACCACGTCGTCGACGCGCACGTAGAGATCCGGCGTGTCGATCTCGATGGTGCGGATCTTCATGAGGCCGCCGATGCGTCCGTCGACGCCTTCGATCCGCGCACCGGGCCCGAGCACCGAGCCCGCCTTCGATGCGAGGAACTGCGCGCCGCCCGAGGTGCCGAGGAGCCACCAGGCGGCGCCCACGAGTACCAGCACGAGCAGCACGACCAGCGCGAGGGCCGCCGCGAGGACGCGCGGCCACACTCGTCGCGGGCGCGGAGGCGGAGCGGCGGGAGCGGCGGCGCTCATCAGAACGCGACCGTCACGGAAAACGACAGGCGGAACTTGCGCGGCTGCTCGGCGTACGCGAGGTCGAGCCCGAGCGGCCCGGCGGGCGTCTTGAAGCGCGCGCCCACGCCGTAGCTCGGATTCGCGTGCAGGTCCTTCCAGCTGTCCTTCGCGTCGCCCACGTCGGTGAAGACCGCCGCGCCCCACTTGTCGTTCAGCCAGTGCACGTACTCGAGGCTCGCGGTGGCGAGATAGCGCCCGCCCACGACCGCATCGCCTTCCTGCACGCCGAGGCTCTGGTACGCGTAGCCGCGGTTGGAGCGCGAGCCGCCGGCGACGAACAGGAAATCCTGCGGCAGCCCCAGGCGGCTCTGCGCGAAGGTCCGGCCGAGCTCGCCGCGCAGAAGGAGCTGGTCCATCTTGCCGAGCGGGAACCAGAATTGCGTCTCGCCGTAGGTCTTCACGAAGTCCTCGCCGGAAGCCAGTTCCTTCGCGCCGGTGGCGAACTGCACGTTCACCACGGCCCCGCGATGCGGATCGTAGAGGTTGTCCACGCGGCGCCAGGTCGCGAAGACGACCGGTGCGAGCGCGCGCGTCACGCGCGGCTCCGCGCCCTCGGGGTACTGGCGCTCGATCTGGTACGAGAGTCCCACGCGGTACTCGGTCGCGCCCAGATCGAAGTGGCGGTAGCCCGCGGCCGCGAAGCGGCTGCGCACGTTCTTCTGCACGGTGCTGTGCTCGGCGAGCACGCCGAAGCTGTCGGTGAACGTGACCGGCTTGCCGTGCCATTCGCCGAAGCGTCCCGGCGGGAGGTACACGTCGACGTACCCGAGCTGGTCCTCCTGCGCGGCGCGGATCGAGCTCTGCAGGTCGAAGCCGCGATGGAAGAGGTCGCGATCGCGGTATGCCGTCTCGACGCGGGCGCCGTCGTCGGTGCCGTAGCCCACCGCGAGCCCGACTTCGCGGCGCGGACGCTCGACCACCGTCATGCGCACCGGCGCGCGCTCCGGATGCGCGGGGTCGCGATCGATGTCGATCACCACGCTCGAGAACCAAGGGCCGGTCTGGATCGCATGCTGCAGCTCGTTCAGCCGCGCCCTCGCGTAGCGCTCGTCTTGCTTGAGGTCCACGAGGCGGCGGATGACGGCTTCGGGATAGTGGTGCAGGCCGTCGATGTAGACGTCGCCGAAGGTGAAGCGCGGGCCGCTATCGAGCACCACCTTCACGTCCGCGCGGTTCGCCTGCGCGTCGACGCGCGCCTCGCTCTCCGAGATCCTTCCCGCGGCGTAGTCGCGATCGTCGAGCCGCTCCTGGATCGCCGTCTTGGCCGCTTCCCAGTCGGCGCTCACGAACGGCGCGCCCGTCTTGAGGGTCCAGGACCGGCGCAGGCTCTCGCGCCGCTTCTCGCGCTCTTCGCCGTCGCCCGCGAGATCCCCGGCGAACTCGATGTCGACCTTGCCCACGGTCGTGCGCGGGCCGGGATCGACCGCGATCGTGACGCGGCCGCTTCGCTCCGGGTCGAGGCGCACGTCCACCTTCGGCGCGAACCAGCCCTCGGCCGCCGCGATCTGCGGGACGCGCTTGCGCATGTCGCGCAGCCATGCGCGGCGCGCGACGACCGGATCCTCGTTCGGGTCCGCCTTGGGCGGCGGAAGGAATTGCTCGTAGAGCGCGCGCAAGGGCTGCGGCGCCTCCCAGGTCACGGCGAGCACTTCGCGCGCCTCGCCCTTCTTCGGGGCCTCATCGTGCGCGACGGGGGCGGAAACGCCGGTCTCGTCGGCGAGGGCGGCGCTCGCGAGGAAGCACGCCAGAAGTGCTGTGGCAAACGGCCTCATCGCGTTGCGGTTCCGCGCTGTTGTGGGCTTTCCACGCAGACCGTGCGCCGCGGGAACTAGTTCCGGCGGACTGCGCCGGGCTCGACTTCAGCGCCGCGCGCCGGCTTCCAGGCGCTCGATGCGCTTCTCGAGGCGATCCACGCCGTCGCGCAGCTCGGATACGCCGCGAGCGAACGATTCCACCTTCACCCGGGAGGCGATGAGCGGGGACTCCTCGGTCCAGTATTCGGCCGCACCCTGCGCGGTTCGCAGCCCCGCCTCGCGGGTCCAGCGCGCGACGTCGCGAGCGACGCCGGCGATGCGGTGCGCGGCGATGTCGCCCACCACCTTCGAGAGGTCCTCCTCGTAATCCCAGGTGAGGTTGCGCGCGAGGAACGACACCTCCTGCGCGAGCTCCGCGTCGCCCTGCATCTCGATCTCGCGGAACGCCGCCTCCTCGCCCGCGGCGAGCCGCGGCATGACGAAGGGCGAGATGCGCACGGTGAGGTCTTCCGCCGCGCCTGGCACCGCCGCCACCACCTCGCCGGTGCTCTGCACCGTGAGCGCGAAGCCGAGCGGTCCCACGCGGAAGGCGACGGTGCGCCCGGCGTGCGGACGCAGCCGCTCGAGCGCGAGCGGGCGGCTGCGCAGCAAATGGTTCACCGCGCGCTCGCCGGGGTGCGCAAGGAGCGCCATCACACCTTCCAGCCGCGATGCAGCGCCACCACGCCCGCGGCGAGGTTGAAGTACTCGACGCGCGCGAGGCCCGCGGCTTGCATCATCGCCTTGAGCGTTTCCTGGTCGGGATGCATGCGGATCGACTCCGCGAGATAGCGGTACGCCGCCTCGTCCTGGGCGACGTACTTGCCGAGCGCCGGAAGCACCGTGAACGAGTAGGCGTCGTAGGCTTTCGCGAGCGGCTTCCAGGGCCTGGAGAACTCGAGCACGATCACGCGTCCGCCGGGCCGTGCCACGCGGCGCATCTCGGCCAGGGCGAGCTCCTTGTGCGTCATGTTGCGCAGCCCGAACGCGACCGAGACGCAGTCGAACGTGTCGTCGGCGAACGGCAGCTTCTCCGCGTCGGCGAGCGCGAGCGGCGCGACGATGCCTTCGTCGAGCAGCTTGTCGCGGCCGACCGCGAGCATCGCCGCGTTGATGTCGGTCATCACCACCTCGCCGGCGGGCCCGGCGCGCTTGGCGAAGGCGCGGGCGAGGTCGCCGCTGCCCGAGGCCACGTCGAGCACGCGCGAGCCCGCGCGCACCCCGGAGAGCTCGAGCGCGAAGCGCTTCCACAGGCGATGCAGCCCGAGCGACATGAGGTCGTTCATCAGGTCGTAGCTCGGGGCCACCGAGCGGAACACCTCGCCCACGCGCTCGGCCTTCTCGTCCTCCGCCACCTCGCGGTAGCCGAAATGCGTGGTCTTGTCGCTCATGGCGCGCGGCTCTTGCCCGCCGCGCCGAGGCGCGCGAGGTACGTCTTCCAGTTCGACTCGCGCTTCACCCCGAGCTCGTGCAGGTATTCCCAGGAGTAGATGCCGGTGTCGTGGCCGTCGCTGAAGACGAGCTTCACCGCGTAGACCCCGACCGGCTCGATCGCGTCGATGGCGACGTCCTGCTTGCCCACCTGCAGCACTTCCTGGCCGGGCCCGTGGCCGCGCACCTCGGCGGAGGGCGAGAACACGCGCAGGTACTCGCACGGCAGCTCGAAGCGCGTGCCGTCGTCGAAAGCGACGTCGAGCACGCGCGACTGCTTGTGCAGCGTGATCTCGGTCGGGCGTGGCGTCTTCGGGTTCATGGAGCGGGACGATAGTATGCACCGTGCCTTAAGATGGCGCCCATGATCGGCATCCTCCTGGTCTCCCACGGCGCGTTCGGGGAGTCCCTCATCCATTCGGCGAGCCACGTGCTCGGCAAGCGCCCGCTCTACCTGCGCCAGCTCGGCCTCACCGTGCACGACGACCCGGAAGCGATCCAGCCGGTGGCCGAGGACCTGATCCGCTTCCTCGACCAGGGCGATGGCGTGCTCGTCCTCACCGACATCTACGGCGCCACGCCGTCGAACATCGCGGCGCGGCTGTTGCGGCCCGGGCGCGTCGAGGGCATCGCCGGCGTGAACCTGCCGATGCTCATCCGCGCGCTCAACTACCGCGAGGAGCCGCTCGCCGCGCTGGTGCAGAAGGCGCTCGCCGGCGGCGCCGAGGGCATCACGCGAATGGCGCATTCGTGCTCCAACGACGCATGATCAAGCGCTCCATCACCATCACCAACAAGCTCGGGCTGCACGCGCGCGCCTCGGCGAAGCTCACCCAGGCGGCCTCCGGATTCAAGAGCGCGGTGTGGATCGCGCGCAATGGCCGGCGCGTGAACGCGAAGAGCATCATGGGCGTGATGATGCTCGCCGCGGGCCTCGGCTCCACGGTGGAGCTGGAGACCGACGGCCCCGACGAGGACGCTGCGATGTCGACCGTGGAGAAGCTCTTCGCCGACAAGTTCGGGGAGCCGGAGTAGGAAGCGCCATGCCGCCCGACGCCGCGCGCAACGCCTCGACCATCTGCTTCACCATGCACGGCATCGGCGTGTCGGGCGGCATCGCGATCGGGCACGCGCACCTCTTCGCCGGCATGTCGGCCGAGGTGGACCACTACACGATCGCCTCCGCCGACGTCGCGCGCGAGCAGCGCCGCTACGACCGCGCCGTGAAGGAGGTGCGCGACGAGCTGAAGGACCTCGCCGAAAGCGTGCGCCACAGCGGCGCCTCGGAGCTGGCTCCCTTCGTGCGCGTGCACCTGATGCTCCTCGACGACGACGCGTTCACGCAGGCGCCACGCGACATCGTCCGGCGCGAGCGCTGCAACGCCGAGTGGGCGCTGCGCCTGCAGCTGGACGAATTGCTCGCGCAGTTCAGCGACGTGACCGACCCGTACCTGCGCGAGCGCGAGGCGGACGTGCGCCAGGTGGCCGAGCGCGTGCTCGCGGCGCTGGCGGGCAGCCAGCGGCGCATTCCCGCCAAGCCCGCGCGCGAGGACGGCCCGATCCTCGTCGCGCGCGACCTCTCGCCCGCGGACGTGATCCTCTTCCGCGAGCATCGCTTCCTCGCGTTCGTCACCGACCTGGGCGGCGCCACCTCGCACACCGCGATCGTCGCGCGCTCGCTCGGCATCCCGGCGATCGTGGCGCTGCACCACTCGCGCTCGCTGGTGCACGAGGACGAGCTCGTCATCGTCGACGGCACGCAGGGCGTCGTGATCGTGAATCCCGACCGCCAGGTGCTCGCCGAGTACCGCCTGAAGCAGAACGAGGCGCGGCTCGAGCGCGACAAGCTCAAGCGCCTGAAGACGGCACCGGCGGCCACGCTCGACGGCACGCCGGTGCAGCTCTGGGCGAACATCGAGCTGCCTTCGGACATCGAGGCGGTGAAGGCGAGCGGCGCGACGGGCATCGGCCTGTTCCGCAGCGAGTTCCTGTTCATGAACCGCCGCGACCTGCCGGACGAGGACGAGCAGTACGAGGCCTATCGCGACGTGGTCGAGGGCATGAAGGGCCTGCCCGTCACCATCCGCACGCTCGACCTGGGCGCCGACAAGGCGACCGGCGCCGACGAATACGTCGCGGCGAACCCGGCGCTGGGGCTGCGCGCCATCCGCTACTGCCTCGCCGAGCCGGCGCTCTTCCAAACGCAGCTGCGCGCGATCCTGCGCGCCTCGCGCCACGGCCGTGTGCAGATCCTGTTGCCGATGCTCACCACCTGGCAGGAGCTCAACCAGGCGCTGCACGCGATCGACTACGCGCGGGCGCAGCTGCGCGCCCAGGGCGTGAAGTTCGACGACCACGTGCCGGTCGGCGGCATGATCGAGGTGCCCGCGGCCGCGATCGCGCTGCCGATGTTCATCCGCAAGCTCGATTTCCTCTCCATCGGCACCAACGACCTCATCCAGTACACGCTCGCGATCGATCGCGCCGACGACAAGGTGGCGCACCTCTACGATCCGCTGCACCCCGCCGTGCTCACGCTCATCTCGAGCGTCATCCGCACCGCCCACCAGCACGAGAAGCCGGTCGCGGTGTGCGGCGAGATGGCGGGCGACGTCGAGCTCACGCGGCTGCTGCTCGGCTTCGGGTTGCGCCACTTCTCGATGCATCCGGCGCACCTGCTCGCGGTGAAGCAGCGCGTGCTCGGCACCAGCGTCGCCGAGCTGGGCTCCGTGGTCGCGAGGATCCTGCGGGCCGACGAGCCCGACAAGCTGCAGGCGCTGATGGACAAGCTCAACGCGTGAGCGTCAGCGCGGCGCGACGAGCGCGGTGGCCGCGGCCTCCGCCTGGTCGTCGACAAGCGCCTGCAGGGCGCGCACCTTCTCCTGCGCGGAGAGCGATTGCGCCGGATTGACCGCGCCGGCGTCCGTCGCTTCGTACGGGTGCGCCGCGCGTACCGGCCGTTCGGCGAGCACCTTGCCCGTCGCGAGATCGACGAGCGCCACCTCGAAGTAGGCGAACGGCGCGAAGTAGCCGCGCGGCACGCTGCCATTGAGGTAATCGCCCTGCTCGTGGCGCGTCGTGACGAGCGTGGCGTCCGCGTAGAAGCCGAGGCCTTCCAGCTCTCCCGCGTCGACCTTCATTTCCGCCGCCGGAAGCGGCGCCGGGTCGCGCGACTTGAGGAGCAGCACGAGGTGGGTGGCGCCCACCTGGGGCAGATGCGGGCGCAGCGCATCGGCGACCGACTGCGCGAGCGCCGGCGTGCCCAGCGCCCGCTTCTCGGCCTGGAGCGCGCCCGAATCCCGCCCGGCGAGGAGCACCACCTTCGCCGACGGGTCCGCATGGTGGATGCCCGCTTCGACCGCCAGCAGCGCGCCGCGGTCGAACACGCGCTCGTCGAACGGCACCGAGCGCCGGCTCCGGTCGGAGAGCGAGCTGCCCACGGTCGGGCGGTGCTCGACCACTGTCACCTGGTCGCCCACCATCGACATCACGGCGTAGGAGCGCTCCCCGGCGGCCATCGACGCCGTGGGGACGAGCGCGGCGAGCAGAAGAATTCCCGGCAACCTTCGCATCGGCTTTCCCCTTTCCGTTCGCATGCATTCTCGCCCGCCCGGAGCTCGCACGGGTACCACCTACGCACGGGGGAGCCGCTTTGGTATGATGCGGACCTACGGCGCCGATTTGAGCTCAGCTTGCGGGCGCTTGATAAATACGGCTAAAGCGAGTGGCGGCGCGAGACCAACCCGACACGACCTTTAGTCCGTCGGGTTTTTTTATTGCCATGAACGACGTCGCGTCCCGCTCGGTGGGCGCCGTCGCGCCGCAGCGCGCCGGCTTCCTCGAGCCCCTCATCCTCAAGGCGGGCAAGACCCTCGCCTCCTACGAGCTCGTCTACGAGACGTACGGCACGCTCAACGCCGAGCGCTCGAACGCGGTGCTCGTGTGCCACGCTCTCTCCGGCAGCCATCACGTCGCGGGGTACTACGCGGACGACCCGCGCAAGGTCGGTTGGTGGGACAACCTGGTCGGTCCCGGCAAGCCCATCGACACCGATCGCTTCTTCGTGATCGGCGTGAACAACATCGGCGGCTGCCATGGCTCGACCGGACCGG
>Ga0157370_10008936_pt1 | contig 10763 bp, 11 predicted proteins | sample C35metaG_FD_113463 | JGI IMG/M metagenome (GOLD analysis project Ga0157370, IMG submission 113463) | Corn rhizosphere microbial communities from Kellogg Biological Station, Michigan, USA - C3-5 metaG | ecosystem: Host-associated > Plants > Roots > Rhizosphere > Soil | place: USA: Michigan... | reverse complement strand
ATCGCAAAGCAGCGGCACGCCGGTGAAATCCTGCAGCACGACGCGCGCGACGACGAACGGAATCTCGTCGGTGCGCGGGGCGTTCGGCGCCCAGTTCGCGACCTTGCGCACGTGCTGCTCGGTGACCTTCTTCCCGTCGCAGTTGCGGAGCACGCTCTCGAGCACGATGCGGATCGAGACCGGCAGCCGCGACACCTTGCCGACGCCTGCGGCTTCGAGCGCCGGCAGCGAGTAGTAGCGGCCACGTTCGCCGGACGCCAGCCCGAGTTGCTTCAACGTACCGAAAAGATCGTGCGGCATCGTGTTCTCCGTCCTAGTTCTTCGGTGATGCGCGCGGCGTGATCGTGCCGTGGGCGCCGTGTGCACCGTTCATCACGTCGCGCATGTTCATCGTCTGGCCGTTCGGCAGCACCAGGTCGCCTGCGCGCTGGCCCGGCTTGCACGGCCCGACGTTGCGCGCCGCCATGACCGTCGTCGTATGCGACTGGCCCATCAGCGGCGGGTCGTACGTCGTGTCGATCTCGGTGCGATACGCATGGTTGCCGTCGAGCACCATCACAGACTTCGAATGCATCCGGCTGCCGCCGATGTTGCAGACGACATCGCCGGTCATCCGGTTGCCGGTCAGCTTGAAATCGTGGCGGCTGCACGCGCCCTTCATCGCGCCGCTCGCCATCTCGAACATCTGACGCTGCACCGATTCATCGAGGCACATGGTCGTCCGGTTCGACGGCATCGGACGGCCGTTTTTCGCCGTCGCCGGATCGGCGACGCGCTCCATTTCCCACAGCCCCGGTTTCAGTTTTGGGAAGTCCTGCGCGAAGGCGGGGAGAGCAAGCGCGGCGAGCAGGAGTGCCACCGCGCAGCGGCCGGGATTCGGGTGGGGGCCAGGGGACGCCACGTCGGTCATACCATCAAATCCACGAAATCGTTCACCGCGATCTCCGGCAGCCGCTTCTTATCGAGCGCGACATCGAGGATTCGTTCCTGCTGCTTCACCGCGAAGCGCCGCGCGAGGTTGATGCGGAATTTGTCGAGCAGCAACGGGATGCCTTCGGCACGCCGGCGCCGATGCCCGATCGGATACTCGACGACGACTTCGCGCGTACGGCTGCCGTCGTTGAACTCGACCGTGATCGCGTTGGCGATCGAGCGCTTCTGCGGGTCGAGATAGTCCTTCGTGAATCGCGGATCCTCGACGCACGTCATCTTCTCGCGCAGCGCATCGATGCGCGGATCGGCGGCGACATCGTCCTCGTAGTCGGCGGCGACCAAGCGACCGAAGATCAGCGGAACTGCGACCATGTACTGGATGCAGTGGTCGCGATCGGCGGGATTCGCGAGCGGCCCCTGCTTGTCGATGATGCGAATCGCCGATTCGTGCGTGCGGATCGTGATGCGCCGGATTTCGCCCAGGCGGTCGCGGACGAGCGGATGCAGCTGCATTGCACATTCGACCGCGGTCTGCGCGTGGAATTCGGCCGGGAAGCTGATCTTGAAGAGCACGTGCTCCATCACGTAGCTGCCGTACGGGCGATCGAAGCGGAACGGCTGGCCCTTGAACAGCACGTCGTAGAAGCCCCAGGTCTTCGCGGTGAGCGCGGATGGATAGCCCATTTCGCCGGTCTTCGCGATCAGCGCAAGGCGCACGCCGCGCGATGTCGCATCGCCCGCCGCCCAGCTCTTGCGCGAGCCGGCGTTCGGCGCATGGCGATAGGTGCGAAGGCTTTGCCCGTCGATGAACGCAAGCGACAGTGCGTTGATCACCTCGTCGCGGGAAAGGCCGAGCATGTTCGCAACCACGGCCGTCGTCGCGACCTTCACCAGCACCACGTGGTCGAGGCCCACGCGGTTGAAGCTGTTCTGCAATGCAATGACGCCCTGGATTTCATGCGCCTTGATCATCGCCGTGAGCACGTCGCGCATCGTGAGCGACGAACGTCCCGATGCGACCGCATTGCGCGACAGCCAGTCGGCGGCCATCAGGATGCCGCCGAGGTTGTCCGACGGATGACCCCATTCGGCGGCGAGCCACGTGTCGTTGAAATCGAGCCAGCGGATCATCGCGCCGAGGTTGAACGCCGCGTGCACCGGATCGAGCTGGTAGTCGGTGCCCGGGACCTTCGCGCCGTTCGGCACGATCGTGCCCGGCACGATCGGCCCGAGCAGCTTCGTGCACGCCGGATACGCGAGCGCCTCGAAGCCGCAGCCCAGCGTATCGAGCAGGCAGTAGTGCGCGGTTTCGTACGCTTCGGCGCTTTCGATCGCGTAGTTCGCAACGTAATCGGCGACGTCGACCAGGACCTGGTCGGGGGAGGGACGGACCGTGCTGTGCGTGGCGACCGACATCGACTATTCCCTGTCCTCGATGGCAACGAATGGCCGATCCTCCGGCCCCATGTAATTCGCGGACGGGCGGATGATCTTGCCGTCCTCGCGCTGCTCGATCACGTGCGCCGCCCAGCCGGCGGTGCGCGCGATGACGAACAGCGGCGTGAACATCGCGGTCGGCACGCCCATCATGTGGTAGCTCACCGCCGAGTACCAGTCGAGGTTCGCGAACATCCGCTTCGCGTCGTGCATCACCGCTTCGATCCGCTCGGCGACCGCGTACATCTTCGTGTCGCCGGCGGCGACCGACAGCTCGCGTGCGACCTCCTTGATCATTTCGTTGCGCGGGTCGGACACCGTGTAAACCGGGTGCCCGAAGCCGATGACGACTTCGCGCGCGCCGATCCGGCGGCGAATGTCGGCTTCGGCCTCGTCGGGCGTCGCATATCGCTTCTGCACTTCGAACGAGAACTCGTTCGCGCCGCCGTGCTTGGGTCCGCGCAACGCGCCGATCGCCCCGGTGATCGCCGAGTACATGTCCGAGCCGGTGCCCGCGATCACGCGCGCGGTGAACGTCGACGCGTTGAACTCGTGCTCGGCATAGAGATTGAGCGACGTATGCATCGCGCGCACCCACGGGTCGGGCGGCCGCTTGCCATGCAGAAGATGCAGGAAATGACCGCCGATCGACGCATCGTCGGTCTCGACGTCGGTGCGCTTGCCGCTATGGCTGTAGTGATACCAGTAGAGCAGCATCGAGCCGAGCGACGCCATCAGCCGGTCGGCGATGTCGCGCGCACCTGCGACGTCGTGCCTGTCGTGCTCGGGCAGGAGACTGCCGAGCATCGACACGGCCGTGCGCATCACGTCCATCGGATGCGCCGATGCGGGAATCGCCTCGAGCACCGTCCGCAGCGACGCGGGAATGCCGCGCATCGCGCGAAGCTTGCGATGATATGCAGCGAGCTCGGAACGCGTCGGCAGCTTGCCGTGCACGAGCAGGTAGGCGACCTCCTCGAATTCGGAGCGATCCGCCATGTCGAGGATGTCGTAGCCGCGGTAATGCAGGTCGTTGCCGCTGCGGCCGACCGTGCAAAGCGCCGTATTGCCGGCCGTGACGCCGGACAGCGCGACCGATTTCTTGGGCTTGATCGCCGTGGCCGGCGCGTCGGTGGTCGTCGTCATGGAATCGTTCAGGCGTCCTTGTTGCGCGCGAAAAGGCGGTCGAGCGTCTGCTCGTAGTCGTGATAGCCGAGGAAATCATAGAGGTCATCGCGCGTTTGCATCGTGTCGAGCGCGCGCTCCTGCGTGCCGTCGCGGCGCAGCGTCTCGTACACGGCGAGCGCCGCCTTGTTCATCGCGCGAAACGCCGACAGCGGATACAGCGCGATCGCGACGCCGGCGGCGGCGATTTCGTCGAGCGTGAAAAGCGGCGTCTTGCCGAATTCGGTCAGGTTCGCGAGGATCGGTACGCCGACCGCGTCCGCGAAGCGGCGGTACATCGCAAGATCGGTAATTGCCTCGGGAAAGATCATGTCGGCGCCCGCTTCGACGCATGCGCGCGCCCGCTCGATCGCCGCATCCAGGCCCTCGACGGCGAGCGCGTCGGTGCGCGCCATCACGACGAAGTCCGGGTCGGTCCGCGCATCGACGGCGGCCTTGATGCGGTCGACCATTTCCTGCTCCGAGACGAGCTCCTTGCCCGGCCGGTGGCCGCAGCGCTTCGCGCCGACCTGGTCCTCGATGTGCATCGCGCCGGCGCCGAACTTGATCAGCGACTTCACGGTACGTGCGATGTTGAATGCCGACGCGCCGAAGCCGGTGTCGGCGTCGACGAGCAGCGGCAGCGAGCACGCGTCGGTGATGCGCCGCACGTCGGTGAGCACGTCGTCGAGATTGCTGATGCCGAGGTCGGGCAGGCCCAGCGACGCCGCGGCGACACCGCCGCCCGACAGGTAGATCGCCCGATACCCGCTGCGCTGCGCGAGGATCGCGTGGTAGGCGCAGATTGCACCCGGAACCTGCAGCGGCCGCTCGGTGGCGACCGCGTCACGGAAGCGCGCGCCAGCGCTTTGATGTGGCCGCGCAACGCTTGTGACCGTCGCCGCTGCGCTGCCTCCCCGCGGCCGTTCGCCGCTCGTGGCCATCACTTGCCGAGCAGCGACGTGACGCCGGCGCGCTCTTCCTCGAGCTCCTTAAGCGTCGCGTTCATCTTCTCGCGCGAGAATCCGTCGATCGGCAGGCCCTCGACGCGCGTGTACTCGCCGTCGCTCGTGATCACCGGCACGCCGTAGACGTAATCGGGCGGGATCTGGTAGCTGCCGTCGGACGGCACGCCCATCGTCACCCACTTGCCGTTGCTGCCAAGCATCCAGTCGCGCACGTGATCGACCGCCGCGTTCGCGGCCGACGCCGCCGACGACAGCCCGCGCGTGGCGATGATCGCGGCACCGCGCTTGCCCACGGTCGGGATGAACACCTCGCGATTCCATGCGTCGTCGTGAATGAATGCCTCGAGCGACTGGCCGTCCGCCGTCGCAAAGCGGTAGTCGGGGTACATCGTCGGCGAATGATTTCCCCAGACGATCAGCTTCTCGATCGAGTCGACCGGCTTGCCGCTCTTCTGCGCGAGTTGTGTGAGCGCGCGGTTGTGGTCGAGCCGCAGCATCGCGGTGAAATGGCGGCTCGGCAGCGAGGGCGCCGACTTCATCGCGATGTAAGCGTTCGTGTTCGCCGGATTGCCGACGACCAGCACGCGCACGTCACGCGATGCGACGGCGTCGAGGGCCTTGCCCTGCCCGATGAAGATCTTGGCGTTCTCGAGCAGCAGGTCCTTGCGTTCCATGCCGGGCCCGCGCGGCCGCGCGCCGACGAGCATCGCAATGTCGGCGTCGCGAAACGCGACGTTGGGGTCGGCACTGCCCGTCATGCCGGCCAGCAGCGGAAAGGCGCAGTCTTCGATCTCCATCATCACGCCCTTCAGCGCGGCCTGCGCCTTGTCGAGCGGCAATTCGAGCAATTGCAGGATGATCGGCTGGTCGGGGCCCAGCATGTCGCCCGAAGCGATGCGGGGGAGAAGGCTGTAGCCGATCTGGCCGGCGGCGCCGGTCACCGCGACGCGAACGGGTGCTTTCATGATGGACTCCTTGCGCGGGAATTGCTCACGAACGGGGATCGGTCCGGCGACCGCATGGCGCACGACAGCGGGGGTCGAGCCCGGATATTGCCATGCCGAAATGCGCGGGCTCGCGCGCTCGCGCGAACGGGCGTCGCCGGTGCCCTCGATGTTAGGCGCGCGGGACGCCTGCTGTCAATGTCATATAACTGATATAAGATACATGAGTGAAGCCGTTCTCCGCGACGTTCCGACCCCTCTACCGCCAGGTGCGATCGATGATCGAGCGCGCGCTCGAGGACGGCGAATGGGCACCGGGCGAAGCGATTCCGTCGGAGATCGAGCTCGCGTCGCGCTTCGACGTTTCGCAGGGTACGGTGCGCAAGGCGGTCCAGTCGCTCGCTGCCGAGAACCTGCTGGTGCGACGGCAGGGCAAGGGCACGTTCGTCGCGACGCACACCGAAGAGAAGGCGTCGAACTTCCGCTTCCTTCGCATCCGCCGTAACGACGGCAGGGCCGAGCATCCGAAGAGCCGGCTGATCAACCTTCGCCGCGCACGTGCGAGCGCCGACGCGGCGCGGGCGCTTGCGGTCAAGACCGGCGACCCGATCTTCGTGCTGCGCCGGGTGCTCGAATACGGCGGCGTGCCGGCCGTCCTCGACGAGATCACGCTTCCGGCCGCGCTCTTTCGCGGCCTCACGCGCGAGCGATGCGCGGACTATGCCGGCTCGATGTACGGGTTCTTCGAGACCGAGTTCGGCGTGCGGATGCTGCGCGCCGACGAGCGCCTGCGTGCGATCGCGGCCGATGCGGAAAGCGCGCGGCTCCTGCACGTTTCGCCGGGCGCGCCGCTGCTCGCTGTCGATCGCGTCGCTTATACCTATGGCGAGCGTCCCGTCGAATTGCGCCGCGGGTTATGCACGACGCGTCGCGAGCATTACTGGAATGCGCTGACGTGAGGCCGGCGCGCGCTATAATTCGATGTCGTGCAAAAACAAATCGAATGCGTCGTCGCGACCCGATATCCCGCCATTTCGGCGCTTTTGCGACGTGCACCGAGACTGAGCGATGCCCGCCGCTGACCGTCCTGTCGACAAACCGCGTCCGATCTACCTCAATCTCTTCGCGATCCGCCAGCCGGTGCCGGCGATCGTGTCGATCCTGCACCGCATAAGCGGCGCACTTCTGTTCCTGGTCGGCATCCCGCTCCTGCTCTGGGCGGTGCAGCGCGCGCTCGCATCACCCGAAGGCTTCGCCGCCGCGGTCGCGCCGTTCACGACACCACTCGGCAAGGTCGTGCTGCTCGTGCTCGCGTGGTGTTACCTCTATCACCTGCTCGCGGGCCTGCGTCACCTGACGCTCGACCTGCATATCGGCATCCGCCTGGCGCCGGCGCGAAGCTCTGCCGCGATCGTCCTGGTGCTGTCGATCCTGCTCGCGCTGATCGTCGCGGTGCGGCTGTGGTAGCCGGCACCGACAAGCTGCCGGTCGGGGCGCACTACGGCCTGCGCGATTGGCTTTCCCAACGCGTCACGGCGATCGTCATCACGCTCTACACCGCCTTGATTCTCGGCATCGTCCTGTGGAACGGCGGCGTCGATTACGCGATATGGAGGGCCGTGTTCGCGAACGGCGCGTTTCGCGTCGTCACGTTCCTGTTCATGGCATCGGTGCTGTGGCACGCATGGGTCGGCGTGCGCAACATCCTGATGGATTACGTGCACCCGTTGGGTGCACGCCTTACGCTCGAGATCGTCGTCGTCTGCGTGCTCGTCGCCTACGGCGGGTGGACGATCGCGATCCTGTGGGGCCATCCGTGACGCGGGTGTGCCGGCTGCAATGAAGCTTCCGACGCGCCGCTTCGATGCGCTGATCGTCGGCGCCGGCGGCGCCGGGATGCGCGCATCGCTGCAGCTTTCGGCTGCAGGATTGACGGTCGCCGTGCTGACCAAGGTGTTCCCGACACGCTCGCATACGGTCGCCGCGCAAGGGGGCATCGGCGCATCGCTCGGCAACATGTCCGAGGACAGCTGGCTTTGGCACATGTACGACACGGTCAAGGGTTCCGACTGGCTCGGCGACCAGGATGCGATCGAGTACATGTGCAAGATGGCGCCGCAGGTCGTCTACGAGCTCGAGCACATGGGGATGCCGTTCGACCGCAACCCCGACGGCACGATCTACCAGCGCCCGTTCGGCGGCCATTCGATGAACTTCGGCGAGAAGTCGGTGCGCCGCGCGTGCGCGGCGGCGGACCGCACCGGCCACGCGATGCTGCATACGCTCTACCAGCAGAACGTGCGCGCGCACACGCAGTTCTTCGTCGAATGGATGGCGCTCGACCTGATTCGGGATGCCGACGGCGACGTACTGGGCGTCACCGCGCTCGACATGGAAACGGGTGAGGTGCACGCGCTCGAAGCGAAGGCGACGATTCTCGCGACTGGCGGTGCGGGACGCATCTTCGCTGCTTCGACGAACGCGTTCATCAATACCGGCGACGGCCTCGGGATGGCGGCGCGCGCCGGCGTGCCGCTCGAGGACATGGAGTTCTGGCAGTTCCACCCGACCGGCGTCGCCGGCGCCGGTGTGCTGATCACCGAAGCCGTGCGCGGCGAGGGCGGCATCCTGCTCAATTGCAACGGCGAGCGCTTCATGGAGCGCTACGCGCCGAACCTGAAGGACCTTGCATCGCGCGACATCGTCAGCCGCTCGATGGATCAGGAGATCAAGGAGGGCCGCGGCTGCGGTCCGCACAAGGATTACGTGCTGCTGAAGCTCGATCATCTCGGTCCCGACGTCATCACGAAGCGGCTGCCGTCGATCCGCGAGATTGCGATCAAGTTCGCAAACGCCGATCCGATCAAGGAGCCGATCCCTGTCGTGCCGACGATCCACTACATGATGGGTGGCGTGCCGACGAACATCCACGGCCAGGTGGTCGCGCCGAAGGGCGGGCAGCCGAATGTTGTCGTCGAAGGGCTCTACGCAGTCGGCGAATGCGCATGCGTCTCGGTGCACGGCGCGAACCGGCTCGGCACCAATTCGCTGCTCGACCTGCTGGTGTTCGGCCGCGCCGCAGGCAACTTCATCGTCGGTCGCGACCTGCCGGCGCTCGCGCACAAGGCATTGCCGCCCGATGCCGGCGACCTGTCGCTCGCGCGGCTTGCGCGGCTCGACAATGCGACGTCGGGCGAGCGGGTTGCGGCGGTCGGCAACGAGCTGCGCAAGACGATGCAGTCGCACTGTGGCGTGTTTCGCAACGAGCAGCTCCTTGCCGAAGGCGTGTCGAAGGTGATGGAGCTCGCCGAACGCGCGTCGCGCACGGCGATCGACGACAAGAGCCGCACGTTCAACACGGCGCGCGTCGAGGCGCTCGAGCTCGACAACCTGATCGAGGCCGCGAAGGCGACCGTCGTTTCCGCGCTGGCGCGGCACGAATCGCGCGGCGCCCAGGCGCGAAGCGACTATCCGAATCGCGACGACGTGCATTGGCTCAAGCACACGCTCTGGTATCGCGACGGCAACCGATTGGACTACAAGCCGGTGCAGCTGACGCCGTTGACGGTCGAATCCTTCCCGCCGAAGGCACGAACCTACTGACGCATCGCGATCGCATGAAATTCCGCATCTACCGCTACGACCCCGAGCAGGACGCGAAGCCGCGCCTGCAGGAGTACGACATCGCGCTCGATCCGCACGACCGGATGCTGCTCGATGCGCTGATCAGGCTGAAGACGATCGACGATTCGCTCGCGTTTCGCCGCAGTTGCCGCGAGGGCGTCTGCGGGTCCGATGCGATGAACATCAACGGCAAGAATGGTCTCGCCTGCATCACGAACCTGAAGAGCCTGAAGGAGCCGGTCGAGTTGCGCCCGCTGCCCGGCCTGCCGGTGATTCGCGACCTGATCGTCGACATGAGCCAGTTCTTCAAGCAATACCACTCGGTCAAGCCGTATCTCGTCAACGACACGCCGCCGCCGGAGCGCGAGCGGCTGCAGTCGCCGGCCGAGCGCGAGGAGCTGAACGGCCTCTACGAATGCATACTCTGCGCGTGCTGCTCGACGGCATGCCCGTCGTTCTGGTGGAACCCCGACAAGTTCGTCGGACCCGCAGGATTGCTGCAGGCCTATCGCTTCATCGCCGACAGCCGCGACCGCGACGTCAATCAGCGGCTCGACAACCTCGAGGACCCGTATCGGCTCTTTCGTTGCCACACGATCATGAACTGCGTCGACGTTTGCCCGAAGAACCTCAACCCGACGCTTGCGATCGAGAGGATCAAGGATTTGATGGTCAAAAGAACGGTGTGAAGGACAGGGGCCGGGAACAGGGAGCGCCGGGTCGATGCGCAGCATCGGATAGATGACGGAGGATGCACGCTTGATCGACGAGACGCGATTGAAGCGAATCCGCTGGCGCTGCCGCCGAGGAATGCTCGAAAACGACCTGATCCTGTCGCGCTTTCTCGATGCCGCCGCCGATTCGCTGACCGAGGACGACGTTGCAAATCTCGACCGGCTTCTCCATATGGCAGACGACGAGCTGTGGGAACTTCTGATCGGGCGCACCGAAGTCGGCGACGCCCGGCTTGCGCCGTTCGTTGCCAGGCTGCGTGCGGCCTAGGATCAGACCGGCGGCCCGGCGCCGCTGAAACGGCTCGCGCCGTCGATAAGCGACGCGAAAACGCGTTGGCAGGCAGGAGGATGATTGGCGGCGTCAAGCCCCCGCTCGTGAACCAGGAACCGAAGGACGTCCGATGACCGACACTGCCACGATCCAATTCTCCGACGGCTCGCCCTCCGTCACGTTTCCGATCCTGACCGGCACGATGGGCCCGCAGGTCATCGACATCCGCACGCTCTACGCGAAGACCGGCAAGTTCACCTACGACCCGGGCTTCCTGTCGACGGCCGCGTGCAGTTCGGCGATCACCTATATCGACGGCGACAAGGGCGAGCTCCTCTACCGCGGCTACCCGATCGAGGAGCTGGCGGTAAGGACCGACTACCTCGGCACCTGCTACCTGCTGCTGTACGGCGAGCTGCCGAACGTCGAGCAGAAGCGCAAGTTCGTCGAACTCGTCACCCACCATACGATGGTGAACGAGCAGATGCAGTTCTTCCTGCGCGGCTTTCGCCGCGACGCGCACCCGATGGCGGTGCTGACCGGCCTCGTCGGCGCGATGAGCGCGTTCTATCCCGACTCGATCAATCTCGACGACGCTCACCAGCGCGACATCTCGGCGCATCGACTGATCGCGAAGATGCCGACGCTCGTCGCGATGGCCTACAAGTACTCGGTCGGGCAACCGTAT
>Ga0157370_10008934_pt1 | contig 10765 bp, 7 predicted proteins | sample C35metaG_FD_113463 | JGI IMG/M metagenome (GOLD analysis project Ga0157370, IMG submission 113463) | Corn rhizosphere microbial communities from Kellogg Biological Station, Michigan, USA - C3-5 metaG | ecosystem: Host-associated > Plants > Roots > Rhizosphere > Soil | place: USA: Michigan... | reverse complement strand
GTCTTCTTGCCGAGCTCGCCGGCGTCGACGTGCGCGACGAGGCCGCGTGGCGCCTCGCGCGCGTCGGCAAGCAGGCGGCCCACGGCGAGACAGATGTCGAGGCCCACGGTGTCCGCGAGCTCGATCGGCCCCATCGGCATGCCGAACGCCACTGCCGCCTCGTCGACCGCCTCCGGCGCGATGCCTTCGTCGACGCACCGCATCGCCGTCATCAGGTACGGCGCGAGCACGCGATTGACGAGGAAGCCCGGCGCGCTTCGCACCGGCAGCGGCAACTTGTCGATCGCGCGCACGAACGCCGCGCCGCGCGAAAGCGCGTGGGGATCGCTGTCACGGCCGGCGACGACCTCGACCAGCATCATCCTCGCGACCGGATTGAAGAAATGCAGTCCGATCAGGCGCGACGGATCGCGCAACGCCGTCGCGATCGTCTCGAGCGGAATCGACGACGTGTTCGACGCGAGCAACGCATCGGGCTTGGCGCGCGCCTCGAGCGTCGCGAAGAGCGCCTGCTTCGCCTCGACGTTCTCGAAGATCGCCTCGATGATGACGTCCGCGCCGGCCACGCCGTGGCCGGCGACGTCGGGAATCAGCCGGTCCCGCGCATCGCGCTCGCGACGCGGGTCGCGCAACCGGTCGCGAAAGAGCTTCGCCGCGCGGCCGACGGCAGGCGCAATGCGCTCGGCGCTCTGGTCCTGCAGCGTGACGGTGAATCCGCGTAGCGCGCACCACGCCGCGATGTCGCCGCCCATCGTGCCCGCACCCACGACGTGCACGCGCGCGACGCGCGCGTCGGCCTCCTTGCCGAACGCCTTCAGCCGCTCCTGCAGATGGAATACGCGCAGGAGATTGCGTGCGGTCGGCGTCGCGAACAGCGACTCGACCGACGCGGGATCGTCCGCCGGCGCGGCCAGCGGATCGCCGTCGAAGCGTTCCCACAGGTCGATGATCGTGTACGGCGCCGGGTATTGCTCGCGGCGTGCGCGCTTCGCGACGCGCTTGCGCGCGCTCGCTGCCACGTACCGGCGCACGAACGGCACCTGCATGAGCGACAACGGGAACGGCAGCACGCGTGGCGAAGGCGGGGCGAGGATGACGCTGCGCGCGGTGTTGTCCATGATGCGCGGCGGCACGCATTCGTCGGCGAGGCCGAGCCGCTTCGCCTTGCGTGCATCGACCGTGCGGCCGGTGAGCATCATGTCGAGCGCGGCAGGCGCGCCGATCAGCGCGGGCAGCCGCGTGATACCGCCCCAGCCCGGAACGATGCCGAGCATGACTTCCGGCAGGCCGAGACGCGTCGACGGCTCGTCGACGACGACGCGATAACGGCAGGCGAGCGCGAGCTCCAACCCGCCGCCGAGGCAATGGCCGCGGATCAGCGCGAGCGTCGGATACGTCAGCTTCGCCAGCCGATCGAACGTGCGCAAACCACGCGCGAGGATTTCGCGCACGCCCGCCGCATCGCGAATCTCGCCGAATTCTCCGACGTCGGCGCCGGCGACGAACCCCCCGGCTTTGCCCGAACGGATGACGAGGCCGCGTGGCCGGTCGTGCTCGAGGGTGTCCAGCACGGCGTTCAATTCGGCGAGCGCCGCCTTCGACAGCGTGTTCGTCGTCGCGCCGGCCTTGTCGAACGTGAGCCACGCGATGCCGTCGGCGTCGCGCACGAGCCGCCAGTGCGAGAGCGACGCCCTCTCCGCGACGTTCTGCACCGCGGTGAGCGGCGCCAGCGCGTCCACGTCGTTCATGGCCGTTCGACGAGCATGGCGCCGCCCTGTCCGCCGCCGATGCAGATCGCGGCCACGCCTCGCTTGCCGTTGCGCCGCTCGAGCACGTCGAGGACATGCAGCACGATGCGCGTGCCGGACGCGCCGACCGGATGGCCGATCGCGATCGCGCCACCGTCGACGTTCAACCGTTCGGGATCGATGGCGCCGAGCGCGCTGGCCAGTCCGAGCTCGTCGCGACAGAAATCGCCGTCGGCGAAGGCGCGCAGGCAAGCGATGACCTGCGCGGCGAACGCCTCGTTGATTTCCCACGCGTCGACGTCGTCGAGGCCGAGCCGGTGGCGCTGAAGCAGCGGTGCGGTCGCGTACACCGGCCCGAGGCCCATGTGCGCGGGATCGAGCGCCGCCCACTGCGAGTCCACGATCCGCGCGCGCGGCACGAGTCCATGCCGCGCGACCGCCTCTTCGGTGGCCAGCAAAAGCCACGCACCCCCATCGGTGACCTGCGAGCTGTTGCCGGCGGTGACGTTGCCGTACTTGCGATCGAAGAACGGCTTGAGCTTGGCGAGATTCACGCACGTGGAGTCGTCGCGGACGCCGTCGTCGGCGACGTACGCGCGTCCGGCATCGTCGAAGAGCGGCACGATCTCGTGCGCGAAGCGGCCCTCGCGCTGCGCAGCGAGCGTGCGCGCATGGCTCGTCGCCGCGAACGCATCCATCTCCTGGCGCGAAATGCCGAAGCGGTACGCGAGGTTCTCCGCCGTCTGGCCCATCATCAGCCCGACGATCGGGTCGGTGAGGCCGCGCATCAGCGCAATGACCGGCGCGAGGTGGCGAAGCTTGAGTTGCGTGAGCAACGCCGCGCGCTTGCCGATACCCTTCGTCGCATACCACAGCGACAGCCATGCCACCATCGCGTCGGAGACGAGGAGCGGCGCGCGCGACAGCGCGTCGACGCCGCCGGCGAGCACGAGCTGCGAGCGGCCGACGCGCATCGAGTCGATCGCGGAGTCGAGCGCCTGCATGCCCGACGCGCAATTGCGCATCACGGTCCAACCGGGCACCTTGTGGCCGCAGCCCATGCGCAGCGCGACGACGCGGCCGATATTCACTTCGTCGACGGATGGAATGGCGCAGCCGAGGATCACTTCGTCGAGATCGGCCGGCGCGAACGGTTGGCGCAGAAGGAGCGCGCGTCCGGCGGCGGTCGCGAGATCGGACGCCGAGAACGGGCCCGGGCGATTGCGCGACTTCAGGAACGGCGTGCGGGCGCCGTCGACGATGTAAACAGGAGCGTTCATGAGTTGACCGGGAGCGGCGCCGGGCGGCCCGGCGCGACGTCGTCGTTCGCCGCCTCGTCCGAAGATGGCGGCGGCAATGCGCCTTCGCAACGCGTCGCGTCCCGCGGCGCCGATTCGCGCGCGCCGTCGACCGGACGCAGCAGCGATGCGCCGAGGTCGCGATCGAAGTCGTCGACGCGGATCACGCGCGCCGCCAGCGTGCGCTGCGCCGCGAGAAGATCGCGTTCCTCCGCCGGGATGATGCCTGCCGCATGCGCGCGCTCGACCCGTTCGGCAGCCCCCTCTCCCGGCGCGAGTCGTGCATCGAACGCGCCACTCCGGCGCGCGTCCTCGATCCGGCGCTCGATCGGCTCGGCGACGATCGTCGCTTCGAGCGCGCGTTCGAGCAGGCCGACGGGCTCGTCCGCAGAACCGATGAACATGCCGTGCGTGAGGCGCTCGCGCGCCGGCCCCGGCTCGATCAGACGTTTCGCCACGTCGTGGCCGAGCGCGTCGCCCGGCACGACGTAGGGACGCCCGAGCGGGAACACGATGCGGCGCATCAGCGCGGCGAGCAGCGGGTTGGGAAAGTTATCGATGACGCCCTCGAGCGCCGCCTGCGCCTTGAACATCGCATCGCGGACGGCGAAGTGCGCGAACGGCGCGTCGTCGCCGTGGCGCCCGTCGCGCTCGAAGCGCCACAGCACCGCCGAGCACACGTAGAGCTGCGACAGCACGTCGCCGAGCCGCGCCGAGATCTTCTCCTTGCGCTTGAGCGCGCCGCCAAGCGTCGCCATCGCGACGTCGGCGGTGAGTGCGAGCGACGAGGACAGCCGCGTCATCTGCTGGTAATAGCGGCGCATCGCGGGCGCGACGCCGGCGGGGACGTTCGCGAAATGCGACCCCGTCGCGCCGAGCGCGAGCGCGCGCGCGAAGTTGCGCACGGCGAAGCGCAGGTGACCGTAGAGCGCGCCGTCGAAATCGTGGAGCGCCTTCTCGCGATGGCGCTCCTGCGTGGCCGCCATCTCGCGCAGCACGTACGGATGGCAGCGCACCGCCCCCTGCCCGAACACGATGAGGCTCCGCGTCAGGATGTTCGCGCCCTCGACGGTGATCGACACCGGCATCTGCATGTACGCGGCGCCGAGGAAGTTCGAGGGGCCCATGCAGATGCCCTTGCCGCCGGCGATGTCCATCGCGTCGTTGACGACCTGGCGCGCGCGCTCGGTGATGTGCAGCTTCGCGATGCCCGACAGCACCGAAGGCTTCTCGCCCTCGTCGACGAGCGCTGCCGTCAGCACACGCATCGCATCCATCGCATAGAGGTTGCCGCCCATCCGCGCGAGCGCTTCCTCGACGCCTTCGAACCGCCCGATGGGCAGCTTGAATTGCGTGCGCACGCGCGCATACGCGCCCGTCGCGCGCACAGCGAGCTTGGCCATGCCGGTGTTCGACGACGGCAGCGAGATGCCGCGTCCGGCCGCAAGGCATTCCATCAGCATCCGCCAGCCCTTGCCGATCATCGGCGCGCCGCCGATCACCCAGTCGAGCGGAATGAATACGTCGCGTCCGCGCGTCGGGCCGTTCTGGAAGACCGCATTCAAGGGCATGTGCCGCCGCCCGATCTCGACGCCGGGATGCGCCGCCGGGATCAACGCGCAGGTAATGCCGAGGTCCTCGTGGTCACCGAGCAGATGGTCGGGGTCGTACGCGCGAAACGCGAGGCCGAGGAGCGTCGCGACCGGTGCGAGCGTGATGTAGCGCTTGTCCCACGTGACGCGCAACCCGAGCACGCGGCGGCCTTCGTGCTCGGCTTCGCAGACGACGCCGTAGTCGGGGATCGACGCCGCGTCCGATCCTGCGGACGGATTGGTGAGCGCGAAGCACGGAATGTCGACGCCGCATGCGAGCCGCGGAAGGTAGTGCCGCTTCTGCGCGTCGGTGCCGTACTGCAGGAGCAGCTCGCCCGGTCCCAGCGAATTGGGCACGAGCACCGTGACGGCGGCGCTCGCGCAGCGCGTCGACAGCTTGGTGACGACCTGCGAATGCGCGTAGGCGGAAAACCCGAGCCCGCCGTACGCCTTCGGAATGATCATGCCGAGGAAGCCGCGCTCGCGGATGTAGCGCCACGCGTCCGGCGGCAGATCGCGATGGACGTTCGTCGTTTCCCAGTCCGACACCATCGCGCAAAGCGTCTCGACTTCGTCGTCGAGGAAGCGCTGCTCGTCGGGCGAAAGCGTCGGCGCGGCGATCGCGAAGAGCTTCGGCCACGACGGCGCACCCGAGAAGAGCTCGCCGTCCCAGCTCACCGTTCCCGCCTCGAGCGCATCGCGCTCGGTTTGCGACATCCGCGGCATCACCTGCCGGAATCGAACGAGCAGCGGACGGCTCACGAGCGAGCGCCGCAGGGGCGGCACCACGAGCGGCAGCGTGAACACCGCGATCAGCGCGACGAGCGCGACGATCCAGAGCGCGACGAGACTCATCGCGCTGCCCCGGCCTTCGGCGTGCGCGAGCGCGCCTCGCGTTTCGCCGTTGCGTTCGGCGCCGGCAACGGCGCGGTAAGGCCGGCGAGGAGGAATGGCGCGAGGCGCCTTAGCAGCACCTCGTCGTTCGCGTGCTCGTCGGGGGCGAGCTCGGCGATGAGCTTCAACGCGTCGGTCCCGGCGAGCGTGTACGACAGCGCGCCCATGATGAAGTGGAGCCGCCACGACAATTCCTTCGCCGGCAGATGCGGCAATGCTCGGGCGAACGCCGCCTTGAAGCGGATGATCATCGGGCGGTACTGCTCGGACAGGAAATGGCGAACGAAGGGCGCCGGATCGGCATAGGCGCGGCCAACGAGGCGCAGGAAGTCCTTGCCCCCGCGTGCGGGATCGCGCGCGAGCGCGAGCGCCGGCATCAAAAGCGCGGTCAAGACCTGCTGGCAATCCACCGCCTTCGGAGCGGCCTGCGCTTCGAGGCGAGCGAGGAGATCGACGCGCGCCTGGTTCATCGGATCGAGCCGCCGCGTCAGGACCGCTTCGAAAAGCTCCTCCTTCGACCCGAAGTGGTAATTCACCGCCGCGAGGTTGACGCCGGCCGCCGTGGTGATCGCGCGCAGGCTCGTCGCCTCGAAGCCGCCGGCGAGGAACAGCGCTTCGGCGGCGTCGAGAATCCGCTCCTTCGTGTCGCGCGTCGCGCCGATCACGGCGGGCGTCGCGTGCACGGCACTGCGAGAGGGCCGCTCGCGCAGCGAGGCTTGGTCGGCGGATTTCATTGGTACGATTCAAACATCTGTTTGAATCATACGTTTGACGAGCCGATCGGTCAAGCCGCGTGAACCTGCCCGACCTCGATCGGGCGCGCAATGTCTCGGACGGCTCGCGCAGGTCGGGTGGCCCGCCGCACGTAGCTTCGCAGGAACGTGCGCGCGTCGCCGCCCGGGAATTCCACCGTGATCTCGTCACCGGCGGTGCTGCGGACCCTGCCGACGCCAAAGCGCGGCACGCGCACCTCGTCGCCGGAAGCGTACGGGCGGCGTTGGCGCGTCCCGGCGCTTCGCGTCATGGCATCCGCAGGGGCCGCGTCATGCTCGTTGCGCTCGGCCCTTCGGCAGTTGTCGCACCGACCGCAGCGCTCCCCTTCGAGCCGCTCACCGAAATAGTCGAGAATCACGCGCCACCGGCAGATGCCCGTTTGCGCGTAGAAGACCATGCGCTCGAGCTTCTCGCGATCCTGCTCGGCCTTGTCGGCGTAGCCGGCGGTGAGCCCGTCGAGACGGGCTTCCGGAAGCGCCGACTTCTTCATCTCGAGCCGACCGCCGGCACGACGCGCGACCACCCCCGCGTCGACCAGCAGCTTGATCGCGACGCGAATCTTCGCCTTTCCGATGCCGGGAAGCGCCGCGCGCAACGCGGCGAACTCGACGGGACCATCGCGCGATTGCCGCTCGATCGCCTCCTGCACCGCCCCGACCTGCGGTGCATCGGGATAGCGGTTGGCGAGGAAGAAGCGCTGCACGCGGCGGTCGCGCAGGTCGTAGAGCAGCACGCAATCGGCGTCGGCGCCATCGCGGCCGGCGCGGCCCGACTCCTGGTAATAAGCCGCGATGCTGCCCGGCATCTGCGCGTGCAGCACGAAGCGCACGTCGGGCTTGTCGATGCCGAGGCCGAAGGCGTTGGTCGCAACCATCGCCTGGCATTCGTCGGCCATGAAGGCGTCCTGCGCCTCGCGACGCTCGCGTGCCGTCAGGCCGCCGTGGTAGAGGCCGACGTGCAAGCTCGCCTCCTTCAGCGCCGCGTGCAACGCTTCCGCGACCTTGATCGTGGCTGCATAGACGATGCCCCGCCCTTTCGCTTCGCGCGCGATCCCGGTCGCCCGTGCAACGCGCTCCTCATCGCTCGTCACGTGCACGACGCGGAAGTGCAGGTTTTCCCGGTACAGGTCGGCCTTGACGATCTGCATGGATGCGCGGCCGAGCTGCGTCGCGATGTCGCGCGCGACGTCCTCGGTCGCGGTGGCCGTGAGCGCGAGCACGGGCGGGTTGCCGAGCGCGACGAGCGCCGGCGCGAGCTCGAGATACGCGGGCCGGAAGTCGTGGCCCCATTGGGAAATGCAGTGCGCCTCGTCGACGACGAAGAGCGAAATCGGCGACTTCGCCAGCGATTCCAGCGTTTGCGGATCGGTCATCCGCTCCGGCGTGACGAAGACGATCCGGGTGTCGCCGCGGCGCACGGCGTCGAGCGCTTCCTGCGATTGCGCGTCGCTGTGGGTGCTGTCGAGCGCGGCGGAATCGACGTCCGCATCGTCGAGCTTGTCGCCTTGATCCTTGATGAGCGCGATCAGCGGCGACACGACGACCGTCACGCCATCCTGCAGCAGCGCCGGAAGCTGGTAGCAAAGGGACTTGCCTGCGCCGGTCGGCATGATCGCCAGCGTGTCCTTGCCGTCGAGCACGCGCGCGATCACGCGCTCCTGATCGTCGCGGAGGCTGTCGATCCCGAACGTCTTGCGTAACGTGCGGCGAAGCTGCCGCGCTTCGGGCTTGCGTCGACGCGCCATCGCGGCGTCTCCTGGCAGAGCGTTGAAAGCCTCGAAGCATGCTCGCGGCGCGCGGCTCACCGTATCGGAGCCGGTCCCGACTGCGCGTCGGTGGCCGCCTACGGACGCGTCTGTCGCCGGGCTGCTAACATCGATCCAGCCTCGAGCCGCGACATGCCGCACCTTTCGATCGAGCGCCCGCACCACCTTTCCCAGCGACAGGCGAAGGCGCTCGCCGAACGCCTCGCGCATGATTTCGAGGGGCGCTTCGGCCTCGCGTGGCACTGGGACGGCGACGCGATCCACTTCCGGCGCCCGGGCGTGTCGGGCTCGATGCACGTCGGCGAAGCGACGATCGCGCTCGAGCTGTCGCTCGGGGTCCTGCTCGGCGCGATGAAGCCTGCTATCGAGCGCCGGATCAACGCGGAGCTCGACCGGCTCGGAAGCAGCACGCGCGAGGCGTAGGCAACGTCAGTCCTGGACGCTGCGCGTCACCGAGAAGGAGCCGCGATGGGCCGCTTTTGCTCCGACCCCGAATTGGCGCCGATCTTGCATATGACGCCGGCATGAACCGTCCCCGCTCGCCGCGCACGGCGCTGTTGGTCGCCCTCGCGCTATTCGCTCCCTTCGCGCTTGGCCAGGAGAAGCCCGCCGCCATCGACACGCTGAAGCGCATCCGCGACACCGGCACGATCACGATCGGCGTGCGCGAGGCGAGCGTGCCGTTCTCGTTCATCGACGCGCAGAAGCAGCCGCAGGGCTACTCGATCGACCTTTGCCTGCGCGTCGCCGACGCCGTCAAGAGCGAGCTCAAGCTGCCGCGCCTCGACGTCCGCTTCGTGCCGGTCACGTCGTCCAACCGCATCCAGATGGTGAAGGAAGGCAAGGTCGACCTCGAATGCGGCTCGACCACGAATACGCGCGATCGCCAGAAGGACGTGGCGTTCGCGTACACGACGTTCGTCGCGGGCATCAAGATGCTCGCGAGGAAGTCGGCGAACGTGAACGGCATCGAGGACCTGCGCGGCAAGACCGTCGTCGTGACCAAGGGGACGACGAGCGAGAAGATGCTGAAGCAGTTGAACGAGGACCGCGTGCTGAAGCTCACGATCCTCGAGGCGAAGGACCACGACGAGTCGTTCGCCGCGGTCGCCGACGGCCGCGCGATCGCGTTCCCGATGGACGACGTGCTGCTCTACGGGCTCATCTCGAAGTCCGCGAAGCCGGACGACTTCGCCGTCGTCGGCAAATACCTGTCGGTCGAGCCCTACGCGATCATGCTGCGCAGGGAGGAGCCCGGATTCGAGCGGCTCGTCGACCGCACGCTGAACGAGCTCTTCCAGACCGGCGAGGTGCGGCGCATCTACGCGCGCTGGTTCAACACCAAAGAGCTGACGGTGCCGATGAACCAGTACCTGAAGGAAGCCTTCGTGATCCCGAACACCTACCCGGCCTGGCCTTGATGGGCGAGCGCCGATTGCACCCGCGCATCTGACGCGCGCGGTTCCGCACGCTGCGCTTCCTCGCGCGCCGCGGCGATCTCGCCGAGCGCGAACGCGAACACCGACTCGTCGCCGAGCAGCGCGTTGTGCCCGATGCCGCGCAGCACCACGTCGACGGCGCCCGGCAATTCCGACGACGTCTGCGGGGCGACCATCGAGTCGTGCCATGACCACAGCGACACGAAGCGCAGCGCGCGATCGAGCCGAGTCCGGCTGAGCTCGGCGAGCCAATCGTTTCCGGGTCGCATCTGCGCGAGCGACACGCCGGGGAAGAACCACGCGAACATGCTGCCGTGATGCGGCGCGCCGATCGTGAGCACGCGCGCGATCTTCGCGCGCCCGTGTCGGCGAAGGTAGGCGCGCGTGACGAGGCCGCCCATGCTGTGCGCGACGATCGCCACGCTCGGCGCGTTCGTCTCCGCAACGATTTCGTCGAGCTTCGCGGCGAGTTGTGCCGCAAACGTTTCGATCGACGCGAGCGGCGGTCCGTACGACAGGCTGTAGACCCCGTCGATGCCCTGGCGGCACAGGAATCGCGCGAAGCGCGCCCACACGCCGGCGTTGCAGAGCACGCCATGCACGAGGAGCACCGGCACCGCAGCGGCGGCAGGCGCGGGATCCGGCACGAAGTGACGGTAGAACATCAAGCGCGGCGGCGCGCCGGCAAGCGCCCGATACTCGTTCCACACGAGGCGCATCGTCGCGCGCGCGCCGATCCGCATCGCGGGCGGGCGGCGCGCACGAAAGACCCACGCGCCGGCGAAATAGAGCGCGCAGAGCGCGGCGATGGCCCCGAAATAGAGCGCGGGCATCGCGACGAGCCAGAGTGCGAGCGCGAGCGGGCCATGCGCGTAATGTGCTGCCGCGAACGCGTAGGCGACGAGCGCCGCGATCGTGACGAGCCCGAGCGAGCGCGCCGTCCACACGACGATCAGACAGGCAGCGCCGGAGCGTGCGTGCGAAAGCTGCGCAATGCCGCGACCGACGCGGCGAGATCGGGCAGCAGCAGCACGCCGGCGAGCGTCTTGCGAATGCGCCGCGTCATCTCGCCGCCCGCCCACAGCGCGACGTCCGGCGGCAGGTGCCGGCGCAGCCGTGCGAGACTCTCCGTCGCATGTCGCACCGGAAAGGCGCCGGAGAACGACAGCGCGACGATGTCGACGCCGTGCGCGACGGCGGCGCGGCGCACCTCGTCGAGCGGCGTCTGCGGGCCGAGCGACACGCAGTGCGCGCC
>Ga0157370_10008933_pt1 | contig 10766 bp, 8 predicted proteins | sample C35metaG_FD_113463 | JGI IMG/M metagenome (GOLD analysis project Ga0157370, IMG submission 113463) | Corn rhizosphere microbial communities from Kellogg Biological Station, Michigan, USA - C3-5 metaG | ecosystem: Host-associated > Plants > Roots > Rhizosphere > Soil | place: USA: Michigan... | reverse complement strand
TACGTGACAAAACCGTTCAGCTTCCAGGAAGTTCTGGTGCGGTTGCAGGGCCTGGTGCGCCGCTCCGGACTGACCAGCTCGGCCGGTCCGGCCCTGCAGCAGGTCGGTGACCTGGTGCTCGATCCGGCCACCCGCGAGGTCCGGCGGGGCAGCCGGTCCATCGAGCTGACCGCAACCGAGTTCGAACTGCTGCGGCTGCTGATGGCCAACGCCGGCCGGGTCGTCACCAAGTCCGAGATCCTGGAGGGGGTCTGGGGCCAGGGCTTCGCGGTGCAGGGCCACATCGTCGAGCTGTACATCAGCTACCTGCGCAAGAAGATCGACACCGGGTTCACCCCGATGATCCGCACCGTGCGCGGAGTCGGCTACCTGCTGCGAGTGCCGGAGCTGTGAGCCGGTCGGCGTCGCTGCCCCGGCCAGCCGGTCAGTCCGGCGTGGGCCGGGACGGTGCCGCCGGCAGCCCGCCGGATCGGCGGCCGGCCGCGAGCCATCGGCTTGATACCCCGTTGCCAGGCCCCGCGCCGACCCGGGGCCCGGCCGGCCGCTCCCGCGGACTGATCGGGCTGCTGGCCCTGCTGCTGGTCCTGCTGCTGGTGGCGGCGGCAGTGACGGCCGGGCTGGTCCGCCGGTCGCTGACCCACTCGCTGGACCGGCAGGTGCACTCGGCCAGCGATCGATACGCCGCGCTGATGGACGATCCCAGCGACAACGACCACGACGCCGACGACGACTTCGACCGGATGGTCGGGCCGGCCGCCGGCACGCTCGGCGCGGTCGTCGCCGGCGGCCGGCTGCAGGCGGTGGCGGTGATCGGCCGCGGCTCCACGGTGCCCAGCGGGCTCGGCGGCCAGCTCGGCTCGCTGCGGCCGGCGGCCGACGTCCGGACCAGCCGGCTCACCGGCCTGGGCAGCTACCGGGTGCTGGTTCGCGGGTCCGCCAGCCGGTTCGAGGTGGTCGGCCTGCCGCTGCAGCCGGTGAACCGCTCGGTAAGCCGGCTGCTGGCCGGCGAGGCGGCGCTGATCGTGCTGATCGTCGGGCTGCTGGCCGGCCTGTCGATCCACCTGCTGCGCCGCGGCCCCGGCTGGCCTCGCCGGCCGGCGCTCCGGGCGGCCGACGAGGCCGGGCTGCAGGCGCTGCTCGCCGAGGCCAGCCACGAACTGCGCACGCCGGCGGCGGTCATCCACAGCTACGCCGAACTCGCCGGGCAGACCTCGCGGACGCTGCCCGCATCGGTGGACCGGGCGCTGCAGCGGATCGAGTCCGAATCGGCCCGGATGGGCCGGATGGTGGAGGACCTGCTGACCCTGTCCCGCTTCGAGGGCGGTTACCGGCCGCCGATGACCGAGGTGGATCTGACCAAGCTGCTGCTCGATGCGGTCGACGACGCCCGGGTCACCGGACGGCAGGACCAATGGGAGCTGGCGGTGCCGGACCAGCCGGTCGAGGTGATCGGCAATGCCCGCTGGCTGTTCCAGGCGATCGCCGCGGTGCTGGCCAACGCCCACGCGCACACCCCGCCCGGCAGCATCGTGCGGGTGACGTTGCGCCGGTCGGGCGGCATGGCGGAGGTGACCATCGCCGACAACGGGCCCGGCATCCCGCCGGACCTCCTGCCGGCCGTCTTCGAGCGGTTCGTCCGCTCCAGTGATGAGTCCCGCTACGACGGCAGGATCGGGGTCGGCCTGGGGCTGTCCGTGGTCCACCAGATCATGCAGGCGCACGCCGGCTCGGCCACCGCGACCAGCGGTCCGGTGGGCGCCGAGTTCGTGCTCCGGGTGCCGCTGGCGACCGATCCGGCCGGCTGAGCAGGGCCGCGGTTCAGGGCTGCAGTTCGGCCAGTTCCTGCTGACCGCTGATCAATTCCTCGGCCAGCTGGTCGAGCGTGGTTCCGGTGCCGTAGGCGTGCGCGCGCAGCAGCGCGAGTGCGTCCGCTGCCACCAGCCCGTACCGGGTGATCACCATGCCCATCGCGATCCACACGTGGGTTCGGTCCCGGGCCGACGGGCTATGCAGCCACGCCGGCTCCGGGTCGTCCGACCGGCTTGCCTCGGCGCTGGTGCTCGCCCCGGCCAGCTGGAAGGCTTCCACGATCTGCGACTGGACGGCGGTGGCATCGGCCAGGCTGACCCGGCTCAGCATCGGCAGGTCGGTGAGGAACAGATCCAGCGCGCCGTGCGCTCCGGCGGTGATCGCCAGCGGCAGCGAGATCACCGCGCCGTACGGCGTCTGGGAGAACAGCTCCTGGCCGTACTCCGGCCAGCTGCCGATGATCTTGTCCGGGCCGGCCAGCACCGTGTCACCACTGCGCACCGCCTCCAGGCACGGACCCTGGCCGGTGGTGAACTGCAGTCGCTCGGCGCAGCTGGCAGCGTCGTCGCTGGCACCGAGCGGCACCCGGAAGTCGTCATAGAGCACACAGATCCCGGCACCTGCCACCGGCAGCACCGCCACGCAGGCGCGCGCCAACTGGACCGGCAGCAGTTCCGGATCGGCGTCCCGCTCGCCGGCGGCCAGCCAGGCGTGCTGGAACTGCTCGGCGATGTCCTCGTTGGCAACAACCGCCGGTTCAGCATGCTGACGGCGACGCAACGAGCGGAGTTTGCGGGCCAACCACATCATGGACGAACAGCCTCGGCTCTCGTGCCTGACTGTGTGTTCAGCCGCTTTCAATGTAACCGCAGCCGGCCGAGCTTGGTTGGCGGGCGGTCAGCCGCCGGTCTCGGCTGCCGCGGGCCAGACCACGCCCACCGGGCTCAGCGCCGGCACCACCCCACTGCCGGCCACCGCGCCGGCCAGCGGATGCAGCAACTCCAGCAGCCGCAGCGCGTCCCGCTCGCCGAGCGCCTGCCACGGCTGCTCGGAGGCGGCGTCGGTGAGCCGTTCGACCAGCTCGTGCTCGGCCAGCCCGGCCGCGGTCAGCCCGCCTGCACCGTCCAGCAGGCCGCGTCCGGTCAGTGCGGCCTGCCCGGCGAGCCAGTCGGCCGGCTCGAAGCCTCGGCCGATCCGCAGCAGCTCGGCGTCCGACTCACCGGCGGCGATCTTGATCAGGTGCGCCTCGACCGGGCTCAGCGACCGGCTGACCAGCACCGCGTTGTGCGCGTCGCCGCGGTGCTCGCGCAGCACCGTGCAGGCCTGCCACAGCGCCACCTGCGCCAGGCCGGGCCGCGGCAGCGCCTGGTTGGCAGCGGCCAGCGGCCGGCCGGCGATCCCGGCCAGCTGGGCGGCGGCCCAGGCCAGCTCGGCCGCCTCGGCCAGCACCGCGGCCGCCACCGCCGGGCCGAGGAGCGCGCGCAGTGCCCGGTCCACGGCCGCCTCGCGAGCGGCCAGCGCGCTGGCCGGGCTGGCGTAGCTCCATGCATCGGGCAGCGCCCGGCGTACCCGGCCGGCCGAAAAGCCGAAACACACGGCCGTGGCCACCGCTGGCTGCACCGGACCCAACGGAGCCAGCCGGAATGCGAAGTAACCCATCCAGAAACCGCGCAGGCCGAGTTCGCGGGCGCCGTCCAAAGCGTGCTGGCTGAAATAGACCGGATCGTGAATTAGCTCATAGCACTGCCATAACCGCCTCGACAGCGAAGGCATGAGCACTCCATTTCCCGGCCGAACCAGCCGATGAACCGGGGGCTACCGGCCGCGCCCGCAAAAACGGGGCGCTGACCCCTGCTCAGCGCTCGAAAGAGCGCCGCGTGAACCTTATGTATTGCATTATCCGACAGGCCTGGACTGTTTTAAGGCGCAAAACTAGGCTCGGGTTAGATTTGTCCGTCGACTCCGATCTGGCCGCATGTTCTACCTATTCCCTCTGACTGCGAGGCCCCGATGAGTGAACTAGCCGAGGAAACATTGTCGGCGACCGGTACCCCCCTGCTGACCGCGCTCTCACGGACCGCACACGGCACCCGCCGGGTGACGGCCGCAGCGCCGGTCAACGCCCCGCTTGCCATCGACGGCGGCACTCCAACTCGTCTGGCACCGTGGCCGACATACGACAAGGGCGCGGTGTTCGTCCAGCCGGAGGACGAGCAGGCGGCGCTGCGCGCAATCAAAAGCCACCTGTACTTCCGGTACGACTACCGCGAATATGCCGAGACCGAATGCGGACAATTTGAGCGCGAGCTGTGCGATTACTTTGGCAGCCGGCACGCATTGGCGGTGACCAGCGGAACGGCGGCGCTGACCCTGGCAATCATGGCCGCCGGCATTCCGGCCGGTTCGCTGATCGCCTGCCCCGGCTTCACCTTCGCCGCCACCCCGAGCGCCATCGTCCTTGCCGGCTGCCGTCCGCTGCTGGTCGAGGTGGACGAGGACCTGCACCTGGACCTGGGTGCCCTGCGCCGCCACTGGAACCCCGAGATCAAGGCGATCATGGTGGTGCACATGCGCGGCTTCGCCTCCGATGCCGAGGCGATCGCCGACTTCGCCGCCGAGATGGGAGTGCCGCTGTTCGAGGACGCGGTGCCCGCGCTGGGTGCGGAGCTGAACGGCCGCAAGCTCGGCACCATCGGGCTGGCCGGCGGGTTCAGCACCCAGTCGGACAAGTCGCTCAACAGCGGCGAGGGCGGCTTCCTGCTCACCGATGACAGCGCCCTGTACGCCCGTGCGGTGGTGCTGGCCGGCGCCTACGAGGGCCGTTGCGCCCGGCACTTCATGGAAGGCGAGCCGCCGCTGGACACCGACCTGAGCCTGCCGCTGCTCAGCATGCGGATGGACGAGATCCGGGCCGCGCTGCTGCGCTCGGAGCTGCAGCGGCTGCCGGTCCGGCTGGCCGCCTTCCGCCGCAACTACGCCTACGTCGCCGAGGCACTGGCCGGCCTGCCGGGTATCGAGATCCGGCAGCCGGTGGCAGCCGGCGCCTACCTCGGCGAGGCGTTCATCTTCCGGGTGGCCGAGGACAAGGCCGCCTGGTTCGCCGACGCGCTGTGCGCCGAGGGCATCGACGCGCGCAATCTCGGCTCGGCGGCCGATACCAACGTCCGGGTGTTCTGGAACTGGCGGTTCCTGTTCGACACGGCCGAGATCGCCGACATCCAGGCCCAGCTGCCGGCCACCACCCGCTACCTGAGGGAGGCGGTCGACGTGCCGCTGTCCTCCTCGCTGGAGCTGGCCGACTGCGACCATCTGATCACCGCGGTGCGGCGGATAGCCGGCTGCCTGCGCCGCGGCATGCGATGACGGAAGAGACCTCACTCGACCCGCCAGGAACGGAGCAGGAACCGCTGAAGATCCTCTGCATCACCGGCTGGTGCCGCAACGGCAGCACCATCATCGGCAACGTCCTCAACGAGGTGCCCGGCTTCTTCCATGTCGGCGAGCTGCACTTCCTGTGGAAAAACGGCGCCGGTCGGGGGGTGAACAACCTCTGCGGCTGCGGGGCAGCCCTCACCGAGTGCCCGATCTGGTCGCAGGTGCTGGCGGTCGGCCGCACGGACGGGACCTCGCCGGAGCAACACGCGGCCGAGGTGATCCGCCGGCAGCAGGCCGTGGTCCGCACCCGGCACACCTGGCGGGTGCTCCGGCGCGGCCTCGACTCCGCCGACCTGCGCGCGCATGCCGAGTTGATGAGCGCCGTCTACACCTCGGTGGCCGAGCGCACCGGCGCCCGGGTGATCGTGGACACCACCAAGATCCCCGGCGAGTCGGCGGTGCTGCCGCTGCTGCCCGGCATCGAGCCGTACTTCGTGCACGTGGTGCGCGACCCGCGCGCGGTGGCCTACTCCTGGCGGCGGCCCAAGCAGTACGTCTTCACCATGTCGGCGTCCAAGAGCACCGCATACTGGAGCGGGTTCAACATCGCCTCGCACGCGCTCACCCGCCGCTATCCCGAGCGGTCGATGCTGCTGCGCTACGAGGACTTCATCGCCGACCCGGCCGGCACCATCGCCGGCCTGCTGGAGCTGTGCGGGGAGGCCGACGCGCCGAACCCGGTGACCGGCCGCGCGGTGCAGCTGCACACCAACCACACGGTGACCGGCAACCCGGACCGGTTCGCCACCGGCGAGACGGTGATCCGGCCCAGCGACTCGTCCTGGCAGAACGGGCTGGGCCGGCGGGCCCGGCTGGCCAGCATGCTGCTGTCCTGGCCGCTGTCCCGGCGCTACGGCTACCGTTCCGGGGGAACGCCGGGAGGCGGCCCGCGGCCGCCGGCACGGGTGGGTTCACCGGTGTCCGGTGGAAAGGACTGAGCCAATGGATCTGGGACTTGAGAACAAGGTAGCGCTGGTCGTCGGTGGGTCCAGCGGGATGGGCCTCGGCGCGGCCCGGGAGCTAGCGCGCGAAGGTGCGCACGTCGCCATCGGCGCCCGCGGCGCTGACCAGCTGAAGCTGGCCGTCAGCCAGCTTGAGGAGGTGACCGGCAGCAACCGGATCACCGGGACCAGCGTGGACGTGACCGACCCGGAAGCGGCGCGGCAGTGGGTGGCGGCGGTGGCCGCCGAATTCGGCGCGCTGCACATCGTGCTGGTCAGCGGTGGCAGCCCGCCGATGGGCTCGGCCAGCAGGTTCGGCCCGGACGACTACTACGCGGCGCTGGCCCAGACCCTGCATCCGGCGATCAACCTGTCGCTGGCCGCGCTGCCGCACATGCAGGCCGCCGGCTGGGGCCGGCTGCTGTACATCGCCTCGGAGACCGCGATCGGTCCGGTCCGCCCGCTGGTGCTGTCCGGCGTCGCCCGGGCCGGCCTGGTCCGGTTCGTCCAGGGGCTGGCGGCCGACGTCGCCGCCCAGGGCATCACCGTCAACATCGTCGCTCCGGGCACGGTGCACACCCCGCCGCTGGACCGGGCAGCGGCCCGGCTGGCCGGCCCCGGCGCGTCCGAGGCCGAGGTGGCCGAGCGGCTGGCCGCGATGGGCCACCACAGCCCGATCGGCCGGCTGGGCACGACCGAGGAGATCGGGGCGGTGGTTGCCTTCCTGGCCAGCGAGCGGGCATCGTTCGTCACCGGCGGCGTGCACCTGGTGGACGGCGGCGCCAACGTGATCGGCCCGGCCGCGCCGCACCTGTCCCCCGACACCTTCGCCTGAACCGGCGCCCCTACCGCAGCAGCATCCGAGGAAAGGACCTATAGATGAGCACCTCGTTCACCGAGGCCGACGTCGAGGGATTCTTCGACCAGACCACCCAGACCTACCTGAGCTTCTGGGACAGCGAGGGCGTGCTGCACACCGGCTACTTCGCCGGCGAGGACGACCGCGACTACCGGGCGGCGGCGGAGCGGACGTCCGACATCCTGGCCACCGACGCCGGCATCACCGCCGAGTCCTACGTGCTCGACGTCGGCTGCGGCTGCGGCAACTTCCTGCTCTACCTCGCCGAGCACTACGGCTGCCAGGGCGAGGGGCTGGACCTGAGCATCGAGCGGGTGAAGTTCGCGCAGCAGCAGCTGACCGGTGACCGGGGTGGCCTGAACGTCAACTTCACCCACGGCTCGGCCACCAAGATGCCCTACGCCGACGGCACGTTCAGCCACGTGGTGAGCCAGGACGCGCTGTTCCTGGTGCCGGACAAGCCGCAAAGCCACGCCGAGGTGTTCCGGGTGCTGCGAGACGGCGGCATCTTCGCCTTCTCCGACTTCCTGCAGCCGACCAAGCAGGTCGGCGAGCGGGCACGCACCCACGTCTATGACCGGGTGCGCTGGAGCGAGGGCTACTCGTTCTTCGACTACCAGGCGGCGCTGGCGGCGGCCGGCTTCGAGCTGCTGCTGGCCCGCAACCTGCGCAGCCACATCCGCCAGACCTACGGAGTGCTGCAGGAGATGGCCGTGCAGCGCGCCGGAACCACCGACGATCCGGCGGCCAAGGAGTGGATCCAGGCCTTTGCCGACTCCTGCTCGGAGATCCAGTCGGCCATCGACCGGGGCGAGTTCGGCTGGGGCATCTTCGTCGCCCGCAAGGCCGGCTGAGCCTCCCGACGCCTTCACGCAGCAAGGGATTTCATGCAGCTCACCGAACCGATCACCGAGGCACCGCGGCGCCCTTCGCCAGGCCGGCTGTTCTTCGAGGCCTACCAGCAGGACGGGCTGGACGCCCGGGTGGAGTTCGACTACACGATCACCGAGTCGGTGAGCAGCTTCCGGCGCAAGCCGCGCCGGCCCACCCGGTACCTGTTCAAGAACCTGGTCAACCTGTCCGAGCAGCCGCGGCAGACGTACTGGCACGAGGAGCGTGCCGAGTCGGACGAGTCGGCCGTGCTGCACGGCGAGCAGCGGCGGGAGCTGGCCAACCACTTTCACGCGACCCCGGTGCCGCCGCTGCTGACCACCACCGCCTGGATCCGGATTCCACCAGGCTTGGAAGGGGATCCGGCGACGTTCGAGTCGTTCCTCAACGCCCGGCTGATCTTCCGGCTGGGCACCGCGGAAAACCACACCCTGCTGTGTGGCGAGGGCGGCCTGCTCACCCTGCCGCAGATCGGCCGGCTGACCACCGCCGAGCCGTTCGGTTCGAGCATCCTGGCCGCCTGCAACGAGGTGGAGCAGATGGGCTGCACGGTCGATGGCCTGGTGCTCAACTCGCTGGACTACTACCGCTACCTGGAGACCGGCCGGCTGATGCAGACCCTGGAGGACAACGGGGTGTACATCGTCAGGACCCGGCTGGTGGAGCCCGGCGTGGCGCTGGCCGGCGACTTCAGCCACGGCGCCCAGCTGTTCGACGCCGGCCGGTCCGCCATCTCCTTCGCCGAGCCGCCGCCGGGCACCTTCGCCGAACCAGGCATCGCGCTGAAGGCTGAGATCTGGGAGCGGCCGGTGGTGAACCTGCCGTTCACCTTCTACCTGGTGGACCTGTAGTTCTCACCTGGTCACCCGCGCGGCCAGGGAAAGGCCGCTCGGCGCCGGGCCGGCGCGATCGCGGCCAGCCAACGACGGGCCTCCCTGCTCTGGGCGCGTTCCCGCAACGCGTCAACCCTCGCGTCCACCGGAAGGCCGGCGTTGCCGAGCAGTGCGCGCACTTGCACCGGATCCATCGTCTGCAGGATGTCGGCGGTGTTCGCTTCCTCGTCCAGCGCCCAGACCGTCCAGCGGACCAGGTGCCGGGCGGCCCAGCCGTTGCGCCGTACCAACACCCGGGCCCCGCGCCACAGCCGCGGCGCGGTCGCCGTCGCCGGCTCCAGGCGGTCCCGGATGGTGGCCATCGCCAGGTCGAAGGTGTCGGGCTGAGGAGCCTCCAGCAGACGCCACACCAGCAACTCGGTCGCGGCCCAACGCAGCTGCCGGTCAGCCAGATCCCGCACCGCGTCGATGGCCTCGGGCAGACCGACCAATCCCGATCGGTAGACGTTCACCCGATCGATCATCAGGCAGGCGTATCGCATCGCCTTGGATGCTTCGCTACGGTCACGCAGGCTCAGGATCCGGTACAGCTCACCCGGCTTCGGCAGCTCAGCCCCGTGCTCGGCGCACCACTCGACCGCCTCCGCGCAGGCCGGCACCGCCATCGCAGCGGTGCCGTGCCTGCCGTCCCGCTCGTTGCGGGCCAGCATCGCCAGCCTGCTGGGCGGATCCACCCGCTGATAGATGCTGAGCCACCAGGTCCGGTCGATCTGGATCGGAACCCGACCGCGAGCGGCTTCACGTACCCGTTTGGCAAGCCGTACCTCCAGGCCGGCGACGGCAGACCCGATCTGGTCCAGTAGCGGAGCCGGTGCGCCGGGCCCGCACAGCAGGGCTGCCTGTTCGGGCCACTGGCTGAGGAAGCGGGTGATCGTCGCCACCGGCAGCCGACTCGGGTGGGTACGAATCGCCTGAACCTGCCAGCCGATCGGCCAGTGCGGGTCACCCACGATGCCGACGGCCAGTTCTACGTTCTCCAGCAGTCGGGCGACCGGTTTCGTAATCTCGTCCTCCCAGGTGAACAGCGCCAGCAGCGCGCGCTGGCTGGTCAGCGGGAGCGGGGACAGGTCGAGCGCCGCGGCGGCGGCCTTGTCGATCACCGCCCGTGCGGTGGCGCAGGCGCCTGCCGACAGCAGGCCGTTGAGGCCGACCGCTATCGGCTCGCGCAGCGCCTGGCACACCCGGTCGAGGACCGGCATCCGGTCGATGACCAGGCTGTGCTCCAGTACCGCCCCCGCCGTCGGCTCACCCCGCAGAGCGAGGCCGATGACGAGGTTGACCATCGGCGGCCGCATCGCCCGGCGGCGCAACACCGGTTCGCCGTCCAGCCAGCGCAGCGCGGCCTCGGTGACGGCGTCCTGATCACCCTGCTCGACCGCGCACCAGTGGCCCAACGCCACCACGAAGTCCCGCCTCGACGGCGCGCCGGCGGCCAGCAGGTTGACGCAGTCGGCGGCGGTGACGTTGCCGCCGACCGCGTCGGTGAGCAACTCGGCTGCGTACTGCCAGCCGGCCGGAGCACTCACACTCGGGTCGGCGTCGGCGAAGATCGGGGTCGGGGCAGGCGCCGAGGTCAGGTCGTACTGGGTCGCGGCACTGGCCGCCTCGCGCTCGGAGAAGCCGACCAAGCCGAGCGAGCCAGGCAGATGCCGGGCGATGAACGCAGCCAGCCAGGCGGCCTCCGCCGGCTCGGCTCGCAGCGCGGTGAGCCGGCCGGCCGCGAGATTGGCCAGGTAGTGCGCCAGCGCCTGCCTGCCCCGGGCCGGTTCGGTGGTTTCCGGTGGTGCCGTCAGAGATTCCGCGCCGATCCGATCGAGCGCGGTCAGGTGATCCGGCGGCGGCTCGGATCGGAGGAGTTCACCGGTGAGGACGCTCGGCAACTGCTTCGGGTGCAGGTCGTTGCGTTGAGCTGCCAAGGCGTGCACGAAATAGTTGCCG
>Ga0157370_10008931_pt1 | contig 10766 bp, 7 predicted proteins | sample C35metaG_FD_113463 | JGI IMG/M metagenome (GOLD analysis project Ga0157370, IMG submission 113463) | Corn rhizosphere microbial communities from Kellogg Biological Station, Michigan, USA - C3-5 metaG | ecosystem: Host-associated > Plants > Roots > Rhizosphere > Soil | place: USA: Michigan... | reverse complement strand
TTGGCAAAATCGACGAGCAGGATCGCGTTCTTCGTCACGAGTCCCATCAGCATCACGAGGCCGATGATCGAGAAGATGTTGAGCGTCGTGCCGGTCAGCAGCAGCGCGAGGAAGACGCCGATAAGCGACAACGGCAGCGACGCCATGATCGCGATCGGCTGCGTGAAGCTCGCGAACTGCGACGCCAGGATCAGGTAGATGAAGACGACTGCGAGACCGGTCGCCGCGACCGCCGATGCGAACGATTCCTGCATGTCCTGTTGCTGACCGGCCGCCTCGAGGCGATAGCCGGGCGGGAGCGTCATCTCGTTCGCAATCCGCTGCACGTCGCTGCCGACGTCGCCGGCCGGCCGCCCTTCGACGTTCGCGTAAATGCCGATGCGCCGCTGCAGGTCCTGCCGCTTGATGATCTGCGGGCTCGTCGTCGACACGATATCGGCGACCTGGCGCAGCGGCACCATGCGCATCTGTCCGTCGGGGCCGCGGCGGTTGGTCGACAGATGCAGGTTCCCGAGATCGGACGCGAGCTGTCGCCGATCCTTCGACAGTTGCACGTTGACCTCGTAGTTCTGGCCGTCGGGTCCCAGCCAGTAGGTGATCGTATCGCCGGCGATGAGCGGCCGGATCGTGTTGCCGACCTGCTGCACGGTGACGCCGAGATCCGACGCGGCCGCGTTGTTGAGGCGGATCGACAGCGCCGGATTGGCCGCCTTGTCGGACGATTCGAGATCGGCGATGCCCGGCACTTTCGCGACACGCGCCGCGAAATCCTCGGCAAGCTTCGACAGCGTGTCGGCATCCGGCCCGAGCACGTTGAACCAGATCGGCCGGTCGAAGCCGAATGCGAGCTCGATCCCCGGAATCGGCCGCAGCGTCGCGCGGATCGCGCGCTCGAGCTCCTTCTGCGAGCGATTGCGATCGTTCGCGGAAACGAGCTTCAGGTTGACGCGCGCGTAGTTGCGGCCGTCCTCGGTGCCGACGGTCGTCATCATCAGCGCGATCTCGGGGAACTGCCGCAACGTGTCCTCGACCTCGAGCACCTTGCCGTTCGTGTATTCGAGGCTCGAGCCGACCGGTGTATTCAATCGAAGCGAGATGAAGCCCTCGTCGACATCGGGCATGAACTCGGTGCCGACGAGCGGCACGACGAAAAAACTCGCGACGAACGTGCCGAGCGCGATCGCGAGCACCGACTTGCGATGACCGAGCGCCCACACGAGCACGACCGCGTAGACGCGGTGCAGCGCATCGACGCCGCGCTCGACGTGCTCCATTACGTTCCCGAGCCAGCGCATCCTCGCGAAGCGCGTCGCCGGCGGATCGGGCCACACCGACGAGAGCATCGGGTCGAGCGTGAAGCTCACGAACAGCGACACGAGCACCGCGACCGCGACGGTAACGCCGAACTGGAAGAAGAAGCGGCCGACGATCCCGTTCATGAATGCGATCGGGACGAACACGGCGACGATCGCGAACGTCGTCGCCATCACCGCGAGGCCGATCTCGTCGGTGCCCTCGCGCGCCGCGCGCGCATGGTCCTTGCCCATGCCGAGATGGCGGACGATGTTCTCGCGCACGACGATCGCGTCGTCGATCAAGAGGCCGATCGTCAGCGACAGCGCCATCAGCGTCAGGAAATTGAGCGTGAAGCCGAACGCGCGCAGCGCGATGAACGTTGCCACGACCGCGATCGGCAGCGTCAGGCCGGTGATGATCGTGCTGCGCCAGCTGTGCAGGAAGAAGAACACGATCAGCACCGTCAGGACGGCGCCCTCGACGATCGTGCTCTTGACGCGATTGACCGCGTTGTCGACCTGGTCCGAGCGCGACCAGGTGACCTTCACCTCGACGTCGGCAGGGAGTCGCTTGCGCAAGTCGTCGACCGCGGTCTTCACGGCGCGGCCCGTGTCGACGATGTTCGCGTCCTGCGCCTTCTCCACGTCGAGCGTGATCGCCGGACGCCCGTTGATCCGCGAGATCGAGTCCTGCTCCTTCTCGCCGTCGATGACGTCGGCCACCTGCGTCAGGTAGACCGGGCCGCCCCCCTGCTGCGCGACGATGATGCGGCCGAACTGCGCGGGATCCTTGATCTTGCCCTCGACACGCACGATCGCGTCGCTCGATCCCTTGGTGATGCGGCCCGCGGGCACGTCCTGGTTCGCCTCGCGAATCGCGTCGATCACCTGGTCGACGCCGATGCCCAGCGCCGTCAGCGCATTCGGCTTGATCTGGATCAGGATCTGCCGCGTCGCGCGGCCGTTCACGTCGATGCGCGCCACGCCCGGCTGGTTCTCGAGCCCCTTGACGATCGTCTGGTCGGTGAGCGACGTCAGCTCGCGCAAGCCGGTCGACGACGACATCACGGCGAGGGACACGACCGGCTGGCTGTTCTCGTTCTGGACACGGATGATCTGCGGATCCTTGACGTCTTTCGGAAACGTCGGCCGGATCAGCGCGACGTGATCGCGCACGTCCTGCAGCGCTTGCGTGATGTCGGTCGACAGCCGGAACTCGGCGAAGACGTCGCTGCGGCCTTCACGCGAGTTCGAGAAGATCCGCTTGACGCCCGACACCTGGTTCACCGCGTATTCGATCGGCTTCGTGACGTCGGCTTCGACGGCCTCGGGCGCGGCGCCCGGATAGACCGTCTGGATCGACACGTACGGCAGCGTCACGTCGGGCATCTGCTCGACCTTGAGCTCACGGTACGAGAAGAGGCCGAGCACGGCGATCGCGACCATCACCATCGTCGCGAAGACGGGGTTTTCGATCGAGGTGCGCGTAATCCACATCCTCTATCCCCTGTCTTCCGACTTCTGACTTCTGCCGCGCATCGCGTTCTGCGACGACGAACCGGCCTTGACCAGCGCCGGCGCGCCGTCCTTCAGGTTGTCGAAGCGCGCCGCGAGCACCGGCGTCTCGGTCGGCAGCAGCGTCTTGATCTCGACGCGTGCGTTCGCCTCGTCGCGCCGGCCGGTGATCACGATGCGCCGCGTAAGCTTGCCCTTGTTGATCGTCCAGACGTAGGACTGGCCAGCTTCGCTGCGCACCGCCGTGATCGGCAGCGTCGCCGCCGGCGAACTCGCCGCAAGGGCGATGCGGCCGGTCGCGAACATGCCGTTGCGTAGCGCCGCGTCGGGATTGGGCAGGCTCACGTAGACGATGATCGCGCGCGTGCCGGGCTCGGTCGACGGATTGATGCGATCGATGCGGCCTTCGAAGTGGCGCTCGCCGAAGCCGTCGACGCGAAGCTCGACCGGCATGCCGGCCGTGAGCTCCGGGACGTCGATCGCCGGCACCATCGCCTGCACCTCGAGATCCTTGAGGTCGACGATCGTCAGGATCGGCGACTCGACGGCGACCTTCTCGCCAGTCTGCACATGGCGTTTGGAGACGATGCCGGTCAACGGCGCGACGACGTCGGCGTCCGCGAGCGCGTTCTGCGCGACCTGCACCTGGGCCTCGGCCGACTTGAGGTTGCCGCGCGCGACGTTGTACGACGATTCGGTGCCGTCGAACGCGTTCTGCGAAATGAACTTGTCCGAGAGGAGCCGCAGGTTCATCGCGCGCGTCTTCTCGGCGAGCGCGAGCTGTGCGCGGGCGCTTTCGACGGCGCCCTGCCGATCGATCAGCCGCGCCTTCAGGTCGGGCGAATCGATGTGCGCGATGACCTGTCCCGCGCGCACCGCCTCGCCCTCGCGCACCTGCAGGCCGGCGACGTCACCGGCGACCTTCGCCTTGACCGTCGTCTGGCGCACCGCCTGCAACGTCCCCGAAACTGGCAGCCAGCGTGCGAGCGGCCGGCTCTCGATGTAGGCGATGTCGTCCATGCCGAACTGCAGCGCGACGGCCTGCTTGTCTGGCGCCGCCTTGGCAGCATCGCGCTTGCCGATCCGCAGCGCGACGGCGCCGGCGATGATGGCGATCATCGTCACGATCACGACGGCCGCCGTGGCGCGCCTGCGCGTAGTTCCGCTTGTCATTCGTTTGCTCCCTCACGCGCTTTTGGCGCGTCGACCTTGAGGCGTCTCCCGCATTCGATGTCGCGGGCCCTTCCCCTGCACCGGCGTTGGATGCGCCGGATGCACCGCGCGGATTCAAAGCGGGCATGGACCATAGGGTCGGCCGGGCCGCCTCGACAAGTGTGCTGCGACGGACTGCCGCCCGCGCCGACGAAAGGCGGCGGGCGATCCGCGATTGTCGCCAAATTCGGCCGCGATTGACACCCGATTCGCGCGGGAATCATAATGCCGCGCTTTTTCCTCCCCCCTCCGGAGAATCCCCATGCGCGCTATTCATACGATCGGCCTGACGGTCGTCGCCGCGGCGATCGTCAGTCTTTATGGCTGCGGTAAGGAAGAACCCAAGCAGGCGGCTGCGCCCAAGACCGAAACCGCGGCGGCCACGCCCGCGCCGGCCGCAGCGGCCGACGAAACGATCACCGTCAAGATCGGGTCCGCCGGTCCGCTGACCGGCGAGATCGCCCACCTCGGCAAGGACAACGACAACGGCGTGCGCCTCGCGATCGACCAGGCGAACGACAAGAAGATCAAGCTCGGCGGCAAGACCGTCAAGTTCGAGGTCGAGTCCGAGGACGATCAGGCCGATCCGAAGCTCGGCCCGACGATCGCGCAGAAGTTCGCCGATGCGAAGGCCGCCGGCGTCGTCGGACACCTGAATTCCGGCGTCACGATCCCGGCGTCCGCCGTCTACAACCAGGCCGGCATCCCGATGATCTCGGGCTCGGCGACGAACCCGAAGCTGACCGAGCAGGGCTTCAAGAACATCTTCCGCGTCGTCGGCCGCGACGACCAGCAGGGTCCGGCCGTCGCGCAGTACCTCGAGTCGATGAAGATCAAGAAGGTGGCGATCGCCGATGACGCGACCGCGTACGGCGAAGGCCTCGCGAACGAGGTCGAGAAGACGCTGAAGGCAGCCGGCGTCAATATCGTCGCGCGCGAGAAGACGACCGACAAGGCGACCGACTTCAAGGCGATCCTGACGAAGATCAAGGGCCGCAATGCCGACGCCGTGTTCTACGGCGGCATGGATGCGACCGGCGGTCCGATGCTGAAGCAGGCGCGCGAACTCGGCATCAAGTCGGTGTTCAGCTTCGGCGATGGCGCGTGCACCGACACGATGAACAAGCTCGCCGGCGACAAGAACGCCGAGGGCTTCATCTGCTCGCAGGCGGGCCTTCCCGTCGTGGCGGCATCGAAGAACTTCCTCGACGCGTACAAGGCCAAGTACAACGTCGATCCGATCATCTACGCGCCGTTCACCTATGACGCGGCGAACCTGCTGATCGCGGCGATGCAGAAGGCCGATTCGCCGGATCCCGCGAAGTACCTGCCGGATCTGCAGAAGATCAGCTATGACGGCGCGACGGGCCACATCGAGTTCGACGACAAGGGCGACCGCAAGAACGCCGAGATCACGATCTTCACGATGAAGGGCGGCAAGCTCGACCCGGTTGCCGTCGTCAAGGGCGGCAAGAGCATCGCGTTCGCCGACTTCATGAAGGCGGCAGATGCGGGCATCGCGCCCCCGGCCGGCGGCGAAGCGAAGAAGACCGAGGAAGCGAAGAAGTAGCGCGTCCGAGGCGAAGCGACGGCGCCCACCCGGGCGCCGTTTTTTTGGGGCCGGAGAAAGTTCGCGAAGCGAAAAGTCGTCTCTGACCCCACTTCGGTTTCCGCTCGCCCCCTTGCCCTGTCCGGCGCAGAAAGCCGACAATCCGCTGGCCGCACCGAATCCCCCGTGGACACCTTCATCCAGCAACTCGTCAACGGCATCACGCTCGGCAGCGTGTATGCGATCGTGGCGCTGGGCTACACGATGGTCTACGGGATCATCCAGCTCATCAATTTCGCGCACGGCGAGGTGGTGATGCTGGGCGCGATGACCGCCTACTCGGTGATCGTCGCGCTCACCGCCGCCGGCACGTCGCTGCCGCCGCTCGCGATCCTCGCAATCGCGACGCTGACGGCGATTCCCGTCTGCATGATCGTCGGTTACCTGCTCGAGCGCGTCGCCTACCGGCCGCTGCGCCGTGCGCCGCGTCTTGCGCCGCTGATCACGGCAATCGGGCTGTCGATCGTGCTGCAGAACATCGCGCTGATGATCTGGAGCCGCAATCCGCTGCCCTATCCGCAGATCGTCAACACGGTGAGCTACCACCTGACGTCGACGGCGAACGGCGCGACGATCACGAACGTGCAGATCGTGATCATCGGGTTGTCGCTGCTGATGATGGCGGGACTGCTCGTCCTCGTGTATCGAACCCGGCTTGGCATCGCGATGCGCGCGGTCGCGCAGAATCCGCAGGTCGCCGGGCTGATGGGCATCGACATCAACCGCGTCATCTCCTTCACGTTTGCGATCGGTGCCGGCCTCGCCGCCGTCGCCGGCGTGATGGACGGCAGCTATTACGGGATCGCGCACTACCAGATGGGATTCCTGCTCGGGCTCAAGGCGTTCTCGGCGGCGGTTCTGGGCGGGATCGGCAACCTGGCCGGCGCGATGCTCGGCGGGTTGCTGATGGGGATCATCGAGGCGCTCGGCGCCGGTTACGTCGGCGAGTTCACGAATCTCTGCGGGCTGTCGGGGTGGTTCGATACGCTCGCGCAGCGCTGCGCCGGCGATCCGCACCTCGAACTGTTCGGCTCGAACTACCAGGACGTCTTCGCGTTCGTCGTCCTGATCCTCGTGCTGGTGTTCCGGCCCTCGGGTTTGCTCGGCGAGCGCGTCGCCGACCGCGCGTAATGATTCCGACCAGACCCGGCGTCATGCCACTGGCGTCGCCATTGGCCGCCATTCGCAGCCACCGGGCCGTCGCATGGATCGGCATTGCGCTTTTCGCGGTAGCGCTCGCGGTCCTGCCATTCGTGCTCGCAGGGCACTTCGGCACGGCCTGGGTGCGCATCACGAACCTCGCGATCCTCTACTGCTTCCTCGCACTCGGGCTCAACATCGTCGTCGGCTTCGCGGTGTTGCTCGACCTCGGCTACATCGCGTTCTACGGTGTCGGCGCTTACGTCTACGCGCTTCTCGCAAGTCCGCACTTCGGGCTGCACCTGCCGTTCTGGGTGATTCTGCCGATCGGCGCGCTCGTCGCCTGCGTCTTCGGCGTTCTCCTCGGCACGCCGACGCTGAAGCTGCGCGGCGACTACCTCGCGATCGTCACGCTCGGCTTCGGCGAAATCGTCCGGATCTTCCTCAACAACCTGTCGCGTCCGTTCAACCTGACGAACGGGGCGCAGGGCATCACGCTGATCGATCCGTTCCGCATCGACGGCTACAACTTCGGCCGCGTGCATGCGGTCGGCACGCTCACGTTCACGACGCCGATCAATTACTACTACTTCCTGCTCGTCGTGCTGATCGCGGTCGTCGCGCTGAACCTGCGGCTGCAGAACTCGCGGATCGGGCGCGCGTGGGAAGCGATACGCGAAGACGAAATCGCCGCGCGCGCGATGGGCATCAACACGCGCAACATGAAGCTCCTCGCGTTCGCGATGGGCGCTTCGTTCGGCGGCATCGCGGGCGGCATGTTCTCGGCGATGCAGGGATTCATCAGCCCGGAGAGCTTCGTGCTCGTCGAATCGATCATGGTGCTGTCGATGGTCGTGCTGGGCGGCATGGGCAACGTGTTCGGTGTCATTGTCGGCGCGCTGCTGCTGTCGTTCGTGCCCGAGGTGCTGCGTTACAACGTCGGCCCGGTGCAGATTGCAGTGTTCGGCCGCACGCTGATCGATCCCGAAGTCATCCGCATGCTGCTCTTCGGGCTCGCGCTCGTGCTGATGATGCTGTTCCGCCCCGCAGGCATCCTTCCGTCCGCCGTGCGCAAGCGCGAGTTCGAGACGCGGCCCGCCCAGGGCCCGGCCCCCGGCTCCTGAACGAACGGGCTGTCCAGGTGACTACTCCCGATCCATCGCGCGTGCTGCTCGACGCGCAGGGAATCACCAAGCGCTTCGGCGGCGTCCTTGCGCTCGACGACGTGACGTTCTCGATCCGAACGGGCGAGATCTACGGCTTGATCGGTCCGAACGGCGCCGGCAAGACGTCGCTTTTCAACGTGCTGACCGGCATCTACCCAGCCGACGGCGGACACTTCGTCTTCAATGGCAAGCCGCTGTCCGGTCTCAAGCCGAACGACGTCGCCGCACGCGGCATCGCGCGCACGTTCCAGAACATCCGCCTGTTCGGCAACCTCTCGGCCCTCGAGAACGTGATGATCGGCCGTCACGTGCGCACGCGCGCGGGTGTGTTCGGCGCGATCGTCCGCGATCGGCGCACGCGTGACGAGGAACGCGCGATCGAGAAGCGCGCGTACGAGCTCCTGGCGTTCGTTGGCGTGCATCGTCGCGCGAACGACCTCGCGAAGCACCTCGCGTACGGCGATCAGCGCCGGCTCGAAATCGCGCGTGCGCTCGCGACCGACCCGCGCCTGCTCGCGCTCGACGAGCCGGCAGCCGGCATGAACGCGACCGAAACGTCCGGGCTGCGCACGCTGCTCGAGCGCATTCGCGGCGACGGCACGACGGTTCTCCTGATCGAGCACGACATGAAGCTCGTGATGACGATCTGCGATCGCGTGCTCGTGCTCGATTACGGCCGCAAGATCGCCGAAGGGGCCGCTGCCGACGTGCAGAAGGACGAGAAGGTGATCGCCGCCTACCTCGGCACGAACGTCGAGCTCGATCTCAAGCGCGCGTGATGGTGGCCGCGGACGCCGCTCGCTCCGACCCTCTCCCCGCGCGCAACAGGGAGCCGAACGCGTTGCTTTCGCTCGAGCGGCTTGCGGTGAGCTACGGCGGCATCCAGGCGGTCAAGGGAATCGACATCGCCGTCGGCGAAGGCGAGCTCGTCTGCCTGATCGGCGCGAACGGCGCCGGCAAGACGACGACGCTCAAGGGGATCTGCGGACTGTTGCCGGTGAAAAGCGGCACGATCCGCTACGCCGGCGACGACATCACCGGCCGCCCCTCGTTCGTGCTCGTCCGCCGCGGGCTTTCGATGGTCCCCGAGGGCCGCGGCGTGTTCGGCGCTTTGACGATCGACGAGAACCTCGCGATGGGCGCCTATGCGCGCCGCGATCACGGCGCGGTGAGGAATGACGTCGAGCGCGTGTTCTCGCTGTTTCCGCGGCTTCGCGAGCGCCGGCGCCAGACGGCCGGCACGCTTTCGGGTGGCGAGCAGCAGATGCTGGCGATCGCGCGCGCGATGATGTCGCGGCCGCGACTGTTGCTGCTCGACGAGCCATCGATGGGCCTTGCGCCGCTGATGGTGCAGAAGGTGTTCGAGACGATCCTGTCGATTGCGAAGGAAGGCGTGACGATTCTGCTCGTCGAGCAGAATGCGAAGCTCGCGCTCGACGTGAGCGACCGCGGGTACGTGATGGAGTCGGGCGAGGTTACACTCGCGGGCAAGGCTGCCGATCTGCTGGACGACCCGAAGGTGCGCGCGGCGTACCTCGGCGAGGCGGCCTGACGCGATCCTCCGACCACCGTCTCCCCAAGGCTCCCCGATTTCCGGCAACGCCAACCCCGATCCTGCGGGCGGTTCCGCGCCGCCGCAGCGCGCCGTGCGCACGGTATCCGCGCAGCGCGCATTCAACTGGTACAGCGATGCGATGCGGTTGTGGAAGCGCGGCCCGTTCAGCTTCTGCCTGATCGCGCTCGTCGTTCTCGTCGCGAACATCGCGCTCAACGTGCTGCCCGTCGTCGGCATCGTGCTCGCGCAATTGCTGCTGCCGCTGGTCGAATGCGGCCTGCTTTACGCGAGCCTCGCCGCGGATCGCGGCGACCGCCCGCGGCTTCGCCATCTGATCGCGGTTGCCGCCGCGCCGCCGCGCGCGCAGGCGGCGGTGATCGTCGCGGCACTCATCGTATTCGCCGTCGAGGCGCTCGTTGCCAACGCGATCGGCGGCTTCAACATGCTCGCGCCTTCGAGCAACGCCGACTCGATCTCGGGCGTCACGCTCGTCGTCACGTACGCCGCGGGCATCATCGTCTCGCTGCCGCTGACGTTCGTCCCGTTCGCAGCGCTCTTCGACGGCGAGAACTTTCGCAATGCCTTCGCGCAAAGCGGTGCTGCGTTCGCGCGCAACGCGGGCCCGCTCTTCGTCTATGGGCTGGTGTCTTTCCTGCTGCTGCTGATGGGCCTCGCCACCAGCGGCATCGGCCTTCTCCTCGCGCTGCCATGGTCGGCGGCCGCGTCGTACGCCGCCTGGAAGGACCTGTTCGGCGTCGCCTGATCCGTGAACGAGGTTCGCGAACTTGGCGAACCGCCGACGGAAACTGTCGGCGCCGTCCTACACGAATCTGATCGTCCGTCCGCTAAGGACGATGCGCGGCCGAAGTTACGATGAACGCCAATTGCAACGAGTTCATCGTGCGGGGATTGCGCCATGCCGCTAGATCACGCAGCCAGCTCCATTGGAACCGAATCGACGCCCGCACGAAGCGAACGCCGCCGCGGGGATGACACGCGCGGCCGGCTGCTCGACGCCGTCGAGGGCCTGATCGCGGACTTCGGGTTCAAGCCGCTGACGCACCGGACGATCGCGTCGCGCGCCGAAGCACACGTCGCGCTGCTCAATTATCACTTCGGCAGCAAGGAGCAGTTGATCGAAGAGGCGCTCGCGCGTCGTGCCGGTCAGCTCCTCTCGATGCAGCACGACGCGCTCGCCGCGTTGCGCGCCCGCGGCGATTTTGGCGTCGAAGACGTCCTGTGGGCGTACGCGCGGCCGTTCGCTTCCCTCGAGC
>Ga0157370_10008930_pt1 | contig 10767 bp, 7 predicted proteins | sample C35metaG_FD_113463 | JGI IMG/M metagenome (GOLD analysis project Ga0157370, IMG submission 113463) | Corn rhizosphere microbial communities from Kellogg Biological Station, Michigan, USA - C3-5 metaG | ecosystem: Host-associated > Plants > Roots > Rhizosphere > Soil | place: USA: Michigan... | reverse complement strand
GAACATTTTTCGTTTTTAAAATTGTCCAAATAAGGAGAGCGAAAACAAAAGTCAAAACAGCGAATGATTTCTCAAAGTTTGTCTTTGCAAAAAGGTTACCAACTGTATTCAGAATAAACAAGGCAAGAAAAGTCCATAGTATTATATCTGTTGTTTTTTTCTTTAGTCGAAATTTGATATAACCGCCTTTCATTAGTAAAACAAGTCCCAAAAATAAGTTGATAAGAATTGAAATTGCTTCAAAAACATACATTTCTGAATCATTCTGAAGTCGTCCACCCCAAGCTATGTTATAAGGAACCGCTTTAGCGATTACAGATATGTGAAACAGGATTACAGCAATAAGCAATCCTAACAAAATGTTTATTGATATTTTATATTTCATTTTTTAAGATCAGTAATATGCATTTCCAAGGCATTCCCATTCCCATACCTTTCCTATATCTTTCCCATACCTTTCCTATACCTTTCCTATACTCACCCTATACTCTCCCCATACTCTCCTCATACTCTCCTCATACTCTCCCCATACTCTCCCCATACTCTCCCCATACTCTCCTCATACTCTCCTCATACTCTCTTCATACTCTCCCCATACTCTCCTCATACTCTCTTCATACTCTCCCCATACATAACTGATACACTCCCCATACACTCCTGATACTCGAAGGTAGTATCGAATTCAATGACTGGTAAAAACGAAAAGACGGACTTTAAAACGAAATCAGCTCAACTTCTGGCAACAAGTGCATTTGTAAAAGCATGGCTTGACCAGCAGCAATTGGGTGGTAGTAATTATCATCTTTTGTTCAAGCCGGCATTACCCTAACCGTAAAAATGTTTCTCTTTATTTTCCGGCATTTTTTATCCTGAATAAAATAATCAGCGATATTCCTATTACAAGATAAGTGATGGATAAAAGCGTATTTTCTGCATGCGAGAGAACGATTCCTCTTAATTGTTCTTTTATAAAAAGATAAATGATTATGATGATACTGATCAGCAGAAAAATAAAGCTGGTTATTTTCATTTAGTTTTTTATTAGTTGTGAGCGGAAAACAGGGTTTGGGGAATACGAACTTTGAACTAAATACTTTCCAGTTTAAAAGTTTCTTTGCTGCGAATACCTTTATCCGTTAGTTGCAGATTGCAGCATTCAATTTCAGGATCGTGTTCAAAAAATAAAATGAAATCTTTTTGCCGGGCTTCGGTAAGAAATGATTTTTTTTCTTTTAAAGTTTCCAAAGGCCTTGTATCATAAGCCATCACATAAGGAATTGGAATATGTGCAACTGATGGCAAAAGATCTGCCATGTAAACTAACGTTTTGTCTTTGTATTTTATCTGAGGCAGCATCATAGATTCTGTGTGGCCATTTACAAAGCGAAGATTGATATTTTTCGTAAATTCGATTCCTTCTTTTGTTTCTATAAATCTTAATTTTCCACTTTCTTTTATCGGCAGAATATTTTCTTTTAAGAAGCTTGCTTTTTCCCGGTCATTCGGATGAACGGCCCATTCCCAGTGGCTCTCATTGCTCCAATAAGTTGCGTTTTTAAATGCCGGAACTAATTTGCCCTCTACTTTTTCGATAGAGCCGCCACAATGATCGAAATGAAGATGTGTAAGAAAAACATCGGTAATATCTTCTTTTGAAAAACCATGTTTTGCCAATGATTTTTCCAGGGTATCATCGCCATTTAAAAAATAATATCCAAAGAATTTTTCATCCTGTTTATTTCCCATTCCATTATCTACCAAAATTAATCTTCCTTCATCTTCGATCAACATACATCTCATTGCCCAATTGCACATATTATTTTCATCCGGCGGATTTAATTTCTTCCACATACTTTTAGGAACGACGCCAAACATTGCACCGCCATCCAGTTTGAAATGTCCTGCATTTATAGAATAGAGTTTCATTGTCTTTTATTTTAATCCCAATTTAAATTTGCAACTTTAAAAAAAATTGTCAAAGTTTTTTATCAGGCAATTTGCAATTTAGGTTGCTTCGCCAAAGTGTATAACAAAATAACAAACGAAATGATAAAATAAGTCATCAAAAATAATACGGCATTTCTCATTCCTCCCAGTCCTTCAGTTACCATACCAAAAGTAGTCATGCCGATAACGGTACTTACTTTATCACAAACATCGTAGAAACTAAAGTAAGAAGCGGTATCTTTTGTAGGAGGCATAAATTTGGAATAAGTGGACCTGGAGAGCGATTGGATACCGCCCATCACAAGTCCGACGGTTCCGGCCAGGCAGTAAAAAGCGAATTCTGTATAAACAAAATAGGCCCATGCGCAAATCCCTGCCCAGATGAGCACACCAACCAATAATACTTTCAGGTTGCCAATTTTTTTTGAAGAAAAGGAAAACAAATAGGATCCTCCGATAGCAACAATTTGAATAATTAAAATAGTAAGAATCAACTTTCCGCTGTTAGCCGCATCTGTTTCTTTATTACCTGTGTTTGGAAAAATTTGCTGCTTCGCAAATAAAGCGGCAGAATACATCACTGTTTCTACGCCCATGCCTAAAAAAAAGAATGCCAGTAAAAATCTTTTTAATGTGGCCTGGGTTTTTAATTCGTTCCATACCTTTCTTAATTCCGCATAGCCTTTCGTGAAAACATTGTGGCTTTTGGAAACGGGACTGGCAATGCCTTTTGGCAAAACTGCAAAAGTGATTTGCGCAAAAGCCATCCACCAAATACCAGTGAGAAGAAAAGAAATTTGTGATGCTTTTGTAGTATCGGCGATGCCGAACAAAGCGGGTTTGGTAACGATTATCAAACAAATAATTAATAAAATAACGCTGCCAATATAACCAAGGGCAAACCCTTTTGCACTTACCTGATCCTGATCTTTTTCAGCTGCAATTTCAGGAAGATAAGCGTTGTAAAAAACGATGCTGGCGCCAAAGCCAATTGAGGCTATAATAAAAAGTACGATTCCTAATTGCGGGTTATCAGGCTTAAACCAATACATAGCACAGCAGCTTAGCGAACCCAGGTAACAAAAGAACTGCATGAATCTTTTTTTATTTCCAAACGCGTCAGCAATGGAAGAAAGCAATGGCGAAATAATTGCAACAGTTAAAAAAGAAAATGCAACAGCATAAGCATATAATGCTGAAGGCTGATTAAAAACCCGTCCGAGAAAAATAATTTTTTTTCCTGAGGTAACGGCTTCATAATAAGCGGGAAAAATAGAAGAAGTAATTACCAGGCTGTAAACCGAATTGGCCCAGTCATACATGGCCCAGCCGGTGATCACTTTTTTAGAAGCAGTTTGCATTTAAAAACAATAATGGTTCAAAATGATAAAATCTTTTGGGGAGAAAAGTAATTCTTTTTTTGAAGAAAGAGAATAAAAAATTTCGCAGGAAATAAGAATTTTAATTATTGCCGCTTCAGCGTAAAAATCAAATCAAATCCGTTTATACAATGCCGTTATAATGTAATGAATTTAATCTCAGACAGGATTATTATAGTTGTAATAAATTTTGCACGAGCGTCTGGAAACGTGTTGTTATTTCTGAATATACCCCGTATAAAGAAGCACCAATAAAATGATTCCTAACACAACTCTATAAATTCCCCAGAGGCGGAATCCATGCTTTTTCAAAAATTCAATAAAAAATTTAATGGCAATCATTGCGACAACAAATGCGATTATATTTCCTATGGCCAGCAATTTTATTTCTTCGCCAGTAAAGCCTCCGTTTTCTTTGTAAAATTTTAAAAGCTTGTATCCGGTTGCAGCCAGCATTGTTGGCACGGCAAGGAAAAAAGAAAATTCTGCGGCAGCGCTCCTGGTTAGCTTTTGCTGCATGCCGCCAATGATGGAAGCTGCACTCCGGCTCACTCCCGGAATCATGGCGATACATTGCCAGATTCCAATAGTAAATGAATTAAGATAAGAAACCTGTTTCTCGGATTGTATCCGTGGCCTTGTGAAAAATTTATCAATAAAAATCAAAACAATTCCGCCGGCAAGAAGTGTGATGGCAACCGTCGTAGTACTTTCCAACAATGCATCAATTTGTTTTGAAAAAAGAAGACCTAAAATAATTGCCGGAATTACTCCCACAATTAATTTTATATAAAAATGCCAGTTATTAAAATCGAAAAATTTTTTCCAATATAAAACCACGACAGCAAGAATGGCTCCCAACTGAATAGCGATCGTAAACGCTTTTACAAATTCTGTTTCACTCACCCCAAGCAATTTCTCAGCAATGATCATGTGGCCGGTAGAAGAGATAGGAATAAATTCTGTAAGTCCCTCAATAATACCAATAATAACTGATTGAACAATATCCATTTTTTGTTCTTATTTTAAATAAAAAGCAACATAAAAAAAGCGATGAATAATCATCGCCTGATAGCATAGGTCCAAAGCTTTGGAAAATGCATTCTTAAAGTGAAATGAACTTAAAAAGATTGGCAGCCTGTACACTTAATTCAGTTTATTAAAAAAATTATTTTTGCTTTTTTATGATAGCAAATATTTCAACTACCAAACCTCCAACGATCAATATCGGGGCTAAAGTAATTCTCCTGAAACTATAAATCTGCGAATCATTAAACACATTCGGGTCAGCACTTTTGCCACCGGCCATTAAAAAAAATCCGATTGTCATTATTACTGCTCCAATCAGCATCCACTTATAGTTTTCTTTTGTAAATAAAATATTTTCTTCCGGAGTTGGATGTACTCCTGGTTTGTGAGAAGAAGTTGATGGAGTAGCTTTTTTTTGAGTACTCATATTTTTAATTTTTTGCAATGTTAGAAATTATTTTTTACATCAGTACAATTCATCCAGTTTCATTTTTAAATATTTTAAAGCCGAACGATGTGTGCTTAAAAGCGTAATGCAAATGCCCAGAATAATGATACCGGCAAATATCAGAAGCATATTTGTCGTGTCGTGCAATAATTTAAGATAAGGGATAAATTTTTCTGAAAGTGTAATAAATCCAAGCATGAGGGCAATTGCAATTGCGGAAGCGATTATTCCATTTATAATGGCGCGCCCATCAAGCGGCCTTGTAATGAACCATCTCGTGGCACCCACCATCTGCATCGTTTTGATGATGAAACGATTGCTGTACATGGCCAAACGGATTGTATTATCAATAGAAACAATTACGAGCAGCGATAATATAATGGCAACTATAAGCAAAACAAGTGTAGTGGTTTTCACAAACTGGCTGACGCCGGCAACCGTTGCTTTTGGCGTTTGAAATTCCGAAACCGTGTGCGGAAAATTTGTCATCAGGGAGTCTTCTAAATTTGCAAGGCTATCTTTATCTACATAATTTGCTTTTACATAAAAATCAATACTTTCAGGCAAGGGATTGCTGATGGCAAGTTTTTTCCAAAGCGTATCATTTTCCTGGTTGTATTTTTCAATCGCTTTTTCGCGCGTAATGTATTCCACTTTCACGGCATAAGGAAGCGCTTCAATATAATTTTTTAAAGAATCAATTTGCTTGTCAGAAGCGGTTCTGTAGATGTATGCATGCAATTGAATATTTTCTTTAAAGTAGTCGCCGGTTTTTTTAATATTTAAAAAAATCCATGCCACGATTCCAAAAAGAAATAACACCAAAGATACTCCGATGATTGCATATACATAAGAAGGTTTTCCGCGTTTGGTTGATGCTTTACCGAATTGAGCCATAATGATTGGATAATTATTTTTACCTCATTTTTTGAGCCTGGCAAAAATAAATGATTTTAAACAGGTTTAGTATTTTTGCGCCTTCGCAATTGATTGCTAATGTAATTTACATCAGCCATTGAAACAATTGAATATGAATCAATAACAATTCTTTCACAAAAAAAGAATAAAAGGCGTTCGGGATATAATATTTTGCAGAACGGCTTTTGAACAATATTTATTTTCAGATCCGGTGTTAATTTTTGAGATAAATTTTAATAAAAAAGAATGGAATATAATTTTAGAGAAATAGAAAAAAAGTGGCAGGAACAATGGAAAGAATCCGGAATTTATCATGTTAGTAATTCATCTGATAAACCGAAATATTACGTGCTGGATATGTTTCCTTATCCGAGTGGATCGGGCCTGCATGTAGGCCATCCTTTGGGGTATATTGCCAGTGATATTTATGCGCGTTATAAAAAGCTGAAAGGCTTCAACGTCTTGCATCCAATGGGTTTCGATAGTTTTGGTTTGCCTGCCGAGCAATATGCATTGGAAACCGGTCAGCATCCTGCTATTACTACTGAAAAGAATATTGCAACATTTAAAAATCAGCTGGATAAAATTGGATTTTGTTATGATTGGGGCCGGGAAATAAAAACCAGTGACCCTGTATATTATCGCTGGACACAATGGATTTTTTTACAGCTTTTTAAAAGCTGGTACAATCATAAAAATGAGAAGGCAGAACCTATTGAAACCCTGATAAAAATTTTTGAAGAATCAGGTTCTGCTCAATGCTCAATGCTCAATGCTTATAGCTTTACTGCAGAAGAATGGAAAAATTTTGATGAGAAAAATCAACAGGAAATTTTAATGAATTTCCGCCTGGCATTTTCATCTTATGGAGAAGTGAATTGGTGTGAAGCATTGGGAACTGTTTTGGCCAATGATGAAGTGGTAAACGGCTTAAGCGAGCGTGGAGGCTATCCCGTAGAAAAAAAGAAAATGCGGCAATGGTATCTCCGCATTACAGATTATGCCGACAGATTGCTGAAAGGCCTGGAAACAGTGAACTTCAGCGATGCGATGAAAGAGATGCAAAGGAATTGGATTGGAAGAAGTGAAGGAGCGGAGATGGAGTTTGAAGTTGATGGTTTGGGGTTGAAGGTTAAAGTTTATACCACACGCCCTGATACAATTTTTGGCGTTGATTTTTTAGTACTGGCACCGGAACATGAATTGGTAAATCAAATCACCACCGAAGCACAACGGTCATCCATAAACGAATATCTTGCTTATGTAAAAAGCAGAAGTGACAGGGAAAGATTAGCAGAAGTAAAACAAATAACGGGATGTTTTACGGGTGCATATGCAACCAATCCTTTTGATGGTAAACAAATTCCTATCTGGATTGCAGAATATGTTTTGGCCGGATATGGAACCGGCGCTATCATGGCGGTTCCGTGCGGTGACCAAAGAGATTTTGATTTTGCAAAACACTTTGATATTCCCATCACCAATATCATCGGAAATCATTTTAATGGAAAAGAAGCCAATCCGACAAAAGACGCCATTCTTGAAAATTCGGGGTTTTTAGATGGCTTGTTGATGAAGGATGCGATTGGAATTGCCATTAATAAAATAGAAGAACTGGGCATTGGAAAGAGAAAAGTAAATTACAGAATGCGGGATGCGGGTTTCAGCCGCCAGCGTTATTGGGGCGAGCCATTTCCAATTATCTGGAGCGATGGGGTTGCCATTCCTTTGGAGGAAAAAGAGCTTCCTTTAGAACTTCCTTTTGTAGAAAAATATGGCCCTGGAAAAAATGGTGAAGGACCGTTGTCTAATTTAACGGATTGGATGAATACTGCAGAAGGGAAACGCGAAACTTCTACCATGCCCGGTTATGCGGGAAGTAGCTGGTATTTTCTTCGCTATATGGATTCTCATAACAATGAAACTTTTGCTGACAGAAAAGCAACGGATTATTGGAACCAGGTGGATGTTTATATTGGTGGAACAGAACATGCGGTTGGACATTTATTGTACAGCCGTCTGTGGACAAAAGTTTTATATGATTTAGGGTTAATCAGTTTTGAGGAGCCTTTTAAAAAATTGGTGAACCAGGGAATGATACAGGGAAGCAGCAGGTTTGTTTATAGAATTGAATTGATTGGATTATCATATACTTCAAATGATCCAATATTTTTATCAAAAACTCACTATGAAAATTTGCAAACCGGTCAATTATCATTAGTCTTTGCATTGAACTATATAAACAGATTGATACCAAACTATTGTAATATTGATAACATTACCGAACATTCAAAGATTATAGTTTCACCTATTCATGTTGATGTAAACATTGTTGATGGTGTTGAATTAAATACCGAAGCATTTAAAAAATCAAAACCTGAATATGCAAATGCAGAATTTATTTTAGAAGATGGCAAATATATCTGTGGGGTTGAAACAGAAAAAATGTCTAAGTCGAAATACAATACTGTTAATCCAAATGATTTGGTTGACAGATATGGCGCTGATACTTTTCGCATGTACGAAATGTTTCTTGGCCCTGTGGAACAAAGCAAACCCTGGGATACCAAAGGGATAGAGGGTGTTCATCGTTTTTTAAAAAAATTATGGCGGTTGTTTTATCATGAAGAAAAAGGAAAAGTCTGGACAGAAGATAAAGCATCTGATGCGGAATTAAAAACGCTTCATAAAACGATTAAAAAAATAGAAGAAGATACAGAACGTTTTTCTTTCAATACCGCAATCAGCGCGTTTATGGTTTGTGTAAATGAACTTACCGATTTAAAATGTCATAAGAAAGAAATTCTTGAACCTTTATTGGTTTTACTCACTCCATATGCGCCGCATATTGCAGAAGAATTGTATCATTTACTGAGAAATAAGGATTCTGTTTTAAATGCTTCTTATCCAAAATTAGAAAACAAATACCTGGTAGAATCTGAAAAAGAATACCCGGTTTCCATCAATGGAAAACTGCGGACAACCATTACTATTTCTCTTGATGCAACAAAGGAAGATGTTGAAAAGATTGTTTTAAATAATGATGTTGTACAAAAATGGATAAATGGAAAGCCACCGAAGAAAATCATTTTTGTAAAAAATAAAATGGTAAATGTCGTCGTGTAAATTCCTGTGTTTGTAATCTTATAATTTCTTTTTCAAAATAAAAAAAATGCAAACCATATTAGGTTCAGGCGGTGCGATCGGCATTAAACTGGCAAAAGAATTAAAAAACTATACCGGTAAAGTAAGATTAGTAGCGCGCAATCCTGAAAAAGTAAATGATGATGATGATATTTTCCCTGCAAATCTTTTAGACAAGAAATTAATAAATGATGCGATTGCCGGTTCTGATGTGGTGTATCTCACTGCGGGCTTAGAATACAATATAAAAGTTTGGCAGCGCGATTGGCCGGTTATTATGCAAAATGTAATAGATGGCTGTATTGTACATAATGCAAAGCTTGTTTTCTTCGACAATGTATATATGTATGGTCCTGAAGAAATTTCACACATGACGGAAGAAAGCCGTGTAGCACCGGTAACAAAAAAAGGAAAAGTAAGAGCAGAATTAATAAAAATGATTTTTGATGCCATTGACAACAGGAAGCTAACGGCGATGGTTACACGCTGTGCCGATTTTTATGGCAAAAATGTGAAAACCGGTTTTTTAAATATTGGTGTTATTGATAATTTTAAGAAAAATAAAAAAGCCTTTTGGCAATCTGATGCCAATAAAATTCATTCATTTACTTACGTGCCCGATGCTGCCAAAGCTGTTGCTCTTTTAGGCAATACGGCTGACGTTTACAACCAAGTCTGGCATTTACCCACATCTGGGGAAAGATGGACTGGCAAAGACTTTGTCAATTATGTTGCGAAACAAATGAATATAAAGCCACGTTATTATATTCTGTCTAAATTGATGATTTCTTTATTCGGAATATTCTCGCCAACACTCAAAGAATTGAAAGAGATGCAGTATCAGAATGACCGGGATTATTTTTTTGACAGCAGTAAGTTTGAGAATAGATTTATGTTTCAGCCCACAAGTTATAAAGAAGGGATTAATGAAACCGTAAAATAACGAGACGATTGCGGTAAATTTACTGTTTTCAAATTACGTCTTTTTACTCTTGATTTACGGAGGATGGTGATTTAATTTTAGCGTTGAATAATCTTTCTTTTCTTTTACTGAAATAATAAGATTATCAATTCAATCTATGCCTATGAAAAAAATATTCTACATCCTGTTTCTTTTTTGCAGCTCAAATATTTATGGGCAGATTATTACACCTGCTATAAAAGCAAACTTTGGCGTGGATGGTGATTTGAGGGCTAATTTTTTTAATGGTTCTGTGTCCCTCACTGGAGATGATTGGTTTAATTATGATAATTCAACAACGGGGGTGCAGATTATCGATACTACCGGCGCATCAGCGATAAATGCCCGGTACGCTACTGATTTGAGTTTTCGCCAGACCTCTTTCTCTGCTGGAATGAGTGTCCCTTCTTTTTCTACTATCAATAACAAATTATTATTGAGCGCGGCTTTTGTTCGGGATTATCATGGTGACGATTCCACTGCTTTTTCCGGAAGTAAAAATGGCGATAGTCCCGGAAACTGGTATTCACCAGCATCCACGCCTGTTCCAAATAAAAATGATATTCTGGATGTAATGGCACATCTGAGGAGAGATGGTCCGGGCAATACAGATTCTCTTTGGATGTTTGGAGGAATATCGATCGAAGGTACTACAGGCGACCGTTATTTTGATTTTGAAATGTATCAGACAGATCTTACTTATAATAAAACTTTGGGAACATTTTCAAACTATGGACCCGATGCCGGCCATACTACCTGGGAATTTGATGCAGCCGGAAATATTACAAAGCCTGGAGATATTATTTTTTCGGCGGATTATGGCAGCTCTACATTATCCGCGATTGAGGCCAGGATTTGGATTAATAAATCTTCATTGTCAATAACACCTGCAGGCTTTAATTGGAGCGGTTCTTTTGATGGTGCAACTAACGGTGCTCAAT
>Ga0157370_10008928_pt1 | contig 10767 bp, 8 predicted proteins | sample C35metaG_FD_113463 | JGI IMG/M metagenome (GOLD analysis project Ga0157370, IMG submission 113463) | Corn rhizosphere microbial communities from Kellogg Biological Station, Michigan, USA - C3-5 metaG | ecosystem: Host-associated > Plants > Roots > Rhizosphere > Soil | place: USA: Michigan... | reverse complement strand
TGGCGCAGGATTCCCTCGGCAACGACGTGACGGGTGAGAGCGCGGCGACGCTTCGCGGCATCGACGACTTCGTCACCGGTTTCCTGGGGTACGAGACGAAAGCGACCAACGTCCTCGCCGCCGCCGACGCCGATCCGGACTCGCCCCTCGCCAACATCTATGCCGGCTTCACCTGGATGTTCCTCGAAGCCGCGGGCGCCGAGGACCACGCCCGCCTCTACTACGATCGAGCCAATGCGCAGCGGCTCAACGCCAATCCGCGCGAACAGCTCATGCTCGATCAGCTCGAGCGCTGGATCGCCGGCGACATTCCCTCGGTGCAGCGCATCGGCGACACCATTGCCGACAATTTCCCGCGCGACCTCGCCAGCGTGAAGCTGCACCAGTATTTCAGTTTCAACCGCGGCGACGCCAGCGCGATGCTCGCCATCGCCAAAAAGGTCGAGGCGGAAAACGCCGATAACCCACATCTCCACGGCATGCTCGCCTTCGGCTACGAGCAACTGCACGACCTCCCCACCGCCGAACGTGAGGCCCGCCGCGCCCTCGAACTCAAACAGAAGGAACCGTGGGCCCAGCACGCCCTCGCCCACGTCATGCTTTCGACCGGCCGCGTGCGCGAAGGCGTCGCCTTCCTCGGCGAGGCCCAGCGCACCTGGGTCGATCTCAACAGCTTCATGTATACCCACAATTGGTGGCACAAGGCGCTGTTCCACATCTCGCTCGGCGACAGCGCCGCCGTCTTCGACGCCTACGATCATCACGTCTGGGGCATCGAGCCCACCTACTCGCAGGACCAGGTCGGCGCAGTCTCGCTGCTCGCCCGCATGGAGATCGCCGGGCTCGATGTGGGCGACCGCTGGCAGCAGCTCGCCGAGTACCTGCGGCCCCGCGCCCGCGACGTCCTCCAGCCCTTCCTGACGTTGCAATATCTCTACGGCCTCGCCCGCGCAGACTTCGCCGAAGCCCAAACGCTCCTCGCGGAAGTCGAGGACAAGGCGCGCACTTCGCAAGCCTTCGACCGCATCGTCTGGCGCGAGGTCGCCCTGCCCGCCGCCCGCGGCGTCTATGCCCACGCCAGACGCGACTGGGCCGGCGCCGCGCGCAACCTCGCCATCGCCAATCCGCGCCTCACCGAAATCGGCGGCAGCCATGCGCAGCGCGACCTGTTCGGCCAGCTCCTGCTCGACGCACATCTGAAGCTCGGCAACTGGCGCATCGCCGCTGAGATGCTCGAGATGCGCCGCGTCTGGGACCCCGACGGCGTGCCGCTCAACCGCGACCTCGCTCTTGTTCGTTCACATCTGGCAACCGCATGACCCCCGGACCGCGTAACCTCATCACCGACGTCCCCGGACTGCGCGTCGGCAACGCCGAGGACCATCGTATCAAGACCGGCACCACCGTGCTTGTCGCTGACAAGCCGTTCCGTGCCTCGGTCGACGTCATGGGCGGTTCGCCCGGCACGCGTGAGACCGATCTCCTCGCCCCCGACAAGCTGGTCGACGGCGTCGACGCGCTCGTCCTCTCCGGTGGCTCGGCCTATGGCCTCGATGCGGCCTCCGGCGTCAGCGACGGGCTCCGAGCCATGGGCCGCGGCTTCACCTATGCCGACCTGATCATTCCGATCGTCCCCGCCGCGATCCTGTTCGATCTCGCCGGCGGCGGCGACAAGAACTGGAACACCAATCCATATCGCGACCTGGGCACGCGCGCACTGGCCGCAGCCTCGCACGATTTCTCCCTTGGCACTGCCGGGGCCGGGGTCGGCGCCACCACCGCCGGCCTGAAGGGCGGCCTCGGCTCGGCCTCACTGGTCGTCGGCAACGGCATCACCGTGGGCGCCCTCGTCGGCGCCAATGCCACTGGCGCCGTCACCGCCGGCGACGGCCCACACTTCTGGGCCGCCCCCTGGGAGATCGGCGGCGAATTTGGTGGCCTTGGCGTCAACCCGGCGCCGGTTCCGTTCGCTCAGTCCGTGCGCACCAAGAAGGACGCGCTCGGCGAACTCGCCAACACCACCATCGCCATCGTCGCCACCGACGCCTCCCTCGACAAGGCTCAGCTCAAGCGCATGGCTGTCGCGGCGCAGGACGGCATGGCGCGGGCCATCAGCCCCGCCCACACCCTCGTCGACGGCGATCTCGTTTTTGCCGTCTCGACCGGGGCGCGGCCCCTCACCGATCCGATCTTCGATGCCATCGCCATCGGCCACGCCGCCGCGACCTGCCTCGCTCGCGCCATCGCCCGCGCTGTCTATCTCGCGACGCCCGCCGCGGACGACGTTTTTCCCACCTGGCAGCAGAAGTTCGGCCGCTGACGCACCCATGCTTGACACCGTCACCCCCCAAACCTAAGAAGGCGCGCCCTCCCTCAGGGGACGCTGGCGGAGTAGCTCAGGTGGTTAGAGCAGCGGAATCATAATCCGTGTGTCGGGGGTTCAAATCCCTCCTCCGCTACCAGGGCGCACAGGTTCATGAAACCCCCGGAAATCCCGGCAAATCCTGACAATGTGGTAGTGCGGCAGCCGGTCACGCGACACAGCAATGTGTCACCCTGTATTGCCGGAGTTGGCCGAGATGGCGCCCCTTTCTTCGTCCGCAAGGACGGGCGACACCTTTTCCGCAGGCGATGGGTCCAAACAGGGAACCGCGCGCTCGCCACTAGGACCCCCGCATCGGTAGGAACAACAGCACCAACTGACCACCTGACTGAGGGCGTCTAACACAAGACTTTGCCACCCTGGGTCAAGTCCACAGCCTTGGCCGTTATCTCCTAAATCGAAGTCCACGAACGAAGATGGGTTCAGCAGAACCCGGTTCGTTATGACTGCGCAATCAGTGGTTGGCAGGCCGCAGCCATAGAGCGCGCCACCAAGTGTAAGGGCGCAGGATTGCATCGATCCTGCGGTGACCTTCAGCAGTTGCCGTGCGGACGACGAGGGAGTGTCGATCGGCGCGGTGAAGACCTTCACCGCCAATCCCTGGTTCGGCGCCAACGAATGCTCGAGGTGGATGATTACTTCACGACTGGATGGTCGCTCGAACTGGACCTGTCGACAGCCGCCGCCCTCCGTTGCCTCGACACTCGAAATCCTCACGGCGCGCTGAGATTGGATCTCGCGGTTGTTCGAACCTCGCTCCTTGTTCTTCGACCTTTCAGCCGGGTCGATCCAGAAATGATATTGGCTTTTCCTGCGTCACGCCGGATCATACCTAGGATCGTAGTGAGTTCACCTTTCATGCGCCTGCTCCTGGTCGAGGACAGTGAATCCCTATCGCGCTGGCTGAAAAAGCTGCTCGAGGCGGAAAATTACGCGGTTGACGTGGTCGAGGATGCGGAGAGTGTTCTAACGGGGCTCGATCTCAAGCAATACGACCTGGCGCTCGTCGATTTGGGCCTCCCTGGATTGAGCGGTCTTGAGCTCATCAAGCAAATCCGCCGCATGAAGATGGCGCTGCCGATCCTTGTCCTTACGGCCCGCAGCGATCTCAAGAGCCGCGTCGATGGCTTGAATCTCGGTGCCGACGACTACCTCGTCAAACCCTTCGAGATCGAAGAGCTCGAGGCGCGCATGCGAGCCTTGCTGCGCCGGTCGAACGTTCCATTGCGCAATGAGATTGCCTGCGGACCACTGGTACTCGATCAGACCGCGCGCACCTTTTCCCTGTCAGGCGCAGAACTTCACCTGTCGCCGCGCGAGACAGCCGTGCTCGAGGCGCTCGTGCGCCACGAAGGACAGGCGGTGTCGAAGGAGGCGCTGCTCGAGACCACCTACAATTTCGATGCGGATGTGAACCTGAGCGCTGTGGAGGTGATCGTCCATCGTCTGCGCAAGCGACTTGAGGGCTCAGGTCTGTCGATCATCACCTTGCGCGGCCTTGGCTACCTCCTGAGGGAAGCGACATGAAGGCTGGCAGTATCAGACTGAATCTTTTGATCTGGCTGGTCATTCCAGGGATTGCTATCCTCGCAGGCGGCGCGTGGCTATCCTACCAACAGGCGCTGCGCCTCTCGACTCTGGTGACCGATCGCCAGCTGATAGCGTCGGCCCGGATGATTGCCGAAGCGGTTCAGTACGGGGACGGTTATGTCTCGGTCGTCATCCCGCCAGCCGCACTCGAGCTGTTCGCGACGGACAGCCACGACGAGGTCGCCTATTCGGTGACCGACCAGAGTGGCGTTCTGATCGCGGGATACCCGGGACTTGATGCTCCCACGAACCGGCCGACCGCCACGGATGAGCCAAAATATTTCGAAACGAGATTCCGCAATGAAGAACCAATGCGCGCCGTCGAGCTGCCACAGTCGGTAGTGACGCCGAGTGGATCTGTTCCGGTCAATGTGGCCGTTGGGGAGACCTTGAAGGCTCGCGATGCTCTGGTTCTGACCCTATGGATACGCGGCTTTCTCGAGCAGGGCCTACTGGTTCTCGCCGGCGCGATTTCAGTGTGGTTCGGTATCGCGAGAGAGCTGCGACCGCTGCTTCGGCTTCGACAGGAAGTGCGTGACCGGCCCCCGGATCGCCTCGATCCCCTCGACGCCGAGCGAGTTCAAAGTGAACTTAAGCCCCTGGTGCAGGCTCTGAACGGACATATGGATCGGCTGCGCGAGTTGCATGACCGGCAACGCCGATTTCTCGAGAGCGCCGCCCATCAGCTGAGAACGCCGTTGGCGGCGATGAAGACGCAAGTCGGATACGCCAAGCGAACCTCCAAGGTCGGAGAGGTGGACCTCGCGCTCGACGAAGTGGACGCAAATCTCACCGCGATGGCCCGTATGACCAACCAGCTGCTGGTGCTCGGGGGGGTGGAACACAGCCGTGGGCAAACGCCGGTTGAAACGGTGGATCTTAGCGCCATTGCAAAGAAGGTCGTTCTCGACGCCGCTCGACGGGCGGTCGATGCTCGGATCGAGCTTGCCTTCGAGGCTGACGATGCAACCCATGTGCCCGGTTCGCCAGTGATGTTGACGGAGCTTGTGGCCAACCTGATTGAGAACGTCATCTCGCATGCCGGGCCAAATGCCCTGGCAACGCTCTCGGTGCGGCGTGGTGTACGCGACGTGATCCTCAGGGTCGAGGATAATGGGATGGGAGCCGACGACCGAGAGCGTCCCATTCTGCTGCGCCGCTTTCAGCGGGGACGCAATGCCCGGGCAGGTGGAAGCGGACTAGGTCTGTCGATCGTGGCAGAAATCGCGGAGTCGTTCGGCGGAGCGGTTGAGCTTCCTGCACCTAGGGGAGGCAAGGGGTTCGCAGTCGTCGTCCATTTGCCCGCGGCGACGCCACCTCAATCGTAGAGCTTGTCCGCGGCCGCGACGAAGCCGGCGGAATAAGTTCTCGACAAGTCCACGGGTCTGTCCTTGAGGGTCGACCGGATCTCGCCCAGCACCCGCAAGACAGTCGCCGGACCGTCTGGAGGCATCCGCCCGTCGGGAGAGAACATCTGCTTGCCGTTAGCTAGGGCCTGAACGTACAGCGCCTCGTTGCCCGCGTAGAAATCGTGCGGCATCAGCGCAGCGATCGTCTTCGCGTCGTGGCCAGCAATGAAGCGCAGAGTGCGGACGAGTGCATTGACGAGCTTTTGCACGATATCAGGATGCGCCTCGACCCAGGACGACTCCATGTAGAGGCAGCTCGCAGGATACACGCCGCCGAAGGTGTCGGCGCTCCCCCGAAGTGTTCGGGTGTCGACGAGGATGTGGGCCTGGCCGGAGGTGAGTAGGCGGGAGACGGTAGGCTCCGTGGTCATCGCCGCCTGGATCTGATCGTGCTCCATAGCCGCGATGAGACTATCACCGGCGCCTACGGGCACGGGCGTGATGTCACTGAGCTTGAGGCCATTCTTGACGAGGAGATATTCGGTGAGGAAGTCGGTCGACGAGCCGAGGCCGGTGATCCCGATGTGTTTGCCTTTGAAATCCGGAACGGACCGGATTTCGGGATGCTTCGAGGAAACGACCTCGACTTCGCCCGGCGCGATCCCGAGTTGCACGACCGACTCCGTAAACTTGCCGAGCGACTGCAGCTGGATGGTATGATCGTAGAATCCCACGACCCCTTGAACTGCGCCGGCGAGCATCTCATCCGCTGCTTCTACGCCAGCAGGCTCACTCAGAATTTCGACGCTGATGCCCTCGTCACGGAAGTAGCCGAGTTGCTGGGCGAGTGTGACCGGAAGGTAGATCTGCTTTTCGATGCCGCCTACCATCAGCGACACGTCGGCGGCCATCGTGCCGCTCGTTGCGGCAGCGAGCGAAAGAACGGTTAGAGCAAGCCTTGTAAACAAGGTGGTGGACATCATCACCTTCGAGCCTATCAGCAGCCGGGTGCCGATTGCATCAGCCTTCGAGTCCCGGCAGCGGTGCGCCGCCTCGCGCGGCGGGACTTGGGGCAACCGGGAGGGAGGCCGCCCCAAGTTGGCACGTCGGCCTACTTCGACAGACCTTCGAGCTTGAGTGCGGCGTTGACGTATTCATCCGTGTAGGTCTTGGTCAGATCGACATTGCCGGTAACCTTGCCGGCTGCCTTCTGGATATCGAATACCGTCTGCGGGCCATTGGCCGGCATTTTGCCCAGGCCATCCAGGTTGAACTGACCCCAGTCAGCCTGCAGGGCCTTGATGTACTCGTCCTTGGATGTGAGCTGGTTGCTGACGAAGTCCTTCGGCATCACGTTGGCAACGTCCGCGGCGGTATGCGTCTTCATCCAGGCCAGGGTCGCGACGAGGGCGTTAACGACGCCCTGCGCTTCTTTCTGGTGGTTCTTCAGCCAGTCCGCCCGAACCAGAACGCCCGCCGCCGGATAGTCGCCGCCGAGCCATTTCTGCACGCCCTGACCGGTCGACAGGTCGATCGCCGAATAAGCGACCTTCAACTTCTCGAGCGCATTGACCGTCGGTTGGCTGGTAATGCCGCAAACGGCCTTCTTGAACTTGAGCGCCGCTATCATCGTCTGGCCGGCACCAGCGCCGATCTTGGTGTAGTCCTTCGGGGCGAGACCTGCGCGGGTCGAGACGTAGCTTACAAGATCATCAGTGCCCGAGCCGATGTCGGTAACGCCAACGCTTTTGCCTTTCCAGTCCGCGGGCGTTTTCACGTTAGAGTCCGTCCCGCACATGATCCGCTCACCGGGAGCGACGGCGAGCTGGACGATGTTGATGACGTCCTTGCCCTTCTGCTGGAAGTCGATCGTATGCACATACCAGGCGCCGGCCATATCGACCTGGCCCGAGACCACGGCATCCTCGGCGCCGACGCCGCCAGCCTGCTCGGTGCTGAGCTGCATGTCGACGCCATACTTCTGGAACATGCCCAGACTCTGCGCGAGCTGGTATTCAAGATAAATCTGCTTGTCGATGCCACCCACCATCATGGTGACCTTCGGCAGAGCGTCGGCGGCAGTAGCCATGCCGGTCGTGCCCCATGTTGCGGCGAGGGCGAGGGCGATCGCGGCTATCGGTTTGTTTGACATTGGTAGACTCTCCTCCATTGGTTTTCCGAGAGATCCGGCTCGGCTCCGGTCAGAGGCCGGCGATGTTGTTCTCCGACGTCGATTTGGGGCGCCAGGCCAGGAGCCGGTGCTCGAGTTGGGTCATCAGAGCCTCAGCTCCGAGCGCAAGCACACCGATCACCAGCATCGCGCCGAATACGCCGCTGGCATCGAACGTGTTCTGCGAGGTGGCGATGACAAGCCCGAGCCCGCCCTGTGCGCCCAGAAATTCGCCGACGATGGCCCCAATGATCGAAAAGCCGAGCGCCACATGCAGGCTCGCGATAATCCACGTCATGGCCGACGGCACGACCACGTGCCGCACGACCTGCAGGCGCGAAGCCCCGAGAATGCGCGCATTGGCGACGAGGTTGCGGTCGACGCTGCGCACGCCCTGGAAGGCGTTGAAGAAGACCACGAAGAAGACCAGCACCGCGGCGAGCAGCACCTTCGAGGGTAGACCCAGGCCAAGCCAGATGACGAAGATCGATCCCAGCACGATGCGAGGCAGCGCATTGACGATCTTGATGTAGGGTCCGAAGACATCGGCGAGGAACGGAACCTCGCCCAAGAGGATACCGAAGACGACGCCGCTCGCGACGCCGAAGACGAAACCGAGGATCGACTCCTCTAGAGTGATCCAGATCTGGTCCCAGAACGATCCGTAAGCCGTACCGTTGGCGAACCAGTCGGCGAGCCGCTGCACGATGCCGAGCGGCGAGCCGAAAAAGAACGGGTCGATCCAGCCGATACGCGAGCCGATCTCCCAGAAACCGAGGCCAAGCACGAGAATGGCGATCTGCGTCGTGTGCACAAGAATTTTTCGGGTCCGGAACCGAGCCCGCGCGGCTGCGGCGATCGCACTCTCCTCCTTCCTGCCGTCGCTCGTGCCCTGGCCCGCTACCGTGTCCATCTGGGTCATCACGCGGCGCCCCGTACGGCATTTGGATCGGCCTGGCGGGAATAGGCGCGCTCGACTTCTTCGCGCAGCGACTCCCAGATCTGCTGGTAGAGCTCGAGAAAGCGCGGCTGGAACCGGATCTCCTGCACGGCCCCGCGGGGTCGTGGCAGATCGACCTCGAAAGTGGCCTTCACCGTCCCCGGGCCCGCGGTGATGACGACGACCTTATCCGCGAGAGCGATCGCTTCCTCGAGGTCGTGCGTCACAAACATCACCGACGGGCGGGACTTCTCCCACAGCGTGAGCAGCTCATTGGACATGATGGCGCGCGTCTGGACGTCGAGCGCCGAGAACGGCTCGTCCATCATCAGCATGGTGGGTTCGTTGATCAACGCAGCCGCCAAGCTTACGCGCTTGCGCATGCCGCCCGAAAGCTGATGCGGATAGTGCTTCTCGAAACCCGCGAGGCCGACCGTCTTCAGCCAGTCGCGGGCCAGCTTGAGGGCATCTGCTTTTGAGACACCGCGGAAGGTTGGTCCTAGAGCCACGTTCGCCTCGACCGACTTCCAGGGCATGAGGGCGTCGGTCTGGAAGACGAAGCTTGCTCCCTTGGTGATCCCGGTCACGTCCTTGCCATTCACCGTCACGGTGCCTCCGCTCGGCATATCGAGCCCCGAAGCCAACGTGAGCGTCGTCGACTTGCCGCAGCCGGTCGGCCCGACGATCGCGACGAACTGGCCTGGCTCCACGGTGAGGTTGATGTCTCGGATCGCCGTCATGGCCGCACCCGTCGGGGTGACGAACCGTTTGGTGACGCCCCTGAGAACGACACCGCCACTCGCAACGCCGCTCATTCAGACCGACCGACGTTCATCGATGCAAGGAGACAGCCGTCCCCACCCGCCGGCGCGTCAAAGCGCAGGCGGAGACCGTATTTCGCGGTCATTGAATCCTCCGTTCGTCCGGCCTCTGCGGCTCTTCGACGGTGTGGGAGGCTAGCAGCCCAAGCTTTCAGTCAGCTTTCAATCGACCGAAGTTCTCTCGAGTAGACTCTGGCTCGTGCCAAGCAGCAAGAGCTGCGTATGGCTGCATCCATCCTTGGACGCAAAGGCTGGCAAAAGGTGGAGGAGATCCGGCGCCTCTTGCGGAAGCAGTCAGCGAGCCGCCGCCCGAGCGCCCGCAAAGGTCAGCTGGCAACCTGACGGACGAGATTGCGGCGCTACGCCGCCACGGCATGGCCGACGACGACGGCGGCGAGGTCGGATGCATCGTCGGCCAGGGCGGGGGCCGTCAGCCCAATCACGGCAATGGCGGCAACACGTGCAATTCGCATCGCAATCTCCATCGCACGAAGGGCTGGGATGTCGTGGGTCACACCTGACGATACCCCAACCGTTTCACGACTCGTTAAGTCCGACCGGGCTCGTTAGGGCCGACCCAGTGCGCTTGCTACGTGCCAAGCCTCTCTTGGCTGTCACCTCTGCCTGGACCCGCTGGGCAGCAGCCTCGCCTCAGCGGGCTCAAGCCATTGTGCGGCCGGGAATCCGAACCTTCATGCGATACAGAGATGTCGACGCCGTCAGGAACAGGCTCGATAGGTCATCATCACCCCAGGTGAAATTCGCGACGACCTCGGGGGTCCGGATGACGCCGAGGGGCCGGGTGTCGTCAGCGAATACGTGCACGCCTCCGGGGCCGCAACAGTAGAGGTTGCCGGCGCTGTCGATCTTCATTCCGTCCGGCGCGCCCTGCCCGTCGCCGACAACCTCGGTCCAGACGGCGCCGCCGCTGAGCGATCCATCCGACCCGACATCGAAGCGGCGGATGTGACCCCGCTCTGTGTCGTTGACGAAGAGATGCCGCTCATCGAGCGAAAAGCAGAGTCCGTTGGGCTGGGCGAAATCTGCCGCGAGGCATCGTAGCCCGGTTCCATCCTCGTTGACGCAGTAAACACCGCGGAACGCGAGCTGTGGCTGGCGCTCGACGCCGTAATAAGGCATCCGCCCATAGGTCGGATCGGTGAAGAAGATGAGGCCATCGGATCGCGCCACGATGTCGTTGGGGCTGTTGAGCTCCTTGCCATCAAAATGCGAGGCGATGACGGTGATCGAACCGTCGAGCTCGGTTCGCGTAACGCGGCTCGTCGCGTGCTCGCAGGTCAGCATGCGGCCGCGGCGATCGTAGGTATTGCCGTTGGCCTTGTTGGAGGGCTTGCGAAAGGTGGTGATGCCGCCCGCTGGCGTCCACCGTCGCATATGATCGCCCGGCATGTCCGAGAAGGTCAGATGGCCTTCTTCCCGATTCCAGATCGGCCCTTCGGTGAACTCGAAGCCGGTGGCGAGCCGCTCGAGGCTCGCACCGGGCGCGACGATCT
>Ga0157370_10008927_pt1 | contig 10767 bp, 6 predicted proteins | sample C35metaG_FD_113463 | JGI IMG/M metagenome (GOLD analysis project Ga0157370, IMG submission 113463) | Corn rhizosphere microbial communities from Kellogg Biological Station, Michigan, USA - C3-5 metaG | ecosystem: Host-associated > Plants > Roots > Rhizosphere > Soil | place: USA: Michigan... | reverse complement strand
TCCCGAAAAACAAAACCAGGTAAAAGAAGCTGCCAGAATTCATGGCCGCGAAAGTTTCAAAACATTAAAAGAAAACCTGCCGGAAGAAATTACTTATGGAGAAATAAGAATGGTAATGGCTGCAGAGAAGAGAGATGAGAAAGCATAGATTTTATTTTTTCCGAATAAAAAACCATGTGATTTCCTCAAAAAGATAAAATCTTCCTTACTATTGGAAATATCAATCATTTGCGCAAAAAGGAAATAGATATAAATCACTTACGAAAAGGAGAAATAGAAGTTTACATATCAAAAATGGATAGACAATTCTTTTAGATTTGTATAGTATTCTTATCAATTAATTTTAAATAGTTTATTATGCACTACGATTGGAATCCATTTAAAAAAGACGATGGCGAATCTCTGAGGCATCACGAAACTGCCTGGAATTTCGATCAGCGCAATGAAAGTTATTATTTAGGTAAGATAAATGAGCCGGGCGATACAGATTTGAAAATGAACTATTTCACCGATGGGAAAACGGGCCGCTATTACCGCAAAGGCGAGATTATTCATCGGGAAGAAACCGCAGTTGTTAAAGATCCTTTTCAAAACAATTCATACGAAGGCAAAAGAAAAAGAAATTTTAGTTTTTAATCAATAACCAAATTGGAGGTCAGATTTTGTAACCTCCAATTTTTTAAATGATAAATTACAATAACAGGATTAAGGCAAAAGGTAAGAATGTAGTTATTGCTTTTTATTGAAATTCAACACCCGGGTGATAGCGTTTTACGCGATGTAACGTATTTACATCAGTATGATGCATTTCAACACCGCCCTGTGCCCCCAGTTTCAGGATAATGTCAGATGAATGTGTAAAGGTGCCGTCGTCATTAAACTTGAAATTGCTTTCAAAACTTTTCAGCTCTGCACGCCCTAATAAATACTTATTTTGGAGAATACCATAGCAAGGATCGCCCGGAGTTGCTTTGAAATGAATTTTCCTGTCGCCGGCTTTGGCATCAGCTCCGGCCAGGATGGCGATTCCGCGACCAAAGACTACCGAACGGATAACCTGCCCGTTTTCTCTGTCCCAAAGAATATACCCTACTTCGTCATGAAAAGGATCCATAGCTTCTTCTCCATGGCGCCATGCAGTCGATTTGTAGGCAAGCCCTTCCATAGATTGTTTTCCATTTTCCTGTATCGGGATGGGTTTAAACGAAGCCTTTTCAAAATAAGTGGTTTCCGAAGTTTCGTCTTGTTTGTTGTGATAGGATAAATCTATACCCACATTGCCTTCCCATTCACCAACGAGAGGAGTTAGCGGTCCTAATTTTTGGCCGCCAAATTTTGCATTTTCTGCCATAATATATATTTTTTTAATACTTGAGAGGCTAAGTTACAGATTCTTTGAAAATCAATGTTTCAAAACACAGTAGTAAATTGAAATTGGAGATTATTCTAATAGGATAAAAAGTTTAAGCCGAAAAGGGTGCATTCCCTCATGTTGCCATTACTAATCGGAAGCTACTTCCTTGTAATCTATGAGGGAATTTCTACAGAATTATTTCGGATCTTCTCCGATCCTGTGATTGGAGGGGTATCGAAGGGGTATCGAAGATGTATCGAAGAGATACACTGCGAAATATAGAAGAAACGAAGAAGAGATGGTTTTTGTCTTAAGCCGGTGCATTATCCTTAGAAAAAGCCTGTAAGGGTTTATTTCCGGGGAATCTATTGTGAAACTGGCGATCGCTCTGGCCTGACCTGTGCTTTATCCTGATGAATATTAACAAAAGCTGCTGGCATGGGGCCCAAACTCAGGATATTGTGGAAAAAGAAAAATAGTTATACCAGTTCTGCCCATAAATAACTGATGTTGGAGTGTTATAATCGATCACTGTTTGAGCAGCCATCAATTATAATTTTAAAGAAAATCAATTGGTTTGTCGGGTCAAAATCTTTTCTGACACATATCTGTGCCTCTTTCCCAATCAGCGATTGCCTGTTACTAAATTATATAGAAACAACCGCAATCAGGATACCGGCTTTTTATTTCATTTCCCCCCAAATTCCAAAACTTTAAACAGTTAACAAAGTATTTCCTCCTTCAGAAAATGCAGATATCAAAGCGGCGCCTTCACCGGAATACACATAAGTGGTCAGAACTGTTTCTCCGTCATTGATAAATATTTCCAGTGATGAACTGAATACCCATTTCCCTGGCCGGTGTCTCATTTCAGTGGCCGGTGTCTTTACCGGCCGTCTGCCCATAGGAAAAATGACGATAAAAAACCGGTGTCCGCAGGTCTCCTGGCCAGCAAAAGTTTACTTTCTTCTTCGCAATTTTATTTTGAAAAATGAAAATAACTGAATACTTTTAAACAATACTTATTATCAAAAGCTGTCGCATTATCCTAATATCAGAAAAACTGAATTGCTTTTCACATATTATTTTATATTTTTCTGAACCGGTTAAACAAACATGGGTAATGGTATTTTCTGTTATCCGCGATAAACAAAAATTACAATTCTAAAACTTACATTATGCGGAAATTTATCATTGCATTAAACCTTATCTTATTCATGGCAAACGCATCTGCTCAAACTGCTCCTAAACTTGTAACAACTGTGGAAGGTATCAATGAATACGAGCTATCCAATGGCCTGAGGATTTTACTTATCCCTGATGGCGCACAAACAAATGTGGTGGTAAACATTGTTTACAAAGTAGGCTCCCGGCATGAAGGCTATGGTGAAAAAGGAATGGCTCACTTAATTGAGCACATGCTTTTTAAGCAATGCAAAAAGTTTACTGACATTAAAAAAGCAATTGCTGATAAAGGCGCATTAGCTAACGGCACTACCTGGTATGACAGAACCAATTATTATGAAGTACTCTCAGGAACTGACGAAAACCTGCGCTGGGCTTTGGATATGGAATCAGACAGAATGATCAACTCAAAAATTCTTCCCGAGGAATTGAAAAAAGAATTCAGCGTGGTGCGTAACGAATTTGAAATGGGAGAAAATGATCCTTCCAATGTTTTGAACGAACGGGTTTTATCTGCCATGTATCTCTGGCATAACTATGGCAAATCTACCATTGGCAGCAAAGAAGATATCGAAAGAGTAAAAGCAGAAAATTTAAAAGCATTTTATAAAAAATATTATCAGCCCGATAATGCAGTGCTCATCATTGCGGGAAAGTTTGATGCTAAAAAAGCTTTGTCTTATGTACAGCAATATTTCAGCCCTATTCCCCGGCCGGCAAGGGTTTTGCAAGCTACTTATACCGTAGAGCCGGTACAGGATGGTGAAAGATCGGTGATGCTTCGCCGCTCCGGTGATATCCAATATATAGGGATGGCTTATCATACGCCTGCTTATGCTGATAAAGATTATGCTGCTAACAACGCCGTGATAGAAATATTAACGAGTAATCCTTCAGGAGTTTTTTATAAAAAACTCGTTGATACCAAAATGGCCGCAGCGGTTTCAGGATATTCACAAACCTTACACGACCCGGGTTTTACCTATTTTCAATTAGATGTGCCACTCGGTAAAAGCGTTGACAGTGCTAAAACAATATTGCTCAATACTGCAGATGATATCCCTGCCATGAAAATTACCGGAGAGGATTTGACCCGGGCCAAAAATGCCCTGATGAAGCGGATTGATAATGTAAATAATAACACCTTAAACCTGGCAATAACGCTTACAGAATTGATCGGTGCCGGTGATTGGCGGCTTTGGTTTCTTAACAGGGACAGGGTGGAAAAATTAACCCTGGCTGATTTGGAAAGTGTGGCCCGGAAGTATTACAAAAAATCTAACCGTACTTATGGTGTATTCATACCTGATGCAGCGCCAGACAGAACTACAGTAGGTGAAACACCGGATATTGCTTTGTTACTCAAGGGTTATAAAGGAAATGAAGCAGTCGCACAAAAAGAAAATTTTGAAAACAGTATTTCAAATATAAAAAAGCACATAGAGTATCATACACTTGCCAACGGCGGTAAATATGCGTTGCTTGAAAAACCCGCTAAAGGTGATAAGGTAACTGCGACTGTTATGTTGCGCTATGGCAATGAACAGAGCCTTGCAAACAAGAGTGAAGCTGCATCATTATTAGCTTCTATGCTTAAAACAGGAACTACTGCAAAAACAAAAGAACAAATCGCTGATGAGCTTGACAGGATTAAAACGACTATTAATTTTTACGATAATGCAGGTGCACTAAACATTCACCTCAGCACAGATAAAAAAAATCTGGAGGCGGCCTTGAATCTGCTGGCAGACCTTCTTAAAAATCCTAAATTTGACCAGGCAGAATTTGATAAGTTGGTGATTCAAACCAAAACAAATTATGAATCCAATAAGCAGGATCCGCAAACGATAAGCTTTGAACGGCTCGCAAAAATCATTACGAATTATCCGAAAGGCCATCCTTTGTACGCCAGAAGCACAGATGAGAAATTAGAGGATTTAGCCAGAATAAACCTGGATGATCTGAAGAAATATTATGCCGGCTTTTATGGCGCCAATAATTCACTTTCAGTATTTGTAGGCGGAATTGATAAAAACCAGGTAACCTCCTTTCTGAAGAATACTTTCGCAAACTGGAACAGTCCATCTCCATTTACAGAAATAAAACCGCAATATTTCGATGTGAAAACTACTACAGAATTGATAAAGACTCCGGATAAAGCCAATGCCGTATTAGCTGGCAACATCAATCTGCAACTATCTCAGAAGGATGCCGATTATCCGGCTGTAATGATGGCAAACGAATTGTTAGGCGGCGGTAGTTTTATGGGTTCACGTATCGCACAACGCCTTCGCGAAAAAGAGGGCATGAGTTATGGAGCGGGCAGCTTTATGAATGTCAGGTACAAGGAAAATGAAGGCACCTGGGGCCTTTATGCAATCTTCAATCCTCTTGTCAAAAACCGCCTTGACTCTGCCTTGCATGAAGAAATTGACAGGGCAATCAACAAGGGATTTACCCGGGATGAATTAACAAAATCGGTAAAGAGTTTAATGGAAAGCCGTAAAACTTTTCTGGGCCTTGATAATTATTTGGCCGGGCAGATAATCATCTATATGCAAAATGAAAGAGATTTAAATGACTTTACTGATTTTGAAAATAAAACAAAAGCATTAAGTGTCGAAGAAGTCAATACTGCCTTAAGAAAGTATTTTGACAGATCAAAATTGGTATTGGTTTACTCCGGAGATTTTGATAAAAAATAGAAAGACTTAAAGGATTTACCGTAGCAGGAGCGGGATGCTTCAGCAGCGTGAACCGTTGATTAAAGATTTATATCGTTTAAAGATTTATCGTTCAGGCCGCGGAGGCAAGCGTCCTGACCGGATAGCAGGTAGCGGATGCTTCAGCAGCCTGAACCGTTGATTAAAGGTTTATATCGTTTAAAGTTTTATCGTTCAGGGCGCGGAGGCGAGCGTCCTGAACGGATTGCAAACTAGCAAATGAGCTTAACAGGCATATAAATTGTAATGTCCTAATATTGTAACAATATTTACGGGCTACATTTATAAAATCAGGCATTTTACAATCCGGTAAGGAAACGGAAGGATTTATAATTGAAACATGAACGATCAGCCGATTTCTCATCCTAAAAAATTAAAGCAATTAGCTGCGACTGCTATTTGCGGAAATGATATCACTTCATCATGCCTTTATGTTTCGGCGCTTTGCATTGTTTATGCAGGGCAATATGCTTTTATCGCTTTAATAATTGTTGGAGTGGTTTTATTTTTTTTTAGAAAAATATATGGCGAAGCCGTTGGGGCATTGCCACTTAATGGTGGTGCATACAATATTCTGCTCAATACTACCAGTAAAGGAAATGCTTCTCTCGCTGCTTGTTTAACCATACTTTCTTACATGGCTACCGCCGTGCTTTCGGCGTCAGAAGCGATGCATTACCTGCACAGCGTTTTCCCTTTTTTTCCGGTTATTATCGCCACGATGGTTATTCTTACTATTTTTTTGCTGCTCACGATTAGCGGCATCAGTGAATCGGCAAATGTTTCCATTGTTATCTTTATCATTCATCTTTCTGTATTGGTATTATTAATTGGGAGCGCTATTTATTTTGTAATGGTAAATGGTTTGGACATTGCAAATATCAATTTTCATTCGCCTTTAAAAGGAAGTATTTCCAATGCGATTTTTCTGGGTTTCAGCACTGCGATGTTGGGAATAACCGGCTTTGAAACATCCGCAAATTTTATAGAAGAACAAAAGCCGGGTGTATTTCCAAAAACACTCAGAAATATGTGGGTTTTGGTAATGATCATCAATCCGGTAATTGCTTTGCTGGCTGTTTCTATCATGCCACTTGCAGAAGTTCCCGGCCATGAAGCTGCATTTCTTTCATTTATGGGCAGGCAAACAGGAGGCACGTGGCTGGCTACGGTCGTTTCGCTGGATGCTGCGCTGGTACTGAGTGGTGCGGTTCTTACTGCTTTTATCGGTGTGAGCGGATTGATGAAACGTATGACACTCGACCGCATATTTCCGCAGGCATTATTAAAAGAAAATAAAAAAGGAAGTTCTCCCCGGATTTTAATTCTGTTTTATATTTTATGCTTTTCTATCCTTTTTATTACTGCCGGCGAACTGGCGCCGCTTGCGGGAGTTTATACCATTTCATTTTTATCGGTAATGGCATTTTTTGGTTTTGGGAATTTGCTGCTGAAAATAAAACGGGCGCGATTACCAAGGCCCGAATATGCGCCGCCAATTATTGTGTTGCTGGGAATATTGGGAATTTTAATTGCCTTATATGGAAATGTAAAACTTCACCCTGCTTATCTGATTGTATTTCTTCAGTATTTTATTCCGGCAATTCTCATCATCTATATGTTTTTGAAAAGAAAAGTAGTGATTCATTATATGCTGCTTCATGCCAATTCTATTTTTGACAAAATCCAAAAAGCCTCTGTTTTCAGCCGCTTTCACCTCACAAAAGAAATGCGTAAACTGAACCGTCAGCCGTTTGTATATTTTACCAAGGGCGATAATATTGCTATTCTCAATAAAGTGATTCAATACGTGCAGGAAAATGAAATTACCCAAAAATTAAAAATCGTTACTGTCCTTCAGGAAGAACAAAAACTGAATAAAACTTTTGAGCGTGATTTCCAGACTCTGGACCGCGCTTACCCGGATATTAAACTTGAATACATTCAAATACCCGGCGTTTTTGGCCCTGAAATTATTAATAAATTAAGCCAGGAATGGAATATTCCACAAAACTTTATGTTTATTGGTTCGCCCAGCGATCGTTTTCCACACAGGCTTTCAGATTTGGGAGGAGTGCGGTTGATTATTTGAAAATTGTTGATTGAAAAATTACGAAAGCCGTTATTTGTTTGTTGAATGCAGTTTGTTTATATTGCTGGTTTGAGGTAAGAATTTCTTATCAAATTGGCCTGCTTTACAATCTTGAAATTTCTTTATCCGGTTTGTTTGATTTTTGTTGTCATGCGTTTACCTTTTAGACAATTGTTTGCAAAAACAAAACAAGTTTACGGTGAGGCTTTCTGTGGTTTTTTGTTAATTGAGTTACCAACCGGCATTACCTCTTTCTTTACGGTTATTTTTTCAAATATTCATTTTTAATTTCATCGTACTCATAAAGATGTTCATTTGATTTGCCATCTTTATCAAAAACAGATTCCCAGGTATTCAATGGCTCCCAGATAAATGTTCCTTTCATTTGATTTCCGGGAATGGAAAAGGCCATTTTGTTCACTTCTTTTTTTAATTGAGAATATTCTGCAACAATCACCGGCTTGTGATATTTTTTGTGAAGGGCATTCAGATTCGATTGCAAATCCTGCAAAGTTCCATGCCATTTAGGATAATAAGATTCACCGATCACATCAAAAGAAACGCCACGGCTAATCATATTGTCCAGAAAAAATTCAGACTCATCATTTTGTCCGCCCAAAGCAATATGCAACAATGTAATAATTGAAGGATCTACTTTTTTTACCGCCCCCATTCCTGCATTTAATAAAATCGCAAGGCTGTCTAAATGCTGCACATTTCCCGTTGGCCACAATATTCCATGATTGATTTCATTTCCTGTTTGTACCATATCAGGCAACGTTCCCTGGGCTTTCAAAGCCTGCAAAGCATTGGTGGTATAATCGAAAACTTTTTTTGCAAGCTGATTAAAATCCAATTCTTCCCACGCTTTCGGTTTGAATTGTTTTCCGGGATCGGCCCAGGTATCACTGTAATGAAAATCAAGCAAAAATTTCATGCCGGCTTTTTTAATTCTTTTTGCCATTTGCAAGGTGTGTGGCAGATCACAAAAACCTTTTTTGGGAGAATAGCCGCTGTCATTTGCCGGATCTGCAAACAAGCGTAAACGGATGTAATTAAAACCGTGATCTTTTAAAATTTTCAATACATCCTTTTGAACGCCTTTGTCAGAAAATTTGATTCCCCTCGCTTCCATCTGCGGTAAAAAAGAAATATCGGCGCCAAGAATTTTGCCTTTTAATGTGGCAGTAGAATGAATGTTTAATTTTGAAAAAAGATAGGGATCATTTTTGGTGTTGATCGTTTGATTTGGTTTAATCGTAATGATGTCCGTTCCTCCATCCCACAATCCTTTTGAAGTGGCTTTAAATTTAATAATTCCAGGTGTTTTCCCTGCCTGCAAAATCAATTCGCATTTTCCATTAAATGCAGCCATTTCCCACGTTTGCTCTGTGATCTTATGCAGTTTGTTTCCTGCATTACCGTTAGTTCCACCAATAATTGAAGCATCGCCGGTTACAATAAATTGAACAACATTATTGGCATTTGCTACTTCCTTGCCTTGTTTGTCAACAATACTTATCCTGATGAGCACTGTATCTCTTCCATCAGCAAGAAGAGTCGTTTTATAAGGCATTACAACTACTTCTGCAGGTGTTCCCGTTGAGCGCTGATTCTTTGTTGGCGGGGACGCCAACAACAGCGTGGAAAAAATATTTATCAATAAGAATAAAAAGAAGGAAGTTTTTTTAAGCATAATTATGAGCGGTTTTTAAAGTTTATCAAATTAATTTCAAGTTAAATAAGGATAGAAAATGAACAATTGCTAAACTTCCTTTTTTTGTGGTAAACAAAGAAATAACCATTCTTCTTTTCAACAAATATCAAAAAAAAACTGCCTCAGTTCATAAGGCAGTTTTTAAAAATCAATTAAAGAAATTACAATTTAGTTAGAGTTGCAGTATATCTTAGCGGATGGCTCATATCTAAAACAACTTTGTAGTTACCCGCAGTGCTTACTGAAATATTTGAGCCATTATAATTTAAATCGGTAAGGCTTCCTCCTAAATTTGAATTACCACCTGGGAAATTAGGATCGTTCCAGTTTCCATTAGCTCTGAATTTGATGCTATTCGCAGTTAAAGCAACAGAGCTGATTACCCAAACATTATTCACCGGATCATAAGTCATTGGTGTATCTGCTCCCCAGCCACCTGGTGTAGCATCACCAATGATTGCCCAGGTTGTTTTTGTGGCAGACCACGTAAGCGCCACCGGATTAGCTTTTACATAATAATAAGCTGCGCCATCAGGCCAAATCAGATTGCCGCCAGAGGTACTAAGTTTACCCGCACCTGCATCACCAAATGAATTATCCCAATTAGGCGCAGGTGTAATTTTGAATTGAAATGAGCCTCCTGCCGGTACATGTATATATCCTTCATAATCATTTTCACCTGGTACAGCACCAAGTTTAGGAGCGCTGGCAGGAGTCCAGTTTGGCGGGGTCTGATAATCTCCCGGAACCCATAAGTAAGCGACTGGAGAATATGTGGTTACATTTAGTTTAATAACATTAGATATAACAGATGGAAACGTATTTGTTCCCTGGAAAGCAACTATCCGGATTTCTAAATCTTTTGCTACTCCAACCGTTGCTCCTGCTAATAATGCTGCGGAATTTAAATCAGCAACACTAATATCTTTCATTAATGCGTTGCTTACATTAAATACCTGGGGTTTGGCAAAATTGCCTCCTACAGTATCTAATTGCACAGCATAATTAAAAGAATAATTTCCATATTCAGTTGCGTTCCAATTTAAAACTAAAGCGCTGTTTGAAGCATTCGTTATTAACAAAGTTAACGGACTGAGCGATGAAGCGGCAACTGTAATAGGAACTATAAATGGTGTAACCGCTACGCTTACTGCATTAGATTGATACTGTTCATTATTATTAGCATAAGAAGAAGTAACCCGGATATTTACATGATATGGTTTCGCTGGAGTAAGCCCGAAACCTGCCAAAACATTATTCAATTGATTTCCGGTAAATGAATAGGTTAAAGGGCCATCTACTTCGAAAGTCATCGGGCTTGCAAATGTGCTTGCGGTATCAATATTAATGATAAACTTTTGGTGGGCTGAATCAGTAGCGTACTTAGGATTAGTCCAATTAAGGGTAAGTACGGTATTTGTTGAATCAGCCGGCTTTGGAGTTATTGAAGTAACCGAAGTTGTTAAGGTAACCGCATTGCCATTTTTATAAAATGGCAGATCCGCTACTTTTTTCACGCAGGCAAAGAATCCAGTAATTACTGCAATTCCTAAAAATAATTTTGATAAATATTTCATGAGTTATTTTTTAAAAAAGAATCTTATTTTTTCAAAATGAAATTATTGTTGTGTTACCGTAAATTTTCCTCTTTGGAAATCCAGTGAAATTTTATACTTACCAGAAGTAGCCGGGCCGG
>Ga0157370_10008926_pt1 | contig 10768 bp, 10 predicted proteins | sample C35metaG_FD_113463 | JGI IMG/M metagenome (GOLD analysis project Ga0157370, IMG submission 113463) | Corn rhizosphere microbial communities from Kellogg Biological Station, Michigan, USA - C3-5 metaG | ecosystem: Host-associated > Plants > Roots > Rhizosphere > Soil | place: USA: Michigan... | reverse complement strand
AGAGAAACTACAGGCAGACTTTGAGGCGAAAGTGGCTACCCAGCCGCAGAACAGAGCAACTATCCTGGAGGAAATGAAACCTCAGTATGAATCTTATATCAATCAGCTAAATACATCAATCTTAAAATTTGCGAAAGAAAATAAAGGTACGTTAGCAAGTTTCTATGCAATGAATACGTTAAGCCCGCAAGAATTTGAAGCCGAATTGGTTGCCTTTGCCGACGAAATTAAGGACGAAATTAAAGGGAATACTACCGTAGATACCTTTATAAAACAGATGGCATTGCTAAAAACTGTTCAAGTTGGTCAGGTTGCGCCAGAATTTACAATTAATACTGCAGATGGAAAGCCTGTGAGTTTATCCAGTTATAAAGGCAAATATGTATTGGTAGATTTTTGGGCCTCATGGTGTCAGCCTTGCCGTCAGGAGAACCCGAACGTGGTAAAAGTTTACAATAAATATAAAACGAAAAACTTCGACATTCTTGGAATTTCCTTAGATACCGATAAAGCTGCCTGGTTAGGGGCTGTAAAAGCAGATGGTTTAACGTGGACTCACGTTTCAGAATTAAAAGATTTTAATGGCGAAACAATAAAGAAATATCAGGTTCAGGCCATTCCAACTTCCTACCTTATTGATCCTGCGGGAAAAATTGCCGCTAAAAATCTTCGTGGTGATGAACTTGATGGGTTTTTAGCCAAAACGTTACGATAAAAGAAACTCAATGTTAAACTAATTTAAGTCGTTAACAATTTCTTAACTTAGCGTTAACCGAGAGTTGCATCAGAGACACTACTTTCGTAACAAATATTTAACTATGAACAACGCAGGTCAGAAAATATTAATTGTTGACGACGAACCAGATATCCTGGAACTGATTGAGTACAACCTGAAAAAAGAAGGTTATCAGGTTTTCACCGCTTCGAATGGTCAGGAAGGAATTACGGTAGCGAAGAAGGTTCATCCTGATTTGATTATTCTGGATATCATGATGCCTAAGATGGATGGGATTGAGGCTTGCAGGTTGATGAGAGCAATTCCGGAATTTAAAAACACTTTCATGGTATTTCTAACTGCAAGAAGTGAAGAGTATTCAGAGATTGCTGGTTTCAATGTAGGTGCTGATGATTATATTGCCAAGCCAATTAAGCCCCGTGCTTTAGTAAGTCGCATCAATGCAATTTTAAGACGTAATTCAGGAACTGAAGAAGTATCAGAAAATAAGTTAGAGATCGGTGATTTAGTGATTGATAGAGAAGCTTATTTAGTTTTTCAAGGTGGTAACAAGGTAGTATTGGCAAAGAAAGAATTTGAATTATTGTACTTGTTGGCGTCTAAGCCCGGTAAGGTTTATACCCGTGAGTCGATTCTTAAAAATATTTGGGAAGATTCTGTAGTGGTGACCAATAGAACAATTGATGTTCATATTCGTAAACTTAGAGAAAAGTTGGGCGAAACTTACGTATCAACGGTTAAAGGCGTTGGTTATAAGTTTGAGCTTTCATAGCGATCTTATATATATTTAAGCCGCTGATTCGCAGATTAATTTGCGAATCAGCGGCTTTTTAATGTATTACATATTTCTCACCATCTCTTGGTAACTTCGTTGCAGCTTGTGCTATAGTAAATAAAAGATCTTCTGATTTATTTCTAATGAATGATGGCTAATGTTCTTTCAAAAAAGCTGATCGCAGTCTTTTAAACTGATGGAGTTTTGCCACTTTAAAGATTAAATAACTTTATAAGTAATTTGCCGTAGTAACTACACGTTAAGATCATATCGTGCATCCAGGCGCACCGTATTAATTCAAGCCCTCATCTTTGCTTATCCTTTTTATCTGTGCTTAATTTTTAACCCATAGAATAAATCCGTATTTTTGCGGCTTATTAATATTTTTCAGATTGAAGTATCCAAATTTTAAAGACCTTATCCTTTTTGAAGACAACGATTTTATCGTGATCAACAAACCACCCTTTCTGGCATCGCTTGATGAAAGAGGTGGATCCGGTGAAACCAATGTATTGCGTTTAGCGAAACAGTATAGTGATGACGCACAAGTGTGCCACCGTTTAGATAAGGAAACTTCCGGAGCTTTAATTATTGCAAAAAATCCAGAAGCGTACCGCCATGCATCAATGCAGTTCGAACGTAGAAAGGTGAGTAAAACTTATCATGCAGTGGTAGATGGCCATGTAATTTTCGATAAATTATTAGTGGATTTACCCATTTTAAATGATGGAAATAAAAATGTAACGATAGATCGTGCCGAAGGCAAAAGAGCGGAAACGATTTTTGATTCATTAAAATATTATAAACATTATACACTTGTAGAATGTAAGCCGATTACCGGCAGAATGCACCAGATCCGAATTCACCTGGCTACGCAAAGAGCAGCGATTGTTGGAGATGATATGTATAAAGGTAAACCAGTATTTTTATCATCCATTAAACGTGGATATAAATTAACCAAAGGGGAAGATGAACTGCCCGTTATGAAGCGTTTTGCCTTACATGCAAGGCATTTGGTTTTTAAAGGCCTGGATGATCAGGACATCATTATTGATGCTCCGTACCCAAAGGATTTTGCAACTTTAATTAAGCTTTTAGATAAATTCGACGCATAAATAATTGAATTAAAGATTGTCTGCACAATCTGTTTTAACTACATTTGGAACAATCGCTCTCTATTAAAATTCAATAGAATGTATATCCGTTTCGTAAATTACCTTGATAAAGTTAACCAATATAGAAAGTCAAAAATATCAAACCGTAATTTTCTGATCATACTGGCGGTAATTGTTGGTATTCTTGCCGGACTTGCGGCAGCTGCAATTAAAAGTTTAACTCATCATATTGAAGAATTTCTTCAGTCAGACTGGCATTGGAAATATAAGTACTACCTGTACTTTGTTTTTCCAATGATTGGTATTTTTCTTACTGTTTTATACATTAAATATTTCATCAGAAGAAGCAAGTTCGAAACCGGGTTAACACCATTGCTTTATGCCATCTCGAAAAAATCAAGCAGGGTAGAGGCACATAACATTTATTCTCAAATTATTACTGCGGCTATTACGGTTGGCTTCGGTGGCTCAACGGGACTGGAAGCACCTATTGTAACAAGTGGTTCTGCAATAGGCTCTAATCTAGGTCGCTTTTTAGGCTTGTCTTACCGTGAAATTACCATGTTGGTAGCCTGTGGTGCAGCTGCAGGTATAGCAGGAGCATTTAACAGCCCGGTGGCCGGAATCGTTTTCGCTATCGAAATTCTTTTACCCGAATTTACCATTCCTGCTTTTATTCCTTTGTTATTATCTGCGGCAACAGCGGCAGTGGTGGCCAGGATATTCTACACACAACAATTATTTTTCCTGGTAACGGAAGGCTGGCAAATTAATGCATTGTTTTATTATGTGCTTTTAGCCGGATTAATCGGCTTATTTTCTATCTATTTTACAAAAGCCAATTATGCTGTAAAGGGCTTATTTTATAAAATTAAAAACCCTTACACCAAGGTAATTGTTGGTGGCCTGATGCTTGGAGTCCTGGTTTTTCTTTTCCCAACACTTTATGGTGAAGGTTATATTACCATGAAAAACCTGTTAAGAGGAGATTATCTTGCCGTCATTAACAACAGTATATTTGAAGATTATAATAACATTGCGCCTTTAGTTATTTTATTTACAGTGGTAACCATTTTCATGAAATCGCTGGCAACATTAATTACGCTAGGCGCTGGCGGTAATGGAGGTACCTTTGCACCGAGTTTGATTATGGGCGGCCTGATTGGTTTTATTTTCGCATACATTGTTAACCTTTCTGGATTAGCACATCTAAACGTATCTAACTTCATCGTAGCCGGAATGGCAGCAGCCCTAGGATCTATCATGCATGCTCCTCTTACCGGAATTTTCCTGATTGCAGAAATTACCGGGGGATACATATTGATGGTTCCTTTGATGATTACCACTGCGATTTCTTATGCTATTAACCGAAGCGCTCAAAAGCACTCTATCTACACAAAGGTACTTGCAGATAAAGGTGAATTGCTTTCGCATGAAGATAAAGACACAACAGTTTTAAATCAGATGAAATTAAAATATCTGATTGAAAAAACTTATCCACAGCTACAGATGGGTGATTCGATCGCTGAAAAGATGAATGAAATTGTCCAGTCACATAAAAATATTTGTGCCGTTACTGATGAAGTTGGTGATTTTAAAGGTATTATCTATGTAGAAGAATTATTTAGCGAAATGGTTAACAATCCAGATAAACAAAGTCTGTTAGCTACGGATTTAGTGCAGCTGGCACCCAATACCATTAGTGAAAACGATGATTTAAAAGTTGTGTTGAAAAAAATGGAACAAGACAATGTTTGGCTTTTGCCAGTAATTGATGAGACCAATCGTTATAAAGGCTTTGTTTCAAAAACTGCAATATTTAATAAATACAGAGCGCTGCTCATGAGGCAAAATGACTATATGAGTTAACTAACTATCTTAAGAACAGATTGTAACGCATAGCTGGTATAAACAAGAAAAGCAGGAAATCATCCTGCTTTTCTTATTTATACCTTTATGTTGATTAATTTTTATGAGTTAACTAACCATATCACCTGAGTTTACCCTTTTTGGGGATTACGCGGTATCTCTTTTTAACCCAAATTTCTCAATCTTACTATATAAGTGACTTCTTTGAATATCTATTTCGTCAGCTGTTTTGGATACATTCCAGTTGTTTTTCTCGAGCTTAAATTTGATAAATTCTTTCTCAGCATGGTCTTTATAATCCTGAAAATTATTAAAGCTATCGAAAGAAGATGACATACCCGAACCACCACTGGCACCTGCAATTTGAGTGCTGGTTGCCGAGCCAATGTTTGTGCCGCCACCTGGATTAGCAAAGGCTCGAACGTCATTTTCAGTAATTACTTTATCGCTTAAAATAATTAAACGTTCGATCATATTGTGTAATTCCCGTACATTACCCGTCCACGGTAAAGCCTGCAATGCAGCCATTCCGCTGTCATTAATTTTTTTAACAGGCATTCCGTAGTCACTGCAAATACTTTCTAAAAAGTTTTGAGCAATCACCGGGATATCATCTGTACGTTCTGTTAAATGCGGAACATGAATATTAATAACGTTTAAACGGTGGTATAAATCCATGCGGAAATTACCGTCTTCAATTTCTTTAAGCAAATCTTTATTGGTTGCCGCCAGTACACGAACGTTAACTTCAATTTCTTTTTCACCACCTACACGGGAGATTTTATGTTCCTGCAAAGCACGCAGCACTTTTGCCTGTGCCGAGAGACTCATGTCACCAATTTCATCTAAAAATAACGTTCCGCCGTTGGCCAGTTCAAATTTACCAATCCGCTGTTTTACTGCAGAGGTAAAAGAACCTTTTTCATGACCAAAGAGCTCACTTTCAATTAATTCTGAAGGGATAGCAGCGCAATTTACTTCAATTAACGGATTATCTGCACGATTAGATTTTTCATGTAACCACCTTGCAACTAATTCTTTACCACTACCATTTGCACCTGTAATTAATACACGGGCTTCAGTAGGTGCAACACGCTCTATGGTTTCTTTAATTTTGGAGATACTTTCTGACTTACCCAGAATCTCTCTGGTTTTGCTGGCTTTACGCTTCAGAACCTTTGTTTCGGTTACTAAATTCCCACGGTCTAAACCGTTACGAACAGTAATTAATAGGCGATTTAAATCAGGTGGTTTGGAGATGAAATCGAAAGCTCCTTTTTTGCTGGCCTCAATTGCGGTTTCAACTGTTCCGTGACCTGAAATCATGATGAAAGGCAGATCAGGCTTTAATAATTGCGCCTGTTCGAGCACTTCCATGCCGTCCATCTTATTCATCTTGATATCGCAGAGTACCAGATCGAAATTTGTCCTTTTGATCATTTCAAGGCCGTCGATACCGTTATCGATATCTTCAACGTCGTAATTTTCGTACTCTAAAATTTCGCGTAAGGTGCTTCTTATTGCCCGCTCATCATCAATAATTAATAGTTTGGCCATTAGTATTTATTCTAGTTGGATACGAAGATATTACTTTTAAATTAATGTATACTTTTTTATACAATAATTTAGGCTATAAACGGTAAATTTAAAAAAATGTTTTAATGTTTTTAATAGGAAAATTATCGCCAGGCTCATCTCTTGAAAGTGGTTTCTTAATAAAAACTGAAAATTTAAATTGATAAGATGACACATCTGATTTAAAATAGCATGCAGTTGATTGGATAGAAAACCTGTTGCTAAAAGAAAATAAAAATGCAGGTCTATAAGCCGGGTTCTGTTTTCTGATTGCTCAGAACTTCTATCATTAATCCAGTATAAATGTTGCCATTTATCTCTAACGACCTACCCACTAACATCGGACGGGCAGCCCTACATGCGTTAGCCTATTTGGTCTTTCAACTCCCGGGGTTTACAAACCACTACAGTCGCCTGCAATGCTCGTGCGCTCTTACCGCACGTTTTCACCCTTATCCCGACTTTTACGTCCGGACGGTATATTTTCTGTTGCACTAATCCGTGATTCAGGTTTTCATTCCTCAATCCCTTTCCGTTAGAAAGCGGGATGCCCTGCGTTGCCCGGACTTTCCTCTCTTCCGATAAATCGAAACAGCGATAGAACAACCTGCATTTTGCGCAAAGATCGGATTATTATTCATATTATTATAATAGTAATAATACTATTCGTTTGCTAGTATATATATATCATCTAGCACCTTTTGAGAAAATCTAAAGTTGGTTTGTTGTATTTTCATGACAATAGGTTTTATTGATGTAATTATGCCGGTATTTTTTGCTTTTAGAATTATGCCTAAAGTACCAGTATATTGCAGATTTAACCTTTCAGCAGTTTTCTACCTTTATTATCATCTAAGATAAGAAGCGACCTTTCTGACTCCATCGCTAATGTAATGGCGCTTGCTTCACTGGCATCAATATCCAATGAGTTTTGAAATGAAATGTTCTGTGGTGATCTGACCTCAATCCACGAAGGTAGAGGAGAACCAAATTCTGCGGCAATAGTAGTAGTTGTTACTATTTTTGAAAAGAGCGCCTTTAAAAGATTAAACTCCTTAATATTTTCTAATAAAATGAAACAGGTTGTGTCAGCAATTACAATTTCATATTTTTTCTGCATCATTTAACATTTCTGAAACAGGATAATTAAATAATGAAACGCCGTAATCAGCAAGTAATTCGGCAAAAGCACGCTTAGGCAAATCAACCATAGCTGCTGCTTGACCTAATGATAATTTTCCAGATTCATAGAGTTTTGCTGCGATAAAACGTACGGTATCAAGCTCATGCTTACCTAAACTATCAGGAACTTGAAGAGTTATCGTTGTCATGATTTAAATATACGAAATTATTTATTTACAATTTTTCAATTGAACAGAAACTTTACTGTAAGGCACAAAACCCTGATTGTTTCCAAATGAGTTGGTAATATAAACCATTACCTGGGCTACATCTATATCAGCTAACTCTGGGAAAGCCGGCATTTTTTCCTGATACTCCTTGCCATTGATCATTATTCTCTCAGATATTCCATTCTTAATGATGCAAGCCAAACGGTTTTTGTTGTTTTTTAAAAAAACTGAATCAGTTAAAGGCGGGGCAAGTTTCCCTAAGCCTTCACCATTTTCTCCATGGCAATTCTGACACTTAGTTTTGTAAATATCCTTGCCATTTGACAGGTAATTTTGTAAATCAATAGTCTCCTGATTTTGGCAGGAAATAATTATCGCTATGATAGTAAATAGAAAGATAGAATGGATAATGTATTTGCGCATTAGTGTTTTGTTTAATTTGCCACGGAAACATCGAAAATACAGAGAAATGAAATTTTAATTCCGTGTAATCTGTGTTTCCGTGGCTAAATATTCTATCTTTTGTATTCAGCTAATAAAACGGGAATGTCCTTTTTCAATTGTTCCACCTGATCTTCTTTAGTGCCATCATATGCGCCCCGGATGCGCCTGTTTTTATCAATAAGAACAAGGTAACCCTGATGAATATAACCGTCTTTAGCGGTGCTATCTTCACCAACTGCCACGAGGTAATTTTTCTCTGCTAAAGTATAAACGCTGTCTTTGCTTCCGTAAAGGAATTGCCATTTGCTGCCATCAACACCCAGCTTTTGGGCATATTTTTTTAAAACCGAGGGTTTATCATATTTAAAGTCGATGGTGTGAGATACAAACATCACATCAGGGTTGGTTTTAAAATCATTATAAACCGTCATTAAGTTTCGGTGCATTGTTGGGCAGATGGTGCTGCAAGAAGTAAAAAAGAAATCAGCAATATATACTTTGCCGTCTGTAGCTTTGTTTGTTGTTACCATACTATCCTGGTTTAAAAATGACCAGTTGGGAATGGTTTGATAAACCGTGTCTATTTTCTCTACACCTGCGGCATCTCTAACCGTTTCTGCATGGCGCTCTCCGTAGAACGGAAGTTTTTTATCTTGTTTGCAGGATGAAAGTATGGTAATGGATAACATACAAATTGCTATCGAAGAAATAATTTTATTCATGATTTTTTATTAATGTGTAAATATACGACCTCTGTTTTGTAGGAGGGAATTAATTATTGCATTTAATAGTCTCCAGCAGATCTAAAAAGATTTCGCAGTACTTTAAAAGGTTCTGCGAAATCTGCGCAATCAGCGGGAGAAATTTAGTGCTTATGATGTTCCATATTCATTTTAACTGCTGGTGCAATATTATACTTTTTCAGAACCGAATCTGATGCTTTGGTTACTTTGATATAATCGTCTTCTACTTTTCTGATCTTTACCATTTCAGATTTGTAATACGCTAAATCTTCCTGTTCGGTTTTGCCTTTGAAGTCATCTTTAAAGCCATGCATCCAATCCATCATACGTTCATCAGCTTGATTTAGGCTGGTAATCAGATTGGCTACGTTTAGTGAATCTTGCTGAGATTTTATTTTATCAGACTTTAAAACTGAATCTAACTTCATTTTATTAGTCATCACTTTTCCGCCATCCATCATCAGTTTATCATGAATGTTGAGCACTTCTTTTTTTATTGCTTTAGCATCCGGTTCTGTTTTGCAAGCGCTAAAAAGTAAAATGATTAGGCAAAATCCTAGTGTTATTGAGTTTTTCATATTATTGTATTTAAAAATTGTAAGTAATTCCGACATAGACTTTACCGGCACTCATGGGGTGATCGGTTTCTGCTTCCCAGATGTTTTTTTGTATCCCAGTGTTGAGCGCTACGTTTTTGTAAAAGATGTCTGCCCCGACACCACCCATTAAATTATTCATCACGTGTTCGCCGGTTCTAACACCATTGTATTTTTCTCCGGCAGAATATTCATAGAAAAACTGTGCGGAAGGCATCACCTGAACGTTTTTGCCGATTCTTTGTGTATAGAAAATATTCAGGAAACTCGTGGTGCTGTTCGCAATGCTTTCTTGCCGGCTGTTTTTACCATTCACTTTGTAAGAAGTGTTTAAACTGGCGCCGAATTTCCCCAAACCAACCAGGTAATTCAGGTAAACAAAACCATCGGTACTGCCGGTGCCACCCTGCATTAAAGAGGAGTAACGGATGCCAGCTGTATTTTTAAAATTGTTTTTGCCAGTGGGTAATTTGATACCCGCGCCAGCAATGAGCTGTTGTTTAAAATTATCATCTAGCTTTTGAACTACATGGTAACCGGCATAGAAATTAACATCTCCAACGCCACCAATTGTTGAGGTGTAACCGTTATATCGTTCACTGTTGGAAACATAAGGAAGTATGGCATTTATTTCTAATCTGCTATTGATGAAATATTTGCCGCGTATTTCCATTGATCGATATAATTCATAATCGTCTGCATTTCCGGCGTGTCCTGTGATTGGAGCATCCTGACTTCTAGCCGGAATGAAGAATTTGCCTCCATTGGGGAACAAAGAATGCGTTTGTCCTTCGTAACCGTTAAAAGAACGGTAACGATATAATATACTGATGCTGTTTCGATTATAGTAAGGGGTGATCCCCATAAAACAACCGCAAATGTCGCATCCAAAAACGTTACTACTAATTAGCAAAAACGCTATCACGATTAATTTACGACTCGCCATATAATTTATTTTTGATAAACTCATTGTCGGTTAAAGTTTTTAAGAATGCTTTTATTTGTGTTTTTTCAGAAGCATTTAATTGCACGCCGTTTTTTAATATGGGGTCTAAATTTTCATTGAGCTTAACGCCAGAATTATAGTGCTCCAAAACTTCATCAAGGCTATAGAAACGACCATCATGCATATATGGACCAGTATATTCGATATTTCTTAAGCTCGGGATTCTGAATCTACCAAAGTCAGTTTTTACACCTGTAATGTGCGATCGACCTTCATCTGAACTAATTTGATCTAGTCCATTATTACGGTAAGAAAAGTCTGTAAAAAATGGTTCAGCATGGCAAGAACTGCACTTTTCTTTAAAAAGCGTATAGCCAGATTGTTCTTCGGCAGTAAACGAAACGCCTTTTTCTTTCCGAATTACCTGATCGTACTTAGCATTTCCTGAAACCAAAACCCCCATAAACTGTGTAAACGACTTCATAATTAATTGCGAATTAATATCTGCCTTGCCGAAAGCCTTATTAAACAATTCAGGATATGGAGCAGTGTTCTTTAGCAAGGTGACTATGGTTTCGATATCTGTACCCATTTCGCAAGCATCGGTAATTGCATTT
>Ga0157370_10008925_pt1 | contig 10769 bp, 10 predicted proteins | sample C35metaG_FD_113463 | JGI IMG/M metagenome (GOLD analysis project Ga0157370, IMG submission 113463) | Corn rhizosphere microbial communities from Kellogg Biological Station, Michigan, USA - C3-5 metaG | ecosystem: Host-associated > Plants > Roots > Rhizosphere > Soil | place: USA: Michigan... | reverse complement strand
TGATGTCGGTGAGCGGCAGGTACAGCGCGCGTTCGATCTCGGTGAGCTTCTGCTGCTCCAGCACGATGTCGTCGCGGTGGGTGCGGATCGCCGGCACCCATTTCTGGCGCTTGCGCGCGAGTTCGGCCGTCCAGTCCAGGTTGGTTTCGTTGGACGGGAACAACTCGATGAATTCCTTGCGCGGCATGTGGCACTGGCGCACGCAGGCGTCCATGATCACGCGCTCGTGCTGACGGATCGCCGCCACCACTTCGCGCAGCTTGCGCACGAAGCCGTCGATCAGCGCGGAGGGGAGTTTCAGTTTCAGGAACTCCTCGCCCATCTTCTCGCGCAGCTTCTGCGACTTCCTGTCGGTGACGCCGTACTTGTCGGCGGTCTTCTGGAACTTGCCGTACAGCTCGCGCAGCACGTCCATGCGGCGCTGGACCTCCACGGGATCGGGGCCGCTGGGGCCGGCCGACTCTTCGTCGCCGGCGGAATCGTCCCCGTCTTCCTCGTCGTCGTCGGAATCCTCGTCGCTGTCATCGGACGAGGCTTCGGCCGCGGGTTGCGCCACGCCGAATTCCTCGGCCGGGATTTCCTGGTCGGCGAAGCCCGCCAGGATTTCGCTCATGCGGCGCTTGCCGTCGAGGTGCAGGTCATATTCTTCGAGCAGCAGGCCGATCGCCCACGGGAAGCTGGACAGTGCGGTCTGCACCTGCGTCAGCCCTTCCTCGATGCGCTTGGCAATCGCGATTTCGCCTTCGCGGGTCAGCAGTTCCACCGTGCCCATTTCGCGCATGTACATGCGCACCGGATCGGTGGTGCGGCCGACTTCGGCGTCGACGGCGGACAGCAGCGCAACGGCCTCCTCGGTGGCGGTTTCGTCGTCTTCGCCGCCTACCGGACCTTCGGCGCTGATCATGTCGGTGTCGGGTGCGATCTCGTGCACCTCGATACCCATGCCGTTGATCATGCCGATGATGTCTTCGATCTGTTCCGGATCGACGATGTCGTCGGGCAGGTGGTCATTGACCTCGGCGTAAGTCAGGTAACCCTGCTCACGTCCCTTGGTGATCAGTTGCTTGATTTCGGATTGCTGCGAGGGGAGGTTTTCCATGGGGGCACCGCGACGACAAGACCGCTCAGTATAGCAAAATGGAGGTATTCCGGCCATGGATCAAGGCCGAAAAATGCGTGATGGGTCAAGCAACTAGGTTGGATTGGGCATGCAAGAATCGGCCCAAGTGAATGACAAAGCCGCTTCGAGGTTTGCCCGGAGTGGCTTTGGGAGCGCCGCAGAGGTTCGCGCGAAGCTGTTTTTGTGAAAGTCAGGGCAGGATGCCCGTTCTGGTGTTCGTCGGAATCCGGATCGTCCGGCTTCGATGAGGCTCATTGCGCAGCGATCATGGATGATCGCAAAACAAAACTCACGGGGCCATCATTGACCAGCCGCACCTGCATATGGGCACCGAAGCGGCCAGTTGCAACCCCCGGGTGCGCGGCGCGTGCCAACTCCACCAGTCGGTCGAACCAGCGCCGGCCCTCTTCGGGCGAAGCGGCCGTGGTGAAGCTGGGACGCATGCCCTTGCGGGTATCGGCAGCCAGCGTGAACTGCGGCACCAGCAGCAACCCGCCGCCGGTGTCGGCGAGGGAAAGGTTCATCCGGCTTTCGGCGTCGCCGAATACCCGGTAGCCCAGCAGTCGCTCGCACATGCGTTGGACTTGCGGCTCGGCGTCGCCGGGTTCGACCGCCACCAGCACCAGGAGGCCCGCACCGATTGCGCCGACGGTTTCGTCATCGACCGTGACCGAGGCGGAAGTGACGCGTTGGAGGAGGGCGATCATGCGTTCGGAAAATCGGGAACGGGGAACCGGGAACAGGGACGCCACCAAGCGTAGCGGATTGCACGCGTCGTTCTCCCGGTTCCCGTTCCCTGTTCCCGCTTCTAGACTCCCCTGATGCGCTGGTACACCCAACTTGCCTACGGACTGATGTGGTTCGCCGCGCGCCTGCCGTTGCGCGTGTTTCGCGCACTCGGCACGGCGCTGGGCTGGCTATTCTGGATCAGCGGTAGTCGCAAGCGTCGGATCGTCGAAGCCAACCTTGCGCTGGCGCGAGCCGACCTCGACACGGTCGCGCGCGAGCGCCTCGCGCGCGAATGCGTGCGCGAAACCGGCATCTCGCTGGTCGAGGCATTTGGCATCTGGACGAACCCGCGTCGTACCTTGGCCGCCGTGTGCGAGGTGCACGGACAAGCATTGTTCGATGCCGCCGTCGCCGCGAAGCGCGGGCTGATCCTGTGCGCGCCGCATCTCGGCAGTTGGGAAGTCGCCAACTACTGGATCGGCGCGCGCACGCCGTTCGCGACCTTCTACACGCAGCCGCGTTATCTGCAGGCCGAAGCCCTGCTGCGGAAACTGCGCGAAGGCGGCGCCAGCATCCAGTTTCCCATCGACGATTCGGGCGTGCGCCGCGTGTTCCGCCACCTGCGCGAGGGCGGCGTGGTGTCGATCATGCCCGACCACGTGCCCCGCGCGGGCAGCGTGGTCACGCCTTTCTTCGGCGTGCCGGCCTTGACGATGACCCTGCTGCCGCGACTCGCTCAGCGCGCCGGCGCCTGCGTGCTGATGTTGTTCGTGGAACGCGTGCCGCAAGGTTTCCGGGTGCACTTCCGCGAACCTCCGCCGGCACTGGCCGATCCCGACCCGGTGGCCGCGTGTGCCGCGATGAACGCGGCGATCGAAGCCTGCGTGCGCGAAGCGTTCACGCAGTATCAGTGGAACTACAAGCGCTTCAAGGCACGTGCGGGCAGCGGCCTTACCGACGACGCGTACATCGCGGCCGGGGTCCGTACCTGATGCGCTGGTACGTGCGCCTGACATGGTGGGCCCTGCGCGCCCTGGGCGTATTGCCACTGCCGGTGCTGTACGCGGTCGGCAGCGCGTTGGGCCGGCCTTTGTGGTGGCGCCGCCACGCGCGCGAGCGCGTGCACACGGAAGTGAACATGCGCATCGCGCGTCGCGAGTTGGATGATGCCGCGCGCGCTGCACTGGTACGCGAATGCCTCGTCGAAACCGGCCACGCCGTCACCGAGATGGCGGCGGTGTGGGGCCGCGGCGCACGACACGCACTGAAACTGGTGCGGGAAGTCGAAGGCCTGGAGCATTTCGATGCGGCGCTGCAATCGGGGCGCGGGCTGATCATCGCCGCGCCACACCTTGGATGTTGGGAATTGTTGAATTACTGGTTGTGTGCATGCACGCCGATCGCGATCCTGTACGCATCGCCACGCAACGTTGCGTGGGAAGCGCTGCTGGTGCGCGCGCGCGGTGATCTCGAACCCGAGCAGGTGCGGGCCGATGGCGCGGGCGTGCGCACGCTGTACAAGCGCCTTGCCACAGGCGGCGTGGTCGGCATCCTGCCCGACCAGCAACCCAAGCGCGGGGAAGGCCAGTTCGCGCCTTTCTTCGGGCTGGAGGCCAACACCATGGTGCTGTTGCCGCGGATCGCGCAGCGCACCGGTGCGACGGTGCTGTTCGCGTTCGCCGAACGCCTGCCACGCGGCGGGGGCTTTCGCATCCGCATCCTGCCGGCGCCCGAAGGCATCGCCGACGCCGACCTGCGCGTCGCCTGCACCGCACTCAATCGTGGCGTCGAGCAATGCGTGGAACTTGCTTTCCCGCAATACCAATGGACGTACAAGCGCTGGGCTGAGCGGCCGGATCCCAACGAGCATGATCCGTATTGGCTGGCCCGGAACGGAATGGCCGACGAGTGGAATGAAAGGCGTAGGTTGGGCTGACACCGAGCTTGATCCGGCGGAAGCCCAACGTCGTGTCGTCGCGCGGGATGTCGGGCTTCACCGGCGACGGTTCGGTCCAACCTGCGGTGACGTCAATATCTCGGGAGCGCGCAATGCAACCCATCACCTGCATCGAAGACCTGCACCAGTTGTATTTGAAGCGCGTGCCGCGGATGTTCGTGGATTACTGCGAGTCGGGGTCGTGGACCGAAACCACGCTGCACCGCAACCTCGAGGACCTCGCGCGCATCCAGTTGCACCAGCGCGTCGCAGTGGGCGTCGAAGGCAGCACCACGGCAACGAAGATGCTGGGCAGGGAGGTGGCACTGCCGGTAGCGCTGGCGCCGGTCGGCCTGTGCGGCATGCAGCACGCCGATGGCGAGATGCTGGCCGCCAAGGCGGCACTGGATTTCGGCGTGCCGTTCACGCTTTCGACCATGAGCGTGTGTTCGATCGAGGACGTGGCGGCGTTCGTCAAACGCCCGTTCTGGTTCCAGTTGTACGTGATGCGCGACCACGCTTTCATCGAACGCCTGATCGATCGTGCGAAAGCGGCCGACTGTTCCGCGCTGGTGCTGACGCTGGATCTGCAGGTGATGGGCCAACGCCATCGCGACATCAAGAATGGTTTGTCAACGCCGCCCAAGCCGACATTGCACAATCTCGCGAATCTTGCGAAGCATCCGCGCTGGTGCTTCGGGATGGCCAAGACGCGCCGGCACCAGTTCGGCAACATCGCCCGCCATGTCGAAGGCGTCAGCGACATGTCGTCGCTGGCCGCGTGGACGGCCGAACAATTCGATCGCGGTTTGAACTGGAACGACGTCGAATGGATCAAGAACCGCTGGGGTGGCAAGTTGATCCTGAAAGGCGTGCTCGATCCCGATGACGCACGCCGCGCGGTGGATTGCGGCGCCGACGCGGTCGTTGTGTCCAACCACGGCGGGCGCCAGCTCGATGGCGCGCCGTCCTCGATCAGCGTGCTGCCGGAGATCGCGTCGCGCATCGGCGGCGATTGCGAAGTATGGATGGACGGCGGCGTGCGTTCGGGACAGGACGTGCTGAAGACGCTGGCATTCGGTGCGAGGGCGGTGATGATCGGCCGCGCGTTCGTGTATGGCCTCGGCGCGTTGGGCGAAGCTGGCGTCACCACGGTGCTGGAACTGATCCGGCACGAACTTGACTTGACGATGGTGTTGTGCGGCGTGCGGTCGATCGACGAGATCGATCGACGCGTGTTGCACGAACGTTGAGCGGGTAGGGCGGGAGTAGCGCAGCGTATCCCGTTATCGTCGCGCCGTAGGTTGGGTTGAATCCGCGCTTGTTGCGGGTGAAGCCCAACATGGCTCCGGTCTTGTTGCGCTTCGGCGATGAAGCCCGCCTCAGCCCAACCTTCGGATCATCGCAACACGACAAGCGCGCCCAGCACCGCGGTGACTACCAAGTATGGAATCGACCACGCATGGAACCGCCAACCGATCCCGCGGCTGCCGTCGAGCCGCAATGCGATCAGGTTGGCAAGCGAACCGATCATCAAGCCCGATCCGCCGACATTCACCGCCACCGCGAGCAAGGTGAGGTCGGGCGCGTAATGTTGCAGCAGTACCGCGGCAGGCACGTTGCTGATGATCTGGGAAAGCACGATGCCGCCTGCGAACGTCACGCGCGGGTCGTGCCACGCCAGCGTGCCGACGTGCGCCTGCACCGCGGGCAGCGCAGCGAGATGGCCCAGGCCCACGAACATCGCGGCGAAAGTCACCAGCAGCAGCCAGTCCACGCCGGCCAGCACGCGCCGAAAAAACAGATAACTGATTGCGATCACGGCCAGCGCCGCGGGCACCGCGAATCCCCATTGCATCGCCGCGACCATGGCCGCCAGCAGCAGCATCGAGCCCGCGAGCAACGGCGTGTCGAGGGGCATCACAGAATCGATTCGCGGTTCGTCGAGTTGCAGCGACGTCGCCGGAAAAGCAAAAAAGCAAGCGACCAGCAGCACGATCAGCAAGACCGCACCTGTTGGCGCCAGCGCAGCGACATAACCCCAAAACCCGAGTCCCGAGTGCTGCCACAGCAACAGGTTTTGCGGATTGCCGATCGGGCTGAAGGTTGAACCCGCGTTCACCGCCAGTGCTTCGAAAATCACCAGCCGCTGACGCGGCACGCGTGCGATGCGATCGATCGCAAGCGTCAACGGCACCACCAGGAACAGCGCGACATCGTTGGTCAGTACCGTTGCGAGCGCGGCCGCCAGCAGTACCAGCACGAACGCGAGGGCGCGCACGTTGTAGAGGCGCGCAACCAGGTGCAGCGCAAACCGTTGCACGTGGCCGCTGGCGACCACCCCCTGCGCAAGGATCAGCAGCCCGCATAATCCTGCAAGCGTGGGCAGGTCCAGCCAACGCAGGTATTCACGCGACGCGCGCGGGTCGGCAATCGCGAGCGCGAGCGTCAGCAACAACAGCGCCTGCAGCAGGCGATCGCGTCGAAGGCGGTGCAGCGGGGCAGACAGGGCGAACAAGGGCGTTCCAGGTGGTTCGCGACATGCTGCACCGTCCGGCAGCCGCCGGTAAAGGGCCGCACGCGCCATTCACGCGCAGCCGCGCATGCTGGAAGGCATGCTGACCCGGGAACGATGGCGCTGGCTGCTGCGTGCCGCATTGGTGGTCATCGCCGTAGGCGCGGTGACGGCCTTCTTCGTTTCCGGTGCGCAGAATCATCTCGACCTCGAAACGCTCAAGCGCAGCCGCGCGTGGTTTGCCACCGTGCAGGCGGCGCATCCCTGGCGGCTGGCATTCGCCTTTTTGGGAGTGCTGATCGCGATCGTGCTGTTGTCACTGCCGCTGCTGACCGTGACGACGCTGGCGGCGGGTGCGATCTTCGGTTTGTTCGAAGGCACCGTGGTGATGTCCTTCGGCTCCGCCATCGGCGCCACGCTGGTAATGCTGGCCTCGCGATTCGTTTTCAAGGACGCGATACGGCGCCGCTTCGCGCATCGGCTGCACAAGATCGACGCGGGCATCGAGCGCGACGGCGCGTTCTATCTGCTGAACATCCGGCTGGTGCCGATCTTCCCGTTCTTCATCGTCAACCTGTTGATGGGGCTGACCCACATGCGGGTGTGGACGTATTACTGGGTGACGCAACTCGGAATGCTGGTTGGTACCGCGGTTTACGTGAACGCCGGCACCCGCATTGCGGAGGCGAGGTCCGCACGCGAACTGGTGTCGCTGCCGATGATCGTGTCACTGGCGCTGTTGGCGGTGCTGCCCTTCGCGTCGCGCTGGATCATCAAGCGCGCGCGGCATTGGCGGCATGAGCGCCGCTGGCATCATTGAATGCGATCGTTCCTGATCGCCGCTTCGACAAACGTTACCGTTAAACGAAGTTCGCAGGTTGGGCTGAATGCAATGACGCCCAATGTGCATGCACGCCGGTGTTGGGCTTCGTGTTGCTCAGCCCAACGTACTGTGCATCAAATGCCGGCGTACCACTGATACCCCTGGTCTTCCCAGTACCCGCCGCGGCCGCCTTCGATAGATTTGAAGGAGTCGACCAGGTCGATGCGGCGCAGGTATTTCGCCATCTTGTAGCCGAGCTGGCGCGGCACGCGCAGGCGCAGTGGCGCGCCATTGGGAATGGGAAGTGTCTTGCTGTTCAATGCCCACGCGAGGAGTGTCTGCGGGTGATACGCGTCGTCGAAGCCCAACGATTCGTAGTATTCGCTTTCGTCATCCATCTGGTCGTAACAGCGGAACACCACGTAACGCGCCGTCCTGGTCGGCTGCGCCATTTTCAGGACCCGCGAAAGCTGCACGCCGGTCCATTTGCCGATCACGCTCCAGCCTTCCACGCAATCGTGGCGGGTGATCTGGGTGCGATTTGGCAGCGCGCGCAAATCGTCCAGCGAAAGTGACAACGGATGCGCGACCAGGCCGCCGACCGCGAGGCGGTAATCGCGAAAACCGTTCGCCGCGAGCGCGCGGTATTCGGGCGCCTGCGGATGGGTGCTGCCGTTGGGACGAAAGACCGGCGAGATATCGGCTTCGGTGTATTCGCGCGCCATCGCGTCATGCGACAACGCGCGTTGTGCCGCATGGCTCAACCCGGTCGCGCTGTCCAGCACCCTGGGCGCCCAGTCGCTTTCGGACAGTTTGTCGCATCCACCCAATGCCACTGCGCCGGTCAGCGCCAGCGCGTCGCGCAGGAAGCGGCGACGTTTATTGATGAGTTTCATCGTGCGTCTCGCTTTCAATTGCGTAACGGCCGGTGATGATCGAGCGCAGGTTGTTGCCGACGCCGGTCACGATCACCTCGAAGATGTGGATCAGGAAAAACGCGATGAAGCCCATCGCGAACAGGAAATGGATGCTGCGCGCCGATTGCCGTCCGCCGACGGCATCCACCAGCCAGCCGAGCACGCTGTCCATGCGTGGCGACATCGCGAGCCCCATCAGCACCACGCCGCCGCCGAGCAGGAAAATCACCACCAGATAGGCGAGGCGCTGCAGCACGTTGTAGCGCGCGGCTTCCTCGCCGTGCGGATGCCTCAGCAGGGCGTGGTCGATGATCGAGCGGCCGATGCCGCGCCAGTCGCGCCGCGTCGGAATCAGGTCGCGGGTCAGGTGTCGCGTCCACAACGCATACGCGACGAAGCACACGCCGTTGATCGCGAACAACCACGCAAAGAAGAAATGCCACGCGCGGCCCATCGCCAGCCATTGCGGACCGGGAATCGTCGCCCAGGCCGGAAAACCGCGCACCGTCGGTTGGCCGTCCGTCTTCGACACGCCGAACCAGCCGGTGGTGTCGAAATGGCGCGAGCCGAGTTGCGTGACGCCGCGAAGCCGACCGTCGGCGGCCCGCGTTGCACCGAGACTCAGCCAGGGATGGTCGAACGTCGAACGCTGGCCCCAGTACAGCGCGGGGTGCGCATTGAAGATCTGCAGGCCGCTGCCCAACAGGATCAACAAACAGATCGCGTTGATCCAGTGCATGACCCGGAGCGGCAGCGTATGGCGATAAACCACCACGCGCCTGACGGCACGCGTCGGCGGGGCGGCGGGCATCGGCGGCGGAACCGCCTCTTCGGGAAGGCTGGCCATGGATCGGATTCCATGCGCGCGATGGCGCTAGCGTACCCGAAGGGACCGGCCCGGCACAGCACCCATTTCGCGCCATCCGCCCGGCGGCGATATGCTTGCGGTTCGACCTTCATGCCGCGTGGGTGCTGCGTGCCCCGACGCGGCGCCACCAGGAGATTCCCATGTCGCTCACGGACAAACGCATCGCGGTCACCGGCGCTTTCGGCTCGCTCGGTACGGCGGTCGTCCGGGCGGCCCTCGCGGCGGGCGCCAAGGTCGCCGCGATCGATCGCGCAGACGCGCCACCACCCGATACGGATCTGGGTGCGGCCGAGCGTTTCGGTGGGGTGGACCTGGCCGACACCGCCGCGGCGAAAACCACGATCGACGCCGCCGCGAAGGCATTGGGCGGCCTCGACGCGCTGGTCAACATCGCAGGCACGTTCCGCTTCGAGACGCTGGCCGACGGCAGTCCGGAGACGTTCGATTTGTTGTTTCGCATCAACCTGCGTACCGCAGTCGCGGCCAGCAAAGCCGCGCTCGCGCACTTGCCGGACGGCGGGCGCATCGTCAACATCGGCGCGGCATCGGCGCTGAAGGCCGGCGCCGGCATGGGCGCCTACACCGCGTCCAAGTCCGGCGTGATGCGCTTCACCGAGTCGCTGGCCGAGGAATTGAAGGCACGCGGCATCACCGTGAACGCGCTGCTGCCATCCATCATCGATACGCCGCCCAATCGCAAGGACATGCCCAAGGCGAATTTCGACAAGTGGGTGAAGCCCGCGCAGCTCGCCGACGTGATCGTGTTCCTGTTGTCCGATCGGGCCTCGGCGATCACCGGCGCGCTGATTCCGGTGGTGGGGCGCGTGTAGCAATGTAGGGCGGGAGAAGCCGCGTAGCGGCGTATCCCGCCAAGCGGGAGGCGGGATGCGCTTGCGCTCCTCCCGCCCTACGCGTCGAGGTGGTATTTCGTTGCCGTTTTCACCTCGTTTTTTGAACCCAGGAACACCGGCACGCGCTGGTGCAATTGCGTGGGTTGCACATCCAGGATGCGTTCGCGGCTGGTCGTCGCCGCGCCGCCGGCCTGCTCGACGGTGAAGGCCATCGGATTGGCCTCGTACATCAGGCGCAGCTTGCCGCCTTTCGACTTCACTTTTTCATCGAGCGGGTAGATGAAGATGCCGCCACGCGTGAGGATGCGGTGCACGTCGGCCACCATCGATGCGACCCAGCGCATGTTGAAGTCGCGTCCGCGCGGGCCGGTCTTGCCCGCAAGCAGATCGGCGACGTAGCGCTGCATCGGCATTTCCCAGAACCGCTGGCTGGACATGTTGATGGCGAATTCCGACGGGAATCGGATACGGATCGGCCATTTCCTCGGACGCGCAGGCCGCGAGGTGGCCGCCCCAGGCGTTGGCTTCCAGAAGGATCTCGTTCGAAAGCACGTCCAGCTCCTTCTGCGCTTCGCCCTGCACGTTCATGCTGATTGCATCCGCGGTGCCGGCCTCGCCCGGTACGTCGCCCAACAACCCCTTGCCGACCGCGATCGAGATGCGCTTGCAGGCGCGCGCGACCACTTCGATCAAGAGGCGAAGGTCCGCAATGACGCTGCCGTCCCGGCGTTGTTCCTCGGTCAGGTGCTGGGTGAGCGAGATGGCTTGCATGGCGGGTTCCTTGTGCGGGGTGCGCCATTGTCCCGGCTTGGGCGAAGGGGTGCCACCGACTGCTGACACGACGCTGTCAGCAGGGCTTGCTCAAACTGTGCGGGCATCGCAGAAGGAGTCCGTCATGCATCGCCGGTTTTCCAGATTGCTCGCAGCGTGTCGACCCGCCGCACAGTTTCGGGCGCTGGTCGAAGGTTGGCCGCCGCCGGCCTTGCCGCAACGTCCACGCGGACGGCGCG
>Ga0157370_10008923_pt1 | contig 10771 bp, 12 predicted proteins | sample C35metaG_FD_113463 | JGI IMG/M metagenome (GOLD analysis project Ga0157370, IMG submission 113463) | Corn rhizosphere microbial communities from Kellogg Biological Station, Michigan, USA - C3-5 metaG | ecosystem: Host-associated > Plants > Roots > Rhizosphere > Soil | place: USA: Michigan... | reverse complement strand
GTTCACCAACATTGAGCTCGACGCCAAGGTTTTTCACCTGGAGTCGGACGAAAACCGACGGGTTTCGGTGGTGTTCGGCGCCAAAGCAGTCGGCGGGTACCAGCCAGTAATCGGCGAGACGTTCAATGTCACAGTTGTGCAGACTGAGGGCGAGATTACCCTGCCGGCCGGCGCTCCGTTTGTGTTCGAACACGCCACAACAGTCGCCGAATCTGGCGCCAAGATGACCCTAACAACCGTGCAGGCCACCGGCTCAAACCCGCTGGAAGTGTCGGCGCTGCGCGTGATGACCAACTACCCCGCGCTCTACGACAAATCAGCCGTGTACCTGGGCAATTTCGACTTCTTGGTGCGCAGCACGTTGTCGCCGTTTCGCTTTCTGTCCGTGTGGAATGAGCAGCGTGAGGAGGAAGTACGCCCTGCCTCCCTGGACAACATCAACTGCCTGTTTGTGGCGGCTGAAAAAGACGGCGTGTCGCCGGAAACCCTGCACGAACAAATCCAGCAACTGATCAAGAGGGCTGACAACTCTTACAAGTACCGCCGCGTTGAGATAGCAGAGGTAGAAATCCCGGTAACGGTCGAACTGAGCGTGCCCGACGTGTACGACAGTGAGGCCGTAAAAAAGCAGGCCAGTGAAATCATCCTGGCGCAATACGGCCGCGAGTCGGATTGGGCCAAGAAAGGATCGGGGCGCGTGCTGATTCGGAAAATCACCACGATGCTACAAAACGAGATTGTCGCCTGCCAGGCTGAGGAAGCCGACATTAAGGTGGACCTGGTTGATGAGGAAATCATCCTGCCCGAGAGCTACCGCTACATTTCGACCGCCAGCCTGGTGATCAATGTGGTGCCCCTGTGAATCCGTTACTCAACAGCTTTACGAACGGCGACTTAGAGGCCGACCTGCAGGCGCTGTTCATTCAGCTGTACAACGACACGCTGACCACTGTAGACGATGAGGTCAACGTCTACGGTGCGCCGCACTTGGGTTCGCTGGCACTGATTCAGCGCAACCTGGCTCAGGACGGAATATCGGTACTCAACAACGTCTCCGAGGATGGCCTGCGCTACCTGTTTCGCGCCTGGCGATACCAAAACCCGCAACGCGGTACCCACTTCCTGGAGACGTACCTGCGAGTACTGTTCGGGGACGTCTTCGAAATCAACCAGCTGTACCAAAAAAAGGACGTCCCTTACCCCGACCACCTGGTGACGATGGGCGACATTCTTGCGAGCGGTGGTTCGGAAAGTGACTACTTTTTGACCTCCAGGCTGCGCGTAGATTTGACCACAAGCGAGGTGCCTGAGCGCGTAATTAGCGCCCTTCGCACCGTGGTAGCGGCTCGTATGGTGCTTGAGGTTCGCATTGCTCAAAGCGCCAGATCTGATTTTGAAACGGCCTGTTCTGTGGGCATGCTCAATTTCTTTACCGCGTCCGGTGTGTCGTCCGGCCCCCCCGAGGGCGCACCTCCTGGTAACTGGCAGTACGACGATGTGGTGGTTTCCAAAGGAGGCTATGTCGTATCCAGTGGCGTGCAGGTACAAAGCACCCAGGCCTGACCTCGCGAAGATTTGCACCCCTGCGGGGGTGCATTCATTCCTAGACCAGGTATGGCTCGATGACCGTTTTCAATCCCACCATTACGCAGCAAGGCCTGGCAGCGGTGTTCAACGCCGAAGCCACTGGTACCGAGATGGTGCTGACCCACATGGCGTACGGCACCGCCGCCTATGACCCCATTGGCGACGAAACCGCCCTCCAGGCCGAGGTCAAGCGCGTGGCCATTGGTGGAGGCCAGCACATAGCGGATAACCAGATTCGGATATCCTCGATTTGGGAGAGCGATACCGACAGGGCTGATATTTCCGAGATTGGTTTTTACGCCGACTCGATCCTGTTTGCCGTAATCAGCCGCTCAACCGGTGGCCCTTTCCTGTACAAAACCCCCGGCTCTAACCTGATTTTCAGTTACGACTGGGTGCTCAACCTGATCCCGGTTGGCAGCATCACCTTTCTGGTGGACCCGGATGCAATGGCGCTGCTGGGGCACATGAACGACCCCAACGCTCACGCGCAATATCTGACCATTGCCGAGTTCCAGCAGCGCAGCAGCAAAAATAGCGTGCGCCTGGCTACTACAGCCGACCTGCCGAGCCTGTCCGGTTTGCTGGTTGTGGACGGCGTAAACACGGTCGTCGGCGATCGCGTGCTGGTGAAGAACCAGAACAGCGCCTTCATGAACGGTATTTACGTCGTGGCCTCGGGCGCGTGGTACCGAGCGGCTGATGCTGACTCGAACGCTAAAACGGCGTCCGGTTATAGCGTTCCCGTCGAGGAAGGCGTGGCCAACTTCGACAGTATCTGGCAGCTCACCACCAATAACCCGATCGCCCTGGGCACCACCAACCTGGTGTTCGAGGTTGTATCGGGTCCGTCTGGCGTCGAGCCAGGCACTTACACCCAGGTCACGGTTGATTCGCGGGGGCGTACCACGCACGGCGAAAACCCGACCACCCTGGACGGCTACGGCATCACCGATGCCCTGCCCATCGACGGTACTGCCGTGGCAGCCACCAAGCTGGAAACAGAGCGCACGGTGAGCGTATCCGGGGCGGCCACCGGCAGCGCGACGTTCGATGGCACCGACGATGCTGACATAGCAATCACGTTGGCCGACAGCGGTGTCGCCGCAGGTACCTATTCCACCGTCACCGTTGATGCCAAAGGTTTGGTAACCGGTGGCGACCAGTTGACAGGTGATGACCTGGGGCTGGGAACGGCCGCGTACCTTGATGCTCAAATCGATCTCCACGATGTAACGCCTAATGCGCTGATGAAGGTCGGAGCGTTCGGCTGGGGCGGTCCCGCCTATGCGGTCAGTGATGTTGACATCGGTGGCTTGAACGCGGAGACGGCCCTCTATTTCATCAGCAATGGCATAGGAGGGCCAGGAGGCGGGATCTATGAGGGTTGGGTTCGCGTCTCGGCGATTACACCAGGCCAATACGCCTTTCAGGAGATTTATGGGAATGCCGACCACACCCTACACCGTCGGGCCTTGACTGCAGGTGTTTGGGGCGAATGGGAAAGCACCTGGGACACCAGAAATCTTGTTAAACAAACCTATCCCCAAGATGACACCCCAGGTCATGTATTGCTCACGGGTGCTTATGGCATCGGTCACGGGGGGATTGTTCTTCCTGACGGCACTGATCTAAACACAATCACTACTGTGGGCATCTACCGGGTGAACACCAGCCCAAACATGCCTGCTGGCGGTCAATTCTCCCCCATGCTGGTTGCGGTCAGTCAGGACACCCTTTGGCAACAAATCATCGGCTACAACAGCGGTATAACCTATTCGCGTGGCGGTCTTCTGACCCCAGATGGATATGTATTCAGTGACTGGGCAACGAGTTGGAACACTAATAACTTCAACCCTGCTGAGTACCAACATGCACTGGGTTTCACTCCCGTGCAGGAAGGCGGCGGGGTGGGTCAGGACGGCAATAAAATCTACATTGGCTATAACAACGCCTCGGGCCAAATAAAAATACAGGTTGATGCGCAGGATTTCGGGCATCTCTGGACCCAATCCAATTTCGATCCCGATTCCATATTTTCGATGCCCGTCGGCGTGCCGTTTCCGTGGCCTACCGCCACGCCTCCCGCCAGATGCTTTGTCATGGCTGGCCAGCCGTTCGACGTAGCGGGCTTCCCGGCGTTGGCCGGCGTGTATCCCAACGGCATCGTGCCCGACATGCGCGGTGAATGGGTTCGCGGTTGCGACAATGGCCGTGGAATTGATCCAGGCCGCGCAATGCTAAGTCCGCAAACCGATGCGATGCAGCAAATCACTGGTGGGTACAACATGGCGAGCAATACGGGGGTTGGCACCGGTGCATATGGCGCGTTTGTGGGGGTGGCGGGCTCTGTCGCGTACGGAGAAGGCGGCATTATTACCGGCGATATAAGTATGATCTTAGACACTACGCGAGTTGTACGAAACGCTCATGAAACACGTCCGCGCAGCGTGGCGTTTAACTACATTTGCAGGGCGCACTGATGCCTACTTTAGTGAACGGTTTTTTTGACGAAAATGGCTGGATCGACGTTTACACCTACAGCGAAACCACCGCGGAATACCTTGGCCGACGGGCAACCTATGTCAGCGCCGGCTGCGGTCTGCCGGCGGGTGCCACGTTAGAGGAGCCGCCCGAAGCCGGTGACGGCGAGGTGGTCGTCTGGAGGGGTGACGCCTGGGCGGTGGTACCCGATAACCGTGGGCCGGCGTATCAGACGGCCGATGGCGTCGAAGTTGAACACAAGATGCCAGGCGAGTTGCCCCCTGAGCTGACCACCTTGCCGCGCCCGAGTGCGGCTCATTTCTGGGGTGATCTCGATTGGGTGCTGGATGCTGCCCTGGACCAGCAGCTTCAATGCCAGCAAGAGCAGACGTGGATCGAAAGCGAACTGCGTTTGGCGGGCCGAGAGATCGAAAAGCATCAGGATGCTTACCTGGGCGCGATCTGCACGGAATCCGCCTGGCGCACCTACCGCAATGAGCTGCGGGCCTGGCCTGCTAGCGACTTATTTCCTACCAAGGAGGGGCGCCCTGTAGCGCCTATCGCCTCCTAAATGCAACGAGGAGCCGGCTGACCGGAAAGTGGCGGCCTGAGCAGGCCTGTGATCGCGATACCGTGCGGGTATCAAGCGATCACAGGCCAACTCATGAGCAATAAACTCGGCGACCTCTACCCCTCTAAGCTGGCGTTTGCTGAATACCTGGCGCGCTGGTATCAGACCGTTTACGGCGATACTCAGGCCACTGAGGAGTTCGCACTGCGCGGCGTTTCTCAGTCCATCAAGCTGGTGGCCGGCCGCATGATTGATGACGTCCAGGCCATGCTCGAAAGCTACCAGCGTGACCAGCAGGGCGAGCACGGCAAAAACTCCAAGCTACCGATCGTGTTCCTCGCACTTGCGCGCGACTACACAACAACCGGCGGCGACTGGGGCGGCCGCCAAGTCTCCCGGCGCCTGGTGCGCCTGGAGGAAGGCGAGGACGCTTCGATTTACGGCCTGCGCATGGCCATGCACGACCTGCGCGCTCAGCTTGTGGTGATGGCGGCAGACGAAGGTAGCGCCCGCAGCCTGGCTGCGCAGCTGGGGCTGTTCGTGGGCGATATGGCCAACCGCCGATTTGTCGCCACGCATGAATTTGGCCAGTACAAAGTCCCCGCGCCGATCATGATCGAAAACCCCGACCTGATGTTCGGCTCTGCGGGTTCATCCAAGACAATGACGATCCTGCTCGCCGACTTGACGCTCAAAGTCACCATGCCCTACCTGGACGCTCCAAGGCCAGGCGAGGCGAACGATGGCACCGCCAATAACCCGCCAGGCTATCCAGTCGTCTCCAGCGTCACCGTCAAGCACATCGGCCTCGAACACGGCGGCCTTGTGGACGACAGTGGCGTTCACTGGGGCGAGCTTGAATGAACCTGTACTTGAGTGCATCCGGCGAGCAGCTGCCTGGGGACGTGGTGCAAGAGTGCATCCTGCGCAGCGACCTGGCGCCGGTTCCACGCACCATAGAGTTCACGGTGCGCCTCAAGGACGACCTGGAATCACGCCTATCCGCGGGCGCGTCGATATGGGGCGGTTATGAGCACCTGGAGTACACCATCGTTAAGCGCGAGCGTGCGCAGCCGAGCGGCGTAATTCAGGGCGCCGACGCCATGCAGGCGATGCGGTTTACGGCATTCCTGTCCAAGTGCAAGGCGATTGCCGAACCGCGCCCGCGCGCTGTGACGGGGCATAACACCTCACTGGGCAGCCTGTACCGCGCCTGCGGGGCAAGCGTCGTCATTCTCAATGACTTCAACGTGGCGCGCTTTGCGTGCGTGGCGGGTGACGTCCCGAGTATTGCCGTTGCCGTGGCGCTGCAAGAGGAAGGCGCCGCCATGGTGCTGCGCGAAGGCAGGCTATCGGTTGAGCGCTTGCACAACTTGATGAGTCAGACGCCGATGGACAGCATGGGGCAATTCGATTCATCCGCCGCGCATGACAGTGACCTGGCTGAGCAGCACGAAATCCCGATGTGTATCTCAGTGGACCCCGACGGCAACATCATCAAGGGCGACTTTTCGAAGTCCCGCAGCGCCCGGTTCATCCCTGGCAAGGATGCGCGCACCCTGCAAAACCTTTCTCATGTTCTGATCACCCGCAAGGTCGTTGACTCCCAGCTGGCGCAGCAGATCCGCGCCGGCGATATGGTGGATGTGGCCGGCCAGAAGCTCCTGGTTATCACCGCGGCGCATCGCTTTACGACCAATCAGGGGATTATCGACACCGGGTCGCGCTTCTGGCTGGGGAACATCTCGTAATGGCGCGCTGGCCAGCGGTTGTAACCGCCTACGCTGCCGATCCTCGCCAATGCGAGGTGTCTATTCCAGGCATCACCGAAGGCGGCAGCCTGCACGCTGAGATTGAGCAAAGCCTGGGCGATCGCAGCGAGAACACCGAAATCCGCATCAAGGCGGGCGATCGCGTGTGGGTCGATTTCCTGGCCAATGACACGCGCTACCCGATCATCACCGGCTTTCGCGCGAAGAACGTCGGCAACATGGTCGGCACTCGCCATTGGGAGCACGAAAACTTCACCCTGGACGCTGACGAGACGGTGCTGATCAAGGCTGGCCAGAGCATTCGCCTGGAAGCCGGCGCGTTCATTGAGCTGGTGGTGGGCGACAACCTGGTCAGGATCGACACCAGCACCATCGCGCAGGTGGCTGCACAACTGACTATCCAGGGTCCAGTCGCTCAAACCGGCGGCGACATGACCAGCGATGGCATCAGCGTGCAGGGCCACGTCCACATCGAGCAGGGCGACGGCTTGGCGGTCAGCCCGCCCCAGTAGCTCCCGGAAACATCAGCCGGCGGCCGCCTGTGGCGCCGGCACAATATCCAAAATCCAATGAGACTTTATTCATGGCTGACGTACTGTTCGACTTTGATAACCCCGGTGACGCTGAGCGCTCGCTCAAGAAAGTAGCTCAGGTCATGCAGCGAGCTGGCCAAGCCGTGGTGTCGCATAGCTTTGACCCAAAGCTGCGCCGCTCCTCGGGCGTCAATTACCGCCAGGCACTGCTGACCCTGGCCAGCGGTCAGCTCGTAACGCTCATGGTCAAGCAGACCGGCGACGTGTTTCGCGTGCTTCTCAATGGCGCCGCGCTTCCTATCAAGAATCAGGACAGCATCAAGGCACTCGGTGAGATTGCTGCAGCCGCAGAGCGCAATCAGGCCAAGTTCCAAGCCAGCCAGGCGCGCAAAAAGGTCGTGCTGCCAAAGGGTATCCGCACCGCGGCGCCGAAAATTGCCGAGGCCCTGGCTCAGCGAAACAGCGAGCTCGATGCCCTGATCAGCGAAAAGATTGTAGAGCGCAACGCCTTGAAGACCGAGCTGGGCGAGGCCCTGGACGCGGTGGGTGATGACGCTGGAAAGGCGGAAAGCGCCGAGCTCAAGCCCTGGGCCGGGGAGCACGCCGCGGCGCTGCAGTTGGCCGCGAGCATTGAAGCCGGCACCGCCCTGGATGCCGTCGATGACCTGGCCGCCGCTATCGCCAGCCTGCAGGTTGCGCTGGATACCGTGGAGAACAACGCGCCAATCAATGAGGCCGCTGGCCACGTTGAGCAAGCAGCGTTGGAGCGTGAGAGCGCTGAATCGTTTCGCAAGGCACTTGCGATTCTGGACGACGCCGCAAACGAGGAGTTCGAGCCCGCAGAAGGTCAAGAACAGCTGTTTGCGGCATGAATTGACCTAGTTTGAGCCTTGGGCGTTATGCAAGCATTCCCGGTTTAACCAGAGGATGCCCGTAATGCTCAAGATGCTCCCTCCCCTCTTGTTACTCGCAGCGGCCACCAACGCCTCGGCCGCCACCTATGACATCTGCGCTGAAGCTGGCTCCGTGACTCACAAGATCGCCCAGGCCCGTGACGATGGCATCCTGATGAGTAAATTCCTGATAGATGCTGCCGGCGATCAAGTACCTGACGCAGAACTGGAACGGTATTTTCTAAGAGTCGCCCAAATATATATCTATCAACCTCAAAGCGCGGACGAGCTCCGAGACGCCGCCGTGGAAGCCTGCAACGGGTGGTATTAGATGATCAGGTTTATCGAAAGGATGCCCGTAATGCTCAAGATGCTCCCTGCCCTCATGTTGATTGCTGCGGCCACCAGCGCCTCGGCTGCAAACACTACGACCACTCCTGCCGTACCCTCCATCGCTGACCGCTGTAAACAGCAGAATGACTGGATTTCGGAAATCGGCGACGCCCGTGACGGTGGCGTCATGATGAGTAGAGTGATGATGAGTAGAGCCGGTCGATTCGAAACCAACGTCAAGCAGGAGTTTTACTTTCAAGTGGTTGCACGCCTATACCTGAATCCTGATGAGAGTGGCGAATCGGTTGAAGCAGCCGCCGTTAACGGCTGTATCAAAAAAAGCAGCTAAATGGTCACGTAGCTGTACAAGCCTGCAATATCGTCCATCAGCTCGATAGCTGAGCTGATAGGCGACTGAGCCCCCGCAAACGCGCAAGCCGCGAACACCGCAATCTGACCATTGGTGATATCTGGTGCAATCCGGTACCGGGGGCCATGGTCGTCAAATCCGTCGTTCGTGACGGCGTTGTCTGGCGAATGCCGCGCCAGCTTATCAATCAAGTCGATGGTGTCCTGCGACGCTCGCCGGAAGTAATCGCCGATCGAATCACGCAGCCGCGCATCATTGAATCGCAAGTCAATTGCAGGCAGGTCCAGGTTCGTGACCATGCCGAAACCCTCCCTGCGTTTCTCAACTAACGGCCCCTCCTCCGCAATAATCAGCACGTCGTCGCGCTGATCGTACGCGCACACCAGTGTTATTCCCTTACCGCTATATCCAGCAATACTTACAAGAAATTTTGTGATGTTTGACATGGGTTTCGCCCTTTAAAAATGGCATTTTGCGTCATTTCGGAAAGCGTCATATGGTTGGCTTTCCGCGTATCGTATGATTGCGCTGGTAAAAATCAGATGATATAAATCGCCGCACACAAATTCCGCCCACCAGGTGAGCCCCATGCAAGAAGTCAAAACCTACCCGCTGCCGATCGCCCGCACCTACATTCGTCACTGGGGGCTGAAAGAATCTGCGCGCGAGCTGCTGCAGAACGCCCTGGACTACCTCAAGGGCCAAGACGAAGACGCGCCGCTTGAATTCGCCTTCACTGGCGACACGCTGACGATCACCAGTCGTTACGCCTCCCTGGCCGCCAGCACCCTGCTACTGGGCTGCGCATCCAAGGCGGACAATGCCGAGGCGATCGGTAGTTTCGGCGAGGGCTACAAGCTGGCCCTGCTGGTGCTGACTCGCGAAGGCTTCCCGGTGCGCGTGCTCAACGGCACCGTTGAATGGACACCGGTTTTCCACCACAGCGAGACGTTTGGCGAGGAAGTGCTGACCATTGAGGAGCGGCCGCTGGGCTACGACAATCAGGGCGTGACGTTTGTGATCGGCGGCCTGGACGACGGCGCGAAGGAACTGGTGCGTGGTACCTGCCTGCGCATGCAGCCCCTGATGCGCGACGTTATCGGTACCGAATACGGGCATATTCTGCCGAGCCGCCCCGGCAAGCTGTACGTCGGCGGCCTGTTCGTCTGTGACACGGAAATGAAGCACGGCTACGACGTGAACCCTGCACACCTGCAGTTGGAGCGCGATCGCCAAACCGTGAACGGTTTCAGCCTCAAGTTCCTGACTCGCGATATGTGGCTGGCGACAAAGCGCTGGGACGACGTTATCAGCATGCTCGAAGCCGAAGCCGTGGATGTATCGCTGATCGAGCACACCAAGGTTCCGGCTGAGCTGGCCGAACAGGCGGCTTACCGGTTTGAGGTCGTGAACGGCGGCGCCCTGCCCGTCACCAGTCAAGCTGCAGCAGACAAGTACCGGGATCGAGGCGTGGCCACCGCGTACACCCCGCGCGCGTTTGCCCATGTTGTGAGCCAGGCGCCGCGCTTTGCCGCCCGCCTTGCCGAGCCAGTCTCTGAATTGAGCCCCAAGCAGACCTTGGAAAACTGGCTGCAAGACAACAAGCGCTACCTGGCCCGCCTGCCGAAGGTGGCATTCAAGAAGCTGATCGCCCAGGCCGAAGCCTGGACCGCCGAGCGGGCTACTGACCGGACGTTCTTTTGATGATTTCCGTGCGCTTTAACGGCCTGACCAAATCAGTACGTTTCCGCGGCATCGAGAAGGCGGCAGGCTTTGCCCTGCGCCGCCGCTGGATCGTTCGGGTACAGCTCAAGTGCCGGGACAACCTCGGGCGTCCGGCGCGCGGCCTGGCTGAGTTCCAGCTACCGCGCGCCGAGCCTCTGAAAAACATCCGCTCCCTGGTGGATGGTCTGCTTACGGAGCTGGGTACCGAGGAGTTCCGGGAGTTCGAGCACGTTTCCGCGACATGGGTAGCCGTCTCGGAAAGGTAGCCAAAACCTCCCCTTTGCCCCCGTTTATCGTGGGGCATGAACGATAAATTCGCTGAAATCCAATCTGCAGCTAACGCCGGGGCCTTCGGGATCAACGGCTATGCGCTGCCCACCGCAGAGCAATGCCGTGCCGGCAACTATCGCAAAGGGCGCGTGAATCTCTACGGGCTCGATGTCGCCATTGAAACGCCGCAGGGTACCCGTCGCATGGGCAAGAGCGACGGCAAGCCCTGGAGC
>Ga0157370_10008920_pt1 | contig 10772 bp, 5 predicted proteins | sample C35metaG_FD_113463 | JGI IMG/M metagenome (GOLD analysis project Ga0157370, IMG submission 113463) | Corn rhizosphere microbial communities from Kellogg Biological Station, Michigan, USA - C3-5 metaG | ecosystem: Host-associated > Plants > Roots > Rhizosphere > Soil | place: USA: Michigan... | reverse complement strand
CAAGCGATCCGCGCGCCAGCAAACCAGAGGTATCCCGCAGCCCGGCATTTGTGACGACCCATTGGTCGGTCGTGCTGTCGGCGCGCAATCTCTCCTCCCCGCAATCCGATGCCTCGCTGGAGAAATTGTGCCGGATCTACTGGTATCCGCTTTATGCATTCGCGCGCTGGCAGGGTCACAGCCCGCAGGACGCGGAGGACCTGACGCAGGAATTTTTTCTGCGGCTGCTGCAGAAGCATTATCTCGATTCCGTTGAGCGCGAACGCGGGCGGTTTCGCACATTCCTGCTCGTGGCTTTCAAACGGTTTCTGGCGAATGAATGGGATCGCGGCCAGGCACGCAAGCGCGGCGGCGGCGCGGCGTCGATTCCCATCGATACCGAATTGGCCGAACGGCTGTATAACACCGAGACCGCGCTCCAACTGCCCGCCGAGCGTTTGTATGAGCAGCGCTGGGCGATGGCGTTAATCGAGCAGGCGATGGCGCGGCTCCGGGCGGAATTTGAAACCGCCGGGAAAAGCGAGGCTTTCGAGCATCTGAAAGGATTTCTGGCTGCCACCAAAGCGGAATTGCCGCAGGCGGAACTGGCCGCGAAACTGGGGATGACCGAGGGCGCGCTGCGAGTGGAGGTGCATCGCCTGAGAAAAAATTTTCGCCGGCTCTTCCGGGACGAGGTGGCCCAAACCGTTGCGGAAAAGGAAGATATTGATGTAGAATTGCGGCATCTGCTCGCCGTTTTAGCCGAATAATTCCCGGCGTGCAATTTTTTGTAACGCGCGGTTGTGATTGCTTATTACCTAGTGGATGAACGAAACAGCGAAGAATCCGCCCAAGTGCCCGCGTTGCGGCGCCGAGCTTCCGGCCAATGCGCCGGAGGGCCTGTGCCCCAAATGCATCGCGGCCGGTCTCGCCGAGCCTGAAACCCAGGCGCAGGAAGCCAGCGGCCCGGGCGGAACAATCGTTCTGAAACCCACCCCTCCTCCGCCGCCGATCGAGGAGATCGCGAAACTTTTTCCGCAGCTTGAAATCCTGGAATTGCTCGGGCGCGGAGGCATGGGCGCGGTCTACAAGGCGCGGCAGCTGCGGCTCAACCGCATGGTGGCGTTGAAAATCCTGGCGTCGGAAAAGAAGGGAGACGCGCAATTCGCCGAACGCTTCGAACGCGAGGCGCGCACGCTCGCCTTGCTGCATCACCCCAACATCGTGGCGATTTACGACTTCGGCGAAGCGCAGGGGAATTTTTATTTGCTGATGGAATATGTGGATGGGCTGACGCTGCGCCAGCTTTTGCAATCGCGAAAACTTTCGCCCGAGGAGGCGCTCGCCATCGTCCCAAAAATCTGCGAAGCGCTGCAGTACGCGCATCAGCAGGGAATCGTGCATCGCGACATCAAGCCGGAGAACATCCTGCTGGACAAGCAGGGGCAGATTAAAATCGCGGATTTCGGCATCGCAAAAATTCTTGGCCAGGCGGCGCAAACAGGCCTTACACAGGAGCAGCAGGTCATCGGCACGCCGCATTACATGGCGCCGGAGCAGGTGGAACGGCCCAGGACAGTGGACCATCGCGCGGACATTTATTCACTGGGCGTGGTGCTTTACGAAATGCTGACGAGCGAATTGCCCATCGGCAAATTTGCGCCGCCCTCGCGCAAGGTGCAGGTGGATGTGCGGCTCGATGAAGTGGTCTTGCACGCGCTGGAAAAAGAGCCGGACCGGCGTTATCAACAGGCCAGCCAGGTCAAAACGGACGTCGAGATCATCACGAGCAGCGGGATGAAACCATCGGCGGGCCCGGCGGGAATCGCTTCGACGATACCTGGAGAAACTCCGACGGATAAAATCATTTTGCCGGCGTTCCTGCTCGCGTTTTTCTTCGGCGTTTTTGGCGCGCATCGATTTTACGTTGGGAAATTCCGGTCGGGGTTGGTGCAACTGGGCGGAGTGCCATGGTGTGTGCTCCTCATCGTTGCCTGCGCCTATAATCCTCCACATGGACAACCGTTTCTTGGAATAACACTGGGGTTGTCCATTTGCGGCTGCATTATCGTCGCGACAATTGACTGGATTTTGATCGTTTGCAAGGCGTTCCGCGATGGCGAAGGAAAAAGAATCACGGAATGGGTCCGGCCCCGGTCGGCCTCGGATGCCGCCGCAAACATGAATCGTGGCGGCACAACGTTATCGGGCACGCCGCCCGTGCATCCAGCTTCAGCAAATCCCGCGGGGCAATCTTTCAGCGCGCCGGTAATGGGCATGGCCTCGCCACCCGCAGCGGGCGCAACCGGCAGCAACGCCAAAATTATCGCTCCGGCCGTGGCGCTGATGATTTCCGCGGCGTGGAAATTATTTGGGGCGGTCGCCGGTGTGCTCGCTGTGGCCGGCACGCCCATTGGCTGGAGCGGCCTCGGCTTTCCACACTTGACCGCGCTTCCAATTTTCAGCATTTGTGCATTTGCCTTCGTTCCCGCGCTGCTGATTTTTTTCGGCGCTTACCAAATGCTGCGCTTGCAGAGCTACGCGTGGTCCATGGCGGCCGCGATTATTTCCATCATCGCGTGCAGCCTGATCGGTTTGCCGGTCGGCATCTGGGCGCTGGTCGTGCTGGCACAGCCGGATGTGCGCGAGGCGTTCAACAATGCGCCCCATGCCTCGACCGGCAAGGGATCCGGCGTCGCCCTTGGAGCGCTGCTGGCAATCGGTTGCGTCGCCATCCTGGCGGTGACACTGCTTGCGGCCGGGGCGTACAAGCTCCTGCATTCCGCCATGGGCCACGCGACGGCAAGCGCCAGCAACCCGGTCAACGCCACACTCACGCAGGACGTTCCCGAACCGCCCGGCTATCAACAAACTTCACTGAACACGGACAACACCCGCACCGGCAATTCCGGCATTTCAGCCCCTCCATCCGCGCCAGCGACGAACTCAGAAGCAGCCACAAACGAAATTCCCGCCGCGCCGGTGATTGCATCGCCTCCCGTCCATCAGGTTTTTCAAAGCGGCGCCGAAGCGAATTTCACGAAATCCTTTTCCGTCGCGCCAGGAGGCAAACTCACCATGAAAGTGGACCGCGGGGACGTTCAAGTGAGGGGTGGGACCGGGAATGCAGTGGTGGTGCGCGTGACCCGCGAGGTGACGCGCGCCAACGCCTCCACTGCCGCGCAACTCATCCGGGAGCACCGCATTGAGTTTGAGCAAAACGGAAGCAATATTACCGTCACCGCACACAAGCCACCGAGTCTCAACAGCGGTTCATTCTGGGGAATTTTCACGCGCCCCAATCTGGAGGTGCATTACGAAATCACCGTTCCCGAACAATTTACCGCGGACCTGCAAACCGCCGGCGGCAACATAGACACGAGCGGTCTGCGCGGACAACTCAAAGTCGAAACCATGGGCGGCAATCTGGATATCGCGGGCATCGATGGCGACGTGGATGGAAAAACGATGGGCGGCAACATTCGCGCGACGGAGTGCAAAGCGAAGCTGCAGATCGAAACCATGGGGGGCAATCTCACAGTTGAACAATTCGCCGGCCCATCCGTTCACGGCAGCACTTCCGGCGGAGACATCACAGCCAGTTTCGCCTCCGTGCCCACCGCCGATTGCGAGTTGAACACCAGCGGCGGTTCGGTGAGGGCAAGACTTCCATCCTCCGCTCATATCACCCTCGATGCCGAAACCGCCGGAGGCAGCGTGAGCAGTGAATTGCCCGTGCAGGGCACGCATCACGACAGCCGATTGTCCGGCACCGTGAATGGCGGCGGACCAACCATCAAATTGCGCACCTCGGGCGGGGATATTCGAATCGCCCAGCAGTAGGGAGGCCGGCTTCGCGAGAACCCACAAATCCTGCCCTACATAATAAATCGAAGCTCTCTAAATCAAGGTGCGTAGATGACCCGATAAGCGCGACCTGAACTCGACGCGGGAGTCGTGTCCGTTTTGGGAGGCCCATTGTCGATCCATTCCATCAAGTCGCCGGTGCCGATGATGGTGGAATTTGCCGTCTTCCACGTTTTGAAATCGTCCGAGTATTGGACCAGATAAGCCCGATTCAGGTCCGTATTGAACTGCAGCCGAAAACTTCCATCGGGCAATCGGCTCGCGTTTCCATCCGTGAAAATGACCGGTGTCCCGCAAAGCGCTTCAAGTGTTCCCACCTGGAATGGCCGCGTAAGGTCGGCGGAAGCGGGTTGCCCGTCCTGACCGCTGCCGTTATCGCCCCAGGCGTAAACGCTGCAGTCGTTGCCGATGGCCAGGCTGTGAAACTGTCCGCCCGCCACGGCTGACCAGCCGGTGACACCCGGCGGAAGCGGCACCAATGCCGGGGTTGCCACCGTATCCTGGCCGCCGCCCAATCCGAGTTGATGTTCCCAGTCCCGGCCCCAGCAGTAGAGCTGCGCGTTGTCGCCGATGGCGAGAACATGAAAACCCCCCGCCGCGACATCGACCCAGTGATTAACCCCTGCAGGTTTCGGCACATAGCTCCAGCCATAGGTGCCGCTGGTCCCGGTCACTCCCCCGTATTCTCCATAGATATACAGTTCCCCGTTCGTCGTCATCAACACGCTGAACAACGCTGCCTGTGCGATTTGCTTCCAGCCTCCCACACCCGCTGGCGGTGTGAGCAGGCCGCTCGAATAATCCCATTGCCCGTACTGGTTCTGGAATCCAATTCCATACGCCTGGTTATCTTCACCCAGGGCCAGGGCCATGTTATTCACGTCGGTAATCGAGGCCTGCACGTCTCGCCATCCGCCAGGCGGCCGGGGAACGTCCAAATGCCTTGTGCCGCCCAGATACAGTTCGCCGTCGTCGCTGATGGTGACGACGTTCTCAAAACCGCTCGAAACGGCTTTCCAACCAGTGACACCCGCAGGCAACGGAATCAACGTGGTTCCATTCTGATAGAGCTGGCCGGAATCGCTGATGGCCCATCCGCCGGAGATTGCCTTCCAGCCGGTGACGTTTGTCGGCCACACCGCGAGAAAAGGCGTCGATGGCTCGTTTGTGGACGGCCAGCCAAATTGGCCTGAATTGGCCCCGAACTCATACAGAGCGCCGACGGCATTGATGACGTAAGAAGTATCCGAGCCAACTCCAGCATACACGCGGGGACGAGGCATGTGTTTGTCCGCATAAACCAGGCACGTCACCGGCGGACTGTCGTATTCCTTGTTGTCGGAAGTGATGCCGCTAGCCGAGACCGTGTATGTCCCGGCAGTGGGTACCGTCCAATCGAGAGTAAAAGGCCCGCTCGCTCCCACCGCGGTGCTGTTCACTTTAAAGGCGATGCTCGTGAGCGTCTCACCGGGCACGTTTAGTTGCGCCGCAAGATGAAGTGTCGCAGGGAACGCGAAGATTGAATTAGGCAACGGGCTGGTAAGACGAAGGCCTTGCAATCCGATCTGGAAGTTGAAGGAACCACTTGAATCGCCTGAGCCAAACACGCCTATTTGATAGCTCACCCCTTCTTCCGCGGGGAATGTCACGCTGGGAGCATTGGTCCAGCCACCGGCATTTGTCGCCACCAAAACCAGATTAGACAACGCGTCTCCTTTAAATATTCCGAGCGTGAGGGCATTTGTTCCCGAAACATTGACGACCGCCTGCCCCGAGACGGGAGCCTGCCAAGTGTACCACAACGAACTGCCCGTGCCAGAGGGCAGAAGGGGAGTTTCGCCAGTTTCCAAAGTTGCGCCGGAATTCGAATCCTGGAATTGATTGTTCAACCCCACCAGCAACCGTCGATTGGCAAAATCATCGTTGTAAGGATTGAGTTGGAGCGTCCAATCGATTTGCCCCTCCTCCCCGAACATGCCATCCAGGGAAATGTAATAGGTCGTGCCGGCGATGGCATCAAAGACGACCGGAGAGAAAGCCGGCGCCAGGGCATTTCCTGCCACGACAGACGCTGAATCCACATCGGATCCCACACAGGCATCGATCAGCACCTGGAAGTTAGAAGCTCCAATCCCTTTGATGATGCACAAACCATCGGCCGGTGCGGTCCATTTATACCAAATGGAATGTCCGCCCTGGTTGTCACCCCAGGTCGGCTCGCCGTAGACGGGGAAAAACGGACGCGGGCCGCCGGTGAGTTGCATTGTCGCGGCCAGATTCGACGCGTGAATGGCAATGCTTCTTCCGCTCACCGTTTGAGCGTCCGCATAATTGTCGTTGCCCGGATGAATCACCACGGGCACATCCATGGAATAAGTTGTTATGCCATTGGTATCCGTGGCGGCGAGTTCGAGATTGTAATAACCGGAATTTGTCACGGAACAAACCATCGTGCCGGTATTCAACGGCAACGTTCCCAGGGAAATCTGATTTGCGAAGGCCGTGACATTCGTCAGGTTGCGCGTCGTGGCGGTGCGGTTCGCCGTGAGCGTAAAAGTGGCCGGCGCAGAGAGCTGGGTCTGCGACGCCGGTTGTGTGATTTCAATGTCATTCAAAGCGATGGCCAGGGACGCGCCCGATAGGGCGTTGGAAGCGGAATCCAATGAGATTTGGTAGTTCGTGCCCCCCTGGACCAATTGCGTGATGAGGCCCGAATGATTGGTGAGCAGGTAAAGGCTTTGCAACTGCGATCCGGTAAATATGCTCAGCAACGCGTTGTCCTGCGGAGCGGGAGTAACTACAACGGTCGCGCGAGCGGTCCGCGGCGGCGTCCATTGCCACCAAATCGTTTTGCCGGCGCTGACGGCGAACGGCTGGGGCTCTCCGATTTCCGTCGTGGCGTTTGCTTGATCTATCGAAGCAGTCTGCACCTCGCCACTGAGGAGCAGGCGTTGCGCGAAGTCATCATTGACCGGACGTCCGTCTGTCACAATCACCTGTTGCACTGCCGAAGTCACGGAACTGCCGTCTGTCTTTGAAAGAACGGCATAGAGAAGGTTGGTTCCCAAATCAACTGGCGTCCAGTTGATTGAATAAGGCGGCGTAGAAGCAGTGCCCACCAAAGTGTTCGATGCGTAAAAGTCCACTGAAGCTGCGTTGGTCACGTAAGAAGGCAGTGCGCAGACGACCGGGACGGGTTGGCCGAGGTTTGCCTTCGAGAACTGCTCCGGCTGCACGATGCGGATGTCGGGAATCCCCGGCTCCATGAATGTCGCGAAGACGAGGTCCATGGGATTGGTCGGACTGATCTCGACAAAAGCCAGGCTCCAGTTTCCTCCCGGAGGACGCGACCATAAGCTCCCACTCGGATAGCTATCTCCAAATGAGCAGCGGAAGGAATATTCCCGCGACGACGTCAACGGAGCTTCCGTGCTGATGACAATTGCATAGACCGAGTTCGTCTCCAGAAAAATCGCCTGGTTGGTAAAATAAACGGTGGTTTGAGCGGAGATATTCGTGATGACTGTGGATCCCAAAACATTCGTGCCCGGCACTCCGGCAACGGTGTCCACAATTGAAAATGTAGTCGGATATTCTGGATCTCCGCCGGGACTGACACCGCTGTGGACGATACTGATCAATTGGCCGGCAATCCCCGGCTGAAAGGTTTGCGCCAATTCCACCTTCTGACCGCCGGGCCGCAGGTCCGCCCATGTGCCGAAATCGCTTTGCGCCTGATCTTGAACGACGTCTGCGAATGCATTCAGCAGTGATAATAAGAACACCAGAGAGACGAAACCCCTTTTCATAAGCGATGATTAAGGAATTTTAACCCGAATTAGTCAAGTACTAACTCGTTGATGAATAGTTTTTAGGACTGGCTGTTCTTCACGAACAACTTCCCCGGCAATTGTTTCACCAGCCGTTTCATTTCCAGACTCAGCAGTGCGACTGAAACCGCTGAACTCGGCAGTGCGCATTTTCGAATAATATCGTCAATCGTCATCTCCTCGCCGTCGAGCGCGCCGAAAACTTTTTGTTCGTTCGCGCTCAATTCGAGCGCGGGCAGGACTCCGGTTTCATTGGGCGCGGGTGGACGATTGCTGGCGGGGAAAAGATATTCGAATTCGCTCAGGATATCTTCCGCGCCTTCACAAAGCTTCGCGCCTTTCTTGATCAACTCATGGCAGCCCTTGCTGCGCGGAGAATCGATGCGGCCCGGCACCGCAAAAACCTGCCGGCCGTATTCCGTCGCGAAATTTGCAGTGATGAGCGCGCCGCTGGTCAGATTCGCTTCGGCCACGACCGTCCCGAGCGTCATGCCCGCAACAATGCGATTGCGAATCGCGAAGGATTGTTTGTCCGCCTTGCGATTAAAGGGATATTGAGAGACGACCGCGCCGTTCGCGGCGATGCGTTCGAATAGTTCGCCATTCTCGGGAGGAAAAACGATATTAATGCCCGTGCCCAGGACACAAATCGTGCGGCCCTTGCCGGACAATGCGCCTTGATGTGCCGCGGTGTCGATGCCGCGCGCGCCACCGCTCACCACCGTCACGCCCACGTAAGCGAGTTGATACGCCAACTTGCGGGCGACTTCGATCCCGTAATGCGTCGTCAGCCGCGAACCGACCATCGCGACTCCGTTTTTGTCCTTCGGGAGCAATTTGCCTTTGGCATAGAGAACGATGGGCGGATCGTAAATTTCGCGAAGCAATTCGGGATAATGCGCGTCGGATTGAATCACTATTTCACAACCGGAATCGGTGACACGTTTGAGTTCGGCGGCAAGGTCGACGGATTTTTCCCAACCGGCGATGGACTCGGCGGTTTCCTCGCCGATGCCGCGGACGTGGAGCAGTTGGTGCTTGGAAGCGCTGAGAATTTTTGGAGCGTCGCCGAAATGCTCGAGCAATTGCCGGACCCGCACGGGGCCGACGTGCTCGATCATATTCAAGGCAACCAACGCTTCCCGGGAATCCATGCGGCGTGAATAACGGGTTTGGCGGGCGGGAGCAAGAGGAAGTTAAACAAACAAATAGCTCGGTACCGGAGTCTTATTCAAAAAGGGCCGAAATATCCCTTGCCCCATGGAGTACCCGAATAATCTGGATGCCTTCGGGAATCGGTCGGTAGAAAATGACGTAGTTGCCAACCGCAAAACTGCGAAGATTAGGCGCCAAGTCGTATCGCCGCCTTCCCATATTTCAGGCATGCGCGCAAGAATCTCGCATTTGTTGCCAACTTTTTCCAGCCAACGATCGGCGGCGTCTGGATTTTATTCAGCAATTCGAAAAGCGATCTCGACGAGATCGAGATGTGCCTGAGTGGTGCGAAACACCAAAGGCATCAGCTTGCCTTTTTCAATCTTTGGTGAATATCGGCCTTAACGGCACCCATATTTAGCGGGGCAAGCTCCCCGCGATCGGCCTGTTGGATTCCAATGGCGATTTCGCGACGCAACTCCTCGTAGCGGAATTGCTGCACGTCTTTCGATTCCCCAAGCCAGCGATATAATTCCCAGCGTTCTTCCGGGGAGAGATTTCTTGTCGCCGCCTTCACTTCTGAAACCGTGCTCATAGTCCGGAAAGTAATCCCACACGAAACACTCGTCAATGAATCCACGCGCGTTATTAACGGCACCCGATAAAATCCTTCTGGAGGCATCACCGGCACATTGACGCGCATTTACGCACTGAAACACCCTGGCCGTCAGCCATTTTTATCATCTGCCCCGCATCAAGCTCGCCTGTCAACACGCGGGCGTGGAAGTATGGACAGTGCCGGCGCATCAAGGACATCTCCTCGTGAAAATGCCCTTCAACATGGCCCGCGAAGTCGCGGCGTCCTGGGATTATTATTTGAAAGAGAAACCGGCGACCGCGAAAAACGCGTAAAACGGTTCCCAAAAGATTTCAAATTTCATTGGCAACTCCATCGCCAAAGGATTATGGGGCGGCGCGGCAGCGCCGCCCTACCCGAATAAATCAGCGCAAAATCGCCTTCACAGCGCGAACCAAAGCTTCCGCTTCCACCGGCGTGCCGATCGTGATGCGCAAAAAATCCTTTATTTCCGGCTGACGGAACCAGCGCACCAGGATTTTCTTGTCGCGCAGTTTCTGCAGCCACTCCTCCGCCGCGAACAATGGCGGCTTCGCAAGAATGAAATTCGTCTGGCTGGGCAAAACGCGAAAGCCCAGATTCGTCAACGCACGGCTGAGCTCTTCACGCGTCGAAATAATCTCCCGAAAATTCGCCCGGTAATGGCGCAGATCATCCAGCGTCGCCGCCGCGGCGACCTGCCCGAGGCCGTTCACATTGTAGCTGTCGCGGATTTTATCGAGGCCGGCGATGAGTTCCGCGTGGCCCACGAAATAACCCACACGCTGAAAGCACAGCGAATACGCCTTGGAAAACGTCCGCGAGACGATCACGTGCGGAAATTTGAGCGCCAGCTTCATCGCATTCTCGCCCGCGAAATCCACGTACGCTTCGTCGAGCACCACCACACCCTTCATCGCGCGGCAGAGCTTTTCCAACTCAGCCGTTGCATAACCACGCCCACTTGGCGCATTCGGCGTCGTCACAAAGGTCAACGCCGCGTTAAAATTCCAAACGCCGCCGCGCTTCAATTCGCGCGCATCCGGCAAACTGAAATTCACATTCAACGGCACCGCATTTTTTTCCGCGCCATGGATATCCACCAGCACTGGATAGAGCGAATAGCTGGGATGAAAATATTGAACGAGAGATTTCTCACTACGTAGGACAGGCATCCTGCCTGTCTCTGACTTCTTCCCGTTTTGAGATGGAGACAGGCGGGACGCCTGCCCTACGGGTTCCACAAAAGCCCGCACCGCCATCGCGAGCAATTCGTCCGAACCGTTGCCAAGAATAATGTTCTCCGCTTTGCAACCGTGCAGCCT
>Ga0157370_10008919_pt1 | contig 10774 bp, 6 predicted proteins | sample C35metaG_FD_113463 | JGI IMG/M metagenome (GOLD analysis project Ga0157370, IMG submission 113463) | Corn rhizosphere microbial communities from Kellogg Biological Station, Michigan, USA - C3-5 metaG | ecosystem: Host-associated > Plants > Roots > Rhizosphere > Soil | place: USA: Michigan... | reverse complement strand
CCTGTAATCAATAAATGAACATCATGTGTTCCTTCATAGGTAATCACCGATTCTAGGTTGGCTGCGTGTCTCATCATCGGGAATTCACCCATAATTCCCATTCCGCCCAGGATCTGACGGGATTCTCTTGCTATGTCAATTGCCATTTTAACATTATTTCTTTTGGCCATAGAAATTTGAGCAGGCGTAGCTTTGTGGTCATTTTTCAACATTCCTAACTGTAAACAAAGCAACTGAGCCTTAGTGATTTCAGTTAAAAACTCGGCTAATTTTTTCTGTTGCAGCTGAAATGCTCCAATTGGCTTACCGAACTGTTTTCTTTCTTTAGAATACTGCACAGCTGTACAGTAACAGTCGATTGCAGCTCCGATAACACCCCATGAAATACCGTATCTGGCAGAATTTAGACAAGATAATGGACCTTTCAATCCAGTAACTCCTGGAAGCAGATTTTCTTTAGGAACTTTTACATTATTAAAAACCAATTCTCCGGTTTTCGAAGCTCTTAAACTCCATTTGTTGTGAGTTTCAGGTGTTGTAAAACCTTCCATGCCCCTTTCTACAATCAGTCCCTGTACTTTTCCGTCTTCATTTTTAGCCCAAATAACTGCAATATCGCAAAGAGGCGAGTTGGTGATCCACATTTTGGCACCGTTCAAAAGATAATGATCTCCCATATCTTTAAACTGAGACTCCATAGAACTAGGATCTGAACCGTGATTAGGCTCTGTCAAACCGAAAGAACCAATCATTTCACCTGAAGCTAACTTGGGTAAATATTTTCTTTTCTGTTCTTCAGAACCGAATTCATTAATAGGAAACATTACTAAAGAACTCTGTACAGACGCAGCTGAACGAACTGCCGAATCTCCTCTTTCCAGTTCAAGCATTATCAGTCCATAGGAAATCTGATCAAGACCCGAACCACCATACTCTTCAGGAATGTAAGGTCCCAAGGCTCCGATTTTCCCCAATTCTTTCATTAAACCAGGTAAATCTGTGTGATCCTGGGCAGCCTGATCGATATTCGGCATTACAAAACTTTCTACCCAATCTCTTACTGACTGGCGGATAAGCTTGTGTTCTTCGGTAAGTAAAGCATCAATTCCGAAATAATCGGGAATGCTCGTAAGAGGATAATATGACATGTAGTTTAATTTTCCTAAAAATAATACTTTTCAATTGGTCTGCGAAAATTTTTTAAGAAAAATATAAAAACTACTTTTTGATAAATTTGTAAAGAAAAGGTGCTTTGTTGGCTGAACCATCGAATAATTTCTCCATTCTTTCTAATGAATTCATGCTCAATATTTTACGCTGAAAATTATTTCGTCTGAATTTTTCACCTAAGATAGTTTCGTATAGAGACTGAAGATCTTTCATTGTGAATTTCTCCGGCAAAAGATTACTTGCAGCTATCTGAGTATCAATATTTTTACGTAGATATTCCAGGCCTTCGGCAATTACTCTGTCATGATCAAAAGCCATCGCTGGAAGTTTACTTACTTCAAACCATGCGCAGGTTTCGTTAAATGCATCGGGGAAAGTGTTGGTAAGAGAAAAATCGATCAAACTGCAGTAACCGACTGTGATAAAACGCTGTAAAATCCAGTGATCTTTGGGAACATCAAGACCTTTATTTTGTATCAAAGTTCGGTGAACATTATTTTCTGTACGGTCTAGTCTGCCGAATGTATGAAACTGCTCCAGAAACAAGCCTTTAAGATGTGTTCTTTCATACAAAACGCGATCTGCAGCTTCTCTGAGATCTTCATCGATAAACACAAAACCGCCGGGAAGGGACCAAAGATCGAGATCATGGTATTTGAGCAACAAAACTTTCAGAATGTTATCATGAAAACCAAATATCGTACAGTCTACGGATAGATTGGGAATAAAGTCTTTGCTCTCTACAAGTTCTTTAAGGGTTTCAATGTTTCTGTTATGGTCAGTTTTCATGCGGTAAAAATAAAATTATTTTTTAAATTTTATTCATGCTAATTCTAAAATAAGAATATGCTAACACAGAAACAAGTATTACTGCCCCCAAAATATACAGTGAATAATAGTTAAGTATCTGATTTTTAAATAATAATGAAATTGAAATAGAATTGATAGAACTGCTGACTGATGAAACAATTACGATTAAAGAAGTAAATGTGTTAATTTTCTCTTTACCAATTTTTGCGATCATCTTTGAGTTAATCACCGGATAGAGAGGTGAGAGAAACAGTCCGATAATCGGAAACAGGAATAACAGGATTTTAGAATTTTCTGTAAAACTGAACTGAATAACTGAAATAATTATCAGCAAAGAAATAATTATAAACAGACACATCATAAAATATCTGGCTAATGAAAATCTGTGAATAATTTTTGAAGTAATCGTTCTGCCAGTATATGAAAAAAGTGCCAGAAATGAGGAGGCCTGCAGTGCGAAAAACGAGTTGACTTTCAAGTGATCTTTATAAAATGACGGCAGCCAAGAATTAAAACTCTGCTCAATAAAAATAATGAAAAAGCTTACCGCAAAAAATAGAATGAAGGGAAGTTTTCCGAATCCAGATAAATCGGGGAGAACTCTGGTATTTTTATTTTCCGGTTCGGCAATCTGAGCTTTCATGAAAAGATAGACCGTAAAAAATGAAATGAGAGAAATCGACATAAATCCAAATTTCCAATACTCACCGAATTGACTGGAAATCAGCCATCCAAAACCCGTATTAACAACAAAAATACCGATCATAAATGATGCTTCAACGCTGTTCATCATTTTAGCTAAAGATTTTTCTTCAGTCATATTGTTTCGGATAATCCCGTATACGCAGATTTTTCCGATAGCAAAGCAGGTTCCGATGATCGCAAACCACAGCTTGAAAAACCAAAAAACTTCAACGAAAGGCAAAAACAGAGAGCAGACGCCCACCAACATTAACGCAAAGATCAGCGATTTTTTTGTTCCAAATCTGCCTATAAAATTAACAGCGAATAAGGAGAAAACAGCAATGGGTATGTCTTTAAAAGATTCTAGAAATCCCAATTTGTCATAAGTGATATTTTGTTCCGAAAGCTGCAGTATCACGATCCCCATACAGTTTAACACCATCGAAAAAATAAGGAAAGTAAGCTTCAGGGGAAGAGAAATATTGGGTTGCTTAACGCTCATTTGGGGATTTTTTTTAATGTTTTTTAGTCAATTTTAACTAATTATAACCATCTATTTATGCCTTTGAGACCCCAAAAATAGTGGAAATATTAAAATAATTATTAAATAAATGTTAATTAATCAAAAAAAAATATATTTTTATTGTCTCAATTTGAGAATTAAAAAACTAACTGTATATGAATGTACAAATATCAAGAAGTTTAGGAATCATTGCCGCGCTTTATTTTACGGCAAATTTCAGTGCACAGACTACACCTACAGACACTGTTCAGAAGGAACAGAAAATCGAAGAGGTAGTAATGATTGGTTACGGAACTCAGAAAAAGAGTAATGTGACAGGAGCGATATCAAGCATCAAGGCAAGTGATATTGAAAATATTCCGGCAGGAAAACCAGAGCAGGTTTTGCAAGGTAGAGCTGCAGGTGTAAATGTTATCACGAATTCCGGACAACCCGGATCAACCGCTACCATCCGTGTAAGAGGTATCACCAGTTATTATTCCAATAATGATCCTCTCTGGGTTGTAGATGGCATTGTCGTGGACGGTATCGGCTGGTTAAATCAATCTGATATAGAGAGTATCGAAGTTTTAAAAGACGGTGCTTCTTCTGCAATCTATGGTGTCTCGGCAGCACGAGGAGTAATCTTGGTAACAACGAAAAAAGGAAAAAGAGGAAGATTGAATCTTTCTTATAATGGATCTTACGGAACTTCAACAGCTGCCAGAAAATTAGATTTATTGAATGCCACTCAGTATGGAACTATATTAAATGAGGCATATGTAAATGGTGGACAGAGCCCTGTATTTCAGAATCCACAATCTTTAGGTGTTGGAACTGATTGGCAGGATGTCATTTTCAGTACAGGAGAAAGAGCCAATCATGAAGTCAGTATAAGTGGAGGAAATGAAAAATCTACTTTCTACGGATCATTTGGATATTTTGATCAGACAGGAATTGTAATGAGTGATATTTCATATTACAAAAGATTAACCGGTAGATTAAACTCAACTCATAAAGTTACCAATTGGTTAACAGTAGGTCAGACATTTGCTTACACCCATACGAAATCTCAGGGAATTAATGCTAATGGTGAATTTGGAGGTCCTCTGAGTTCAGCTGTCAATCTCGATCCAACCACACCGGTTGTTGTGACAGATCCTGCAGTAGCAGGCTCAAACACATATTCAAATCCTAACGTGGTAAGAGATCCTAATGGTAATCCTTATGGTATTTCTACTTTGGTTGGTCAGGAGATGTCTAACCCATTGGCTTTTAGATATACCCAATTAGGAAATAGAGGATGGTCAGATGACTTTATTGCGAACATTTATGCCGAAGTTAAATTTTTAGATGATTTTACTTTCAAATCTTCAATCAATGGTAAGAAAGCATATTGGGGAAGCCAAAATTTCACACCACTTTTTTATCTGAATCCTAACTACAGTAATTTAAATTTCAACAGTTTAAGTAGAACAACACAACAAAAATTGGAGTGGAGTTTAGAAAATACAATCAACTGGCAAAAGACATTCGGTGAGCACAATCTAAATATTTTGGCCGGTACTGGATATTACGAATATAACATTGGATTCGGACAAACTGTAACACATACTAATCTTCCGATCAGCAGTTATGAAGATGCATCATTCAATTTCTTTATTCCACAGGATCAGAAAAATATGAATGCATGGGATAATATTAATACTCACAAAGCTTCATATTTTGGTAGAGTCGTTTACGATTACGCTAATAAATATTTATTTACAGGTACAATCAGACGTGACGGATCTTCTAAATTCGGAGCTAACAATCATTGGGGGAATTTCCCTGGCTTCTCTGTAGGTTGGAATGTGGATAAAGAAAATTTCTGGCCTGAAAATAAAATTGTTAATACTCTAAAACTTCGTGGAGGATATGCAGTATTAGGTAATGACGGTATCGGTGATTTCCTTTTTGCGAGTTTTTATGTTCCAGGCGCAAACTACACGAATGGAAATAATGTAATTTTACCAGGATACATTCCCAACACATTGGCAAACCCAAATTTGAAATGGGAATCTACTTCTCAGCTGAATATCGCGACTGATATTAAGTTCTTAAACAACTTTAATTTAACAGTTGACTATTACAAAAAGAAGACTTCAGATATTTTAAGACAAATTCAAATCCCCGGATATGTTGGAGTAACCGTCGCACCAACAGCCAACATTGGTGATATGGAAAATGAAGGAGTGGAAGTTGAACTGGGCTTCAAAAAGAACTGGTCAGATTTCGGAGTTTCCGTTAATGGAAATTTTGCTTATCTTAAAAATACAGTTACAAGTCTAGAACAGGGCAGAACTTATATAGATGGACCAGGATTTCAGTCAATGGGACCGGTTTCAAGAATTCAGGTAGGTGAATCCTATGGATCGTTTTACGGATATAAAAATTTAGGTATTTTCCAAAATCAGGAGCAAATCAACGCTTATAGAAATGCAAACGGTCAGTTGATTCTTCCAGATGCTAAACCGGGAGATTTTATCTGGCAAGATACAGACGGAGATGGAAAAATCAGTGATTTAGATAAAGTAAATTTAGGTAATTCGGTGCCAAAATATACATTTGGTCTTACTGTAAATCTTAACTACAAAAATTGGGACTTTATGGTTTTTGCTCAGGGGCAGGCTGGAAACAAAATCTTCCAGGGTCTAAGACGTCTTGATATTTTAAATGCAAATTATCAAACATCAATTCTTGACCGTTGGACGGGGGAAGGGACTTCCAATACAACACCTAGACTTTCAACCAATGATACCAATCATAATTACACATGGATGTCAGATTACTATTTACAGAAAGGTGATTACGTGAGAGTGAAACTTGTACAGCTTGGTTATACTCTTCCACAAACTATGACAGAAAATTTTGGTGTTGGCAAATTACGTCTGTATGTGACGGCAGAAAATCTATTCACATTCACTAAGTATACAGGTTACGACCCTGAAATTGCTGCCGGTGACAGCTTTGGTATAGACAGAGCTTACTATCCGCAAGCTAAAACTTTCCTTTTCGGAGCTAATCTTACCTTTTAATATGATCTAAAATGAAAAATAAAATTTACAAAATAAGCATAGCAGCAACATTATTAATAGGAACCGGGTTTCTGAATGTTGCCTGTAACACAGAAAATCTTGAAGATGTAAAAAATCTTGGAGCTTTTGATACTGAAAATTTCTTCAGAAATGAACAGGAATGTTTCTTCGCTTTAGTGGGAGCATATGATCCTGTAAGAAAATACGCAGGCGGGTTTGAGAATATGGTCACATTCTTCAATGCAGGATCTGATGATTTTTATGCAGGGGGAGGAAGTTCTACAGATGGAGCCGGAATTCAAGGGCTTTCAAACTATCAGCTGAACCCAAATACCATGCCTACTAGTTATTGGAGAGATTACTATCAGGGGATTTCCAGAACGAATGTTTTGATAGAAAAAGTTCCATTAGCCAATATGAGTGATGCGATCAAAAATCGATTTACTGCTGAGTCTAAGACTTTAAGAGCCTTGTATTATTTTGAGTTGGTAACGATGTTCAGAAATATTCCTTTAATCCTTACTCAAATTCAGGCTACAGATGATTATTATAATATTCCTCAGGCAGCTCCAACTGCTGTGTACGCTCAAATAGAAGCAGATTTATTAGCTGCCATTCCTAATTTGCCAATGACTGTATCAGGAGAACAGAGAGGAAGATTTACGCAGGGAGCAGCAAGAGCTTTACTTGGAAAAGTTTATTTGTACCAAAATAAAAAAGCGGAAGCCGCAGCTCAGTTCGCTGAAGTAAATGGAACTCCGGGAGGAACGAGCCAGTACGGATACAAACTGGTAAGTGATTTTGCAAGTCTGTGGATTACAGATAATAAATTTACTACAGAATCTATATTCGAAGTAATGCATACCAATAAAGGCAACTCAGACTGGGGATTTTGGGGACAGGGTAATGATGAAGGAAATTCTACGAATATCATGGTTGCTCCGAGAGGTTATACCAAAAAAGCTCCCGATGCGCCGGATGTGGTTGCTGGTTGGGCATTCAATCCAATTACTCCAGATTTATTCAATTTCATGCAGGGTGATCCAAGATTAAATGCAACAATTCTTAACGTTAAAGATCTTAAACAGCAAAATAAAGCAGATTATTCACCTGCCTACATGGACAACGGATATTTCCTCAATAAATATATGCCAACTAAGGATGAAGTGACAACTTTGCCTGGTCCTGCAGAATTAAATTACCGTCAAAATTATATTTATCTGAGACTAGCTGATACCTATTTAATGGAGGCAGAAGCTTTGAATGGTACAGGTTCCAGAGCTCAGGCTCTATTAGATGCAGTGAGAGCTAGAGTAGGTTTGCCATCAGTTCCGGTTAGTATGCAGGCTGTGAAGGATGAAAGAAGAAAAGAACTTGTAGGTGAAGGTCACAGATGGTTTGACTTGGTAAGATGGGGAGAGGCTCCTGCGAAATTGGGCTCAAGAGGCTTTATAGCAGGGAAAAATGAAATTCTTCCAATCCCTTTTACAGAACTTACAGGAACAATTCTTAAGCAAAATCCTAACTATTAATTTACTTACTATGATAACTAAATATTTTAATAAAAGTTTTCTCTTTGGCGCAGCAGTTTTCTGTTTAGCTACAAGCTGTACACCAGATACGGTAGACGAAGGAAACGGTATTGATCAGGGAAGTGTAGATGCAGGCTTTACTGTATCAAAAACTGCAGAAAATAGATATAGATTAAAAACCAACGCGACAAACTACATTAATACAAAGTGGAATATTGATGATGAAGGATTTAACTTTGGGAAAAATGTTCAGGATCTTTTTTTGCCGGATGCAGGAACGTATGTGATTGAACATCAGGCGTACGGGATCGGTGGTGTATTGGCTGGCTCAGCAAGCCAAACTGTTGTAGTTCCAACTTCAGATCCTGTTTCAGGAAATATGATTAAAGGAGGAAGATTTGATACACCGGATGAAGTTGCAAAATGGTCTAAACATGTGATCAGCCCTGCTAATGCAGAGTGGATTTTTTCTAATGGTAAAGCAACAATTGTAGCCAGCGGAGGTGCTCAACAGGCAATTTATCAGGCAGTACAGGTGGAAGCAGGCAAACAGTATTCAATAGATATGGTTGCTTCTTCAAACACGGCATTGGTAGATACCTGGTTTGAGGTATATGTTTTAAACAGTATCCCGGCTGCCGGAACAGATGTCGGTGGCACCGTGTACAGAAATATCAATACCTGGGCTGGCTGCGGTAAAAGTGCATTTAAAGGAAAGGTTTCTACAGTTGGCTGTGACACTCCGAAAAACGGAGGTGTATTTACTGCAACTTCTACAGGTACAGTATATCTTGTGATAAAATGTGGTGGTAGTACAGTTAACAGCTTAAGCATTGATAAAGTGGAATTCCGCAGAATGCAATAATTTTATAAAAAATAGTAGAATGAAATTACAATATTCATATAGTTTCTTTTTAAGAGGTGCTGCACTTTGCGGTGTGGCACTTCTTTCTTTTTTAAATTGTAGCAGCACTTCAACAGATCCTGTAAACAACGAAAATCCTGGAAATTCTGGAAACGGTTCTGGAGACCCTATTGAAGTTTGGCTTACTAAGGGTGACCAGTCTATCAAATTGCAACAGCAGGCAGCCATTCAGTTTTCTTCGGCTTCAAATAATAATCAGAATATCGAGGTTGATGCATCACAGGTTTTTCAGACGGTTGATGGTTTTGGATATACGCTGACTGGAGGTAGTGTTGAAGTAATCAATCAGCTTTCTTTAGCTAAAAAACAGGAATTGCTGACTGATTTATTCGGAAGTTCAGGAATTGGAGTCAGCTATCTGAGAATAAGCATTGGAGCTTCAGATCTGAATAGTGAAGTTTTCACATATAATGATATTCCTGCAGGACAGACCGATCTCAGTCTTTCACAATTCAGTCTTACTAAAGACAATGCATTGATTCAAATGCTCAAAGATATTTTAGTAATCAATCCGAATATTAAGATTTTGGCGACACCTTGGACAGCACCCGTATGGATGAAAGACAACGGAAACAGCATTGGAGGAAATCTAAAACCTGAAAATTACGGAGTTTATGCACAGTATTTTGTGAAATATATTCAGGCAATGCAGGCTCAGGGAATAAAAATTGATGCTGTAACACCTCAAAACGAGCCATTGCATCCAGGCAATAATCCTAGTATGTATATGTCTGCAGCAAATCAGGGAGCTTTTGTAAAAAATAATTTAGGACCTGCTTTTCAGGCAGCGAATATCAGTACAAAAATTATTATCTATGATCATAACTGTGATAATACGGTTTATCCTTTAAGTATTTTAAATGATCCTGCGACAAATGCTTTTGTGGATGGTTCTGCTTTCCATTTGTATGCAGGTGACATTTCTGCGTTGGGAACGGTTCACAATCTTTTTCCAAATAAAAATCTTTATTTTACCGAGCAATGGACAAGTTCTGCGGGAGATTTTTCAGGAGATCTGGATTGGCATATTAAAAATGTTATTATAGGGTCCATGAGAAACTGGAGTAAAACATCTCTCGAATGGAATGTTGCCAATAACGCTTCATTTGGCCCTCACACCGTTGGTGGATGTACGCAGTGTAAAGGAGCAGTGACGGTTAACAGCAGTGCGAGTTACGACAAAAATGTTGCCTACTACATCATTGCACAGGCTTCAAAATTTGTGCCTGCTGGTTCAAAAAGAATCGCGTCTACAGAAAATGGAAGTCTTTCGTCAGTTGCTTTTTTAACTCCGGCAAATAAAAAAGTTCTAATTGTTTTAAATTCTGGCGCAGGTTCTCAGACATTTAATATTAAATTCAACGGAAATACAGCATCTGCCACACTCAGTGCAAAATCAGCAGCCACTTATATTTTTTAATTTATTTAATAAAGCTTGCACTAGCAGTACAATTATTTGTTCTATGCTAAAAAAATTAATTTCGATGCTATTCCTGCGAAGAGGTAAAATGTCTTGAGATTTAAAATCAAAATCCAGATTCCCATTGTATCAACTTTAAAGTCAGAGCAAAAATTAAATTACAATGAAAAAACTTTATTTCATATTAACCTTTACAGCATTCGGATTCAACGCATTCGGACAGAAAACAATCGACCAGAAAGTCTCTGAGCTTCTCTCTAAAATGACTTTAGAAGAAAAAATCGGTCAACTTGTTCAGTACAGTGGTTTTGAATATGCCACAGGTCCTCAGAATTCTAATTCTGCGAATGTTTTAAATGAAATTAAAATAGGGAAAGTCGGTTCTATGCTGAATGTGGCAGGAGCAGAGGAGACCAGAAAATTTCAGGAATTAGCTTTAAAATCAAGATTGAAAATTCCAATGTTGTTCGGTCAGGACGTGATTCATGGTTACAGAACAACGTTTCCGGTGAATTTGGGTCAGGCGGCGAGTTGGGATTTAAATTTAATTGAAAAATCTGAAAGAATTGCTGCAATAGAAGCCTCCGCGTATGGAATTCACTGGACATTTGCTCCGATGGTCGACATTGCAAGAGATCCGAGATGGGGAAGAGT
>Ga0157370_10008918_pt1 | contig 10775 bp, 11 predicted proteins | sample C35metaG_FD_113463 | JGI IMG/M metagenome (GOLD analysis project Ga0157370, IMG submission 113463) | Corn rhizosphere microbial communities from Kellogg Biological Station, Michigan, USA - C3-5 metaG | ecosystem: Host-associated > Plants > Roots > Rhizosphere > Soil | place: USA: Michigan... | reverse complement strand
TGCTGAAATTAAAAATGCAATCGATCCGGCAATAATAGGTAATATGCCGAGAAGAACTCCCAAGCTGATGTATTCATTCAATCCTAATGTCAACATAGAAAAACTGAGCTTTGGTTTCTTTGCTGTAGGATCTACAAAAGCATTTACTCAGGATAACAATAAATTGATTATGCCGGGTTATATCATCATAAATCCATACATTTCATACAGACTATTACATAATCTGACACTGAATGTGAATGCTAATAATGTGTTTAACGCGCTTGCTATTACCGAAGCTGAAGAAGGTTCATTACAGGGAACCAACGGAATTGTCAGAGCGAGAACATTGCCGGGAAGAACAATAGGGGCAAGTGTGAAATTTGATTTCTAATTTGATAATCATTACGCTAATTAAAAACAACTTATTTAATAATATGTTTACACAAAAAGCTTTACAGGTTATAGAACAGTCCATTTCAGAAGAGGGAATTCTTGCCTCTTGTAAAAGAAAGGATAACTATGCCAGAGTATGGTCCAGAGATTCTATGATGACAGGAATTACCGGGATTTTAATTAAAAACCAGTCAATTATAGATGGTTTGGAGAAATCAATAAAAACACTTGTAAGGCATCAGGCTGAAAATGGACAGATTCCCTCGAATGTTGATGGTGAAAAAGCCAGTTACGGAACACTTGTGGGGCGAACAGATGCAACGGTTTGGTGGATTATCGGAGCCTGTGAATATATCTTGTATACCGAAGATGAAGATTTAAAAAAAGCTTTAAAAGAAAAAATAAATAAAGCATTTTCTTGTTTGAAGACCTGGGAATTCAACCAAAGAGGTTTACTCTACAGCCCGCTGGGAGGAAACTGGGCAGATGAATATGTCACATCAGGTTATGTTTTATATGATAATGTACTCCGCTACTGGGCATTCAAAAGTGCAGCAAAGGTATATGAAGATGCACACCTGCAATCTCTCGCTGAAACAACAAAAGAGCTGATAGAAAACAATTTCAGAAAGAACGGTATTCATGCAGAACGATATCATGAGACGGCTTATCAGAAAGCCAATAAAACACCTTATTTATGGGCGTCCCTGAATGCAAATGGGTATGATGAAAGATTCGATCTGGCAGGAAACGCTTTGGCTGTTTTTTTAGGGTTGAACCTAAATTTAGATGCCTTCACTCTTTTTTTGGAAAAATTAAAAATTGAGTTTGGGCATTGGATGCTGCCCGTATTTTATCCTATTATTTTCCCTGAAGATACCGACTGGAATTTACTTGAAAACAATTACAGCTATCAATTTAAAAATCAGCCTTATCATTTTCATAACGGCGGATCATGGCCCATATACCTTGGCTGGCTTTGTCTGGGACTGAAAAAAAGAGGATATGATAAAATACCCTTAGAAATTCTAAACCAATACGAAAAACTCCTCAAAGAGAAAGGGGCAGATTTCAGAGAATACTATTCTACAGACCAGCTACTACCTGCAGGAACTGAATTTCTTTGCTTTTCAGCCTGCGGTTATCTTCTAATGAAGATCTAGTGTAAAGATCAATATCAATACAATTTATATATTTAAAAACGGATTACAAGATGATTGGAGATGTCATAAGTCTGGAGCAGAAGCATTTGGATACGGCTGAAAATATTTATGAAAAAATGAAAGAAACCTTTCAGGTGTCTCAAAAATGGGTTGTGGGAATTTGTGGAGAAAGTGGTAGCGGAAAATCTGTCACAGCCTTTGCTTTAAGAAAAGTTTTGGAGGAAAAAGGGATAACAAGTCTGGTGATACAAATGGATGATTATTTTAAGCTTCCCCCAAAAAGCAATCATGAGAACAGACAAAAAAGCCTGAATAATGTTGGGATGCATGAAGTACATCTGGATAAAATTCAGGAAATGATAAAGAAGTTTAAAGAAAAAGAATCTTTCATTACAAAACCTCTGATTCATTATGCTGAAAATTCTGTTACAGAGGAAATTCTTGAAATAAAAGATATTCAGGTTCTTATTATTGAAGGAACTTATGTGTTGAATATCGATAATTTTGATGTAAGTATTTTTATTGACCGCACTTATAAAGATACTTATGAAAACCGGATGAAAAGAAACCGTGATGAACAAAGTGATTTTGTCGAAAAAGTATTAGAGATTGAACATAAAATTATTCGTCAGTTCAAAGAAAAAGCAGATCTGTTACTGGATAAAGAATATCATATTATAACGTCATAAGCTATGAATAAGAAAATAATACTAAGACTGAGTTTCTGGCAGATATGGAATATGAATGTGGGGTTTTTCGGCATTCAGTATAGCTTTGGGCTGCAGCAGACTGCTGTGAATCCGTTATATTCTTTTTTAGGAGCGCATGCAGATCAGCTTCCTATTCTTAATCTGGCAGGTCCTGTTACGGGATTGCTTATCCAGCCGCTGATAGGAGCAATAAGTGATAAAACCTGGAGTATAAAATGGGGACGCCGGAAACCTTTTTTTCTGATGGGGGCTGTATTGTGCAGTCTTGCATTATTTATTTTTCCGTTCAGCTCTTCAATCTGGATGGCAGTTGGACTTCTCTGGGTTTTGGATGCTGCCAATAATACAGCTATGGAGCCTTACAGAGCTTTTATCGGGGATAAACTCCCGGAAGAACAGCAGACTTTTGGCTTCCAGATGCAGAGCCTCTTTGTAGGGGGCGGAATTACACTGGCCAATCTTTCTCTTTTTATTTTTCAGAAATATTTTGGAGGAAACACGGAAACAGGGGGGATTCCTGCATGGGTATATTATTCGTTTTTTTTGGGTTCTTTCTGTTCCATTGTGTCTGTTTTGTGGTCTGTGTACAAAACACCGGAAATTCCTCCTACAGACGAAGAACTTATTCAACTGAAAGCTGAAAAAGAAAATGATACACTTTTTACACCATTTATAGATATTTTTAAAGCTATTGTTAATATGCCAAAAATACTTTGGCAGCTGGCATTGGTTTATTTATTTCAATGGTACGCACTTTTTTGTTACTGGCAATTTGTTACTCCGATGATCAAGCAGACGCTCTATCATGTTTCGGAAACGGATGAAGAAAATGCAAATTTACTGGTTGAGCTTTCAAAAAATGGACTTGCTGTATCTCAGCATGATCTGTTATGGGCAAAAGATGTACTTAACCTGGTTGAAAAAGCAGTTGGACAGACAGGTCTCATGAATGGATTTTATAATTTTATTACATTAATCTCAGCGCTTCTTCTGATACCGTTTGCCCTCAGATATTCTGCTAAAAATGTTTATGCTTTCTGTCTGGTGGGCACAGGAATTTCATTGCTGGTGCTACCATTCATTACAAATGAATATTTGATATTATTGCCTATGGTTCTCTTTGGTATTGGATGGGCAGCTATGATGGGACTTCCTTATTCTATGGTATCTCCATCAATTCCTGCCAATAAAAGAGGTATTTATATGGGAGTGATTAATATGATGATTGTGATTCCCATGCTGATACAGACCTTAACTTTTGGACCTTTTTACAAATATATTTTAGGCAGTAACCCTTCAGCAGCTATTATGATAGCAGGAGTATTATTTTTGTTGGCCTCTTTCTCAGTATTGATTATGAAAACAAAGAAATCGGCAAGACATTCTTTTTAAAAAATAATAATTGATTTTCCCGGACTCTTTATTCATCAAGAGAACTGAATACTAAATGAACATAAAGTATGTTTTCATTACCTTCTCTTGTCCAGGTTCGACCATTGATTAAACCAAAAGCAAGTTTATTGATAGAATACAAATACTTTTCAATTTCCTGCCATTGTGTTTCATCTACATATGATTCTATATTTACCCAGTCACCAACAATCGGGACGGTTTCAAAATCAACTGCTGGAATGCTAATATCGATTTCCTTTAAATCATCTGACACAAAAACTATTTTCATTTTTAATATTTAAACCAAATATAACTAAACAAAAAAACATTTTGGAATAGATCCAAAATGTTTTAGTAAAATCTTCCTAAAGATCATTTTACCTTGTTATATGGAGAATATTGTTATATTAATTACGAATTAAACTACTTAAAATCATGAAAAATTTCAAGAGAGCAATTAAAATCAGTAAAGGGTGGAGCAGCTCCAGTTGTTCAATGCAAAATTGGATTTCATGAATATTCATGTGAATGCGTTGCTAATAAAAAATAAATGAAAAGATCTCTGAAAAGAGTATTTATGGAGTAAAAACAAAAACAGCCACAATTTATATTGTGGCTGTCTTTTTTGAAATCAAATATCGAGTATTATAAAGATCTGGAGCGGGCAATATTAATAAGGTATACAAGGTGTGCATACATGCTTCGCTTTACAGACTCTACTTTTATATCTCCGGTGGTCTGGTTAATAGTGGTTACTATATCTGTATTACATTGGCCGGCAAAGTTTCCACTTCCTAAATAGTTGACTGTATTAGTACTTGGATAAGAAATTCTTGGATAGTCAGGTGCTGTTTGATTGGCAGCCGGAGCGGTACCGGCAAATCCTTTGTTATCAACATATCGGGCAGTCCAGGTACCTAAAAATTGTCCGTTACCTGTATTGATTTCTTGTCCCACTACAACTTGAGTGTCCACAGGGTTTGTAAATCCGGAACAAGAGGTATAATGATTGAGAGATACTGTACAGGAAGACGCGTTATCACCAGGTTGAAAGCATTTTCCTTCATAAATGGTCAATCTCTGCTCGGTAGATGACATAGATGTGTTTAATAATGCTTTCGGAGCAAAAATTTCTTCAGGAGAAATTAAAGTCAGAACTCCTTGAGCATCTGCTGCAACAATTTTTTTTTCAGCATTTGAAAGTCCTCTTACTCTTACCAGCCCATTAACGTCTAAAGTTTGAGTGGGTGTAGCAGTGTTAATCCCAACCTGTGCTGTTATGCCTCCACCAATAGCAAGTGCTGCCAAAAAGAATGTTTTTGTTTTCATGTTATTTTTTGAAAAAGGTTAAATTTTTCACTAAGGTAAGAAATATCTCCAAAACAGGAAGAAAAAACGCTTGAAATCTAATATAAAGTAATTGTAAACGAATATTGAATATAATAATATTAGTTTTTAGGTTTATTTTTAAAATAACTCAAAATTTAAACACCTTGTCTTTGTTTGAAAAATATTTGTATTTTAGCCAAAATATGTTGTTTTTTAATAAACATATTGGACACTAATTAAAATTCAGATAATTTGAAGAAAAAATTAGTAGATTTGCACGGAACAAAAAAATAATAAATATTAAACACTATTCTCTGTAAAGGAACTTTTAAGAGGAACTCTATAGAGAATAACAGGATTTTAGGTTATAAAACTACTGAAACTATGAAGAAACTTTTTTTACTTTTATTTACGGCATTTTTATTTATCGGCTGCAGCTCTGATGACGATACCATCTTTGATTATGTAGGAACATGGTCTGGTTCTTATGAAGGAAATGATAAAGGAGTTTGGAACTTTGTGGTAGATAAAAGTGGTAAAGTAGTAGGAACAATGCATTCCGATGTAAATGATGAAAATTATAATATTTCCGGGAATTTAAGTGAAGCAGGAGACCTTACAGCAACGTTAGGACTTCCTTCAAAAGGAGAATTCAGAGGAACATTATCTCCAACAGATAAAAAAGGAAACGGAAACTGGACGAACTCACTTCCGACACCTCCAAAATCCGGAACCTGGAAAGGAGGGAAGAAATAAAATAGAAAGTCTGCAGAATCTACTGCAGACTTTTTTATTTAAATAAATCCCATATGGGTAATTTCGTTATTCTTGTTCTTCAATACTATAAAATAAAGAAGAATATCATCTTCAGAAAAATATTTCTTTAGAGGACTTTTCTGTTCCGTATTCCAATTAATTGCTTCTTCGATACGATCTGTTGTATAATTTTCAGAATCTAATTTTATAATATAAAGTATTGTTTGATCTGAAGTACACTGATCATCTTTATATAAGATTTGATTCTGAATTCTGATAGAATTTGAAACAGGATGTATTGTGCCAAGCTGAAATTCTCTCAAAAGCTTTCTTCCTTCTTCAGTCTTTAAACCATTCTCAACTGTTCGTTTTCCTCTTTCGGAAATTGTATCTAAATCTTTGATGGCTGTCATCACTTTTGCAAACTTCTGGTAGAGGAGGGGATCGCCTGATTCTTTGATATAGGCATCCAGGCTCTTCCGGATCACCTTCCCAATCTTTGAACAGTGCCCGAATTCTGAACTGTTCTGCCGTACTTTCTCATAGGAAGGACTCTTTTTAAAAGCCGTTTTATTGAACCCGCTTTTCTTCCGAACCACGTTTTTTCCGTTCAGATTATAAAATACCAGATCGCCCACGGCTCCTGTGATCTTTATTACACTTTCATAGGTTGCCATATTTTCAAAATAGAACTCAAATATACCAATAAATAATGAAAATCAAAATTTTAACATATATTTATTATATAGTTGTAGTATAGTTATATTATAATTAAAATATAAAATGTATATTTGTAATGTGTTTTGTTAATTAATTATAAATCAGAAGAATATGGGAACGGAATTATTTCAACAAAAAATAAAAATCAAGCAGATGGTTGTTGTACTGGCAGCGTCTGTTTTTGTGGTTTCCTGCGGATCCTCTAAAAGTGTATCCCGTAACAAAAAATCAAATACGAAGACTGTCGTGAAAGCTGAAAATCTAAGAAAATTAGATTCAAAATTTGACGGTAACGTTTCAAGATCTATTAATGATATTCTGAAAGATGCTGAAAAATATATCGGAACACCTTATAAATTCGGGGGAAATACATCTTCAGGATTTGATTGTTCAGGATTTACGGTAAAAGTATTCGAAGAAAATGATTTTAATCTTCCAAGAAGATCGTCTGATCAGGCTGAAGCAGGAAAAAATATTGATATTAAAGAAGTGAAACCAGGCGACCTGTTGTTTTTTGCAACAGCAGGAGGAAGCAGAGTGTCTCACGTAGGAATCGTTCATGATATTGGTCCTGACGGAGAAGTGAAATTTATTCATGCTTCTACCTCAAAAGGAGTGATGATTTCTTCCCTGAACGAAAAATACTGGAATAAAGCCTATCTGCATGCTCAAAGAGTGTTGTAAAATATCTTACAGATGATAGAGAACCGGACATTTGCCTTCATTAAAACAGATAAAAAGCTAATGAAATCCGCATCAAAGGGTTGGAAATTATATGGAAGTTCATATTATAAATAACAAGAGATATATTTACATTTTAGATTAAAGAGACTTAAAAATCTGCGAGATTATAATGTATAAGATATTCAATAGGAACAGGCTTTAGCCTGTTCAATAAAATGGAAATCAATCAATTGGCTTTAGCCAAAACTTATATCATAACCTTCTTAAACCACCCCGTCAAAAATTCTTTGAATTTTCGCCACCCTCCGGAGGAGGGGAATTCTCGGGTTTCCAATTGTAATATTTCTGAAAAGTAATCATTGCAATAGTATTGCATCATGAAACACTGCAAATTTGCTCAAAACTATTATCATATGGCAGATTTCATCAGATTCTTTATCCCTTTATATTTCATACTTTTCTTTACCGTTTCCTTTGTTGGCATTAGTTATAAAGTTGCCAGACAAATTGGTAAAAATCCTAATGTGCTTCCTAAAGACGGTTCAGCATATGAACTTGTGGGAATGTATTTTAAATGGGTTTTAATGGCATTATTTGTATATACAATACTTGTGCTGTTTTTTCCTGAAGATATTTTTACAGCTTTTAAAATCAATTTTCTGGAAAATAATTTTCTTCAATACATAGGAATTACTTTAATGATTTTTGCCTTGATTTGGGTAATTATAGCACAGCTGCAAATGAAAAATTCATGGCGGATCGGGATCGACAATGAAACAAAAACAGAATTGGTAACTCATGGATTATTCAGATTTTCAAGAAATCCCATATTTTTGGGTATGACCATCAGTCTTGTCGGATTTTTTCTTGTTTTCCCAACTATAATTGCTTTTTCTTTTCTCCTGATTGGATCTATTTTAATCCAGATTCAGATCCGTCTTGAAGAAGAGTTTCTCCTAAAAGTACACGGACAAATCTATCTGACCTACAAAAAGAGGGTGAAGCGTATGCTGAGACTTTATTAAAAGCATTATGTTAAAACCGTTTTGCTGAACTTTTTTGTATCTTTGGGCAGTATAATTTTTCAAACTAATTTAAATAAGAAACATGTCGTTACAACAAACTATTGAAAATATCTGGGACAACAGAGAATTATTGCAGAATGAAGACAGCCAAAAGGCGATCAGAGAAGTTATTTCTTTAGTGGATAAAGGTGAACTTCGTACTGCGGAACCTACAGAAAACGGATGGCAGGTGAATGAATGGGTGAAGAAAGCTGTAGTAATGTATTTCCCGATTCAAAAAATGGAAACTATTGAAGTAGGCCCGTTTGAATTTCATGATAAAATGCCTTTGAAGAGAAACTATGCTGAAAAAGGAGTGAGAGTTGTACCACATGCAGTAGCGAGAGAAGGAGCTTACATTGCTCCGGGAGTTATTTTAATGCCATCTTATGTAAACATTGGTGCTTATGTAGACTCTGGAACAATGGTTGATACTTGGGCAACAGTAGGAAGCTGTGCACAAATCGGTAAAAACGTTCACCTGAGTGGTGGTGTAGGTATCGGTGGAGTATTGGAGCCGTTACAGGCTGCTCCGGTAATCATTGAAGATGACTGTTTTATTGGTTCAAGATGTATCGTTGTAGAAGGAGTTCATGTAGAAAGAGAAGCAGTATTGGGTGCCAACGTAGTATTAACAGCTTCTACAAAAATTATCGACGTTACCGGAGATACCCCTATTGAAATCAAAGGAAGAGTTCCTGCACGTTCAGTAGTAATTCCTGGAAGCTATACAAAACAGTATCCAGCTGGAGAATACCAGGTTCCATGTGCACTGATCATTGGTCAGAGAAAGGAATCTACAGATAAGAAAACATCTCTGAATGATGCATTGAGAGACAATAATGTAGCTGTTTAAGATTAATATTTTAAACTAATACTAAGATCTTGAAAGAAAAATTTCTTAAAATACTTTTAAACCCTAAATATATATTTGGGGTTTATCTTATTATATCAGTTGTTACAGCAATTTCCAAATATCTGAGAGGAGATTATGCGATCAATAATTATCTGATTTTTAAAAATGTGTTCTTTAATACCATTCATCAGAAAAACTTATTTATCCATTATCCCGATCTTTATTTTGATCTGAACCATTATGGTGTATTTTTCAGTGTGTTGATTGCTCCATTCGCTATGATGCCGGATTGGTTGGGAATCTCTCTGTGGAATATTGCCAACACCTTTATCTTCATCTACGGAATTTATAAGCTTCCGTTTTCAGACAGCAAAAAAGCAATTTTCGGATTGCTTTGTCTTCAGGAATACATTACCGCAGCTTTAAGCTTGCAGTTCAATGTAGCGCTGACAGGTCTTTTATTGTTGTCCGCAGTATACATTTACGAAAGAAAAGAAGTGAAATCTGTAACGGCTATTTTGATCGGAATATTCGTGAAAATCTACGGTATTGTAGGATTGACACAGTTTTTCTTCATTAAAAATAAGACTAAATTTATTCTTTCAGGAGCTGCCATTGCTGTATTATTTTTCGTACTTCCAATGGCGTATTCAAGTCCGCAGTTTGTGATTCAGTGTTACACGGATTGGTTTCAGTCTATTGTAGAAAAGAATAATGAAAACCAGGTGTTAGGAAATATGCAGGATATCTCACTAATGGGCTTTGTAAGAAGAGTTTTAGGGGATGCGTCTATTTCAAATCTCGTATTTTTAGCAGGCGGATTGCCGCTTTTTGCTTTACCTTATATCAGAATCAAACAATATAAGAACTATGCTTTCCAATTGATGATCCTTGCTTCTACATTACTGTTTTTGGTATTGTTCAGCTCCAGTTCAGAATCTCCAACATACATTATTGCTGTAGTAGGAGTGCTGATATGGTTTTTCCTTCAGAAAGAAAGAACACCGCTTATCATAGGACTGCTGGTTTTCGTCATTATTTTCACTTGTTTCTCAACTTCGGATCTGTTCCCGAAATTTGTAAAAGAAAATTATATCATTAAATATTCATTAAAAGCAGTACCTTGTATTGTCATTTGGTTGAGAGTGACTTATGAACTTCTGACTAAAGATTTTGAGAAAAATTATAGCCTGAATTAATAAATATGAAGAAAATTTCAATTGTAATTCCCGCCTATAACGAAGAAGGAAACGTTGCTATGATCCATCAGAAAATAAAAGAAGTTTTTGATGGCCTGAATAATTATGATTTTGAAATCATATTTGTGAATGATGGCAGCCGAGACAATACGCAACAAAAATTAGAACAGCTTTCCAATCAATATGATGAAGTGAAATTCATCGAATTTTCCCGCAATTTTGGACATCAGCCTGCAGTAAAAGCAGGAATGGACAATGCCCATGGAAATGCAGTCATTTCTATGGACGGAGACCTTCAGCACCCGCCGGAGCTTATTCCGGAAATGATTCAGAAATGGGAAGAAGGCAATGACGTTGTTTTTACCTATAGAACCTATCCCAAGGAAATTTCTTTTTTTAAAAGGAAAACATCAGACTTATTTTACAAGCTTTTATCAAGCCTGTCAGATGTTAATTTAACGAAGGGTGGCGGTTCAGATTTCAGATTGTTGGATGCAAGCGCTGTTGAAGTCATGAGGACTTTTAAT
>Ga0157370_10008917_pt1 | contig 10777 bp, 12 predicted proteins | sample C35metaG_FD_113463 | JGI IMG/M metagenome (GOLD analysis project Ga0157370, IMG submission 113463) | Corn rhizosphere microbial communities from Kellogg Biological Station, Michigan, USA - C3-5 metaG | ecosystem: Host-associated > Plants > Roots > Rhizosphere > Soil | place: USA: Michigan... | reverse complement strand
GAATGAGCGCTATCCCCCGTCAGTAATACGTCGCGTAGCTTATTCCGGATAACCGACGGGAGACGTGCCATATGTGCGTCGATCCCTGATAGCAACGCTGCGAGCAGCTTCACGTCCGGAGTCAGCAGCAACGCTCGCTCCAGCACCGAGCGTTCGGCCGGTACACCACGGAGGATGAATCGCGTCTGACTGCGCTGGGTCAGAATCACAACGCTATTCAGCGCCACCGCGGTGATGTCACTCAAGGCGACGACCGGACGCGGGAATTCAGCCAAAGTGACGGCGATCGTCTCGGCTATCGCCGGAGTGACGAGAGACGGATCGATGACCAGACAATCGCCGTCGGTGGAGGCGATCGCGGCCAGCAACAGGCGAGCTTCCGGCACTGGATCGATGCTGCCGCCGTATCCGGCTACGATCGCGTGTACCATGCTCAACGCATCCGGCGACAGAAATACGATGTACCTCAAGTCAGATCGGATTCTGTCACGTACGGGAGTGCCTATGTCCGGTAAGGGTGGCTGGGCCGCGCTTCTCTCGACGCACTACGCGAATGTGCACCGCGACGCTGCCGTCTTGCACGGAGAGAAACTAGACCGTTAGGATACGAACGGTAAGAACCAGGCTGTCCACTGCGGCAATCACATGAATGATCACGCTCACCGATCAATTCGGCGTAGTCAATTGTCGCGCGTAGTGAAGCCCCACTACACCGGTCGGATACTGTGTCACGGACATTAGACTGAACGTCGCATACACTCCATCCGGCAACAACCGCTTGCCACTCCCCAGTGTCAGCGGGTACAGAACCAGATGCAGCTCGTCAACCAGATCGTGCTCCATCAACGCGTGTACCAGCTGGCTGCTGCCATCTGTCAGGATGTTCTTTCCCGGCTGCGCCTTGAGCTCGCGCACCGACTCGATCACGTTGTCGCGAATGATCGTCGTGTTGCGCCAGATTGGTTCCTTCAGCGTTCGTGACACCACGTACTTCTTCGGCGCGTTCATCAGGTCGCCAAACTTGTCACCCACAGGCATGGGCTCGAATGCCTCGGCGTGCGTCACATACGTGCGACGGCCGAGCAGGAGTGCGTCCGCGTCCTTCATCAGCGCAACGAAGCTGTTGCCGATGTCGTCGTGCCAGAAGGGCCAGGTCCAGCCGCCGTGCTCGAAGCCGCCATCCCGATCCTCGTCCTTGCCTCCCGGTGCCTGTATCACGCCGTCCAGTGTAATGAACTCGGATACGATGAGCTTTCGCATACGAACCTCTCGGTTGATGGTCTGAATTGCGGGCCGTAGTCACCGTCGCCGCGATGCACGCGCGCACGACGACGGATCTGGCCTCAACCTGTACGTCGAACCAGCCTGTCCGGAAACGACAGGATGGTCGGATAATCGATGAATCCCATCATCGGCAGCGCGGATACGCGGGATCGTCACCGCTGATCGCCGGCCGGTTCTGCCTGTCCGCCACGGCGAGCGCAATATCGTGCACGAAATTCCCGACTCGCGCCATGTGATCGTAATCGGCGTACTGCGGCTCGTCGGTCGGCTGATGGTAGTCGAGCGCGTATCCGGTGGAGACGTACGCGACCGGCACCTTGTGCAGCACGTAGTTCACCTGGTCGCTGCGGCAGAATCGGTTCCACGGATTGGCCGGCACATCCCACGACTTGTCGATCGCCATAGCCTCGGGACGCACGGCGTTCACCGAGTCGACCACGTCGCCGAACTCGCGCGAAAGTCTACGTGCACCGAGCATCTGCACCGAGTTGGGTCCGCCGAATTTCACCTGCCAGACGTGGCCCTTCGCTTCCATGTCCATGTTGATCGCCGCAGCGACCGAGTCGAGCGAGATGGTGGGATGATCGGTGAACCACTTGGAGCCGAGTAGCCCTGCTTCCTCGCCGGTGTGCGAGACGAAGATGATCGAGCGCTCGGGGTGCTCGCTCGCGAACTTCTCTGCCGCTTCGAGAAGTATGACGGTGCCCGAGCCGTCGTCGTCGGCGCCGTTCATTATGGAGTCGCGACGCGGCGGACGGATGCTGCGTGCGTGCGCGATTAGCGAATCGATCTCGTGCTGCTGGACGGCAGTCGGACGACACACTGGATCGTTTGCACCCTGACGCCGAGTGATCATGTTGACGGCGCGTAGTGAATCGTGATCCACACCTTCGGGGCGCATTCCGACGTGATCGTTGTGCGCGCTGATCAGCACGTACTCGCCGGCTCGTGCCGGATCGCTGCCTGGGCGAATCGCGATCACGTTACGCCCGGGAGTCGATGAAACACTGAAGCTGTAGCGCCAACTGGCGGTCACTGTCGCGCCCGCATCGCCTGCGGCGAGCTGGCTTGTCGTCTTTCCGAATAGTTGCTGCGCAGTCACGCTGTCGATCACCGCGCCCGCTGGGCCGGCGATGAGTGAATCACTTACCGGCATCCCCAGGCGTGGATGCATCACCGCCGCGGCGGCTGAGGCGTCGATCGACTCGATGAACAGCACGCCGGCGGCGCCTGCCGCGAGCGCACGCTCATCCCGGCGCGCGAATGTCCGCACGCCACGTGCGCGGTTGCGCGCATCGTCGGCAATGGCTGCGTCGGCGCCAAAGCGATCCGGGAGAGAGTCGCAACTCGGAACGCGGCCGGTGCCACCCTGGCTCTCCGGCACTCGCGGGCCGCCCACGAACACGGCGATCTTCCCGCGAAAGCGCGCTGGATCAAGTGTTACGGTATCGCCGAAGCGGCCCGCGAAGACCGTCTGCACATTACGCAGGTCGGCGCGCGCGCCGGTCCCACTGGCGGCACTCGGTGCGAGTGGAATCCATCGCGCGCCGGCGGGGAGTGTCTTCTTTCCGACGACGAGACGCGGCGCCGGACCCTGCAGTGCGAACGCGCCGTACGGCAGATCCTGGAAATACGTCCCCTTCTCCCCCGCGGGTTTGAGACCGAGCCGATGGAATACGTCAGCGATATATGCAGTCGCCTTGTAGTCGCCGAGTGCGCCGATGTCGCGGCCCTGCATCGAGTCATCGGCGATCTGGTAGAGTCGAGTGCGGAGGTCGTTGGGCGTGATCGCCGATTCCGTTGGGCGCGGCGTCCAGGTGCGTGGACCCTCGTCGGGCCAGACGGGGCGATCGGAGCGCGGTGCGGCCTGCTGTGCGGAGACAGTGGAGACAGAGGCGGCGCTCGTCATCATAAGAGTGATGAGCGCGGAGCGAACGAAGCGAGAGCGGTCGGTCACGATGATGGTCCCGGGTGCAGAGTTGCAGCAGAGTGCGTCGGCGAGCGCCGGCAACCATGCTGGCGTCGTGTCGGTATTCGTCACACGTTAGCAGGCAGAGGGCGGCTCGGATAGGGCCGTGCGAGCGGAGCGTCTTATTGTGGTTAGAATATCGAATGCGAATGAATATCCTGTTCCGGGCTGTGCTGGCGTGTGTCGTTCTGCCAGGTGCCGCGCTCGCGCAGAACGACCCGAGCTGGACCGAGCCGTTCCCGGCGTTTCATATTGCGGGGAATCTCTACTATGTAGGGAGCAAGGGGCTCGCGAGCTACCTGGTCACGACGCCAAGGGGCAACATCCTCATCAACAGCGATCTCGAGGCGAACGTTCCGCTCATTCGCGCGAGCATCGAGAAGCTGAGGTTCAAGTTCAGCGACACGAAAATCCTCCTGATCAGTCACGCGCACTTTGACCACGATGCAGGAAGCGCGCTCATCAAGCAGCTGACAGGCGCGAAGTACATGGTGATGGATGCAGATGTACCGGTCGTCGAATCTGGTGGCAAGGATGATTTTCAGTACGGAAACGATCCCGGTTCATTATACAAGCCCACGAAGGTCGACCGCATCCTGCACGACGGCGACAAGGTAACGCTCGGCGGCACGTCGCTCGTTGCGCATCTCACGGCCGGTCATACAAAGGGATGCACGACGTGGACGATGACAGTGACTGAAAAGGGGAAGAACTACAACGTCGTCATCATCGGCAGCCCGAATGTGAATTCCGGATACAAGCTCGTCGATAACAAGGCGTATCCGCAGATCGCTGCGGACTACGAGCGCGGCTTTCGCGTACTGCGTTCGTTGCCGGTTGATTATTTCCTTGGCGCGCACGGTTCCTACTTTGATCTCGAAGGGAAGTATCCGCGGATGAAGGAAGGCGGCGAGTCGCCGTTCGTCGACCCGGTTGGCTATAAGAAGTATGTTGATGAAAGGGAGCAGGCGTTTCGAGCTGAGTTGGCGAAGCAGAAGGCGGCGGGTGTAGGTGGGAGGAAGTAGTTGCCTCGCCCGTGTTGCTTAGACGCATGGCTTGCGCCGGGATCGTCGTTCTCGCAGTTAAAGTCCACCGGAAATCGAGAAAACCGGATGGTTCTGGATTGCAATCGTGGCGGCTGTAGTTTTTCAGCTTCCTTTTGTAATGTTCGTTCCCTGTTCGGACAGGTATATGTCCATGGTGGCTCTTCTGCCATTTGGTCTTCTGGGTTATTTCATTGTACACCAGTGTATCAAGCGCGCCGGGAAGATTGCCAATGACTTTGTCGGCGAATGAGCGTGGGGATCTTCTGTCTGTTGCTCAACGATTGCGTTGGGGCTTGCGGTGGGGCCTGATTTATGTGGTCGTTTTTGGCGGACTCGCTGTCGTGCTACGTATAGTTGACGGACCTCAATCATTTGCAAAACACAGTACGTCTTTGGAAGCATTTATTGAAGCCTACATCACCGCTGGAGTTCTCGGTGGAGTGGTTCTGGGACTCGCGAAACCGTGGTTGAGATTTGTTGTAGTAACGGCGGTCGTGGGGGCGGTAATCGGAGCTATGATTGGATCTGCGCTACTTCTGACCAACGGAGGGTTGAATGGACTTTCGACCTTTGACTTGGTTTTACCGGGGGCGTTTGCGGTCTGCGCATGTGTAGTAGCAATAAGGCTTCATGGAAGAGCCAAGCAGATGGGAAAGATTTGAGGGCAAGTGGTGTGAGTGATCGGCTGTTGGCTATAAATGCGGCTCAGGGTCAGTCTTGCGCAGTGTGTCCTATTGCTCGCCAGATCTAGGCTTAGTTCGTACTCATTTGTTAACTCGATACGCGCAGTTGGGAGCCTAACCCATGCATGCAACCAAGCGGAATGCCCCGGCCGAGTCCGACATGGTACATCGAACGGCTCGATACGGCAAAATGGGCATTGCTATTGGTGGTGTCCTCTGTATTCTGCCGATTGCTTCATATATCCTGTTTGGTACCAGGGGATTTGACGAATTGCACACGTCACTGCCGAAAGTTCTTCTTCTCTACGTGATCGGCGGCTGCGTGGCGGGAGCGTTGGTCGGTATTGTGATGCCCATTGTCCGCTCGGACTTCATGGCCGGCGTTGTCGGATCGATCATTGGTATTATGGCGGGCTGCGCAATCCAGATCATGGACCCAACTGGCAGCGCATGGGCGACGGACGGAATCGTAACGTCAATCATATTTGGAATTGGTGTTGGGGCACCATCTGGAGTATTGTCTCGACGGGATGCGAATAAGATTCCAGGCGCTAGTAATTCCAAGCACAACCAAGAGTGAGTTGGCGCAGGGCGGATAGACGACATCAGCTTCATTCGAGAGTGCCTTCTCAAGACGTCCCAGGTGTCTTGACTCGGTTGCTTTTGACTCGTACTGTATCCGCGCGTTGCTCTCGCCTTCGGAGATACAGCATGCATTCATTGGCCCCTCTTGGCACGCTATTAATACTCGCGGTGCCACTCTCAACTGCGCGCGCGCAGTTTGGCTTTACCAAGGCATTCACGCCGGCCGAATTCTCGGCACGCCGTGCGAAAATCATGGAACGCATCGGCGACGGTGTCGCGGTGATCCAGGGTTCGGCAGAGATTCCGGGCTCGCTGAATTTCCGACAGGGAAATCAGTTCTTTTACCTGACGGGCGTAGAGGTGCCGCGCTCGGTTCTGATCATCGATGGGAAGGCGCACAGTTCGACGCTGCTTCTCCCAGGGTTCAACGCGGCGGAAGTTCACAACGGCGGGCCGGTTATCATTCCCGACGAGGCGTCGCGGAAGATGGTCGGAGTCGAACACGTCATGCATCGCGACTCGGTCATGGCCATGCTGACGCGCCTGGCTGCCGAGGGGCGGCAGTTCTACGCGCCATTCGGGGGTGAGGTGCGCGGGGCGAGTTATACGTCGCACGTAGTTGCGTACGATAAAGCGAATGCAGCCGATCCACTGGATGGTCGACTGTCACGCGAGCAGCAACTCGTTATGAAGCTGAACGCGCTGACCGGCAAGGATGTTCAGGATCTCGATCCAATCGAGAACTCGCTGCGCGCGCTAAAGAGTCCCGCGGAAATTGCGGCTATCCGGGAGGCGTCGCGCGTTGCCGGACTCGGCCTGATGGAGGCGATGCGAGTCACCAAGCCCGGAAGGTACGAATATCAGCTCGGTGCCGCTGCGGACTTCGTTTTCCGGAATCACAATGCTCAGGGATTTGGCTACGGCGCGATCATCGCCGTCGATACCAATGCAGTCTGGATCCATTATCGCCGCGCGCAGAGCCAGATGGCGGCGGGCAGCATGCTGCTGATGGATTATGCGCCGGACATCAACTACTACACGTCCGACGTTACACGCAGCTGGCCAGTCAGTGGGAAGTTCACACCGCGCGAGCGCGAGCTTTACGGGATCTACATCAAGCTATTTCAAGCGGTCGAGTCATCGATGAAGCCGAATGTATCCGTAGCTGACATCAGCAAGGAAGCTGTCGCGAAGATGGACAGGATCTTCGCCGATTTCCATTTCACTGACCCGAAAATCAAGACTGCGGCGTCACTGTTCATCGACAAATACCGCAAGGCGCCACGGTCACTGGGTCATACCGTTGGCATGGCAGTACACGACGTTGGATCGTTCCCTGTGCTGACGCCAGGAATGGTGTTCGCACTCGAGCCTGATCTTACGATTCCGGACGAGCGTCTGTCGGTGCGCATCGAGAACGTGTACCTCGTGACAGATACGAAGGTCGAGAATCTGTCGACCGAAGCGCCGGTCGATATCGATGGGATAGAGAGGGTGATGCGCGAGCAGGGGATTGCGGAGCATGCTGCGCCGCGGATGGCGCAACCATGACCGGCCAGTCAGGTCTTGCGCCGTGCTCTCTGACTTCGCGCACGGAGCAAGACCTGACCCCGATTTCATGCAGTATCATCCCGAAACGCGCTCCTCGCAGGGTTGCTACAGCATCTCTGCCCTCAATAGTGCGTATTTTTATTCCTCCAATTTCGCCCCGTTATGTTTTCTAAGCACTGGTTTCTCGTTGTAACGGGGGTTTCAGTCGCGTTCGTCGCAATTGGCGCAGCACTAGGTTTTATTGTTCTTACGCCATCTTCGCGGTCACCACTTCTCTGGTTAGTATTAGCGTTTATAGTAGCTGGTTTTGTCATAGGATTGCTGGCCGTAGTTGTTCGTACTGCGAGCGATATAAAAAAGCTATTCCGTTGAAAGACTAGCGCTCCTGACGTTCCCCACGAAACGAACCCAAAGTTAAGTTGACAGTCTGACTGGTCGCCAGAGGGTTGGTAGCGCCAATCATTCGATCCGATTCTCACTGCCCCACCAACCTCCCGCATCCAATCCGCTTGGTACTGACGACGATGTTGTCCATGTACCGGCTCTGCTCCACCGGTGACCCCGCATTCCAGTAATTCTCGAAGAACACTGCGTTGAATCCGTAGTCTGTATAGCTCCCGAGCCAGTCGAGATTTCCCTCGTGCGCCTCGATAAAATCGTCGATCCACAGCTCGAACATGCCGTTGTTCTTCCCGGGATCGTTGAGTCGCGCGTGCGCCTCGACGCAGTACCACTTGCCGACGCGCGACGGCGCGAATATCGGTGTCGCACTGCGTATCGCACCCAGCCAGCGGAGTCGCGAGAAATCGTTGTACGTAGTTGCACGAACAACTCCGGAAGTGTCGGTTCCCGAATACGGATCTATGACGAGATAATCCGATGTCGCGCCGCTGCCTGACCACACCGGTGCGCCCGCAGCCTGAGCCCACGACGGCGAAGTGAGCACCTGCGCGCGCGACAACTTGTCGCCACCGCCACCTGTCCACGTGGAATCGTTGCGCAGATACACGCGCCAGTACAGCTCGCGATACACCGTCGCGCCGCTATCCACCGGATGCATGTACGGCACAGGTGTCTTGCCGAGTGCGAGCTTCAGTGATCCTGCATCGACCTGACCCTTCCTGAATCTTGCACGCATGCCAAACGACCCCAGCACGCCGACGCTGTCCGTGCGCTCGAAGCTGGAATCCGGATGCGTATACTCGAAGTAACGTCCGAGTCTGTCCGTCTCGAAGTCGTCGCAGAATATCCATTCCGGCTTTCCAGCATCACACTCGTGAAGCACCGGATGATTCGGAGCAGTGTCGTGCACGGATGTCGTATCCATGAACACAGGCGCGACGGGAGTCTGCGCAGCTGCAAGATCCATCAACGGCGACAGCACGATGAAGCAGGCTAGGACTACTGATCGTTTCATAATCCTCGCGTTTGCATTGTTTCACTCAGCTGCGAGCAACCACTGCGATGCCGAGTACCATTCGAGTCGCGATGGCATCGGACGCAATGGCGGGGTGGGGTCAAGGGTGATGAGCAACGGTCGGCTCCGAGGGAATTCCACCGCAGCGGCGGCGAGGGCTCGTACCTCCCGCTCCCAGGTTGCATCGGCCGTAGTGTCGAGGCTCACCTGGATGAGTAACGGCGCACTGCCCGTCCGCTCAGCGTAGAAATCCACCTCGTAATCGGGTCCGACACGGACCCAGCTCGCCTCATATCCGCGACGTTCCAGCTCCAGGAGAATCGTCGTCTCGAGACTCCTGCCCGCGTTCTCGCGACCAGTCCGCTGGTACACTGGAATCAGCCCCGGATCTATCGGGTACACCTTCCTCGGATTGCGCATGCGCTGTCGTTCGGAGGCAGTGTGCATGTGAATCAAACGAACAAGGAAGGCATCCTCGACATGACTCAGGAGATTGTACAGCGTCTCCTCACCCACAGGCAATCCCTGCGATTTGAGGTCGCGGTGAAACTTGGAGACACTGAATGCTCCGCCGGGATTCGTCATGAGGTGGCGCTGGATTCGTCGAAGCGCTTCGGGATTGGAAACGTGATGCCGGTCGATCACGTCGCGCAGGATCATGAGATCCACATATCCCTTTAGAAGACCCATTCTGTCTCGATGCTCGACCTGCTGGACTTCTGGAAAGCCTCCGACCTCCAGATAGCGCCGAAGCGCGGCATCCACGGCGGCACGATCGCTGGGATTGAGACGTGCCCATTCCACTGTCGGCTCTTCGCCGGCATGGCGGAGCGTCTCCCGGAACGAAAATGGATGCACCAGCACTTCCATCGAACGGCCACGCAATGAAGTATGAACTTCACTGCTGAGGAGCTTCGCCGAGGAGCCGGAGACAAAAACCTGCGTGTCGTGGCTATCGAGAACGCGACGAACGACTGTCTCCCAGCCCGGCACGACCTGTATCTCGTCGAGATACACCGTCCGCCGCCCCTGTCGTCCAACGGCTGGCACGATACGTCGGTGTTCGTCGAGCAACCACCCGAGGTCGGCTGCAGTCAGGCCGACGAGCCGCTCGTCTTCGAGGGACACGAGGAGATGCGTGCCAGGCTCATCGCCAGCATCAAGACGCCCTGCCATGTAGTGGTGCAGGAAGGAGGTCTTGCCGCCGCGCCGGACTCCGATTACCGCAAACGCCTTGTTGGGAACCTTCGGAAGTCGAATGTCCCGGACGGTGCGCACCGGAATCGGTGCCGCCAGCGACTCGGCCAATTTCAGTGAAAGCAGCTCGTTGGATATAGCCCTTCTCATAAGTACAAAATACATGAAATTTGTACTTATGAAAGGGGCAAATTGGCGACTACCGCTCGATCAACTTCCTGCGTCCGGTTCTATTGTCGCCATGCACGCGACTACTGCTTCTTTGGCTGGTACGTGCCAGCAGTTGCGCGCGCCGCGACGCTGAGCCGGTTCCATCCGTTGATCGCCACCAGCACCATCGTCAGCTCCGCGATCTCCTTTTCCGAGAAGTGCTCCTTCACAGCTTCGTACGCTTCATCGGAGATGAAACCATCAGTCATTACTGTCACAGCTTCTGTCCAGACGAACGCCGCGCGCTCGCGATCGGTGTAGTACGGCGCTTCCCGCCACGCTGGAAGTCCGTACAGACGCTGTTCCGTCTCGCCGAGTGCGCGAAGGTCCTTCCAGTGCATGTCGATGCAATACGCGCAGTGATTGATTATCGAGGCGTAGAGCTTGACGATATGAATCAGCGGCACTTCCAGGCTGGTCTGATGAACGTACTTCTCCAGCTCGGACATGGCGCGGTAAGCAGCAGGATCTACCGTCATGTTGAATCTGGGCTGCATGTGAGCTCCTTCCATCGGTTGAACTGTGGTAACGTTTCCTACCATAGAAGAATAACAACTATCCGTTCGCAGCCGTCACGTTCTCGAACACGTTCGCGATCACGCGCGCGATCAATACCGCCAGCTCCGGAGATCTGCACCAGCGGGTGCGTACTTCTCCATGTGTGCGGTCATCTTCGTGATCAGATCCGGTAACGGAGGTCCCCAGCAGTGCGGCGCCATCGGCTGAAACACTATCTCACCGGTCGGCGTGGGATTCTTCGCCCGCTTGAGGAACTCGTCCAGCTTGTGCACGCCCATGTTCAGGAAATACGTGTCGGCGTCGCCGACGTACACGT
>Ga0157370_10008916_pt1 | contig 10777 bp, 9 predicted proteins | sample C35metaG_FD_113463 | JGI IMG/M metagenome (GOLD analysis project Ga0157370, IMG submission 113463) | Corn rhizosphere microbial communities from Kellogg Biological Station, Michigan, USA - C3-5 metaG | ecosystem: Host-associated > Plants > Roots > Rhizosphere > Soil | place: USA: Michigan... | reverse complement strand
TTTCTATTATTGGCTTCTACAAATAGACTGCCTCCTATCTCGAAATCTAAGTATCTGGTTCTTAGGGCTCTTTCAAAGAAAGGGAGGTGATCATAAACTGGTTTGTATAGCACTTGTGCTTCGGTACTCAATAGAATGACATCAGTTTGGCACTTTACTTTTTGGGTTTCGAAATTGATGCATTGTTGACGGTAGTTGTCTGCACAAAAAACTCTGTTATAAATACTTTCGAGATAGAGTTGGATTTCTGAGTACGTGGGGGTTGTTTTGAAGAAATGGATTAGTTCCTGGATTTCTCTTCCATAATGGGATTTTGGCCCGTAGATGTCATCGTAATATTCTTTTATGAAGGCTCCTAATTCGTCTTCTATAATTGTTGGTTTTAAGGTCCAGATGTATTCGTTGCCTATTTTCTCCAATTTGTATGCTCTTTCATTGGATACAAACAGGCGTGCGAATGTTTCTTCTGGGTTAATGCCATGTATTTTTGTTTTTTGCAATTCTTCATGGCTTGTGCTGAATCTGGTAATGATTCCTGTTTTTAGATATGTTCCCATTGTTCTTTTTTTTATAATTAGTTAATGGTTGCAAAGCTATATATAATGATTTATAGTTTCAATTATTATATAAAAATTAAATTTTGATTGTTTTATGATAATATTGAGAGAAGAAGCAAAATTTTGTGAAAAAACCTGCACTTCTTTTCTCACTGGACCTTACAGGCCCTGAGGTGTGAAAAGAGGTGCAGGTTTTTTTGGGGGTAGTATCCGGGGAGAATTTACCTGGAAGTGATTCTGGCCCGGCTTGTGGTACACCTGGTCCCGTAGAGCTGTTCTCTGCGGGTGTTTTTGTATCTACATATAAATAATACAAGCAGGTGGTGCAGAGTACCATCAATGCCGTTCGGGCTGCCTTGATGCGCATGTTGAAAATATTGGAAGGGAAGATTACCTAGATTCTGCTTTTTTGACCAGGAGTACTTCGTCTTTTTGCAAGGACAGATGGCCCATCTATTTGAAACATTAGTTAACGAGTAGCTATTTTAAGTTTTTTCTGAAAAAATCATCTAACTTATCAAAAGGAATTACATCAATTTTGTCATATAGATCCACGTGAACGGCATTCGGAATAATCATCAATTCTTTCGGTTCATTGGCAGCATTGATAATGTCCTCGCTGAAATATCTTGAATGAGCATTTTCACCGGCAATCAAAAGTATTGGTCTCGGCGAAATTTCTTTCACATAATTCAAAATCGGCATATTCATAAAGGAGATTGGATTTGTGATAAGCCATGCACCGTTTGAGTTCAAAGAATTGACATGAAATCCACGCGGTGTTCTGTAGTAGTCGAAATATTCTTTTATAAATTGAGGTTCATCGCCCTTTAAGGTCTCCGGCAAATTTCTCGGTCCGTCTGCCGGTTTGCCTGCTTCGGCATCCTTCCAGCGTTGCTGACCTAAATTTTCTAGTGTTTTGGCACGTTGTTCAGGTGTAACAGAATCATTGTAACCTTTCGACATCACTCTGGTCATATCATACAAGCTTGTCGTAGCAACAGCTTTTACACGTTTGTCAATGGCAGCTGCGTTTAAAGCAAAGCCGCCAAAACCACATATTCCGATGATGCCGATTTTGTTTCTGTCCACGTTTTTCTGTAAACCTAAAAAGTCAATCGCAGCACTAAAATCTTCGGTATTGATTTCCGGCGAAGCCATATTTCTTGGTTCCCCACCGCTTTCGCCAGTGTAGGAAGGGTCAAATGCAATTGCTGCAAAACCTCTTTCTGCCATCTGATTGGCATACAAGCCTGACGATTGCTGTTTCACTGCTCCGAAAGGCCCGCTGATGGCCAATGCCGATAATTTTTCATTTCCTGCATTTTTAGGAAGATATAGATCGCCGCTTAACGTAATGCCATAACGGTTTTTGAAGCTTACTTTTTGTCGGGTGACTTTATCGCTTACTTGAAATGTGTAATGTTCTGTTGTGGTATTCATTTTTTCTGAATTTTTGTCTGATGATTTTTGTTTGCTTTGTGCTGATAATTGTCCAAGCGACAGTATGGTTGCCGCAATAATTAAGGTTATTTGTTTCATCTTATTTTTGATTATTAGCTTCATTAAAGTTGGAGGCCGGTCTCCTGGGGTTTTAATCTAACTTGTCTATCTGATATTTCTCTTATGATCATGGTTAATCCTGCAACTATTCCAAAGCCGGCACCAACCCAGGGGATAGAATTGATTCCGGCATTAACGATGAACCATCCACCTACTATTGTTCCAGCAGAAACACCCAGGTTTCCGAAAGACGATTGAAGGCTATTGGCGAATTCAGGTGCTTCAGGTGCCGCATCGATCATATAGGAAATAGCTGTTAAGAATGCCGGGCCATACATGGTTCCCCAAAAGCCCACAACCAAAATCTGGACGATAAAGTTATTCCCTGAAAACTGTAAAATAACCGGCAGAAATATTGTACCTAACAGAAAAAATGCAGTGGTAAGAACAATGTTTTTTGATAATAATCTCCCGGCAAGCCAATTGGCAACCACTCCGGTCATCCCGAAAAGCAGCAACATGTAGCTTATCTGCTGTCCTGTCATCAGTTTAACTTTTCCCAAATAGTCTGCGAAATAGCTGTACGTTGAAAACCAGGCAGAAATTAAAAGTACATTAAAGGCTATACTCAACAGGAAGCGAGGTTTTTTCAGTATTTGTAACTGGCTTCCATAAGTTAGTCTTTGTTCAACAGGCATAGTAGGGATGAAGACCAGTATCCCAGTTAATGCAACCAGCGTAATCACGGTTTGAACCATAAAGCTGACCTGCCATCCATAAAGACTCGACAGATAGGTGCTGAGTGGTATTACGGTTACTTGGGCCAATGCAATACCGCCAATGACGATTCCCATCAATTGATGCTGTTCCTCTTTAGATGCTGTTCGGATGATAGTGCCTACCGCTGCTGAGAAGAATACAGGTTGCAGGATTGCGGGTAAAATTCTAAGCAATACCAATAGCCAAAAGGGCGGAGCCAAGGCAGAAACGATGTTGGATATCAGAAAAAGTGAAATTGCCCAGACCATCATCTTTTTTCGATTGATAGCAGAAGTCAGGAGAACGAGAAATGGTCCGATAAGAAAAATGGTCAGCGCAAATGCACTGAGTAATAATCCGGCTTTATCGATCCCAATATTATAATGAGAAGCTACTTGTGGTAAGACACCGATTATCCCAAATTCTGTACTGATGATGCTGACTGCACCCAAACAACCAGTATAAGCTATTTTTTTAATTCCTGTTCCGTTATTTTTATTATCCAGCATATCTTAACCAACTACAACTAAATTATAGAGCAAAGGTACTTTTGGATGAGCACTAGAAAATAACGAATATCAAACCAAAGGTTAAGAAATTCAAACTCCGGCAGAACGCTGTGCCATAGGATTGGTTCCGGTTGCTTTTTTGAAAAAATTATTAAAGTAGGTGGGATAATCGAATCCAAGGGCGTACGCAATTTCGGAAATACTCCAGTCGGTGTGTTGTAGAAGCGCTTTTGCTTCTGTGATGATGCGCTCGGTAATGTGTGTCGTTGTTGATTTTCCGGTTACCTCTTTAACGGCACGATTAAGGTAATTGACGTGTACATTCAGTTGTTGAGCATAATGTTGCGCAGTTCTTAACTGAAGTGGATTATGGATGGTTTCAATCGGAAATTGCCTTTCCAGTAATTCAAGAAAGACAGAGGTTAACCGAGAAGATGCATTCTTGTTTTGTTCATAATTTTCAGACGGTTCCATCTTCAGCGATTCGTGAATAATAAGACTAATGTAATTTCGAATCAACTCATCTTTAAATACATAATTGCTTTCCTGTTCTGTTATCATTTTCTGAAACAGGGTATTCAGGAAAATTCTTTGGTCTTCCGTAATTTTTAAAACAGGTGTCCCGCCGATCTTAAAAAAGGAAGATTGCTGCAGGCTTTCAGAACGTTCGGAATTTTTAAAAAATTCTTCTGAGAAAAGAATGGTATATCCAACGTAAGTAGTCGAAATAGTTTCCCAGGAATACGGAATATGCGGGTTGCCAAAAAAGAGAATCGTCCCTTCCTGCTCGTAGGTCTTATCAGAATAATGAATTTTGCTTTTCCCGGTTGTTAGGCAAATTTTATAGAATTCTTTTCTGCTGTATGTTCTGGTTTCTGCGCCGTCTCCCTCTATTTGAAATGCCTTAAAACCTTGTAGTTTTAATTCATTGTTAAACTTAGAAACTTCTCTGATTATTTTGTCGGTCATTTTGAAAAGTTAAGAAATTCAAATATAGTTAACTAAATGATTAAAGGGAATTCTACGAATAGAAATTCCCTTTATTATAAAATTAATCTTCTACGGAACCAGGATTATTTTACCCACTGCATTTTTAGTCTGAATAATTTCATGGGCTTTAGCCATTTCCGCCAACGGAAGCACGTGTGAGATATGGGTTTTAATTTCACCATCGGATAAAAGCTGAGCAATAGCTTTGATGTCTTTCAGATAGGTGTCATTTGGTGTTACATTTACGCGCTGAACCGTTACGTTTTTCTCTGCTTTTGCCTTATCTATAAATAGTTGGTCAGGGTAAACCACAATGCTTGACAGAATTCCACCTTCCTTGAGTGTTTTCAATGAGCGAGCGAGGTGGGTATCTTCGGTGCTGTCCACGTCTGCTTCCACCCAAACTGCGTCGTGAACGATATCGGCATCGCTGATAGAGTCTTCCACTGCCTGCGTTTTGTAATCAAAAAATTCGTCTGCACCAAGGCCCAACACAAAATCTTTATTCTCACCGGAAGCTACACCGATCACATACGCTCCGAAATGCTTAGCAATCTGCACAGCATAATGGCCAACGCCTCCTGAGGCGCCGTAAATAATGATCTTGTCACCTTTTTTTACTTTAGCAAATTTTACTAATGATGCCCAAGCTGTCAAAGCTGCCATTGTTGCACCTGCAGCTTCTTCGAAACTGATGTTCGCAGGTTTGATGACCAACTCGTCTTCTGGGGCAGCCACAAATTCAGCATAAGCATTAGCCTGACCAATAAAGTTAAAATTTCCGAAGACTTCATCGCCTGTTGTGAATCTTGTTACAGCACTACCTACTTTGGTTACAATGCCCGCTACGTCCCACCCAAGAATGATATTTTCTTCTTCGCCTTTGAGCGCATAAATCATCTCCAGAGCTGGTTGATTTCTTCTGACAAATGCATCTACAGGATTGATGGCCAATGCTTTAACTCGAACCAATACTTCATTTTTTTTGATTTTTGGAATAGGAACTTCTGCTAAAATCAGATTTTCTGGTCCACCTACTTCTTTTAAAACTATTGCTTTCATTGTTTTTCTGTATTTAAAATGATTTGTCAAAGGTAGATTGGTATTTATCGATTCGCTTTGTTCAAATTGTCAAATTTGCTTTGCTGAAATTGTCAGAATCACCAGAAGAAAAACCTTGCAATGACATTTTAAACAATGTCTTTTTGACAATTTGAACAAAGCTGTGATGGTATTTCTAACCTAGATTTGTAGATGAATTATTAATCAGCAATTAACTATACATTTAAAATGTCAGAACAATCAATTTTGCGACTTATGATGTCTGCAACAGTAAATCCCGATGAGTGGGAAAAATTAGAAAAATTTATGGCGGCTGCAAGAGTGGCAGTGCCAAAAGAAGGGGACGAGATTTTTGGAATGATGAAGGGAATGGCAGATGGCGCAGAGGTGAACCTCTACAAGAAAGTATTTAAGAACAAATAATAATCTGTAATGGATTATTATTTGTTTCAAATTTCTTAAACCGATTGTAGTTCGGAAGGCGAATAGCCAAACTGTTTTTTAAAGGCAAATGAAAAATGGGAGAGATTTTCAAAACCGATTTCCAGATAAATCTCCCCCGCTTTTTTGTCTTTTTTGGAAAGGTAAAAATGCGCCAGCTCCAGGCGTTTTCTTGTAAGCCAGCGTTGTGGTGTGATTTTAAACGCTTTCTTAAAATCCCTTATAAATGTAGAAAGACTGCGTCCCGTTAGGTAGGCGAATTTTTCGAGAGACATATTGAATTTGTAATGCTGCTCCATAAAATCTACCAGGTTTATTTTTCCCGGTTCAGAGAAATCAGCAAGTATGCCATCTATATTGGGCTCAATATATCGAAGGATAGAAATCGCCTCTTCAAATTTTAGCTTTGCAATATTTTCAGGAAGTTTTTTCTCCAGTTCAAAATAAGGAATGATGGAGGAAAAAAAACTTTTCAATAATGGCTGTTCACTTAAAATCCGCACAGATAGCTCTGGCGACACGTCTAATTTTGGTTTTTCTTTTGTATAAAATTCCTTCAGTCTTTCTACCGTTAACCCGAATACGACAGCTTTATAAGGTCTCTCGTCTTTAGGCTGCTTTATTACTGCGGAGATTTGATTTCTGGGAAAAAGCAGCATACTGCCTGCGCCAAATACATATGATCGGTCTGCCTGAATAATTTTCATTTCTCCCGAAATGATCAGCACAAAAGAATGAAATTCAAGACTAAGGTCGTCTTTGTAAATTCCTTCTTCTGTAACACTCCAGACGAGGTCTGTAAATTTGTTAAAGTTCTGTCTAGCCATCCGTGGTATTTTGCACTATAAAAATACAAAACTCATTATAAACTTGTTTTGTTCAAATTGTCAAAATTGCTTTGTTTAGATTGCCGTATTTTTCTTTTGGAGTTTCTGAAGTATATGAATAAGTGGGATCATGAAGACCTTTCTACAAGTGAAATTACAGAGGAGCTGAATATTTCAAGAAAAACGGTTCAGAACTAGCTGACCAGAGCAGTTACCCTACTGCGGTTGTCTTTACTTTCTATTGCTTTCTTAATGAGTCAGAGGCATTAGACCCTTATAAGATTCGATATGACGGTAGGGGGGAGTGATATTTGCCTGATTCATTGAAAAAAATTATATTTGTGTTATCGCAATGCACATTACGGTAATCTATGTTGCGATAATTATATTATGATGAAATTCTATAATCGCGAAAAGGAACTTAGCTTACTTCAAAAAATTGAAGAACGATCAAAGCAAACAGCGCAAATGACTTTCGTTGTTGGCCGAAGAAGGATTGGAAAAACCAGTTTGCTGGTTAAGGCAAATGAAGGTAAACCGATGCTCTATTTTTTCGTTGCTAAAAAGAACGAGATACTGCTTTGCGAGGAATTTGTGCAGGAGATCCGGCATAAATTACAGGTTGAAATATTTGGGGAATTTAAGACCTTTAAAAGTGTGTTTGGCTATTTGATGGAATTGGCCAAAACAAAACATTTCACTTTGGTTATAGACGAGTTTCAGGAATTTAACACAATCAATCCTTCTGTTTACAGCGATATGCAAAACATTTGGGATAGCCAAAAAGGAGCGGCTAAAATTAATCTGGTGTTATGCGGATCAGTTTATTCATTAATGAGCCGGATATTCGAACATGCTAAGGAGCCTTTATTTGGCAGGGCAACCAGCAGGATACATTTGAAAGCCTTTACCATTTCTACGCTCAAAGATATTCTGGCAGATTACCATCCGGATTATACAAACGATGATTTACTAGCTTTCTATCTGGTTACAGGCGGAGTAGCTAAGTATGTGGAACTGCTAATCGAAGAAAAGGCTTTTACTTTCGAGTCAATTTTGGATGTTATCCTAACAGAAAATTCGCTCTTTTTAGACGAAGGAAAGAATGTGCTTATAGATGAATTTGGCAAGGAATATGGAAACTACTTTTCTATTTTATCATTAATTGCTTCTTCCAAAACCTCCAGGGTAGAAATTGAATCTATTATGGAAATGCAAACGGGAGGTTTTTTAGATCGCTTAGAAAACGATTTCAACCTGATTAGTAAGGTAAAGCCGATTTTTGCTAAACCCAGTAGCCGATCGGTGAAATATTACATTAATGATAACTTTTTGAATTTCTGGTTCCGCTTCATCTATAAGTATCGCAGCGTGGTAGAAATAGGTAACTTAACCTATCTAAAGGAAATTGTTAACCGCGATTACCAGACCTATAGCGGACGTATCCTTGAAAAATACTTTATCGAAAAAATGATGGAGGAAGGAAATTTTTCTGCGATTGGAAGCTATTGGGAAAAAAGCAATCAAAATGAAATTGATATCGTTGCTGTAAATGATTTGGAAAAATCAATCATTTTTGCTGAGATAAAACGTAAAAAAGAAAACATTAGCATAGCTATATTAAAAGATAAGGCGAGAAATCTTGAAGCTCAGCTCAAAGATTATCGTGCTGAATTCCTTGCCTTATCCATTGAGGATATGTGATTGATTTTAAATGCGTTTTACTCCATAAAATTTATGAATCCACTCCCAGTTGTAGTAGAATTTTACCCTCGGAATTTTTGTACACCATAATTTCTGTTAGTACGAGGTCTGCGATATCGTGGCCCCAGATGCCGTATTTGCCGTCTGTTTGGTTTCTGTTGTAGAGTTCTTTTCTTTCCTTAATTGGAACCGTTTTGGTTTTGGCTGTTTCTTCTTCTTCTTGGTAGAGCTGGTAGTAATGTTTACTGATCTCCCGTAACAGCAGTTCTCTGGTGAAACCAGAGGGCGAGGTTAACTCAAAGCGGTATTCTTTATTTAACGGATAGTCTATGATAACGGTGACGTGGTGATCTGGAATGACCACTTTGTCTTTATCAACAAGATGTGGTATGTCTTCTTCGGGTTTCTCCAGGCTGGCCCAGGGCATAATCCCATCTTCAAAATCTTTGGTATTTTCGGTTGCTATCTCATAGGGGATTGTAGCGAGCAGCGCACCAAGACTGTCTGTACGTTTGGATGAGGCCTGCTTTTCCCTTTCGGTTAGTGTTTTATCGTATTCTGATTTGTATATTCTGGGAGGTTTTGAATGACAGCCGGATAGCGTAATTGTTAAAGCGGCGATTAATAGACTGGAGGAGAAACTTTGTTTAATAGAGCGCATAATTCGAAGTGTTTGGTAGTATAAATATACTGAACAATTTACAGTCGCAGCAACAATCTGGATGAAATAGGTTACGAGACGGGTTGGTTTTATAATATCAAAAAACCTGCACTTCTTTTCTCACTGGACCTTACAGGCCCTGAGGTGTGAAAAGAGGTGCAGGTTTTTTTAGGGGTGTGTGTCTGGGTATGGGAGAGCTTGGGCTTGACTAATAGGTTAGGCTTTCAGTACCCGTTGTATCTTGGGGGTAAATTGCTGTGAAAAGGATTCCCATTGAGCCTTATGAACCTCGTTATCATACAACGATCTTGCGTATTGATAGGTATCGGCAGAGAGATGCCAGCCAAAGATATTTTGCAGGTAACTGATGTCCGTAGCAATCACGCGATGTAACACGGCCTGTTTGGAGATGCTATATGTTTTACAATAGCGGTCGAGATGGGCTCCCCTGCCTATTTTCACGTATTCGACCAGCATGTCTTCTGTCATGAATATTGCCGGGATCATTTCTATCTGGAAATCTCTTTTACGAAGGGCTGCCAACAGCAATTCGTACTCATAGAATCTTTCAGGGATGTCGGTTTTGAGCAGGCCGCCATTATTTACTGCCATATAACACAGTTCTTTTGTGATGAGTGCGTCTGGTATATAGCGCAGGGCCATACCATCTTGTTCCACGGCTTTGCGTACCACCGCGGCATCAATGAATTGTTCTGGGAAAAACTGCAAAGCAAATACGGTTTGCTGCAAAGCGAGCATACACAGCTCTTTCGTCAGAAATTCTGGTGGCACTGTTTTTAAGTCGCGGTAATTTTTTTGTACGATCTCTCTGAAATATTTTTCATCATGAGGAGAGGAGATGGCGGATTTCAGCACCGATTCGCCATTGGCCAACCGGCGGCGCAATTCCTCAAAAGTGGTGATGAAGGGGTTCTTTAGCAAAGCCGTCAGGGCGTCTGCGATATGTTCATCGTCATCCTCCTCGTCATCTTCATAACATACGTTCTCCTCTGGGCTGTGTGGGTCTCTCGAGTGATAATAAAAACCGGAGATATTCTTACGCTCCGGCACAAAATGAAAATCATCTGCGATGAATACGGGTGCCTTGATCATGCCGCCGCAGGCCATCCAGCCGTGATTGTAGTGTAGCATTACCACCTCTTCGGCAGTGATATTGCCTTCCACAGTCACCGCCGAGCCACCGATGAGGAAGTGACGGCATGCCACGTTGCCTGTTACCAATAACGCCGGGCCGTAATCACCTTCTTCATTGAGTACACTGCCGTTCACGATCAGATCTCCGTTGATGATATAGCCACAGATCCATTTATCTGGGCTGGCATCTGCTAATTCGTCTGTATCGAGTATGAAATCCTCATCCACCCGGAGATTACCTTCATGTACATAGAAGTAGCTATCCGGCTCAATGAGAGCGTTGAAATCGCCTTCATCTTCATAGATCTTCTGATGAGTATGATAGCGGGTCATGGCATCTGCCAGAGATATCAGCTCGAACGGATTCTTCATCGGTCTTGTCCGGTTTTTAGTTTACAGGTGTTTTTTTACAGATTTAACTGGTGCACTAAAGCCAAATTCTGGCTCCTTTCATCACTTGAAGGGGGGATTTATTTTCTTGCGAGTAACTTGTTAGCGGTCTTTACTATCCATCTAACTACTAGGATAAGGAGGATGAGATTTATGATTGGCCAGAGAGCAAATAATATCAAATGGGGTTCCATTATTACATTTTTAATTATAAATGTG
>Ga0157370_10008915_pt1 | contig 10777 bp, 8 predicted proteins | sample C35metaG_FD_113463 | JGI IMG/M metagenome (GOLD analysis project Ga0157370, IMG submission 113463) | Corn rhizosphere microbial communities from Kellogg Biological Station, Michigan, USA - C3-5 metaG | ecosystem: Host-associated > Plants > Roots > Rhizosphere > Soil | place: USA: Michigan... | reverse complement strand
TTCGGATGGGTCTTGGGCATGTAGTACGGCGCATACACAATGTGCTCGCCCGGCCCCTTGCCCGGATTGAGGTTGCTGTACTCGATCAGGCCCGGAATGGTGATGCGGTCGTCGCTGATGTTCATCCAGAAGTTTTCGCTGACCGGCTGCGACAGCTTCAGGATCACGCAGGCCACCGGGATGTTCTCGATCGCAGCGACCTGGGCGGCGAACGCCTTGGGCAGACCGGGCACCAGCTTGGGTACGTACTGGATGGGTGCGGTGGATACCACGGTGTCGTAGGCGGTGTGCCCACCCGGCGTGCGGATGCCGGAGACCTTGCCGGCTTCGGAGGTGACCTCATCGATGGGTTGGCCGAGCAGAATGTTGCCGCCCAGGCGCTTGACCTCGGTCGCCATGCGCTCCAGCAGCACGGACGAGCCACCTTCCAGGTAGCCCATGCTTTCGTTGAACAGATTGCGTCGTGACAGCGCCACGCGCTTGATGCGGGTGCCGATCCACGATGCCGATAGATCGTTCTGGTACTCGAAGAACTTCAGTGCGAACGCCTTCTCCCACATCACCTTGTAGGCCTTCGGGCCGATCCAGCGGGTGATCCAGTCGCGGGCGTTCTCCTTGTCCAGCGCAGTCCAGTCCTTGATGCCCTTGGTGTGCATCACGTGCAGGGCATAGCGGACCTTGTCGATCAAGCCCAGATGCGGGAAGCCGAGCAGCGCGAACGGCGTGCCCCACTTGTGCAGCTTGCCTTCGTAGTAATAGCCCATCTTGGTGTCTGTCCAATGCAGGCGATCGGACAGCTTCATCTCATCGAGCAGCTTGAACAGTGGGTAGTCGGTCTTGCAGATGAAGTGGTAGTAGCGTTCGATGCGCAGGCCGTCGAAGTCGAAATCAGCCGACATCCCGCCAATGCGATCGTCGCGCTCGTAGATGTCTACCTGGTGGCCCTGCTTGAGCAGCTCAAGGGCCGCCATGAGGCCCATGGGGCCGCTGCCGATGATGGCGAAATTGCGCATTGGAATGTTTTCCGATTGTCTGTTGGGTCAACGCTGCAGCACGATGTGGCTGTAGCGCGGATCGGTATAGCTTTCGCGGATGGCAACTTCGAATGGGGTCTGGCGAACGCCGAACACGGCCTCGGTATCGACGCCCTTGAAGTCGTCTCCGGCGCTGAGCGCCTTCAACTGATCCGCGGTGAACGGCGGCTTGTTGCTGAACAGTGAGTAGGTGCGGAGCAGGAATGCGAAGAAGCCGATCGGGATGTGGACGATCAGTGTCCGCAGGTTCTTGACCCGTTTGATGGTGCGGATGATGTCTACGTAGTCCACGCGGGTGTGGCCCACGATGTCGAACACCTGGCCGTCCGGTTCGGTCTCGATGCACTTGGCGATGCAGCGGCAGAAGTCGCGCTCGTACAACGGCTGGCGCATGAACCTGCCATCTCCGGGAATCGGGAACACCGGCGTGCGCGCCATGAAGCGCGACAGCCAGCCCAGGTGCTTGGGATCGAACCAGCCGAACATCAGCGTAGGGCGCCGCACGCAGTGACGCTGGCCGCTGGCCACCACCATTTCTTCCTGCTCACGCTTGGTATTGGTGTAATCGTCCTTGGCCACGGAGTTCACCACCGAGGAGCTGATGTGCACCATGTAAGGAACACCAGCAGCCTTGCACGCAGCCAGTACGTGGCCGGTTGCGGTCAGGTTGTTGCGCACGAACAGGTCCGTGGTCTTGCCCGTGATCTGTGCGTGCAGCTGCACGACCAGGCGCGCGCCTTCGAAGGCATGAGCCCAGTCACCGGGCTCGGCGAGGTCGGCCAGGATCGTCTGAACGTCGGGGTGCAGGCCGCGCAGGATCTCCAGGTTGTGGGCGTGCTTGTCGATCGCCACCAACCGGGTGTAGCCCTGCTGCTTCATCTCGACGATGAGGTTCTGCCCCACCAGGCCTGCGGCGCCGGTCAGGACGATCTTGTCTTTCTTGTCTGCCATGGACGGATTCGGATACTCGTGAAGGGAGTCAGCGCGGCTTGTAGGCCACAACCAGGGCCTGTTTGCCCAGGATGTGCCAAGCCAGAGGAATCTTCAGGTACAGCGAGACCAGCCAGGGCGCCTGTGGCAGGCGGCTCTTGGTGGTGTAGGGCAAGAACTTCGGAATGACGACCCGTGGCTCTAGACCTGCCATCAGCACGCCTTCGACCAGGCTGCGGTCGCTCAGCGCAGTGTGATGGTCAAAATAGTCCCAGTACTCGTCGTACAGGAAGCGGATGTTTGGCTGCAGAATGATCGCACGGCCACCCGGTCTGAGCATGCGTGCGCTCTCGCGCAGGGTCTGCAGCACCAGATCCTTGGTCGGCAGGTGTTCCAGGAAGTTGCTCATGAACACGGCATCGACGCTTGCATCGGGGATCGACGCGACGGCCGTGCAGCTCTCGTTGATGATGCGCACGTCATCAGCGGCGAACTGGCGGACATCGGGGTTCAGGTCCACTGCAATCTTGCCGGCGGCCGGAATGTTGTTGATGAATTCGCAGTAGCCGGCACCGATATCGACTACGGTGTCCGACGGATTCACGAAACGATTGAAATACTGGCCGCACAGCACCTGCCAGATCCGATTCTTGTTGGCGAGCTCTTCCTTCGGGAAGCGGTGTTGGTAGAGAACGTCTAGATCGCGATCGATATCGGGCATGCGGGAGTTCCTTTCTCTCGGTGGGTCGGTATTCGGATCAGAGTGCAATGCGGCGGAAAACGAACTCGGGAATGTTCTTGATGATCATCATGATCGCCCACCAGAACCCTGGCAGGTAGGCCACGGCCTTGCGCTTGCCGATGGCCTTGAGGATCCCGCCGGCTACCTTGTCCGGCGTCGCCCACAGGGCGCCCTTTTTGAACGCGGCGGTCATGGGAGTGTCGACGAAGCCTGGCTTGATCACCAGCACATTGACGCCCGCCGGGCGCAAGCGCTGGCCCAGGCCGCTGAGGTAGGCGGTCACCGCTGCCTTGGCGCTGCCGTACAGATAATTGCTGGCGCGGCCACGGTCGCCGGCAACCGAGGAGATGACCGCCAGGGTGGCGCCAGGCTGCAGGCGCTGCGCAAGCGCCGCTGACAGTGCGATGGTGGACGTGCCGTTGGTGGCGAACTCGCGCAGCGACAGCTCGACCGAGGCGTCACAGGCGGCCTGGTCGGGCAGGGTGCCGTGCGCGATGAGCACGGTGTCGATACCGCCCAGCGCGTTCCAGGCCGCATCGAGCAGCGCGCCGTGGGCGGTCACATCGTTGACGTCGAGCACGCCATACTCGGCGCGCTGCGCACCGCGCACCCGCAGATCGGCGGCGATGGTGTCCAATCGGCCGGCATTGCGACCGACCAGATAGATTGCAGCCGCGCGGGCGGCATACAGGCGGGCGACGGCCTCGGCGATGGCCGAGGTGGCACCGATGATCAGGATCTTCTGCATGCTTACTCCATCACCCGGCGCCAGAAGCCGGATGAGAATCGGGGGTCGATGTAGCGGGAAAAGGCTTCCCAGGCTGGGAAAGCCTGGCGGAACAGGGCGCCTGACATGCGCGCATCCTTGGCTGGATAGACTGCGCCGCCCGCCTCACTGACGATGTGGTCCAGGCGGTCGAGCATCTTCAACAGCTCCGGGCCGTCATTGGGGAAGTCCAACGCCAGGGTGGTGCCTGGGCGGGGGAAGGACAGCATGCCCGGGGAGGGGCGATCACCGAATTCCTTCAGCACCGCCAGGAACGAGCCGCGCCCGCTGCGGGCGATCTCGGCCAGCAGGGCTGCGGTCGCGTCGCGGGCATTTTCCGGAGGCAGCACGCACTGGTGCTGCAGGAAGCCGCGCGGGCCATACATGCGGTTCCAGTGGTTGATGCCGTCCAGCGGGTAGAAATAGCTCTGGTAGTGCGAGACCGCGCGCGCGCGACGTGCCGGCTGCCGCCAGTAATACAGCGTATTGAACGGGCGCAGCGTCAGTCGGTTGACCAGCGACACCGGCGGTACCACCGGCATGCTGCGGCGCGGGGCCGAGCTGGGTGTAGCGGCCTGTGCATTGCCCGGTGCATGGTCCCCGCGCAGGAAATGCCCGCGGCCCAGGTGCTTGCCACGGGCCAGGCAGTCGATCCAGGCCACGGTGTACTCGAAGCCCTCAGCGGATTCCCGCGACAGGCTGAAGAATTCATCGAGGTTGTCGAAGCGGATCGATTCGGTCTCGATCCAGGGGCCGGGGACGCGCCGCAGCTGCAGCTCGGCCCAAGTGATGAAGCCTGTCAGGCCGAGGCCGCCCACGGTCGCTTCAAACACTCCGCTGGAGTCGCCAGGTGCCAGCTCCAGTCGCGTGCCGTCACTGCGCAGCAGCTGCAGCCGGCGGACATGATGGCCGAATGTGCCAGCACGATGATGGTTCTTGCCATGCACATCGTTGCCAATCGCTCCGCCCACAGTGGCATAGCGCGTGCCGGGCGTGACCGGCAGGAACCAGCCGTTGGGCAGGGCGATGTCGATGACGTCGGCCAGGGTTACCCCGGCTTCGCAGCGGACGATGCCGGTTGTCGGGTCGAACGTCATGAAGCGATCCAGCGCCCGGCTGGCCAGCAGGGTCCCATCCGGATTCAGGCAGCTGTCGCCGTAACTGCGGCCATTGCCGTGCGGCAGCACGCTGCCGTCGTCGGGCAGCGGCAGGCCATTCTGGCGATCGAGCACGGGGACGACGCGCTGCTGTACGCGCGGGTAACGCCCCCAGGATGCGCCGCTGACCAGGGTCATATCGCGATCAGGACGATCAGCACGCACAGCGCGATGACGATCTGGCTGCCACGATCCATCGCCGCGAACACGATCGGGTCGTCGTGCATGTCACCACGATGGGAAACGATCCACATGCGGCTGATCCAGTACAGCAGGATCGGGCACAGCAGCCACAGCAGCTTGGGTTTGCTGTACAGCTCCAGGCTCTCCGGACTGTTGATGTACAGCGCGAAGACCAGCACGCCGATGTAGCCGGCGGCCGCGCCGAGCGACTGCACCAATGGCAGATCGGCCACCGAGTAGCCGCGGCCGATGGCCATTTCCTTGCCATTGGCCAGCGCCGATGCCAGTTCGGTGTAGCGCTTGAGCATGGCGAGGCTGAGGAACACGAACATGGAGAATGCCAGCAGCCAGAACGAGAGCTCCGAGCCGATCGCCGCCGCGCCACCTATGATGCGCACGGTGTACAACGCGGCCAGCATCACCACGTCGATCATCACGATGCGCTTGAGCTTGAGCGAGTAGCTCAGGGTCATCACGTAGTAGCAGATCAGCACCAGTGCGAACTCCGCACTGCACACAAAGGCCAGCGCGAAGCCTGCCAGCGTGATCAAGGGCGCCAGCAGCAGGCCGTGCAGCAGGGGCAGCGTGCCCGCCGCGAACGGACGTTTGCGCTTGCGTGGATGCATGCGGTCCGGGGTGAGGTCGAGCAGGTCGTTGAGCAGATAGACACCTGACGCACACAGGCCGAAAGCCAGGAAGGCAACGCCGGCATCGGCGATGGAGGCCGGGTCCAGGAAGCGGTGCGCGGTCAGCAGCGGCACCAGCACCAGCAGGTTCTTCAGCCACTGGTAGACGCGCAGGGCCTTGATCCAGGTGAGCAGGTTGCCATTCTGCGCGGGCAGATGGGCCAGGACCTCGGTCTGCCGGGCCGCGTCCCGGGCCAGGGATACGCCGTTGTTGACCACGATCGCCCCCCCGGCGTGCGCCCAGACCTTGAGGTCGACCCGGCCGTTGCCCATGTAGTCGAAGCCGCGCTCGCCGAACCGTTCGGCCAGCGCCTGCCCCTTGTTGCTGCCGGACAGGTTGGTATGGCCGTCACTGGCCATGACTTCCTCGAACAGCCCCAGATGATCGGCGATGGGCTGTACCAGCAGCCGGTCCGACGCCGTGCACAGCACGCGCGGGCGCTGCGTGGTGGTGCGCAGGATCTCCAGCACGCGCTCGTCGTAGGGCAGCGTCTCAGCAGGCAGCTGCACCCGCGACGCCAGCTGGCGCTTCACGTAGGCCTTGCCGCGCAGCAGCCAGAAAGGAACCAGGAACAGGTAGAGCGGGTTGTGGGCAAGCAGCGCCAACAACGATTCGTACAGAATGTCCGAGCGGAGCAGGGTGCCGTCGAGGTCGACGCAGAGGGCGCGGGATGTGGTCACGTTCTGCATGTTTCCGCTTCAGCGAATCCAGTGGTGTCCATGGCGGTGAGCTTCAGTTTTCTTCAGATCGTCGATTATAGCGGGTAGCCTTGGTGGTCCCGCCTGACGTCCAGGAAGGGGCTGGCCGACGGGCGCCTCCGCGATGAGGAATGCCCACTGGCCCGGCCGGACCTGAGGCTCATGGCTTCGCATCGGTCAGAAGGCGCTTGAGGTCGAGGGGGCACCCCGGCGTACGCCGGGGGGCCGCCGATGGGTACTCGATGATGATGCAGGGGTGGGTTGTCCCATCTGGCTTCCGGGCCTCCCAGAAGCTGATACCCCCGCCCTCCCTTATTTCAAGAGAAAGGGGGCCTGTTGTATCCGGGGGCACGTCCATGTAGGCGTATGCGTTGTCCTCGATGTCCGGAAGCGCCAGCGTAGCCACGATCGACTGGGTCCCATCCGTACGGGGCACCGTCAGTACGGCTAGACCGGGGTTGCTGCGCGCGTAAGTTGCCAGTCGCAGGCCAATCCGTCGAGGCGCCTCATGGGGGCTGTCGGGGGCGCTGGCGGTGGCGATGGCGAAGCGATCCCCCTTGGAAACCGGGGGGCTCACGGAAAGATTATCGTCTGCCTGGGCAAGGACGCCGATTCCTGCCGCTACGTCCTTGCGGACGTAGTACTGCGTGTGAGGCAGGCGAATGTAATCGCGTGCCATCGCGTCGATGACGCATCCGCCGTAGCTCGCCCAGTCGTACTTTTCCCATACCTTCCATTCATCGAGCATGACAAGCTTGGGCCGGACCTTCTCGATGTCCATGCACGGATCGATGCGTATCCCAAGTACCGGGTGGTCCAGATACTGCCGCTGCCACGGAAGATAGAAGTAGTAGCCGGAGGCGGGCAGTCGGTCCGCCGCCACGTACTGGTAGTTCTGGAAGGAGTAAGCCAGGATCCTGTCGCCCGGGTCGGTGAGCTTTCGGGCGAGCTGGGCAAATTCGGTTGTTTCCGGAATCCTGCGATCGACCAGCAACTGGTCTTCCTTGGCGCCGCCAACAACGAGTCGCGCGGCCAGGATGCAGCACAGCACGAGCAGCAGACTGCGCTGGCGGGGGAGCCCGGCCGGAATCAGGTGCAGGAGCAGCAGCGGCATGGTGAGCGCGGCGTAGATATAGCTGAGGCCATGGATATCAAGCCCACGGATGAGCATCGAGCCCATTCCCAGTGCGATCAGGATCGCACGCCACGGGAACGCTGGTTGCTTGGCTGCCGCAGCCGTAAGAGCCGCCACGATGAGGCCCAACAGAAGTATCCCCGCCAGATCCGACGTTGCGCCGTGGAACGCATTGCCAATCAGCGCGAAAAGGCCATGTCCCTTGTTGTACTGAGGAAGGAGTATTGAGTTCAGGTAAATGTGGAAGGCGAGGTACCCCTTGATGGAGCCGGACCAGGCCAGAAAGGCGATATTGAACACCATGGCCGCGCCTGTCCCGCAAAGTACTTTCCGCCAGTTGTCCTTGTGCGTGGATGCGACAAGGAATGCCACTGCGGCCGGAATGTAGGTGATGGCAAGGAACGGTGTCGAGGCAACCAGCGCACTTCCGACAAGGGTTCTGGCCGTCCCGGGCTGCAGGCTTCCTGCCAGCTGCGGGAGCAGCCATGACGAGAAGGCCACGCTCAGCATGATTCCACAGAGCACCTGGTAGGAATAGGTGTGCCCGAACCCCGCAGGGAGCACTCCGGCATAGAGGGCGGCAACCAGCAGCGTGTAAGTCACGCGCACGATTGCATGTGTGTTGCGGATAAGCGGAGAGAACAGCAATGCGGCAAGGGAAACGAGCTGCAACAGGGCAATCAAAGCGCGATGCGCGGCGATTGAATGGCCGCCAGCCCATTCAACCAACATGCCGGGGAGGAACGTCAGAGGGCCATGATGGTTGAATATCTCCCGATAGAGGCTGCTGCCGGCAACCATCATCTTCGCAGCAACGATGGTCTCGGTTTCGTCCGCAAATTCGGTGTAGTTGAGCAGTCTGAACTGGTAGGCCACCAGCGCTGCCATCGCGAGAGTAAAAACAACCCATGCAGCGATGGTCGCGGGATCGGCAAAACGGCCCCGAATTGCACGAATGATCATGGCTGGCGCTCGGTCGGTGGGTTGTAGCGACCGCAGATCGCCGCTAGCAGTACGCGCATGATCTGCAGATTTCCTCTGAAACTGCTGATCTTGGTGGGAACCTCTCCCTCGGGATAGCGTCTCGTCGTGGGCAGCTCCTGACAACGAAAACCCAGGCGAGGCGCGCGGTACGAGAGATAGGCCAGCAGCTCGTAACCCTGGAAGACATCGCGGAACGGGTTGATGCGGGGATCCATGAGCAGTGCCCTGCTGTAGGCACGAAAGCCTTGTGTGGTATCTGTCCATCCGAAGCCGGAGAACAGACTCAGCAGTGGAGCATGGATCAAACGGATGGCAAAGTGGCGTGCAACCGGAGTATTCACCGCAACCCCGCCGGCGATGAAACGCGAAGCCTGTACGAAGTCGACTCCCCGCTTCAGGGAATCAATGAAGGAGGCGATGGGGGCGGGGTCATCCTTGTTGTTGCCGTCGATGGTAACGATGCCCTGGTACCCGGCGTCGAGGCAGAACGCGTAGGCGCAACGCAACTGGGCGCCGAGCTTGCCTGGACCGGTCTTGACCAGCAATGCAGTCACGCCATGGTCGCGCAGGAACTGCTCGGCCAGTGATCCGTCTGAGCTTCCGCCATCGACCACAATGACGTCCGCGATATCCGCAATGCCCATTTCATCCATGCCCGACAGCAGCGCACGGATGCGCTCTCCTTCGTTTATCACCGGAATCACGACGGCATGATCGTGGCGCTTGCTGCGCAGCAGCGTCTCCGTGAAGGTAGGCACCTGCCGGTGCTCGCTGTGTCCCGCAGGGCACGGGGGTGTGATGGGAGTGGTCATTGCGGAAGTCACTGTCGACGTTTCAGGGGGCGTGAACGGTAATCAGAACGACACCGGAGAGTATCAGTGCGATGCCTGCCACGGTGGTCCAAGGCATAGGCTCCCGGAATGCGATCACCGAAACGCAAGCGACCAGGGCAATGGCGCCTGCCGTGGAGATCGGATGGGCAACATTGAGCGGAAGGCGTGCCAATGACATGGAGTACAGCATGAAGGCGCCGCCGTAGAGGGCCAGGCCGGTCCAGAAGGGCCAGTTGCGCAGTGCCCCCATTGGATCGGCAAGCGAGGGGAACTGCCGTGGCGCACTGACGGCAACCTTGATGAGGGCACTTGCACCCGCATTGCAGAGAATGCCGATGAACAGGATCAGCCACTTGTTCATGACAAGGCTCCGCGGTCCTGTGACCGATAGTGGCCAAGCGCGAATTCCAGAGACGCCCTGATTTCACGTTCACCGCCATCCGGGCGCAGCATCTCGATTGTCAGTGGAACATCGCCCAGATGCCGGCGTAACAGCGTGGCCATCGATGCATGATCGCTATCCCGCGTACCCAGAGGGGCCAGCCCCGGCTCGCTCAGGTGGACATGACCGATGATGTCGGCGTGCCGCCGCAGTAGTTCTGCAGGGTCTTCCTTGTTGATGAATATCGAGCCGGTGTCGAACTGCATCCTGACGTACGGGTGGCCTGTCAGGCGTACGACGTCGGCCGTGGATTCCGTGTGGGTCATGAAGTTGGCGCCATAGCATTCAGGATTGGGCTCAAGGCAGAGCGTGATGCCCTCCAGACGGGCAGATTCACCCAGGCGATGGAAGAACTCAGCACCTGCTTCATTTGCTCGCCTCAGGGGCAGGGATCCTCTGTCGCGATTGCGTGGCGAGCCAAAAACAGCGCGTGTTGCGCCCAGGCCGGATCCAATCCGGAACACGTGGCGAAGATGCTCAAGCATGTGCAGCTGGACATCGGCTGAAGCAAAGATATTCAAGCCTTCCGTGCCGAACAGCAGCGACTGCATCCCGATGATGTCGACGCCGATTGCTTCCCACGAGCGTCGGATCCTGGCAATTGCCGTGTCGCTGGCTTCTGCAGGTGCGGGAAAGTATTTGCTTGGTGCAACATCGATGTAGCGAATGCCGAGTTCGACAAGAAGTTGTCCGATCGCACCGTCCTCATCCGCGTTCCACGCAATATTGGAGATCGAGATGCTCATCAGGCGAGCCCCGAATCTGTTGGCTCAGTCTGATGATAAGCGCGGATGGCAGTCAGTACCGCGCGCCGGTCGTACTGATACCCAGGGCTTCCCCCTGGGCCAGCTGCGTGGCGACTGAGCATGTTGTAGCTTGCAGGAGCGTCGGAGATCGCGTTGTCGAACGGCAGATCGAAGCCTTGCAGGGCCACTTCGCTGACACTGAGCGGGGCGCCAGTCAGATGCAGGAGGTCGATGTCTTCTCGCCGAGCCGCCTGGATATCTGCATTGAGGTTGACCATCGGATAGAACTGGAACCGCCCACGGCTGTCGATGGCATGCACGTTGTTGTTGTTGTGCAGATCGAAAATGACGTTCTTGCGCAGGCCCGGGCCCACCAATCCGGGGAGACGGACGATCATCCTGGATCGAAACCGCGATTCCACGAACTCTTCAAGGCGCCG